>Ga0068868_100001619_pt1 | contig 15372 bp, 11 predicted proteins | sample KBSMisM42_FD_64660 | JGI IMG/M metagenome (GOLD analysis project Ga0068868, IMG submission 64660) | Miscanthus rhizosphere microbial communities from Kellogg Biological Station, Michigan, USA - KBS Miscanthus M4-2 | ecosystem: Host-associated > Plants > Roots > Rhizosphere > Soil ...
TCTATCAATCGGGCGGCGCTTTCGGTTATCGCGATCAAATCCAGGACGTTCTCGCGGTCCTCCACTCGGCGCCCGAGATCGCGCGCGAGCATTTGCTCCGGTGCGCGGCGCGCCAGTTCCTCGAAGGCGACGTGCAGCACTGGTGGCATGCGGGGACGGGCGAAGGCGTCCGAACGCGCTGCTCCGACGACATGCTCTGGCTTCCGTACGCGACGGCGACGTACGTGACGACGACGGGCGACACGGCGGTGCTCGACGCCCAGACGACCTGGCTCAAAGAGCGCGAGCTCACCGACAAGGACGAGGACGTCTACAGCGTCCCCGCGATCACCCACGAAAAAGGCACGCTCTACGAGCACTGCACGCGGGCGCTCGAGCGCGGCGCGAACCTCGGAGCGCGCGGCCTTCCGAAGATGGGCAGCGGCGACTGGAACGACGGCATGAACCGCGTCGGCGATCACGGAAAAGGCGAGAGCATCTGGCTCGCGTGGTTCCTCGCGCGCACGGCCCTCGACTTCGTTCCCATCGCGGAGGCGCGCGGCGATCACGAGCGCGTGAAGTGGTGCAAGAAGCTCGCGAAGGATCTCGGACGCGCAGTCGACGAGCACGCCTGGGACGGCGCGTGGTACCGCCGCGCGTTCTTCGATGACGGCACGCCGCTCGGCTCCAAGGAGAACGCCGAGTGCAGCATCGACGCGATCGCTCAGTCGTGGTCCGTCATCGCCGGCGTCGGCGATCCCGCGCGCGCGCGGCAGGCGCTGCGATCGTCCGAAGAGCAGCTCGTCCGCCCCGAAGAAGGCCTCATGCGCCTCTTGTGGCCTCCGTTCGAGAAGGCCGAGCCCGACCCGGGTTACATCCGATCGTATCCCGCGGGCGTGCGCGAGAACGGCGGCCAGTACACCCACGGCGTCCTCTGGACGGTCATGGCGCTCGCGATGCTCGGCGAGGGCGACCGCGCCAACAAGCTCCTCTCGGTCCTCAACCCGATCCACCACGGCGTCTCTCCCACGGACGTCGCGCGCTACAAGGTCGAGCCGTACGTCGTGGCGGCCGACGTCTACGACGCGGAGGGCCACCATGGGCGCGGCGGATGGACCTGGTACACGGGCTCTGCGTCGTGGATGTATCGCGTCATCGTCGAGCACGTCCTCGGCGTTCGAAAGCGCGGCAAGAGGCTCGTGATCGATCCGTGCGTCTCGAAGACGTGGGAGCGCTTCGAGGTGACCGTGCGCGACGGCGAAGGCGAAGTCCACGTCGTGGTGGAGAACCCGAACCGCGTTCAGCGCGGCAAACCGCAGGAAATCCCTCTCACGGGCGCGCCAGGCCGCCGAGAGCATCGCGTGATCATGCAGAGCGACGCCAAGGCGACGGCCGGCGGTGAAAAGGAATCACGCTCTTCACCGTGAGCGCGCCGTCTTCCACGACGCCGTCGATGAGAAACGGCCCAGCGTTCGTGACGGGATCGCCGAGCGAAGCGTAGACGCCTGGTAACAGCACGACCTCGACGACGCCCGTCTCGTCCTCGATCGTCACGAACTGCATCTTGCGCTTCCCTCGCGTCTCGATGCGCCGCGACGCCGCGACGATCCCCGCGATGCGCGCTTCACCTTCACGAAGCTCGGCGATGGGCGTCGCTCCTGCGACCGCCGCTTCTGCACGAAGGACGCGCATCGGGTGCTCGCTCGGGTGCATGTCGAGAAACGTCACCTCGTTGCGAATGCGTACGAGCGCCTGATACGCGGCGACCGTCGGTCCTGATGGAGCTCGAGCGACGAACCCGTCGAGCGAACGTGCCGCGAGCAGATCCTCGTGCGCGATCGGATACGTGCGAGCCGAGAGCGGCGCGAGATCGTCGCACGCTCCACAGAGGACGAGCGCGCGTAGCTCTCGCTCTGCCGGTGCAATCCGCGAGAAGAAGTCGCGCATGTCCGCGAACGGACGCTCCTCCAAGATCGCGCGCACCGTCTTCTTCGTCACGTGCTTGATCGCGCCGAGCCCGAGCCGCACCGAACCATCGTCGACGAGATGTTCGGCCTGTGAGCGGTTCACATCGGGCCGCAGAATGCGGACGCCGTTTCGAGCGAAGTCCGCCGCGACGGTCCGGAGCGGATACGCGCCGCCGTAGTGGCCGAGCACGCCGCACGCGAACGCGACCGGGTGATGCGCCTTCGTGTACGCCGAGCGCCACGCGATCTCCGCGTAGCTCATCGCGTGCGCGCGATTGAACGAGTACGCCGCGAAGCGCGAGACGTCGCGCCACACGTCGGGTGGCAGCCGCGCTTTCACGCCCGAATCGCCTGCCACGATCGCCGCGCGCACCGCGTCGGCCTGTTCGAGCGAGACGTTCGCAGTGCGCGCGATGAGCGAGATGATGTCTTCTTCGAAGAGCAGGACGTCTTCGCCGCGGATGAACGCGCTCTTGGCGTCACCCGTGCTCGGACCAGGCCGCACGAGCGCGAGCACGTTCGCGAGATCGCGCGGGCCGTGCACGGGGATCTTCCGCAGGAGGTTGCGCATCGGCGCCGTCTCGATCTGAAAGCAGCCGATCGTGTTTGCTTCCCGCAACAGCGCGGTCGTCGCCTCATCACGTTCGGGCACGTCTTTCGGGAGCGCGTCCAGCGCCGAGAGGGCGCGATTTCCGAGCAGATCGATCTTGAGGAGACCCATCTTTGCGATCGACCCGAGATCGTATTGCGTGATCACAACGCCCTTTGGCGCGCGCTCGAGCGGTACGTACTTCACGAGCGGCGCGTCCGCGATCACGACGCCTCCCGGATGCACCGAAACGTGTTGGAGCTTTCCGACGAGCCGCTCGATGAGCGGAGCGCGCGTCTGCACGTGGTACGGCAACATCGCTACGGGCGCGGGCGATTCTTCGCCATTCGCGACGTCGTCTTCGGGAATTCGCGCGCAGAAGCGGTCGATGTCCTCGCGTCGCATGCCGAAGGCCTTCAGCGCGTCGCGGTAGGCTCCACGGCGTCGATACGCCCGGTGCGTGGAGACCATCGCGACGCGATCGCGCCCGAACGTGCGAAAGACCCAGTCGATGACCTCGTCGCGGCGGTGCGAGGCCACGTCGAGATCGATGTCCGGCGGATCCTTGCGATCACGGCGCACGAAGCGCTCGAAATGCAGGCCGTTCGCGATCGGATCGACGCTCGTGATGCCGAGCGCGAAGCACACGAGCGAGCTCGCCGCCGACCCGCGTCCTGCGAACGCGATGTCCTCCGCGCGCATGTGATCGGTGATCGCCTTCGCCCCCAAGAAATACGGCGCGAGGCCAAGCTCTCGAATGACGGCGAGCTCGCGCTCGAGCCGCTCGCGTGGCTTCGCGTGCGCACACGCCGCGGCGAGCTTCGCGTCGGCGTCCTCTACGAACGGCACGACGCGCGGCGCATCCGTCAGATCCAACGTGCAAGCCTCGGCGATGCGACGCGCTTCATCGAGCGCTTCCTTTGGGAAAGCTTCCGACGCACGGGCGAGCTGCGAGAGAGGCAGACCCCCAAGCGCGGGTGGACGATCGTGAATCCTCGCGAGGAGACGCTGAAAGTCCCGATCGCTCGCGTCGATCATCACCGCGTCGACGTCGCCGATCGAGCGCAACGTTCGAACGTCACCCGGCGAGACGCCACGCCGGGTGAGCTCGTGAAGGAGGCTCGCGTCGTCGCCGAGGAAAAAGACACCGCGCGGATCGCAGTCGAGCACGTCCGCGTCTTTCTTCCGGGACGTCACGATGCGGCAGAGGCTCTCGTATCCGGCGCGATCGCGCGCGAGGAGCACGAGCCGGCTCTTTCCACGAAGCTCCACGCCCGTGATCGCGCGGATGCCTGCTTCGCGCGCAGCGTGGTGAAGCTCGACCTGGCCGTACATGTTGCCGACGTCCGTGAGCGCAATCGCGCCTGCACCATGAAGTGCGGCCGCACGCACGAGGTCGCGCACGCTCGCGGTGCCCACGCCGATCGAGCGATCGCTCTTGCAGCGCGCGAGAACAAACTTTGCGTCCTCGATCACCGATGGAATCTAAGACCGAGATGAGCGCGCTTCCATTTCTACCGAAGCGTATCTCGCTCAAGACGCTCATCGAAGCATCGCGCAGCTGCCGAGGTTGTCCGCTGTACAAGACGGCGACGCAGACGGTCTTCGGCGAAGGCCCGACGCACGCGCGCGTGATGCTCGTCGGCGAGCAACCCGGCAACGACGAAGACCTCAAAGGTCATCCGTTCGTCGGCCCAGCCGGACGCGTCCTCGACAAGGCGCTCGAAGCCGCCCACATCGCGCGAGCCGACGCCTACGTCACGAACGTCGTGAAGCACTTCAAATGGGTCCCCAGCGGCTCCAGGCGCCTTCACAAGAAGCCGACGGCGCGCGAAGTGTCCGCGTGCATCCCCTGGCTCGAAGAAGAGATCGACCTCATCAAGCCCGAGGTCGTCGTGCTCATGGGCGCGACCGCAGCGCAAGCGGTCCTCGGCAAGGACTTCCGCGTCACCCAACACCGCGGTGAGCTCGTGGAGTCCGGGCTCGCGGAGCACGTCGTCGCGACGATTCACCCGTCGGCCATCTTGCGGCAGCGCACGCACGAGGACAGGCATCGCGAGATGCAACGCTTCGTCCACGATCTCGGCGTCGCCGCGAAGCTCCTTCGTTAGATCTTGGCGGAGCTCAGCCAGCTCTTGTGGTGCTCGGTGCTGTCGAAGACGTCGCTCGTCTTGAAGCGCTCGAACTCGCCCGCGTGCGCGGCGTCCTTCGTCCGTCCGAGGATGTCGGCCACTTGCTCCTGGGTCATCGGCTGGAAGTGAACGGTCGTGTTGATGGCCTGCTCGAGCACGCCCATCGAGTCGCACCCCGTGATGACGACATGGCTCGGAAGATGGAGTGCATACTGCAAGCATTCGACGGCGCTCACGGTCTTCGATCGCAGCGCGTCGCCCGAGCAGATGGGTTTCATGCTCATCACGCCGAGGCCCTTCGAGAGCGCGACGGGGAGAACTTCCTTTTCGAAGCTCTTGAAGTGCGCGTCGAAGACGTTCATCGGGAACATGATCGTGTCGAACTGGAAGCCGTGATCGTCGGCGGCCTTCAGCATCGCGAGGTGAATCGCCGGATCTTTGTGACCCGTGAAGCCGATGAAGCGAATCTTGCCGGCCTTCTTCGCCTGCGCGAGCGCTTCGATGGCGCCGCCAGGAGCGAAGACCGCGCCGGGATCGCTCATGCGGATGACTTCGTGGATCTGCACGAGATCGATCACGTCGGTCTGCAGACGCTTCAGGGATTGTTCGAGCTGGCCCATCGCCGAGTCCTTCGTGCGACCGTCGATCTTCGTCATCACGAAGGCCTTCTGCCTGTAGCCGTCGCGGAGCGCCTTGCCCATGCGCTCTTCGCTCTTGCCCTCGTTGTAGTCCCAGCTGTTGTCCATGAACGTGACGCCACGATCGATCGCCGTGCGCACGATGCGAATTGCCTCGGCTTCTTCCGGCTTGCCGAGGTGAAAGCCGCCGAGCCCGATGCGCGAGACGCGCGCGCCCGTCTTTCCGAGGATCGACATCGGCATCGCCTTTTGCGTCTCGGCGTACGTGAGCTGCGGTAGATCTCCTTCGCGCGGCGCGCCCTTCTGTTCGGGCGTCTTCTTGCACGCCGCGACGGCCACGGTGCCGGCGATGAAAGCTCGACGGGTGATCATGCGAATTTTCGTGCACAGGGCGTTCCTACCGATCGTGACGTTCTTGCTCGCCTGTGGCGGCTCGAACGCGACCGGGCCGACGCCGCCGACGACGAACGGCACCCACGAGGCGGGCACGTGGATCGATCTCGCCGGCGGCGGGCGCGGGTACTTCGTCGCGGCGCCGGGCGAAGGAAAGCACCCTGCCGTGATCGTGATTCAAGAGTGGTGGGGCCTGAACGATTGGATCAAGCAGGACACCGCGCGCTTCGCGTCACAGGGCTACGACGCGCTCGCGGTCGACCTGTATCGCGGACGCGTCGCGAACGATCCGGAGGAGGCGCACGAGCTGTCGCGCGGCTTGCCGGAAGATCGCGCCATCGGCGATCTCGAAGCCGGCTTTACGTGGCTCGCGGCGAGACCCGACGTCGATCCGGCGCGCATCGGCAGCATCGGCTGGTGCATGGGCGGCGGCCAGTCGCTCAACCTCGCGATCGCCGAGCCGAAGCTCCGCGCCGTGGTCGTCAACTACGGCCACCTCGTCACGTCCGACGAGAAGCTCTCCGCGATCAAGATGCCCTTCCTCGGAAACTTCGCCGGCGCCGATCGCGGCATCGCGCCCGCGGACGTGAAGACGTTCGAGTCGAAGCTCAAAGAGAAGAACAAGGACGTCGACATCAAGATCTACGACGGCGCCCAGCACGCCTTCATGAACCCGAAGAACAAGACGGGCTACGACGACGCCGCAGCGAAGGACGCCTGGTCACGCATCGACGCGTTCTTCGCGAAGACCCTCAAGTAGGATTGCACCGCGATGGCCGCGGCGAAGAAGGCGCCCAAGAAAGAAGCCGAGCGCGAGATCCTCACGGTCTGTGGGCGCGAGGTCGTCGTCACGAATCCGCGCAAGGTGTACTTCCCCGACGCGAAGCACACGAAGCTCGATTTGGCTAAGTATTACCTCGCCGTCGCGGAGGGCGCGGTGCGCGGCGTCTACGATCGGCCGATGGCCCTCAAGCGCTTCGTGAACGGAGCGGCGCGGCCTGCGTTCTTCCAGAAGCGTGCGCCTGAGCATGCGCCCGATTGGATCAAGACCGTGACGCTGAGCTTTCCGTCGGGGAGGACCGCGGACGAGATCGTCATCACGGACGCCGCGCAGCTTCTGTGGATCGCGAACCTCGGGTGCATCGATTTGAATCCGCACCCGACGCGCTCGGGCGATCTCGACAAGCCCGACGAGCTTCGCGTCGATCTCGATCCTCAGCCGGGCATCGCGTGGAAGCAGATCGTGGAGGTCGCGCACGTCGTGAAGGCGACGCTCGATGATCTCGAATGCACGGGGTGGCTCAAGACGAGCGGGTCGCGCGGGATCCACGTCTACGTACGAATCGAGCCGAAATGGGGCTTCTCGGACGTGCGGCGCGCGGCGCTCGCGATCGCGCGGGATGTGGCGAAGCGCGCCCCGAAGATCGCGACGGCGAAGTGGTGGAAGGAAGAACGGCACGGCGTCTTCCTCGATTACAACCAGAACGCGAAGGATCGGACGGTGGCGAGCGCGTACTCGGTTCGCCCGACGAAGGACGCGCGCGTGTCGATGCCTCTTCGATGGGAAGAGCTCGACTCGTGCGAGCCGGGCGACTTCACGCTCGCGACCGTGCCGGCGCTCTTCGCTAAGAATGGCGACGCCCACGCGAAGATCGACGAAGCTCCGTGTTCTCTCGAGAAAGTCCTCGAGCTCGCGGCGAAGCAAGAATCCGAAGAAGGCGACGCGCCGTGGCCGCCGCACTACAAGAAGCAACCCGGCGAGAAGAAGCGCGTTCAGCCTTCACGTTCGAAGACGGAGGAGCGACACGCGAAACATCCGCTCATCGTGATCGCGCAGGCTGCCGACAAAGAAGACGCGCTCGCGGGGCTCGAGCGATGGAAGGCGAAGCACCCCGACGTCGCGGCGAAGCTCGGGACGGACGACGTCCTCGTCGACGCGATGCGCGGCCGCCACAAAACGTGGACGCGCATTCGCGTGAACTTGCGCAACGTCCCCGAAGCGGAGCGTCCTGCCCAAGCGACGCCCGATCCGGATTACGATGCGCGAGTCGAATGGCTAGGACGTGGCTGACTGTCGTATGCGCGTGCGGTCTCGCGATCGCGTGCAAGCACGATCCTCCGAAGGCGCATCGCTCCGAGCCGGCGGATTGGATCGACTCGGCGCGCGCGAAGTCGGCGAAGCTCGATCGCCCCGTCATCATCACGCCCGCGCCGCTCGTCGCGCGCGTCGACGCGAGCTGGTCGTGTGCGCCGAACGACGCGAAAGAGACGGTTTGCACGAAAGATCATCAGCGCCTTTCATGGAAGCTCGAAGAAGAATCGAGCGTGAAGCCCGACGCGACGCTCATCGCCGCCGAAGAGGCCGAGGCTTGCACCTCGAATCGCTGGCGCCACTTGGGGTGCACGATCGGCCGCAGCGACATCGGCACGTACCATGGCATCTTCAACGAGCGTGACAGAGGTAACCATCTCGTGTTCATCGGCTGGAATGGTGAGACTCCCAACCGCACGAGGCTGACGATCGCGGCGGATGGGGGCGGCGAGCGCGAAGACGTGATGGCCGTGATGATGACGACGGTCGCGAAGTGATCACATCTTCCGAACGACGTCCGCCGGAGTGATCGGCACGGTGCACGCCTTGTCGTCGCAGCGCCACTCGGGCGCTTGGAGTGAATGCTCGCCTGACGCGATCGCCCGCACCGTTACGTAGAACGGCAGCGTCATTCCGGTGACGTCAAACTCAGCCTGCGTGGTTTCGCTGCTGATGACGAAGTCGTTCGTGGATGCCGCTACCGGACGAAACGACACGATCCACTGTTCGACCTTCGCGGGCTTCCACGCGAGCGAGACGTGCAACGTGTCGCGCCGAACCGAGAGGATCTCCGGACGACGTGGCGCGCTCGCGAGACCGGCTAGCGAGGCGACGACGACGCGCGTCATTCGCGCGGTGTACTCGGGCGTCACGAACGCCATCACGTCGTCGGGCGAGTGCTGGTGCGCGAGCGTCTCGTTCGTCTCGATGAAGCGCACGCCCGCGACGCCGAGATCGATGAACGGTTGGTGATCGCTCCCGCGCCCCGGACGATCTTCGCGGCGCATGACGATGGGATCCATGTCGGGCGTACGCGCGCGTGCAGTGTCTGCGATCCAGCGCTGCAGCAAACGCGAAGGCGACGTTCCGTCGAGCGAGCCGTCGGGTGTGTCCTTTCCTGTCTCGCGCGGTGCGCCTGGCGCGTAGAGCCGAAAGCGGTGCAGCGCGGCGTCGTTGTTCGCGTCCTTGTCGCCACCGACGATGTCGCAGTCGAGCATCGCCTCGAGCTTCGCGCCCGGGAACAACGTCGCGAGGTGCGAGGCGACCGATTTCGATCCGAGGAGACCTTGCTCTTCGCCCGCGAACGCGACGAACGCGACGCTCGTCTCGTATTTGCGTCCGGACATCAAACGCGCGGCTTCGAGCACGAGCGACGTTTGCGATCCCGAGTCGTTCGCGCCGGGCGCATCCGACGTTCCATCGTTTCGCTCGATCGTGCGCGAATCGTAGTGCCCGCCGACCATCACGAGGCGCGTCGGATCGCGTCCTTCGATGATGCCGATGACGCTCTGTCGCTTCACGGGCTCGCCGCACGGCGCGTCGAATTCGTCGAGCTTCACGTTGAGTCCGAGCGTCTCGAAGCGCGTCTTGATCATGTCGCGCGCTTTTTCCACGCCGGCGCCGCACGTGTTGCGATTACGAAACCCGACGAGCATCCCGATGTCGACGGCGATGCGCTCGGTCGACACATCCTTCGCGATGGCACCGATCTCCGGCTCCTTCACGACGGGCGTCACACTGGACTCGCACGCGACGAGCGCGAGCACGCAGAGCGCGAGGACCTTCACGTGCCCCCGAAAATCTTCGCGACCTCGTAAGGCGGCGTCACGTCGAGCTGCTCGTAGGTGCAATCTTTCGGCTGTTTGTCCGGCCGCCATCGCTTGAAGTGCGAGGTGTGACGGAAGCGCCGGCCCTGCATGTGATCGAACGAGACCTCGCAGACCTTCTCGACGCGGAGCGGCTCCCACGAGAGATCTTTCTTCGAGTTCCAGCGGCTCTTCATGCCTGGCTTTCGATCGCCTGCTTCTCGCTGCTCGGCTGCCCAGCTCGCCCACGGGTGATCTTCCTTCGCGTTCTCACGAAGTGGCTCGAGCTCCTTCAAGAGCTCTTTGCGCCTCTCGAGCGCGAACGACGACGTCACGCCGATGTGCTGCAGGTGCCCGTCCTTGTCGTAGAGCCCGAGGAGGAGCGAGCCGACGGCGATGTCCTTCTTGTCTTTGTACCAACGGAAGCCGGCCACGGCGCAGTCGATCGTGCGCTCGTGTTTGATCTTGATCATCGTGCGCTTGCCGGGTGAGTAGACGAGGTTCTCGTCCTTCGCCACGACGCCGTCGAGCCCCGCGCCTTCGAAGCGGTTGAACCAATCCGTCGCGAGCTCGCGGTCGCGCGTCGCCGGCGTCATGTAGATCGGCGCCTTCGCTTTTCCGAGCACGCTCTCGAGCTTCGCGCGCCTTTCTTTTTGCGGCTTGTCACGCAAGTCTTCGTCGCCGAGCGCGAGGATGTCCCACGCCACGAACGACGCAGGCCACTGCTGCGAGAGCATCTTGATGCGCGACTCGGCCGGATGAATCCGCTGCAAGAGCGCCTCGAACTGGAGCGCCCCGTTCTGCGCGATGACGATCTCGCCGTCGAGCACGCACCGCTCGGGGATCTCGCTTCGAAGCGGCGCCGCGAGCTCCGGGAAGTACCGCTGGAGCGGCTTCAAATCGCGGCTCTGGATCTGCACGTTGTCCCCGTCGCGAAAGACCATCGCGCGAAACCCGTCCCACTTCGGCTCGAAGATGAAGCTCGACCCTTCGGGGATCGTATTCATGAGCTTCGCCAGCATCGGCGCGACGGGGGGCTGGAAAGGCAGCTTCACGCGCGCAATGCTACTCCAATCGATGCAGCTCGGTCTGTTCGCACGAGCACCGATGGATGTGGACGAGGCGTTCGCGCACGCCGAGCGCATCCATCTGGGCACCGCGTGGATCGAGATCGTGCGCGGATGGCTCCGAGGCGACGCCGAGCTGTTCGACCACCTCCTCGCGACGACGACTTGGCGCGACGAAGAGCGCGTGATGTACGACAAGCTCGTCGCCGTCCCGCGACGCATCGCGACGATCGAGAAACCTCACGCGATGATCACGCGCATGCGCGAGCTCCTCGATGCTCGGTACGCGACCGAGTTTTCGCGCATCAGCGCCGCGCACTATCGCGACGGCAGCGACAGCGTCGCGTGGCACGGCGACTACGTCGCACGCAAGATGGAGACCGCGCTCGTCGCGACCGTCTCGCTCGGCGGCGCGCGCCGCTTCCTCGTCCGTCCCAAAGGCGGAGGCCATTCCATCTCGATGTCGCTCGGCGGCGGCGATCTCGTCGTGATGGGCGGCACCTCCCAGCGCACGCACGAGCATTCCATCCCCAAGGTCGCGCACGCCGACCCACGCATCGCGCTCATGTTCCGGCCGGTGTGGAAGGAGTAATCTCCGCGCACGATGCGCCGGCTCGTCGTCTTGCTCGCACTTCCGATCGCCGCGAGCTGCGACGTGAAGCCGGCTGGGCGCGTTTGCTCGATTGCGCCGCCGGTGGCGGATTTTCGGCTCGTAGCCGTCGGGACGGAATTCCACGACAGCCTCGGGCGCACCGTCTTCTTGCGCGGCGTCGACGCGGGTGGGCGATCGAAGTTCGCGCCGTACGTTCCGTTCGATTTCGGCTCCGATTTCGCCGGTTCGCTTGCAAAGTACATGGATCGCGCCGCGGGCTGGGGCGTCGACGTGATGCGCGTGCCTTTCACGTGGGCCGCGATCGAGCCGCTTCAAGGACAAGACGACGCGCAGTGGCTCGCGCACTACGACGCGATCATCGACGCTGCATGGGCGCGCGGCATCTGGAGCGTCATCGACTTCCACCAGGACGTGTACTCGGAGAGCTACTGCGGTGACGGCTTCCCTTCGTGGACGCTGACGAACGCGCCGGCGCCGCACCACGACTGCCCGCAGTGGCAGTTCGAGTACTTCAACGACGACGGCGTGAAGTCCGCGTTCGACGCCTTCTGGGCGCCGAGCTCGCCCGTCATGACGGCCTACGTCGCGATGTGGGACCGCATGGTCGCGCGCTACAAGGACAAGCCCGGCGTCCTCGGGTTCGAACCGATCAACGAGCCCGGCTGGGGCACGGCCGATCCGAACGTGTTCAGCGCCGGGACGCTCAGTGCATTCTACACGCAAATGGTCGCGCACATGCGCGGCCTCGCGCCGTCGTCGCTCGTGTTCGTCGATCCGGTCGGGCTCGATGGCATCTCGCAGACGACCTCGCTCGCCCGCCCGCCCGGCGACGGCGTCGTCTTCGCGCCGCACTTCTACCCGCTCACGAACAACCCCGACGCACTGCTCGACGACATGACGAAGTGGCGCGACGTCGGCACGACGTGGAACGCGCCCACGTTCGTTGGCGAGTTCGGCGCTTCGCACGATTTGGACTCGACGCTCCCGCTCATGCGCGGCGTCTTCGACTCGCTCGACGCGCTCGGGATGAGCGGCACCGAGTGGGAGTACTCCGTCGCGAGTGAAGCCTGGAACAGCGAAACGGACGGCCTCGTCGCCGCCGACGGCACGGAGTATCCCGTCGCCCAGGCAGTCATCCGTCCTTTCGCGCGCGCCGTCGCAGGCTCGTCGATCGCCGGCGGCTTCGACACCGCGACAGGGGCGTTCTCGCTCTCGTTCACGCCGTCGTCGAACGTGACGGTGATCTCGCTGCCATCACGCGCATACCCGAGCGGCTTCGACGTCTCGCTCGCCGGCGGCTGCTACGACACGACGAGCGCGCCCGGCCAGATGCTCGTCCAACCCGACCCCGGCGCGACGCACGTCACGCTCGTCATCACGCCACGCTGACTCAGCTCGCGCGCGCGGCGCGGTGGTCCTTCAGAGCGTCGACGCTCTTCGACGTGAGGACGTGCTTCTTCTCGAGCCACGCGCGGCGGGCGATGCCCACGCCGTACTTGAGATAGAGGAGCTCGCGCGTGGAGTGCGCGTCGGAGTCGATGACGACCGGGACGCCGAGCTCGCGGGCCATGCGCGCGCCGTTCTCGGGGATGTCGAGGCGGAGGGGTGCGGAGTTGAGCTCGATGGCGACGCCGGTGCGCGCGAGCGCGGCGATGACGACCTCGATGTCGAGCTCGCTCGATTCGCGGTGGCCGATTTGACGGCCGAAGGGATGGCCGAGCGCGTCGATCTTTCCCGACTCGATCGCGCGCACGACGCGCTTGGTCATGTCTTCGCGCGGCATGCCGAGCTTCGAGTGGACGCTGCCGACGACCCAATCGAGCTTTCCGAGCTCGTCCTCGAGATCGAGCGCGCCATCGGAGAGGATGTCCGTCTCGATTCCAGCGAGGACGCGGATCGTCCCGTCCATTTTCTCGTCGACCTCGCGGATGCGCTTCACGTGCTCGCGGAGGCGCTCGACGTTCAAGCCGTTCGCGATCGTGAGCGACACGGAGTGATCGGTGATCGCGATGTACGTGCGGCCGGCTTTGCGCGCGGCGATGGCCATCTCCTCGACCGAGGCCTTTCCGTCGCTCTCGGTCGTGTGCATGTGGAGATCGCCGATCAAGTCTTTCAGCTCGATCAAATCGGGGAGCGTGCCGGTCTTCGCGGCTTCGATCTCGCCGCGGTTTTCTCGTAGCTCGGGCGGCATCCACGCGAGGCCGATGGCTTCGTAGACTTCCTCTTCGGTCTCGCTCGCGAGGTTCTTGTCCTGGGCGTCGAAGACGCCGTACTCGCTCACCTTGAGCTTCTTCTTCACGGCGATCGTGCGCGTCGCCACGTTGTGCTCCTTCGAGCCCGTGAAGTACTGCATCGCCGAGCCGAACGACTCACGCTTCACGACGCGCAGATCGCACTGCAGGCCGTTGTTCAAGATCACTTGAGTCTTCGTGTCGCCGCGACCGAGCACCTCGCTCACTTCGGGAAGCGTCGCGAACGTCTCCATGATCTTCGGCACGTACTCGGGCTCGGCCGCGACGAGGATGTCGACGTCGCCGACCGTCTCGCGGCGCCTGCGAAGGCTGCCGGCGAACTCGCAGTCTTCCACGCCGGGGACCTCGCGCATCTTCGCGACGAGCGCCTCCGCGAGCTCGAGCGCTTCGGCCATGAGCCATCGCTTCGGAGCAGACGCGCGCTTTCGCCAGAGCTCGATCGACGCGAGGAGCTTCGTCTGGCGCTTTTCGCCGAAGCGCGGAAGGTTCGCGAGCTTGCCCGCCTTCGCCGCGGCTTCGAGCCCGTCGATCGTGGTGATGTTTCGTTCCTTCCACACTTGCTGCGCCGTCTTGATGCCGACGCCCGGAAGGTTCATCAGGTCCATCAAGCCGGGCGGGAGCTTCTTCTTGTTCGTGACGAGATCGTCGAGCTTGCCCGTCTCGATCAGCTCTTTCAGACGGCGCACGACGCCGTCGCCGATGCCGTTCACCTTGCCGAGCGTGTCGTTCTTGATCTTCGGCGCGATGGGCTCGCCCATGCCCTCGATGGCGCGCGCCGCCGTTCGAAAGGCGCGGACCTTGAACGGCACCTCGCCGAGCAGCTCGAGGACGTCGGCGAGCTCGAGGAAGGTTCGAGCAATGGCGTCGTTGTCCACGCCGCGATGGTAGCACCGTGGCACGTCGGGCATCGCGCCCTCGCCGTGAGCGGCACGACGCCGGCGCGAGCCCGTGAGCCCTTCCGCAAGACGCGCGCCACCCCTATTTTGTGCTGCTTTCGCGAGTCGCGCATCGTCGCAGGTCTGGCATCCGGATCAGATCTTGCGAACCAGGTTGGCGTGCACAAGCTGACCAACGGAGAGGTCGAGGTCGTCGTCTCCACCGAATTCGGGCCGCGTGTCCTCGAGCTCAGGCGCGCGAACGGCGGCGAGAACGTCTTCGGCGATCTCTCGGACGAGCCACCGAAGCCGACGCCGTTCGGCGACGCCTGGCGCATTCGCGGTGGACATCGTCTCTGGCTCGCGCCCGAAGATCCGGTGACGACGTATTTCCCCGACAACGCTCCGCTCGTCGTGAGAGGCGACGCGCGTGGCGTCACCGTCACGCAGCCGGTCGAGCCGCATACGCACATCGAAAAAGAGATGACGCTCGAGCTCCTCGGTGGAACGCGCGTGCGCGTCACGCACCGCATGACGAATCGCGGCGCGCTCGCGGTCGACGTCACGCTATGGGCGCTCACCGTTTTGCGCACGGGAGGCGTCGCGATCCTTCCGCAGCCGCCGTTCGCACCGTTTCCAGACGCGCTCCTTCCGGCTCGGCCGATCGTCACGTGGCAGTACGTCGACATGAAGGACGCGCGCTTCGACTGGGGAAGGCGCTTCATCCGCGTGCGGCAAGATCCGAGCATGAGGACACCGCAGAAAATTGGCGCCTTCGACGTCGTCGGCATGGTCGGATACGCGTCGCGCGGCGAGCTCTTCGTGAAGCGGCACGCTCCGATGCGCGGTACGCACGTCGACTTCGGGTGCAACGTCGAGATTTTCGTGAACGACAAGTTCCTCGAGCTCGAGACGCTCTCACCAACACGAAGAATCGGACCGCACGAGACGGCCGAGCACGTCGAGGAGT
>Ga0068868_100001633_pt1 | contig 15295 bp, 5 predicted proteins | sample KBSMisM42_FD_64660 | JGI IMG/M metagenome (GOLD analysis project Ga0068868, IMG submission 64660) | Miscanthus rhizosphere microbial communities from Kellogg Biological Station, Michigan, USA - KBS Miscanthus M4-2 | ecosystem: Host-associated > Plants > Roots > Rhizosphere > Soil ...
TACATGTTATTATGTCCCCAGTTATAAATCACATTGTTCCGGAAATCGGCATTTTCTTCCGGGATATTGCGCGTTCCGTCGAACCGCGGGGTGCGGCTATTGCAGTCCGCAAATAAATTATGATGAAAAGAAGCATGTTTGCCACCCCAGATAGCACCATAGCCATGCTGCTCATAATCTTTATCACCGGTTTCAAAATGATACGAGTAGTTCAGCGGTTCGGCAACTAAATTCCATTGCAGCGTGGTGCTATCGCCGCCATAAACAGAAAACACTTCATCGGTGCTCCAGCTCAGGCTGCAATGATCTATTACAATGTTTTTCCTTCTTGTTCCGCCAAAGGCATCATCGCCGCCGTTTCCGTCTATCATGCCACCGCGCTGGTATTTATCACCCATTCTGAAACGCAGATAGCGAACGATGATATTGTCGCCACCAAGCATAACGGATTGATCCGCCAGGCAGATACCATCACCCGGCGCCGTTTGGCCGGCTATGGTAATATCGCCTTTGATGCTTATTTTTTTTTCAAGATGGATGGTACCGGAAACTGAAAACACCACTATACGTTTTCCTTTTGCTTCGGCGGCCTCGCGGAAACTGCCGGTGCCATTGTCGTTTAAATTGGAAACTATATAAATCTTTCCGCCGCGCCCGCCGGTGCTGTATTTACCAAAGCCTTCGGCTGCAGGAAAAGCTAATGGCCGGTTATCTGCTGCAGTTGCTATTATTTTTTCCTGTGCACGTAGAACAAAAAAATAAAGACAAAAAGAATATAGTACACCCAATGTTTTCATAGACCATTTTTTATAAAAGACACTCCACCATCAATAGCCCGGATTCTGCGGTCGCAGATTACCGTTAGCATCGATGGAAGCCTGCGGTATGGGATATAATTCACTCTTACCGGTTACAAACCCATATCCAATCCAGTTGCTGTAGGTAGTAGTAATATTCGCATTGGCGTACCAGGCCACGCGGTTGATATTGCTGCTGGTGTTGGGCAGTGTAAGGTCGGCATTTACCGGGCTCACCGTAGTATCCTTTAACCCACTGCCCGGATTGGGCGAATGTTTATAAAATGAATTGGCCCAGATAGCACCTGTTTTATTATTGACGGTGTTTTCTGCCAATCCATTCTGGTAAAAAAACATAAACTTGGGCATACTGGTAGTATCGGAAAGACAATAAGCAGGCAGGTCGGCCATAAAAGAAAGACTTTGCAGCGGGCTGCCCACTGCCATCCTGTTTAAATTGGCTTTTGTTTCTGCCAATGCATTGCCCAGCAAATTCCACCTAATAAGATCAAATTTGCGGATGCCCTCACCGCCAAACTCCAATGCCCTTTCTTTTACCAGCAATTTAAAAAAGCCATCATGATCGGTGGGCGCTGTGGGTACCAATGCAGTATTGCCGCCATGGCCACGCAGGCTTACCTCTTTCCATGCAGCAATGGCAGCAGCACCGGGTGCGCCGTTTATTTCATTATCGGTCTCAGCATACATCAGCAATATATCCGCAAAACGGATCAATGGCCAGTTCAATTGAAAGTTCTGGATATTGTTGTTCGAAACAGGCGTAAGGGTAACCGGGTTATTGCCGGTAGTAGCACCCGAACTCTGGTAATAGCTGGGATTGGTGATCCAATCGCGACGGAATTTGCCATCGTACAAACTATTGGATGCATGGCCCCGTCCATACACGTCTCTTACCACTTCAAACGGAACAAAGCTTACGTCCCTTCTCAGATCGGTAGAGTCAAAATAATAGAAATAGGTAGGATACATATTACCCAGTGAACCGCCTACTCCATTTATTTTTGTTCCTGATTGCGCGCCGATCTTGCTGTCAGACTGTGTTCCATTGGCCATCGCTACCTGCATAATCAGTTCGCCCGAAGCATCTACCGCTTTATGCGCATCTACCACATCTTTCCACAGTCCTTTGAAAGTTGGATATAAATTATGCTGTGCCCGGTTCTGCATTAATGTATCGCATTCTGCGCGGCAGATTTTATAGTAGTCAAGGTAATTGGACAACCGTTGCATGCCCCCGGTTTGCCGCAGTGAATAACCACCCGCAAACAAAGCAATTTTAGCACGCAGGGCCATAGCCGATCCTTTGGTGAAACGTTCGTCCTGTGTAACAGCAGTGCGCCAGGGCATCAGGGTTTTGGCGTAGGCAAGATCATCCAGCAGGTGAGCGTAGATGGTATCGCGGTTTACGCGGTGTTCAAAAAGATCAGGCACAAATACCGAGGGAACCCAATGGGCCGGCACATCGCCCCAGATGCGGATCAATTCAAAAAAAAGCTGGGATCTTATTGTGAGTGCCTCCCCCAGCAGTCGCTGTGCCTGCGATTTTTCACCAGCATTGGATGAATTGAATTCTTTCATCTTCGGGATATAGTAAATACAATTATTCGCACGTTCTATTCCTGCATAAAACTGGTTGAAGGTGCTGCCGATATCGGTATTACCGGCAGTTAATGTATAATGTGCTTCCTCCTGCCGTCCTGCAGCTATACCTGAACCACCACCCATGATGATATCATCATCGTGCGCATAATAAAAACTAACCCGGATACCGTAGCCAAAATCGCCCGCCATCGCCAGGTAAGCGCCATTTACCGCGGCCTGTGCATTGGCAAGATTGCTGAATACCACGCTCGGGTCGATGGTTGACAAAGGTGCTGGTGACAAATATTTCTTACACGCACTGATGCATACGGTTATTATCAGCAAAAGACCCACAGATAACCTGGTTACAAAAAGAGATGTATATCGCATAGCAAACGATTTTTTAATTAGAAAGATAAGTTGATGCCTCCTATGAATGTGCGTCCTCTTGGATAGGCAGCGTAGTCTACCCCCGGTGTAAGCGTTGTACTTCTTCTCGCATTCACATCCGGATCGTAGCCGGAATAACCGGTAATGGTTGCCACATTATTCACGGTAACGTATAATCGCAAACTGGAAATTTTTGCGCGGGTGGTCCATTTTTGCGGAAAGGTATAGCCGAGCGTAAGGTTATTAATCCTGATAAAAGAACCATCCTCCACTGCAAAACTCATGGGTGCATATCCGCCCGTTGATTTATAGGGCTGCCAAATCGTTGCGTTGGCATTTAAAGCAGATAGCTGGTCAGGGGCTATCCCGATTACAGTCGTAGCATCCGGTTGCTTCTGCACCAGGTTACCCGCTGCATCAATTACCCTCCAGCGGCCATTCATAATAGACAGCATGTTCTGATCCTGTCCGTACTGGTTGGCAAACTCCAGTCTATTGGCATTGTATATATCATTGCCATAGGAAAAATTAATGTAGATGCTGGCATCAAAACCTTTAAAAGTAAATTGCTGGTTAAAGCCACCGGTGAATTTCGGTAATGCATGACCGATAACCGTGCGATCACTGTCGAGTGTTATTTTTCCGTCTCCATTGATATCCCGGTATTTGATCTGGCCGGGGGCTACGTAATCGTTCAACACCGCTACCGGGTTAGGCATCCCTTTCTTTAGCGTATACTGGTACAGCAGCGTTGGGTATTTGGTATTATTGCTGGCATTTACATAGTTGGTAGCATCAAAATCATTTACCGTATAGAATCCATCCACTTTTAAGCCATACATGGTACCCAATTGCTGACCCACCTGCACTAAATAATCATCGGGATTGGTAGTAGTACTAAACCATCCTGAATTTGCGGTAAACTTGTTTTGTTTACCAAGGCTGGTAATCTTATTTGAATTGAAAGCGATATTAAAATTGGCATTCCAGTAAAACTGTCTTTTCTGCATCACTACGCCGGCGAGTTGCAGTTCAATACCGTTGTTGCGTGCAGTTCCAACATTCTGCACCTGCGTACCATAACCAGAGGTAGGTGGTATCTTATTTGATAGCAAGAGGTTTTTGGTGGTATTGGAATAGAAATCGGCCGTAACTGTTAAACGGTTGCGGAAAAAAGCTAAATCAAGCCCGAGATTGGTTGAATTCAATGACTCCCAGGTAATATCCGGGTTGCCGAGCTGGTTAGGTAACGTCAACGTATAGGCCAATGCATCGCTTAAGCCATACCCTGCATTGGCCGGCGGCGAATAGCCGGTGGTATAGCCATAAGCTCCGATGCGGTTATTACCCGCCTGTCCGTAACTCAACCGAAGTTTAGCCAGGCTTATAAACGATAATTTCTGCATGAAGTTTTCATCGGAAATTTTCCAGGCAAAAGACGCAGAAGGAAAATAACCCCATTTATTATTGCTGGCATTGCCGGTGCCTACGGGGCTACTGTAATCGGGACCGAAGAGTGATGAACCATCTGCCCTGAAATTGAGTGTAAGCAGGTACTTACGATCAAAAGAATAACTCAGTCTTGAAAAAAGAGAAAATTGATGAACGTTGATTTCAGACGAAGCCAGTTTGGGCTGCGTAATACCTGCCGGTGGCGTGGCTAATCCCAGGTTCGCAAATGCCTGATCGGGTGTCGTCCCCAGCGGGAAATAATTTAGCTGTAACCCGTTTGCCTTTGCATTGGTTTGGTAGATTTCTTCTCCTACCAAAATATTCAGACTATGTTTGGAATTTGGTGAGAACAGGTTGGAATAAGTAAAAACATTGGAATTGTTGATGGTAGTAATATCATTATTATTCAGGTTCAGCACGGGTTGTTTGCCCAGAGCCTTGGAATTAGTGGTAATGGTATCATCGTAAGCACGCGATTCGTTCTTATTAACATCATAGCCAAATGTGCTGCGGAATGATAATTTTTTGGTGATGCCTAAATCAAAATATCCATTGTAATTGTACACGGTAATTGTTCTTAACCTGTATTCTGCATTGATCAGTTGTAATGGATTGATAAGGCTAAGGCTGTTACCGGGGTTTAAAGTCACATCCAGGTTCTGATCGTAAGTGTCTTCATTCTGGCCGGGCAGAATCAAAGGACGATAGCGCGTATACTGCCGCAGGCGGTTGGAACCGGCACCACCAACATCTGAAGTACCCGCCCCGGTTACTTTCTGCTGGTTGAAACGGGTATTGAATCCAATTTTCAGGCGCTCGTTTACCCGGTGATCAAAACGGAAGCTGGCCAGTTTCCTGTTTAGGTCCGAATTGGAAATCAGTCCTTCCTGTTTGTTAAGCGTAAGGCTTACATAATATTGGGTGGCGGCAGTACCACCGCTAACGTTTAAGTTATGGGTAGATTGAAATGCATTTCTTCCCAAAATTCTTTTTTGCCAGTCTTCTGTACGCGGATAATTTTTATAGGTTTGAATAGTATCAAAATTGTTCATCCTTTTAATGTACTGTGCCACTACGGCTGTATCGGCAGGATTTTCCGTAAACTTTGCCCTTTCATATCCGTATAAAACAAAATTATACGGGTCCATAAAATCCAGTTCCTTTGTTAGTTTGGTAATGCCAAAAAAGGAATTGTAGGCCACGGTTGTTTTGCCTCCTGTATTTTTTCCTCCCTTTGTTGTTATGATTACTACACCGTTTGATCCCCTGGCGCCATAGATGGCAGTAGATGCGGCATCTTTCAGCACATCGATTGATAGAATGTCCTGCGGAGAGAGCACGTTCAATGCATTGTCAATCTGCACGCCGTCTACCACATACAGCGGCGATCCGCTTTGCGTAATGGAATTTCTTCCCCGTACATAGATATCTACATCTGCACCGGGTGCACCTTCAGATGTTACAACCTGAACACCCGCCAGTTTACCTGCGAGGGCGGCGGCGGCGGAATTCAGCGGAATGTCTTTCAAATCTTTTGCCCCAACCGAAGAAACGGCAGAGGTGAGATCGGGCCGTTTAACAGAAGCATAGCCAATCACCACTACATCTTCCAGCCCTTTTACATCCAATAGCAGTTCGGCCGAGATCGTTGATTTGCCGGCGATCGGGATTTCAATGTTGGAATAGCCGGTATGACTAATTACCAAAGCGGCAGCATCGGCCGGAACCGAAATGCTGAATGTTCCCCTCGTATCGGTAAAGGTTGACAGCTTGCTTCCTTTCACGGTCACCGTTGCTCCTTCCAATGGTTTCTTTGTGTCGGAGGCTGTAACTGTTCCGCTCACTGGCCGGTTCTGGGCATGGACTGAAACAAAAAAACAATTGAATAATAAGAAGAATGCAGCCAGGTTTGTTTTCTGAGTTCTTGTCATAACACAGTTTTTTAAATAGCACCTTAATGATAGCTGTTCAGTGAAGCAGGAATAGCCGCCTGTCCGGAACTGGTATTGTAAAATCTATGACGATACATTCATTGATTAAACAGAACCATAAAAAATGCAGGGGAAAAAGAAAAAGCAGGGTAAGTGGTAATGGGATCGGGCCCGTAATTTTTACAGCAGCAATTTTTCATTCCGGCAAGCATTTTCGTTCGCAATCTGGCGCTGGCGCATCTATACAATCTGCACTTCAACAGCAGGCAAGTCTACGCAATCCGCGTTCGCAGCCAGTTGATTTAAAGATATTTTTTTACGCAAACGTTCCCGGCAACGATGCCTGTAACAACGCAAAATGTTAATCCGGTGCCCTACCTCAATCGCACCATACGGAATCGTATCCCCCGGGAAAAAATCCGGTGCTGTTATCATGTTGAAAAGATGCATTAAAAAAAATATCATTTATTTTAACGATTTTGATAATTAAATGTTAATTTGCCGCAGAGTTGGAGCTTAATCGGTAAACTTTCAGCGCAATTAAATAGAAATACTGGCTTTGTAATCCACTCAAAAAATGGTTTTATTTACGGGAAATAGCATTTTCGCGTAAATAGATTCGTAAAAATAATAAGTGTCAATTAGACACGATACTCTATGTAAACGATTGCATAAAAAATTTTTAGATAGACAACTGCTTTTCTAACCAAAAACTGCCAGCATGAAAAAGCGTATACCTACGTTTCGGTCTTGTAGCCGCCTCTACTTGCATTTTCCTTTCAAACAATTTTTTGCGTCGCTGATTTTCCTCGCCCCGGTTTTGTGCGGTTTAACTGTACAGGCACAAAACAAAATTCATGTTACGGGCATAGTGAAAGACGACAAGGGCGTTGCGGCACCCAATGCCAGTGTAACGGTAAAGGGCACCCGAACCGGTGTATCTACCGATGCCAATGGCGCTTTTGCAATTGACGTTCCAAACCAAAAATCGGTGTTGGTTATCTCCTACCTGGGATTCGCTACACAGGAATTGGTGGTAGGCAACCAAACCAGTGTTAACGTAAATCTTGCGCTGTCCACCGGCACTTTGAACGATGTGGTGGTGGTTGGTTACGGTACACAGAAAAAAGTCACCCTCACAGGAGCCGTTGCCGTTGTTAAGGGATCGGAATTGGCAAGATCTCCCGCAACCAATCTTTCCAACTCACTGGCTGGCCGGCTACCGGGTGTAGTGGCTACCAATGCAAGTGGTGAACCAGGGTATGATGGTTCGGCTATCCGTATCCGTGGTACTAATTCACTGGGAAGTAATGACGCATTGATTGTTATTGATGGTATTCCTGCCCGTACAGGTGGATTAGATCGTTTAAATCCGGCCGATATAGAAAGCATGTCCGTGTTGAAAGATGCTTCTGCGGCCATCTATGGCGCAAGAGCCGCCAATGGTGTAATATTGATTACTACCAAACATGGTAAAACAGGTAAGCCTGAACTTTCCTACAGCTACAACAAAGGATGGGCCACAGCAACGGTGATACCAAAAATGCTGGATGCAAATGAGTACATCACCATGGCCAATGAAATTGAATTATATAAACTGCCTTCTTCACAATGGGCTGCTGCTGCTGCTGCTTATAAAACACCCAGTGGAAAATATACAGATCCTTCAACAGGGGCAGTTTCAACAGCTCCTTTTCTTCCCGCTGATATTCAAAAATATAAAGATGGTTCAGACCCATGGGGCCACCCCAACACCGATTGGTTTAAAACAGTGTTGAAAGACTGGTCGCCACAAAGCCGTCAAAATTTGCAGGTATCAGGTGGTACAGATGCAGTTAAATATCTCGCTTCCCTTGGTTATGAAAACCAGGATGGCTATTATAAAAATTCCGCTACCGGTTACAAGCAATATGATATGCGCCTTAACCTGGACGCAAAAATCAATAAATACATCAGTACTTCATTGGGTATTACCGCCCGCCAGGAAAATCGTTTTTTCCCAACAAAAAGTGCTGGCGCCGTATTTCGTATGCTGATGCGCGGCTATCCCTACAAAAATGCTATCTGGCCCAATGGTTTACCAGCGGAGGACATTGAAAACGGTGAACAACCTGTGGTAATTACAACCAACCAGACTGGTTACGATAAAGACACGCGTTATTACTACCAGACCAATGGAAAAGTGGAAATTACCAATCCATGGGTAAAAGGGTTGAAATTGACTGTCAACGCAGCTTTTGACAGATATATACAACAGGGAAAGACCTGGGTAACACCCTGGTATATCTACAAGTGGAACGGTTTCCAGGCCGATGGTGTTACGCCTATCATGGCGAAAGTACAAAAGGGACCAACTACACAACCTACCCTTAACCAGTATACCAACAATGCAACCAATACTTTGCTGGAAGGTATCCTCAGTTACGACCATAGCTTTGGCAACCATGCTATCACCCTGCTCGGAGGTATTACCAAAGAAGTACGTAAGACGGATGGCTTTAGTGCATACCGCCAGTATTTTCCATCCCCGGCCATTGACCAATTGTATGCAGGCGGTCAAAAAGATCAGCGTTCAAACGGTAGCGCCTTTGAAGGCGATCGTCTGAATTATTTCGGTCGTGTTGGATACAACTACAAAGAAAAATACATTGCCGAATTTTTATGGCGCTATGATGGTTCCTATAATTTCCCGGCCGCCAAACGTTTTGGTTTCTTCCCCGGTATTACCGCCGGATGGAGAATCTCAGAAGAAGATTTTTTCAAAAACAATGTAACGTTTATCAATTCATTGAAGGTTCGTGGTTCATGGGGACAATTGGGTAATGACCAGCTCGTGTACAGAGGTGTTACCCACAACTATGATTATGTTCCAACTTATTCTTTCGGAACTTATGTAGCAGATAATGCAGTACAGTCGACCTTGTACGAAACAGTTGTACCCAACCCCAATATTACCTGGGAAGTAGCCAACAACTATGATTTTGGTTTAGAGGGTACAGCCTTGAACAACAGGCTGAGTTTTGAATTTGACTTATTCTGGAATCACCGTTCAAAGATATTATGGGTTAGAAATGCCTCCATTCCCCAATCTACAGGTTTAACGCTCCCGGCAGAAAACATTGGCAAAGTGGATAACAAAGGTTATGAGTTTAAAGTAGGCTATACTGGAAACATAGGTGAATTCCGTTATAATGTGGGCGTGAATGGTGGCTATGCAAAAAACAAAATTGTATTCTGGGATGAAACACCCGGAAGGCCCGATTATCAGTTGTCTACCGGCAAAGTACTGCCTACAGATGTTGGCGATCCAGACGCCATGTTGCTGTACCAGTATGACGGGGTATTTGCAACTCAAAAAGATGTGGATGCCAATAAGCTTGACTATAGTGGAGTTGGTGGTGCCGGCAAACTTTTCCCTGGTAGCATGAAATTTAAGGATGTCAACGGCGATGGAAAAATTGACCCCAACGACAGGGTTAGAAGTGATAAAAGCAGGATACCCCGTTTCCAGGGCGGTATCACACTGGGCTTACAATACAAGGATTTTGATTTGAATGTTTTGTTCCAGGCTGCAACTGGCGCCGAGATATTTGTACAAACAGAATCCGGCACCATTGGCAATTATTTGCAATATAGTTACGATCATCGCTGGACCTTAGACAACCCAAGCAGTGTTGATCCACGTACGGTAGATAGAAACAACCAGTATTTCTCTAACCGCAACACCTATTATATGTTCAGCACAAATTATATCCGCCTTAAAAACTTTGAGATTGGTTACACATTACCCGTGTCGCTGGGTAAAAAAGCCGGTATCAGCCGTTTAAGGCTTTATGTTAATGCGCTCAACATGTTTACCTGGTCTAAACTGGCTGGTAAAAACATCTTTGATCCGGAATCAACCAGCAGCAGCGGCCAGTATTATCCGCAATCGAAAATTATTAATACTGGTGTAACCGTAACCTTCTAAATTTTAAAAAAATGAAAAAGATATTAAAACAATTTTTCCTGCTATTGGGTTCAGCAGTATTGATTACATCCTGTAACAAAAAATTCCTGGATACACAGCCGCTTGATAAAGCTGCGGCTGGCCCGACCTGGTCCGACCCCGCCCTGTCAGAAGCATTTGTGACCGATATTTATAATGTATTGCATGATGGCATCCTGAACCAGGAGAGCATGGATTGTATCAGTGACAATTGCCTATACAATTTTGGAAGAGCTGATATCATGGAGTCAAATATCAGCCCGGGCAGTACCGGCTGGGTGAACAATACATACGAATGGGGTGAAATGTATAAAAGAATCAGGGCTGCTAACCTGGCGCTCGAAAACCTGGCTACGGCCCCTTTTGATAAAACAATGGTTGACAGGTTAAAGGGAGAGTCCTATTTTCTGCGCGCGTATTGCTATAACCAGATGCTCCGCTATTATGGTGGGGTGCCTATTATTAAATCGTCATATGCGCTTTCTACACCCGATTTTAGCATTGCCAGAAATACATACGATGAGTGCGTAAAAGCCATTGTAAGTGATTTGGATTCTTCCAAACTGCTTTTAACCGGCAAAACACTTGCAGCGGGCCGTGCCACACCCGAAGCTGCCATGGCTTTAAAGGCAAGGGTTTTATTGTATGCAGCCAGTGATTTGCACGATATGCCTACGGCAAAAGCAAAATCAGCTTTGCTGGCATCATACGCCCATCCTGAATACCTGGGATATGTAAGCGGCGATCGGACTGCCCGCTGGACAGCAGCACGCGATGCCGCAAAAGCAGTAATTGATCTGAACAAATTTGGTTACCAGTTGGATCTTACCGCTCCCCAAAGTAAAGACGCTGCCATTGCTTCTTATACGGATGTTTATCTCTCAAGAGGTGGCGGGGCAAAAGAAGGCATTTTCTTAAAGTATTATATTAATGCTTCAACAGACGACTGGGGTGCATGGTATGTAAGAAACCAGGGAATGAATGGTTACCATGGCTGGACTTCTACAGAGCCCACGCAAAATTTAGTGGATAACTATGAAATGATGGATGGAACAAAATTCGACTGGACAAACCCAACCGAAGCCGCTGCTCCATACGAAAATCGCGACCCGCGTTTTTATGCTACCGTGTTTTATGACGGCGCAAAATGGAAACCACGTACCGCTGATGGTATAGGAATAGATCCCTATGGTGAATTGCAGTTTGGTACTTATGAAACAGGAACAGCAGGTTCAGCAAAACCTTATTTTGGCCTGGATACAAGAAACAGCGCGCTTGAAAACTGGAATGGCACCCGCACAGGCTATTCTATCAGGAAATTCAGCAATGATAACCCTGCTATTGTAGATATGAACCAGAAACAGGAAGTTCCTTCCATTCAGATAAGGTTTACAGAAGTGGTGTTTAACTATATTGAGGCCCTGCTTGCATTAGGCGATGAAACAACCGCAAAACTTTGGTTGAACAGAATTCGCTTCCGTGCAGGTATGCCAGCCATCACCGACGCAGGTTCGGCGCTGGTAGACCGCTATCGCAATGAGCGTAATATAGAAATGGTATGTGAAGAACAACGTTTCTATGATGCCCGCCGCTGGATGATTGCGCCAACTACATTGGGCCAGAAAGTAAGGGTTATGATCATTACTGGTAAACTGAAAGCCGGAAAGACAGTTACTACCTACCGGTACGACAAGACCAATTATGACTATACCTATACAGTTCAAAACATTGAATCGGGTGTAGAGAATCGCAGTTGGAACGACAAAGTATACTTTCCTCCCATCAAATTGGATGAAATGAATAAGAACGCTAAACTGATACAGAACCCCGGGTACTAGTATTTTTAATACGTTCTTGCTTTAAACTATGCCGGTAATAATATACCGGCATAGTTGTTTTTAACTTCGCTGCTGCAATATTTTTCCGGTAGCTATTTTTTATTGTTTTGTTTATAGATTTTAAATTGGCTGGCTGCAAACTTTAAACCCGTACCCTAAGCCTCAGCCTTCCATTAAAACTTATAACTTAGCGCAATCAACCATTCCTGCTAACCTTTAACTGACGCAATTTGTACAAGTTTGTCAATGATTTCGCAATACGCCTGCTGGTGGTATTTTTCTGCGGTATTGCAATGGGCTGCAACAATAATCATGGTACCGCTGCTGATACAGCAACAAAACAGGATGTACCAAAAGATCAATTATTTACATTATTGTCCCCCGATCAAACCGGGATCAATTTCAACAATTCACTTACAGAGGACATTAACGCCAACGTGATGATGTATGAGTATATCTACAATGGCGGCGGTGTGGCCATTGCCGATGTTAATGGCGATGGTTTACAGGACATTTATTTCACCGGCAATATGGTTGCTAATAAATTATACCTGAACAAGGGAAAAATGCAGTTCACAGATATTACTGATGCCGCAGGTGTAGCCGGACGGCCCGGTCCGTGGAAAACAGGCGTCAGTTTTGTTGATATTAACGGCGATGGCAAGGAGGATATTTATGTTTGCCATTCAGGCAAGCTTAGCGGGCCCAAGAGACTGAACGAACTTTTTATCAATGAAGGTAACAATGCTGCAGGTATCCCCCATTTTAGTGAACAGGCTGAAAAATATGGATTGGCTGATTCGGCTTACAGCACGCAAGCTGTTTTTTTTGACTACGATCGGGACGGTGATCTCGATATGTTCTTACTGAACCATTCACCAAAATTATTGCCCATCCTGGATGAAAATACCACGGGTGAAATATTGAAAAAAGACAATCCAATGAATGGCGTCCGGCTGTTTAATAACAACAACGGCCATTTTACCGATATTACACAAAAAGCGGGCATCAGCAGTTCGGCGCTCACTTATGGGCTGGGTGCAGGTATTGAAGATTATAACGGCGATGGATGGCCGGATATTTATGTATCGAATGATTATGGCGTACCCGATTATCTATACATCAATGATAAAAAAGGGGGCTTTAGCAATAGAATACAACAATCCGTTGGCCACACCTCTAATTTTTCGATGGGCAACGACGCCGCAGACATCAACAACGATGCCTTACCGGATATCATAACACTTGATATGCTTCCGGAAGACAACAAACGCCAGAAATTATTATTTGCGCCGGACAACTATGAAAAATTTGATCTCAGTTTACGTTCCGGTTTTTATTATCCTTATATGCGCAATATGCTGCAATTGAATAACGGCAACGGAACTTTCAGCGAGATTGGTCAGTTGGCCGGCATATCCAATACAGACTGGAGCTGGGCGCCATTGTTTGCAGACTATGATAACGATGGCTGGAAAGATCTGTATATCAGCAATGGCTACCTGCGTGATTACACCAATATGGATTTTTTAAAATACATGGGCGATTACCTGAAGGATCGCCAGGTAATGAGAAAAGACCTGCTGGCGCTGGTACAGCAAATACCTTCCTCTCAATTGAAGAACTATATGTTCAAAAATAATGGCGATCTCACATTCAGTAATACGGGTCTTCAATGGGGTTTTGATTCTGCCTCCAACAGCAACGGTGCCGCCTACGCTGATTTGGACAATGATGGCGACCTGGACCTGGTGGTAAATAATATCAATCTGCCGGCTTTTATTTATGAAAACGAAGCCAATAAAAAAACAAGTAATCATTACCTGAATATAAAATTGCAGGGAACCGGGATGAATACGGCAGGTATCGGTGCAAAAATCACTATTAGTTCGGTTGCAGGACAGCAATATCTTGAACAAATGCCTGCACGCGGTTTTCAATCCAGCGTTTCACCTGTATTGCATTTCGGTACCGGCAATCAAAAGATAATAGATGAACTAAAAATTGTGTGGCCTGATGGTAAAGAGCAGTTGCTTAATTCTGTAACAACCGATCAAACATTAACATTATTGCAAACAAATGCTCCTGCAACACGCTTTGCAAGCAGTCGCAGCACAAATGCTGTTTTCAAAGAGATTGCATCACCGGTTGACTGGAAAGCGGCGAATAATAACATCAACGATTTCAAACGTCAGCCACTGCTGGTAAATCCATTGTCTTTCTCCGGTCCCTGTATGATTAAAGGCGATATTAACGGAGATGGACTGGAAGATATTTATGTGGGCGGCGGCAGCGGACAAGCAGGCTCTTGCTTTTTGCAACAGAAAAATGGGATGTATATTCAAACAAAGCAGCCGGTATTTGACGCGGATAAAAATCGCGAAGATGCAGATGCGCTTATAACAGATCTTAATGGCGATGGCTATCCTGATTTATATGTAGCCAGCGGTGGTTATCATAATTATGCCCCGGGCGATAGCCTGCTGCAGGATCGGCTATACATAAACGATGGAAAAGGTAATTTCACTAAATCGCTCAATGCGCTCCCCGCTATGCTCGTCAGCAAGAGCTGTGTAAAAGCGGCCGATGTGAACGGGGATGGTTTTACTGATCTGTTTATTGGCGGACGTTGTGTGCCGGGCCGTTATCCCGAAACGCCGGAAAGCTACCTGCTCATCAATGATGGCAAAGGGCATTTCAGCAACCAGATTACAGTCATTGCACCTGCATTGCAAAAGATAGGGATGGTTACGGATGCAGTATGGTTAGATATAAATGCTGATAATAAAAAGGACCTGGTATTGGCGGGCGAATGGATGCCCGTAAGCGTTTTCATCAACACCAATGGCAAACTGGAAAACAAAACAGCCAGCTATTTTGACAAGTCTTATAGTGGCTGGTGGAACAAAATACTTGTAAATGATTTTAACGGGGATGGCAAACCAGACCTCGTGATTGGTAATTATGGTCTCAATTCCCAATGCAAGGTAAGCGATAAGGAACCCGCAGAAATGTATTATAAAGATTTTGACGACAATGGATCGCTTGACCCCATTCTCTGTTTTTATATCCAGGGCAAAACCTATCCTTATGTAACCAGGGACGAGTTGCTTGACCAGATAAGTATTATGCGCACGCGTTTCACCGATTATAAGAGTTATGCCGATGCCACCCTCAAAGATGTTTTTACAGAAGAGGAGTTGAAAGGCGTACAACACCTGGAAGCCAATCATCTCTCCACTACCCTGTTTTTGAGTGGTGCAGACGGCAAATTGCATGAAAAGCCATTGCCCCTGC
>Ga0068868_100001645_pt1 | contig 15247 bp, 14 predicted proteins | sample KBSMisM42_FD_64660 | JGI IMG/M metagenome (GOLD analysis project Ga0068868, IMG submission 64660) | Miscanthus rhizosphere microbial communities from Kellogg Biological Station, Michigan, USA - KBS Miscanthus M4-2 | ecosystem: Host-associated > Plants > Roots > Rhizosphere > Soil ...
GGTGGAAGATCTTCGAGCTTCACTCCGCCCTGGATCACGGCGGCAAGTGTTTCCGGAACACTCCTGCTCGTGAACATTCGCTTGCCAGTCAGCATTTCATGGAGAACGATGCCAAAGCTCCAGATATCGGATCGGCGATCGACAGCCAGTCCCGAGGCCTGTTCTGGAGACATATACGCCGGTGTTCCGAGAATTGCTCCCGCCTGTGTTCGATCCGAAGTGATCGTTTCCGAAATCGCTGGCTCAGTTTCCGCACCGAAAGTTTTTGCCAAACCGAAATCCAGCACTTTCACTGAGCCGTCGGAGGTCAGCTTGATGTTCGCGGGTTTGAGATCCCGATGGATAATGCCTTTGTCGTGCGCGGCCTCGATCGCCTCCGCGAGCTGCAACGAGATGCGCAGAACCTGATCGTCGGCTAGTGCGCCCCTGGCGATGATGTCAGCAAGTGTTTCGCCCTCGATGTATTCCAGCACCAGATATCCGAAGCCTGACGGCCCTGCACCGACGTCAAATAGCGCGGCGATATGTGGATGGTTCAATGCGGCGACGGCTCGCGCTTCGCGCTGAAAGCGGTCATTGAACTCAGATCGCGAGGTCTTGATGGCAACGGTCCGGTTTAGACGAAGGTCCCGCGCCATCCAGACGTCGCCCATACCGCCCCGGCCCAGAAGAGCTTCGATCCTGTACGGTCCCAACTGCATTCCGGGATTTATGGTCGCGTTTGTCTCGTCGTTTGGTTGGGACACGCGTGGCATTGTCGATGCCACATCGGGGACGTGTCAACGTCAAAGCATCTTCACCCGCTGTGCTCCGTCATGCGTCAGCGTCATCGAGAGTGTCGAGCCCTCTGACAGAGAAATGATGCATCAGGTCTGACACCAATGCCGTGCTTTCGGCTCGCAAATCAGTCACAGCAGCATCGCACTTCTTATCGCGATGGTTTCGTTCCTGCGGGAGGAGCCCAAACAACCCGATTAAGTGTCCCCCATGACGGTTTCCAATGAACTCCCCTATGGAGTCATGCTCGATGTGAACTCACGTTTTGTGATTTCGCCGGATGGACGTGAACTGGGGTTCGTGGCTCGAGGCCCAGATTGGAAGAGCGATGTAGCTTCGGCCCAATCACTGCCCGGAACGGACGACCTTGGGCCTGAGCGGTGTCTCGGACTCAGCGCGTGCTTTCGTACATGGTGATGCCCACGCCTCCAGGCTTCATACCCGGGGGGGAACTTAAAAATTTCCCCGTGTTCAGGAATGCATAAGGGCTATCGGTCCGCACCTCGAACGCCGGCACAAGGGCGCCGGATCCGGTATTGCGAACGATAATGATGTCTCCGTTGTCGGCCTGCCAGAGGTATCGCGCATCGATTGCCGGAGGGCTCGACAGGTTCTGGTAATCCGCACCACCAAACAATACCTTGCCTGGAATGCGTCCGCTCAGTTCGCCGCCCGTGATCGGGATGATATTTCGATTTCCGCGTTTGCTCACACCCACGGATTGGCTGGGACTCAAGGTGACCGTTTCGGTGATCAACACGGGGCCCTGCTTTTCGGCGGGATCAGCCTTTCTGTAATCCCAGGGCTGGCTCGGCACGCCCGACGGTTTATTAATCCGCACCATGCTTGCAGCGTCTGTCGCAGTCGTGACGCCCGAAACGTCATAGATCCGCATCGTCATGGTTTTCGCGGAAGCATTCAACACGCGCCGCGCGACATACTTCCCGGAATTGAGCCAGGCAAACGGTCCGGCATTTGGAGCTTCGAAATCCATGACAACACGGACGTCATTGGCACCTGCACCGGTTCCGGCAGCGTGCACAAAGACATACTTTCCATCGCTCGTCCGGAGCACGAAATATTGTTCGATCTCGATCGTGCCGTTTGAAAGAGTCAGTTCCAGATCCAGGGCTCCGGGCATGACGGAACCCGAGAGCTTTGAGCCCGACAACGTGCCGTCCTGAATGACAGCGACTTGCCGGTCCCCGTAGGGGGTCTTCCCGATGTTCGCCACTCGCTCGAGCTTCATCTCCGCCTCGAAGATCAAAACACCACTCTCAGGATTCGGGATACCCTCCGCCATCCCGCAGTTCCATGACGTGTGAGGCACAAGCACCTTTACGTTTTGTGCGAACGCCTGAACCGTCTGGAGAACCAGGCAAAGAGCCGCGGGAACAATCAGAACGATACGTTTCGTCTTCATTCCAACTCCATCTTCAACACCTAAGGTGCGGTACACGTGTATGACGCCGCTTCCGTGCGCGCGCCCGAGTTGTACTTCGGATAGGTGGGATACGAGCACAACGGAAGGCTCCCGGTGTTACCGGTCACCGTAGCCGACTTTGCCGGCGCTGTTCCCTTTTCCACCCAATCGAGCAACATCGCCACTCGATCAAAGCGGCTCGGAATCTGCGTCGCTGAAATCGCCTGACCGTCACCGTTCGCGGTATAGCTCGAGCCCGTCAGGCCGTGGCCGGTCTGCGGGATTACATAGAATCGTGCGAAATCATCGACTGCCGAACGGCCCATCTTGTCGATTACCGATTGGTAATAGTCGAGTTGAGATCCGGGAGACGCAAGAGTGTCGTTGGTTCCCATGGCGACAATCATCCGTCCTCCGCGTTTGGCAAATGCGGAAAGGTCCGGATTCGTGGAGTCCAGCCATGCGGAAAGCTCTTCACGGCGTGCATTCAGAGCGCCGCCCTCGACGTAATCGAGAGGATTGGCTTTCGTGTTCTTCATCAGGAAGCCGGTCACGCCAAGAACACCGAGATGCGAATGATTCGGCGCATTCTCCGCCGCGCCTTCCTGGCCTTTAAAACGGGCGTTCATAATGAGGCCACTTCCCGAAGGATCGATATTCGGCACCCACATGCCGAACGTCTTCGTTCCGTTCGCAAGGGGCGTCGCGAATTTGTACCGGCTGTAGACCAGTTTCAGCGTCGAAATCTGGCCGTCCGTGAAACACGCGTTCGCACTCGTATCGGCGGGATTGGGATCGATGTTGTTGGGGCAACGCTTTGATGCCCACGGATTACGATTTGGAGCACCCTGGCTCGTGTCGAAGATGGCGCGGCACGCCATGTAGTTATTCATGACGCCGTCCGCAAGTCCGTCAAGCTTGTCACACTGACGGACAAATTCGGCACGAATCGCCTCGATTTTGGCGGGTGTGATCCAGTTCGCCATCGGTTTTTCCTGAATGCGAATCCACTCCGGGCCAAGCATCAAGGAAGAGAAACTGACAATCGGCACATTCGCTGCAATACCGTTGTAATCGTTGGGATAGCGCTGTGCGACAGTCAGTGCCTCGCGGCCGCCCTGCGAGGTTCCGATGAAGTAATTGAACTGCGGCCGCTCACCGTACAGACGCTCCATCAGAACCATCGCCGCATCATGAGTCTTCTTCAGCTGCATGTAGCCCAGATTTTTGATTGCTTCGTCACTTAAAGCCCAGTCATCGCCCGAAGGCCCGGCGGCCGGTGCAGCGCCACCACGGGGCGGGCCGAATCCGCCTTGCTGATGGCCCGAGTCGCTGCCATATGTGGCGAATCCGCGCTGCAACAGTGTCGCGGCCTCGCCGCCCGTCAGATTTGGAATAGAGCCGTTCATACCGCCGCCACCCAGTTGCACGCCGTGGCTCGTCCACGAGGCCGGGAGCACAACTCGGAAATTGATGGCGCGTCCATTCGGGCTGGTATCGGTGGGCGCCATCGCTCCATCGATGGAGCAATAGGCTGGTGCATTAGCTGCTGCAGCAACCCAGCGGGGCGCAGCAAGTGTGACTCCCGCCACCGGCTCTCCGATCGACGAAATCGGAATAGAAGTTCCCAGACGGGAACTCACGCAGTCCTCTGCGGAAATCGTGTGACTCGACTGCTGGACTGTCGCCTGTGGAGACAACGCTTTCAATCCACCTGACAACAACAGCACCACTGCCAACGCGGCGAGCGCTCCAATGAGAGATTTATTCATAAGTAACTCCTGGAACAATAGGATCTGGCGTCTACAGCTAATAGAGAGTCCAGGCATATAAGATCAAGGACCGAATCCGCCAGCTTGAGTCGCCTATTGCGCCGCGAACCCGCTCAGGATGACCGGTCTCGCAAATATCCCTGCGGAGTCTTTCCGGTCCATCTCCGGAATGCCCGATGAAAAGAACTCAACTCGGAGAACTGCAGGAGATTCAAAATTTGATGAATGCCCGCCCGGCTCAACAGATTCAGTGCCAGATCGCGTCGAAACGCATCGAGTTCATCTCTGTAGGACGTTCCTCGACTATTAAGTTCGCGCTGAAGCGAACGCCCGCTCAGCGCCAGCTTCCTGGCTGTGGCCTGCAGGCGAACATCACCACGAGTGAAACCATCTGCAATAACTTTTCGCACGTCGCCCAGGAAGTCATCGTTTGAGGATTGCTTCAGCAAAGCCTGGCCATAATGGTCCAGAATGTCGCTCAGCAGCGCGTTCCCGCTTGGAAGAGTCATATCCGCAATTTCTCTCTCGAGCGTCATCCGATTTATGGATTCATTAAACCGCACCGGACAGCAATACGTCGGGTGATACGAGTCCATGCCCGGGGGCGCTGCATGTGCAAAGCAAATTTCCTTCGGACGCCATTCCACGCCCGCCGCCAGACGTAAGCGGGCAAAAATCATCGAGAAAATGAACTCCACATAAAAGTGAGACGGCCCCTCTGGAGCATAGGGATTGTGGAGTTCCAGATGAGTTCCGCCCTGCGCCGTCGACAACTGCAGTTCGAATGCGCCGTTGACGAGCGGAAAACTGCGGATGAATTTCTTCAGCGAATCGCGAGGAGTGGCTCCGGTAAGCAGAAGATAGTCCGCAATCCTGTAAGTCCCGAAAGGTAGAACCGCGATGACGTGTTCCGCGATCATCGGATCGCTCGTGGCCTTGCCTGCTTCTTCCCACAACGCGAAAGCCTGTTCTGCGGAAAGTCTCGATCCGGGTACAGAAATCAGCGCAGATGGAACTCTGGCGGCGGCCAACAGGCCTTCGGAAGACACTCCTCTGCTGCGGCAATAATCGACGACGCCTCTCGGCGTGACGTTCGCAACACTAATTGCTGGCATTCGGCCGATTATACGGCGAAATCTGTCCGGAAGCTTACGCACGGTGCTTTCCGTAAGGGGCGGACCGCTCCGGTCATGCGGCTTTTCGTCTATCGAATAGGGGCCGATTCCCTGCGGGCCTGGGTCCGGACGTGTTATAGGAGTTGTGCCGGCACAGGACTTACTATGACCCAATTTCGAATGGACGTTATCGCCCTCAGCCTGGTCGCGGTCGGCACGATGTATCTCCGGAGTTCGCCACCAGGTCTTCCGATGCCGGTCGAGTTGCTCCGAAAGTGCTGTGCAGTTTATCTTGCGGTGTTTAAGCGATTTCGCGTCGCCGACGCCGATAGAATTCCAGATTGTGGCGCGGTCATCCTGGTTGCCAACCACACCGCGGTTTACGACCCGGTGTGCCTTCAGGTTGCTTGCAAACGCCGCCTCATCCGATTCATGGAAGCCCGGGAGTACTATGATGTTCCGGTTCTTCATACCCTGTTCCGTCTTCTTAAGGTAATACCCGTAAACCGCACGGGCAATGACACCGCAAGTATCCGAACGGCGGTTCGAGAACTTTCAAACAAGGGATGCATTGGAATTTTTCCCGAGGGCCGAATCAGCACCGACGGCCAGATCCATCGAGCACATCAGGGGGTGGCTTTGCTGGCGCTCTTGACCAATGCCGTGGTCGTGCCTGCCTTTTTCCAGGGGACGCATCCATTTTCCGGGATGATCCGGGATTTCTTTCAGTTCAATCATGTGACTCTTCATTTCGGCCCGCCCATCCGTTTTGATGATCTTGCAGGCAAACACCGCGACGAGCCAACCCGCGAACTTGCCCTGAAACGAATCATGGACGCCATTGTGACCTTGCAGGCAGTTTCGAAACGTCCATGATCGACCGATGGTTTCCACAGCCTCCAACCGAAACCGCCACGGTTTTAGCCTGCCAAGGCTCATGACATTTACTTTCCAGGCTTTAAACAAATGTTAGATCTGCGGTGTTCTGATAAACTGCCGCCCGCAAAACGCAGAAACGGGAAGTGCGACAACCAGTGGCACGCGATTCCCGTTTCGGGATGGAGAACCGGTGAAGGTTCGGGCGCCTGAAAAAAGCTATTCAGAGAAAATCGTGAGCAGCGTCCCTGTCGACAAGCGTGCTTATCGCCTCAGTGCGATCGACATGATACGCGGTTTAGTTATCGTCATCATGGCGATCGATCATGTCAGGGACAACTTCTTCCTGGGGGCGCTCCAGGATCCGACCAGCGATCCCAATATTACCGGCGCAGTATTTGCGACCCGATGGATCACGCATTTCTGCGCTCCCGTGTTCGTCATGCTTGCCGGTGTGAGCGCAGGCATGATGTCCACGCGGAAAAGCGGCACAGAACTGGGGCGCTTCCTCTTAATACGGGGATTGTGGCTGATATTCGTCGAGATGGTCCTCATTTCGACGGCGCTAACCTTCTCGCCATCCGGCATACCGGAACTCGACGGGAAGATTGCCATTGTAATGCAGGTCATCTGGGCCATCGGCGGGAGCATGATCGCGCTCTCACTCCTTCAGCGGATGGGGCGCCGAATCTGCCTTCTGGTTGGTGTTGCCATCGTCATCGGTCACAATCTGCTCGATACATTCTGGCCGGCAAGCCAGCTTTTCGATGAAAAATGGCCGCTGTGGGTTTCGCTGCATGGCCAGATGGCGGTGCGAGCCGGGCCCTTTCTGTTTCTGTTCGCTTATCCGATACTGGCCTGGGTTGGCGTCATGCTGCTCGGATTTGGAGTTTCCGAAATATTCGCATGGCCGCAGGACCGACGGAACCGGTTCCTCGTTCGCACTGGCATGGCCATCACTGCGGGATTTCTCCTGCTTCGCGCCATCGATGGATATGGCGATCCGAATCATTGGAAGTGGCAGGAGGCGGGACTTGGATCGACTGCCATCGACTTCTTCAATACGACCAAATATCCACCAAGCCTGATCTTCCTGCTGATGACTCTGGGACCGGCGGCCATCCTCTGTGGCATCGCGGACAAAATCACAGGTAGGGTAAAGGAAGTGTTGGTGATCTTCGGCCGCGTTCCGTTCGCCTTTTATGTGGCGCATTTCTACCTGATACATGTGCTCAGCGTGATTCTTGGGAAGCTTCAAGGTTTCAGCGTCCGACAGATGATGACCGCGTTCCTGTTTTTTCCGAAAGGATACGGTGTCGGTCTAACCGGTGTTTATTTCGTTTGGATGCTGGTGATCGTCATCTTATATCCGTACTACCGTTGGGTCGCGTCGGTAAAGGCGCGACGCCGAGACTGGTGGCTGAGCTACCTCTGACCACTTCCAGTGGCGGGCAAATGATCTCCGAAATCCGTCCGGCTTCATCGCACCTCGTTCCAACAAATGATTTTTGGCCCGTGAACTGCTTCCCCAACCGAGCGTACCAAGTGATCGAGCATTGAAATACCGCCAATTGTATGAAAATGCGATGCGAGTTACGGCTTAGCCAGTGAGGAACATCGTCCTGGAGTGGTAGTGGCCGACTACAAAGTGCCTTTGCCTTGCCTTTCGAGGCTACATCAGGACCGCTGGCTCGCAATGCATGATCGAAATTGAACCAGGGAATGGTAGTACCGAGGTATCCAGAGCCATGAAAATTTTTATCAAGGACAGCAATGCAATTTCACGTCACTTGCTTTCAGCCACACTTCTCAGGATGGGACACGATGTTCGCGTGATTTCTGAGCCACTGCACCAATGTGAAAGCTTCTCTGCCAGAGGCGAGGCGCAAATTGCCCTGCTGGATCATGCTGTCGCGGGGGCCAACTGTCCCGCCATCTTCCGTGAAATCCGAAAACAATGCGGGTCGAACCTCTACATCATCTTGCTTACGGAGCCGAATAGTGCGGAGGGAATCACGACGGAACTGGAGTCGGCCGTGGATGACCTGCTTCTCCGGCCTTTTACCGAAGCAGAATTACGGACCCATATCCGTACCGGTACTCGAGTCCTTGAATTGCAGACCGGCCGGATCAGGACGCAGCGCCTGCTGCTCAATGCGGCGATGAGCGACGATCTTACCGGTCTGTGGAATCGTCGAATGATTCTGAACCAACTGGGCCGCGAACTGAATCGATCCAGACACGAATGCCAGCCGCTGACTGTTGCAATGGTGGATATCGACTTTTTCAAGAGCGTCAACGATACCTACGGCCATCTCGCAGGCGATACCGTACTTCGTGAAGTCGCATTGTCCCTGCGATCACAGCTCCGCAGCTATGATTTCATTGGACGGTATGGGGGTGAGGAGTTCCTCGCCCTGCTGCCGGGTTGCGACGCGGAAACATCTGCCGAGATTGCACGGCGAATGTGCCAGACGGTAGCCGCGCATCCCGTGCAACTCGGTAATCTTGAGGTTCCAGTGACCGTCAGTATTGGATTGTCGTCGACGGCGGAAGCTGGTTTTGATCCCGATACGTTGATTGCTGCCGCCGATTCCGGGCTCTATCGCGCAAAAGCCGGTGGACGCAATCAGTTCATCGCGGGAGGAGTTCACCATCTGGAACTTCCAAAAACTTTCGTCGGTTCTCGATGAGGCGCACTCCGTAACGCGAAGCGGCGGGTGAGGGGAAGCTTTGAGATACCCTCGCCCGGCCCGCTGATGCGAGCCACTCTCCTCTGAGGGAGTGGGATTTGCCCGAAACATTTCACGGCAGCGCGAACACAAAGACGTTCGCGGCATTCCCCGGTTTCAGCTCCGGAGTCAGTCCCAGCGCGGAACTCGCGACCAGTGAAGTTCCCGTCGTCACGGCGACGTACTGTTTCCCGCCGACGGCAAATGAGATCGGATACCCGCTGACGGGCGAGCCGAGATTCATTTCCCAGAGAACCTTTCCCGTTTTGTCATCGAAAGCACGGAAGCGTCCGTTATCGTCACCGCCAAAGATGAGACCGCCACCGGTTGCCACCAATGAAAGAGTTCCAGCCCGCTGTTCGTATTTCCATGCCGTCCGGCCGGAGTCCACGGAGATAGCCCAGACCGTGCCGACCTTATCCGTGTTCGGTGCGAGTTTTTGAACCATTTGGAGGCCGTATACCTTTGACGGATCGCGTTGATCTGTTGTGGTGGTTGCGGTGTTGCAAAGGTTCTGCAACGGGAAATACATCATGTTCGTCACCGGGCTGTACGCACCCGCCGGCCAGTTTTTGCCTCCGGTACTCCCCGGGCAAACGAAACGGCTCTGACTGATTCCCGAAAACGTGACCTCATCGTTGACCGTCACTTCGCCCGTACTGCCGTTGATTTTGCTGATGACGTTTTGATACACCGTCGGCCGCGCCCAGAGGAACTCGCCCGTCTGGCGATCCAGCGTGTAAACCACTCCGGTTTTTCCGGGTATTCCGGTAATCACCTTTCGGCGTTCGCCGGCTTTGATCTTCGGATTGATCCACAGTACGTCAGCGGCGGCAGGAGCTACCGCGGTATCGACCAGGATGCGTTCGAATGGATGATCCAGATCCCAATGATCGACAATGTGCTGGTAGTACCACACGATCTTTCCCGTATCCGCATTCAGCGCCAATGTGGAGTTGTGATAGAGGTACTTATTACCGTTGCCGCCGAGAATAAATTTCGGCGCGGGTATCGTCACGGACGTTCCCACGTAAATCAAATTGAGTTCCCGGTCGTAGCTCGGCACCATCCATGTGCCGACATGCCACCGCTGTTCCATTGGCACGCCGCCCCAGGTTTCATCACCCGGTTCGCCCGGTTTGGGAATCGTACCGGTTCTCCAGAGTTCCTTGCCGGTCCTGGCGTCGTGTGCCGTAATGATGCAACCTTCATACGTGGCGCCCGGCTGGCATTGGCGGCCGGAAATGATTTTTCCATTGGCGATGATTGGCCCCGAGCTGGCGTTGGCGGGTTTGGTGGGATCGAGGATTTGAGTTTCCCATGCCAGCTTCCCGGTCTGTGCATCGAGCGCATAGACTGCATTGTCCATGCTTGTGTCGATGATGTTGGTTCCGTAGATTGCAATGTTGCGATTCGTGCCGCGGTTCCCACGAAGGGGACGTTGATGGTCCCAAATGAAGTCGCCAGTCTTCGCATCGAGCGCCTGAATGAGATCGCCGGAGTTCGGAAGGTACATGACGCCGTCGTAGACCAGCGGAGTCGATTCCTGACTTCCTCCGGCAATCATCCCGCGCGTCCAGACCATGCGCAGCTGCGCAACATTGGTCTTAGTGATCTGGTTTAACGGGCTGTATCCCCAGCTATCCTGAGTCCGCCTCCACATGAGCCAGTTTGCGGGATCCGGCTTTTCGAGCATCGCGTCCGTGACGGGCACAAATTTGCGCGTGCTCTCCTGAGCTCGGATCTGAAAAACACTTGTGAGTACGACAACTCCCAACATGAGCGCGAGGCAAAATCGCTTCATCGCAGTTCTCCTAAGGTTTAATGGCATCCGACCTTATATCAGGAAAAATCGGGATGGAATCAAATTACGTGTGCCGCGGGAATCGCTAATCCCTCAACAAACGCGCACACTCGTTCAATTCTTTTGAATTCAATTCAGAAACGAGCCAGTAGGTCATGCCGGACTGGGTCCAGTGGATCATGTTGTAACCCTGACGCGACAACTGGCTCTCAGGACTGACAGCGTCGCCCTTCAATGGCCAGACAAACAGATTAATGAAGTGCTGGCTGCGCTGATAAACCAGTGCCGCGACGGGACGGTTATCGAGGTAATCCAAACGTCCGCCAATCAATCGAAATCCCTGTTCGGTGAGATCCTTCGCCGGCGGCGAGTAGTCGAGCTTGCCACCGAACCACGGCTTCACCGTGTGGCTATCGGACGAGGCTACGTCTGTAATGTGATTTGCCATCATCGAACGAACGTGGCTGGACAAAATGTCGTCGATCAGCTGTGCTTCTTCCGAAGATCTCCCTCTTTGTGTGGTTGCGACCCAGGTGAGGGCGACAATCAAGACAACGGATGCCAATGCACCCGCCCATTGCCAGCCAAACGATGAACGCTTCATCTCAGGGTTTGCGGCACGAATTGCGGTCTGCACGTTCCTCTTTAAATGCCTGGGGGCCTGGAACCGCAACGCGCCCTTTTCGACAGCGGACGAAAGCAAACGCAGATTCTCCATATTCGTCCGACATGGTCCGCACTGTTGAACATGGCTTTCAACAGAGAGGCTGCCTGTCGAATCCAACTCTCCATCCACATAGGCATTCAATAGCTTTCCGGTGTCGTTGCAGTTCATAAAGAATTTCCTGTGGCTGCTGTTGTCAGATATATCTGCAGCTGCTTGCGGGCGCGCGCGAGACGAGACATGACGGTGCCGATGGGAACGCCGGAAATATCCGCGATTTCCTTGTAGGACAGACCTTCCATTTCTCTAAGGACAATGGCTTCACGAAACTCCACTCGCAAATCCTCAAGCGCCGTCTTCAACATTTCGCGGTCCGCGTTTTGGAGCAACGCCACTTCAGGGCTCGGAGCGCCGTCATCGATGGCACCAATCTCTCCGTCCTCCGTCAGCTCCGGCTGGAGCGCTTGTTTCCGGAGCCACGAATAATAAGTGTTTCGAACGATGGCGAGCAGCCATGAACGGCAGTCCCGTCCGGAAAAACCTTTCCAATATTTGAATGCGCGCAGGCACGCTTCCTGGACCACATCTTCGGCGTCATGATCGTTACGCGAGAGCCAGCGGGCCAGATTGTAGGCCGCATCGAGATGCGGCAGAACTGTCTCGTTGAATACCGTCAATTCGTTTTGATCGAACAATCGCTTCTCTTTCACGCACCACGCCGACACTTTCATGGACCACGAATGTGGCGATTTTATTCCCGGAGGAATTTCTCTGTCGCGGTGCGGGTCTTGATTAATGGAATCACGGAACGGTGACTCCACAAAACTTAAAGGAGCAACACATGACAGATCTTATGAAAAACGACCTGATGCAGAGACGAGACCTTCTGAAACTCGCCGGGATGGGCGTTGCCGTATTCGTATCCGGCACGACGATACACGCGATTGGAGCCTCGCAGAAAAGAAATGATTCGTTCTATTTCGTTCAGCTCTCCGATACGCACTGGGGCTTCAGCGGACCCAATATCAATCCCGATTCTCAAGGAACGTTGAAGAAGGCCGTGGCCGCTGTGAACGGCCTGGACGAACAGCCCGATTTCGTTGTCTTCACCGGCGATCTGACTCAAACAACCGACGATCGAAAAGTACGGCGCGACCGGATGGCCGAATTCCGCGACATCGTCGGCCAGCTTAAAGTGAAGACTGTGCGATTCATGCCGGGAGAACATGACGCTTCGCTGGATCGCGGAGAGGCATACCAGGAATTCTTTGGCGACCTTCATTACACGTTCGATCACAACGGCGTGCACTTCATCGCTCTGGACAACGTTTCGGATCCCACGGCCGCCGTCGGTGAGAAGCAGCTGCAGTGGCTGCAAGCCGACCTGAAACAGATGAAAAACGATGCCCGAATTGTCGTACTGACGCACCGGCCATTGTTCGATCTCGCGCCGGACTGGGATTGGGCAACTCGTGACGGGGACGCCGTGATCGACACTTTGCTGCAGCATCCCAACGTGACCGTTATGTACGGACACATTCACCAGGAGCATCACCACATGACCGGTCACATCGCGCACCACGCGGCAAGATCGCTGATGTGGGCGCTTCCCGAGCCCGGGTCCGTTCCCAAGAAGGCTCAGATCCCATGGAATGCCTCCGAACCTTACAAAGGACTCGGCTTTCGAAACATTGAAGCCGAAGTTACAGAGGCGCGCTACAAAATCGAAGAACTTTCAGTGGGAGGGAGATTATGAACACGAAGAAAATCGTGGCGCACACTTTATGGGTCGCCGTATCGACCGGCCTCCTGCTGGAATTCATGGCAATGAGTTCCACGGCACAGGAGCTGCGGAAAGACGAACAGGTCGTTCACATTTCAGCATCCTCTTTTGAATTCAAACCGAGTGAAATCACGGTGAAGAAAGGAGTGCCAGTGGTATTGGAAATTGCCAGCCAGGACCATCATCACGGATTCCGTCTGTCGGAGTTCCACCTGCGGGCCGATATCCAGCCGGGCGTAACGGAGAAGATTCGATTTGTGCCCGATAAGAGCGGCAAGTTCAATTTCCTTTGTGACGTATTCTGCGGTGAAGGCCATGAGGAGATGTCAGGAACTCTGACAGTCATCGGGTGATGAAGCAGAAATTCGTGAGACCTTTCGTACTTGGAGCGATATCCGCTTACGGCATTGTCGCGTTATTCCTGGTGTCCTCCGCCAGGCTCGGCGTATTGCCGGTTCAGGCCGATGTCGCTCCGAGTCGGCTCGAAACAACGTTGCTTGGATCGGCGCTCCATGCCTCGGTTGCGCGCCACGCGCCGAGTGGGGGGAATCCAATCCCTCCAAACAGGGAGAATCTGCTGGCGGGGGCGAATCTCTACCGGCAAATGTGTTCGCGTTGCCACGGACTATCGAAGGACTCGGTCAGCAGCTATGGTCAATCCTTCTATCCGCCGGCGCCGCAACTGGCGCGGCATCGAACGTCATATACCGATGCTGAACTGTTCTGGATCGTCAAACATGGAATTCGAAATACTGCCATGCCGGCCTGGAGCGGTCTTCTTTCGGATAACGAGATCTGGCAGGCTGTGACGTACGTGGGAACACTCGACTCCGGTCCAGATTCGACAGGTCCGGATCTTTCAGATTCGCGTCGTTGAATGGGACTTCTGTTTTGGTCATCAGATAGTTCAGAAGGATGGAAACAGTGAACACGAAGGAAACCGTTGATGCGCTGTTAAGAAAGAATCGAAATCACGAGCTGGCCACTCGGCCGGGAGTAAACAACCATGTCCCAATGGTGCTCATTGCTCTTTACCGGCTGGGGGCCAGCTCCGAACAAATGAAGCGTTACGTTGAAAGATTTGATCTCGCCGAGGCGGGCCCGCCGCCGGTGAACCCTCGTGAAAGATTAATAACTCGCGACAACTGGAACAGTCGCCTGGGACAAGACGCATTCTCCGCTTATGTCGAATTTTTCTCCGAATGGATGAACGACGCCGGCATGGATGCGGTACTCCGTGAAGCCGTGCCCGTCTTGATGACGGGAGTCTGCACTGCCGCATATCACGCGTTACTCCGCCTGGCTTATGCTCTCGACTACGGAAGCGAGGACGAAGCGGCGTTTGCATTGGCGTACTGGGCCGTCGAATTTTATCCGGGCCCGAAATTCAATCCCGCCGTGCCTCCAGTGGAACCCGAAGCACTCTTCGACGAGATCGTCCACGCCACTTCAAACCTCCAGATTGAACCCGTGAACAGCATCGATGGCAGACTGCATCAGGTGTATCAATTCCGCGAAATCGCGCATCGCTGGAAGCCCGTTCGTATATCCGGTTCCGATCCTCTCGGGACGATGTCCGAGCTGATTCTGAAGATATTCTCGAAGAGCCAGCATTTCACGTTGCTCCATGCGCTCACGAGTTGCCAGGCTATGAGGCTTGTCCTCCCCTATGTGAAAGACCACGGAAAGAGTCTGAGCGAGTATTGGCATTCGGTCTGTGCCGCGTGTGTCACGGTGAGCCGGAGCAGATTTGAAATGGGAAAGAGCTCAGTTTCTCGCGGCACTTTATCGTGGAAGGAAGTCTTTGCTGAAGCTGCGGCAAGCGAAGACTCCATGGAGCATATCGTCAAGTTATGCTATGCGTGCTGGCTGGAATCTCAGCACTACGATCGAGCAGAATACCTGGCGCTGGCCTGCCGCGAACTTCGAAACCCGTCCCCATTTCTCTGAAGGTACGTTCGTACTTGTGTCCAGGTTAGATTCAGGAGTGAAGATGCTGCCAGCCCGTTAGTGCGCCGACATACGCTGCTTCAATTCTTGGAACCAGTTGAGGACAACCTGGACTTGAGGAGTTTGCGGCATATCCAGGTCTGTCGTTCCTGGAGGCAGCATCACGAGAAATTGCTTTCCGTCCGGAGTGATGTCGTAATCCCGCCAATTGCCAACGCGCTGTATCATGCCTTTGATACCTAATGGCACAGGATTGCCAAACGAGAAGCTCGGTTGTGTGCGTATGGCGACGGAAAAGAGCTGGTCGTTGCTCAGATCGTCCATGAAAATCAGCTCCTTGCCATCAGTCGA
>Ga0068868_100001648_pt1 | contig 15239 bp, 21 predicted proteins | sample KBSMisM42_FD_64660 | JGI IMG/M metagenome (GOLD analysis project Ga0068868, IMG submission 64660) | Miscanthus rhizosphere microbial communities from Kellogg Biological Station, Michigan, USA - KBS Miscanthus M4-2 | ecosystem: Host-associated > Plants > Roots > Rhizosphere > Soil ...
GGACTGGGGGCGGCCGACATGAGCCACAGGAGCGCCCGCTGCATGTCTTCGCCGTGCATGTCCCTGGCGGAGTAGTCGAACACCAGCCGGCCCAGGATCTTCATCGCCAGGTCCCGCGGAATACCCGTGTACTTCGGCGGCTTCCGTGGCTTCGGGTAGCGGTCGGCCAGCCGCCCGCGGAGGATGTTGCGCACGCTCACGTCGTCGGCCTCGAACGGCCTAAGATACAGCGCGAGCTCCAGCGCCATCTTGGCGTATTCGTCGCGCGGCAGAAGGCTCTTCGAGGCGCAGCGCGCACGCTTCTTGGCCAGGTCCACACCCTTTGGCACCGAAGCGCCGCAGCGCGGGCAGCCATCGCCGGTCACGGCAGTCCAGCCATGCCCCAACTTGGCCGTCTCACGCGAGAGCACCGCCACCAGCGCCTTGTCCGCCGGCACACTGGCCACCGCGTCCACGTCAGAGATGCTTTCCAGCACCCGAAACTCCGTACCCGGCAACACCGAGGCCACTTCGTCGCGCCAGGTATCGAGAAGGTGCGGCGGGCAGAGCGCCAGGAGCCGCTTGGCTCCCATCGTCCTTGCGGTCATGAGCGCAACCGTTGTTTTGCCGCTGCCGATCTCGCCGAGGAGATACGGCGACCGTCCCGGCCGCTCGCGGAGCAGCGTCACCTGAGCGCGCACCGCGTGCGCCTGGGCGCGATAGAGCGTGCGTCCCGCGGCCGGGATCGACACCTTGTCAGCGTCCTTGCGCGGGTCATACAAGATGCGACACTGGCGCTCCATCACACCCATGAGCGCCGTCCCGTAGAACTTGAGCAGGCCCCCGATACCGAGCGTGGCCACATCGCTCCCGGTTCCCGTGCCGGCGCCCACCGTGTGGTACTGGTGGCGGGCGAGGTCGAGCACCGTCACCACGAGCTTTGGCTGCTGCACCTGCACTTCGCCCGTCTTGTCGCCGTCCTTGTTGACCTTCTCTTCGATGGTGCGCCACTCGCGGTCGAAGACGCCCTTGACGAGAAGAGGCGGCAACCCCGAGGCCGGATCGTCCGGCTCGATGCGGTGCCCGTTGAAGAGCCCGGCGGCGATGCCGGCGGCGATATGCGCCGGGCGCGGCGGCATCGCCACCTCGTAGGTGCGATGCATGATCTCGGAGACCGGCAGGTCCGGCACGATGCGCGCGACCGGCACGAGCCCGCGGCTGCGCCCCGTCTCATGCCAGGGCGTGAAGCGCTCGGCGAGCGCTCTTACATCAACCGTTTTCAACTTCCATTCGGAGAACGCCGAGGCGATCTGGCTGGCGGGCACCGAGTAGGTGGGCGGCTCGTCGAGCGCCGGAAATTCCGGGATGCTGGCAGCGTCGGAGGCCCATCCGTTGACGACTTCGACGATCCGCTGGTCGGCGTCGAAAAGCTCGCCCGAAGACTTCCGAGCGAACAGCACCACCTGCTTGTAGATCTCGAAGTCGGCCCCCGTGAAACGGAAACACGACAGGTCGCGGTAGTTGCGGCCCAGCGTATCGGCTGACGCCTTGAGCGCATAGTGCGGCACGATGAAGACGAGTAAGCCCCCTTCACGCAAGGTGGCCGTGAAGCGCTTCAAAAACTTTTCCTCGAGGCGTCCGGCCACGCGGTCGGTGTCATAGGGCGGATTCAGAAAGAGGAGACCGGCGCCGTCATCGTCGAGGATATCGAACGAGATCCGAAAGGCGTCGCCGTAAAGCGTGCTCTCGTGATAGACACCCCGCCGCAGCCGCTGCGTCAGCGCCCTGTGACGTGACTTCTCCATCTCACAGGTGAAGTAGTCGGTGTCGTCTTCGGCGCCGATGGCCTTGCACAGTGCCTCGATGGCCTCGCCGTCGCCGGCGCAGGGATCCACCGCCACAATCCGCGCCGCCCGCTGATCCTCCGGCGTCTCCAGACGTTCGATGCGTCCGGCGATGTACGGGATCTGACTCTGCGGCGTCGGGTAATAGCCGGCGACCGCGACGGATTCTGTGCGCGCCATCTACTGACGTCCTTTCGTCATCTTGAAGAATAGGGCCACCTCTTCCGCAAGCAGCGACTCCAGCCGCTCATGGGAGGCCCGAAACGCCACGCCCGGCAGAAGGCCCGCGTCACTGGTGGACTCTTCGCAGAAGGCGAAGCCGGCGTAGTGGTGCCCGAATTGTTCCTGGCTGGCCCGTTCCGTTGACCACGTGGCGAGGCCGTTTTTGAGACAGGCCAGCATCAGTTGCAGGTAGAAGCGGCCATCCGCCAGGAGCGGGGCGCGCGTGCGGCGGTCGAGGAATGCCGCGAATAGGTAGGCCGTGGGCACCAGCGCGGCCAGGTCGTCATTGGACAGCACCGGCTCGTGCTTGTAGTCCTTGTCGCGCCAGCGCCAGTCCCCGGGAGGGGGCGGCGCGTTCAGGGCCTTGATGATGGGCAGGCGGCGCGCGTGGCGCACGATCTCATCCGTGGCGAGCGCTTGCTTCTCTGCCCACTTGACGGACGGCAGGAGCACAAACTTCGCCTCCGCAGGATCGACCATGCCAGGGTCCATCAGGAACAGCGCCGGCATGAACACGGAGACGAGCGTCCCCTCTGGCTCGCGCTGCCAGATGTACTTGTATCCGGCAGTCTTCAGAAACTCGAAGCCCTTCTTACTGCGCCGGCGCGAGTAGCCCGCCTCCGGCACGATCACGCGGCGCCCGAGCATGAGGTTGGCCACAAACGGCCTGAGCTCATCCTCGCTGCCACAGAAGGTGGCGAACACCGGCCGGTCCACATCCCCGGTATCGGTAGAGCCGCCCGGCCACAGCGCGTCCGCGGTCGCCGACGCGAGATAGATCGCGCGGAAGGTGCGGCCCTTGCCGTGCTGCTTCGGCTCGATGACGACCTCGGTGTGAGCGCCGACGCTCACGACTTGGCCATCAGGGTGATGAGGTCTTTTCGTTCGACTTCATCGGCCATCCAGAAATGGGCGCCGAAGACTTCGACGATCTCGGGGTGCGCCTTGACGCAGTCGTCGCAGGTGCTGCAGTCGCGGTGCGGACACGCAAGCTGCTCATCATGTCCCAGTCGAAACCCGGGCGGCAGCCCGGCCTCTCTCGTCGCCATGTTCCCCTCCGAAGCGATGTTGCGGTCCAGGACCGCGAGCACAGAAACAGCCTACACGTCTCGCCCTATTTCGGCAAGCGCTTGGCGTGCACCGCCGCAGCCGCGTATGCAAGCGCCGAAACTTCCAGCGCCTTTACCGCGGTCAGCCAGACTTCCGGCGGCCCGACCCCGGGCGCGGCCTCGAATTCGGCCAGGCAGCGCGCTGAGTCGATCAGATCCAGGCGCGCGGCATCAAGCAACTTCAGACGCGCCTTCAATTCCTTGTTGCAAGCTCGCCCGCAGGTGCCCGGCCGATCGCTGCTCAGGTTGGTGCCGCAGATGATGCAGGAGGTCGGGATGTCCATCAGCGCGCGGGCTCGACCGTCACAAGGCCAACGCGACCCTCGGACGGATCTTCGTTCATAGGAGACTCTTCGTCCCAATAGTCAACGGAGACACCTCGCGTATCGGCGAGCAGTTGCGCATACTCGCGTACCTCCGATGGCAACATTCGCACTCCGCGACTAATCTCGTAGCCGTTCCCGTCGGCAAATCCATACCTGCGCATTTTCTTGAACCTCCAAGCGAGCGCACTTGCAGGCTCGTCGTGCCAACCTCGAATTTCGGAGAACCCGGACGTCATGCGGCTGCGAAGTGCGCTCGCTTGAAGACTCAAATCCGAATGGGCGGTAGCCGACGCGCGCGGCGGCAGGGCACACACGGGCAGTCGCCGTGCTTGCCCTTGAATTCCCAGGTCGCGTGCCACACGCCGACACATTCACCGACGGGCGCGCCCTGGCGCTGCGAGCCGGCTACGCGGGCGATCTTAGTGATGTCTTCATCGCTGGCGCCTACCACGTAGGCACGCACGAGACGTTTCCACCATTCCAGCTTTTCGTTGCTCATCGCCGTCTCTTGTGTCCCTTCGGGCGCCGATCCTCCCAGGCATTGCGCCGATAGTAGACATTGCGGCGTGCGCCGTAGGCCGACGAGAGCGCAAAGCGCACCCGCTTGGCCGTCTTGGGCGCGCCACCCGCCTCGAACATGGTGATGGCGTCACGGAGAAGCTCCATCCCTTTCTGGATGAAACCTTCATCGCCGTGTTCGTAGCGGCCATCGCGCAGAAGCTGGTAGCCCTTCGTGGTGTACTCGGGTTTGGCCATTTTAGTCCGCCTGCTCCAGTTTGCCAGGGAACGCCGCGACGACCTCCATGGTGATGTCATCTTCATTGCGGTAGTTCTCATATAGGCGCTTGCGCGCCACTTCGGCACTTTCCGCCTGGATATGCGCGATGACACGGTCACCGACGCCGACCACGACGGCGCATACCGTCCACCAGGGTAACGCCTGGCGGCCCTTTTCCTGGCGCTCTTTTTCCTCTTGCGCCAGGCCGACCTTGACCGGCTTGTAGATCTCGCGGCGGCGCGCCGCCTCTTTCTCGATCTTGGTCATGAGGTCGAGGTATTCCTGGCCTTCGGGGCCCTCCATTTCGTCGGCGGCCTGCATAGCGTTGACCACCTTATCGAAGATGACCTTGGACGGCGACGGCGGCTCTTCTTCCATGATCAATTCAAAGGTCCCGACCTCGCCGCACTTTCGACAGCAGCCATCCTCGAATTGAGCCTCTGCATCGATCTCGCGCACCGCCCCGAGATCGATCCGGTCGTTGGCGTCAAACCACGCCGGCAGCGAGCCCTCCACGTCGGTGCTCTTGCACTTCTTGCAGCGCCACTTGGTCATTTGGTTTTTCCTTTCCCTATGAACGCCGCCAACTCTTCCTCGGTGAGCGTCAGGACGTCGCCGTAGAGGCGCGCCCATTCGCCAGCTGCGCCGCGCTCGTAGTGGCGGCGCATGTCGTCCTTGAGCCAGTCGGGGAGGTCATCGGCGAAGCGCACCGCGTCCGCGAAGCGCGGAACGTGCACGCGGGCGACGCAGTTGTCTTTCTTGCTGATGAGGTGGTAGCCGAGTGCTTCCATCGCCCGCTTCAACACCCCTGGCTCATAGGTCGCCAGCCAGGCGCGGATGCGCGGATTTTGGACCATCTCCAGCGTGACGGACATCTCGCCGAGATTCACGAGCACGCCTCCATTTCGTTGGAGGGCACCTCTTCCTCGAACACGCCCTCATAAAGCGGCTCGGCGTTTCTTTCCTGGCAGATGCAGCGGACCGCGAAGCCGACGCGCGCACAAAAGGACTTGTCGCGCTTGGACGTCCGCTCGTAGCTCTCGACGTCGGTTTCTTCGATCTCCAACTCGTGGTCTTCCGAGATCGGCTCACCGGCCGCGTCGACGTGACCCACGAAGTGCTTGGCGTCCAATTCCTGGCTGGGCTCGAGCGTCGCCTCTTTCATCTCTTCGTTGCAGCACTCGCTCATGCACGTAATGCGAATCGTGGCGTGAACAGTGAGGCCGTCGAGCTCGACGTCCGCCTCGGGATCGCTCGGTTCAAGCGAAGCGAAACGGTTGCAGCCAGGACATTGCGCCATGTTACTTCTCCACCATTTCGAGGACGCACGCCGGGAGCTTGTCGCGGCGCCCGCCCCACGATCCTTGACTCCAGAAGAAGCCAGCCGCGCGCAGCGCGTCCAGCACTTCGCGGTCCGGCTTCTCGGGAAAGGTCACGCTCACATACTCGCCGCCTTCGATGAGGACACCGAAAACCGCGGCCTTTTCCGCTCGCACGTTGCGCGCCTTGATCTCCTCGACGCGTTCTTTCATGCGCCGGATATTGGCGTTGTTGTTCGTGAGCTCGTAGGAGGCGATGCCGATGCGCCCGGCGAAGTCCGGTTTCAGAAGCTGGCGCGCAATCGCCTCCGGGATCTTGTCCTCGCGGGCCTGCCAGAGATCGAGCGTCACCAGGGCGGCCACTTGCGCCTCTTCCCCTTTTTTCTTGAACCTGCGGATGGCGGCATTGACGGCCTTCATCCGCTCCTGTCTCAGTTCCGCCTTGGCGATCTTCTCCTGCAGCCTCTCGATGGCGTCGGCGTCGTCGCTGAAGATCGATGTGTCCAACTGGCGCTGGATGCCGGCGGCGCGGTAGCCGTGGTGCTCGGCGAGCTTGTTCTCAGCGACGCCCGCGGCTATGTTCGACTCGATGCGCGCGGCATCGCGGCGCGCATGGCACTCGGAATGATGGCCCACCAGGATCGGCTGACCCATCGGAATGTGCTCACCGATGGCGTCGACCGTGCGGAAGCGCACCAGTGAACGCGCATTCGCTTTGGTGGCCCAGTCGAGGCGCCGACTGAGCCGATTTTCGAGGCGTTCGCGTCGGGTGGACATTGTTTATTTCTCCTCTTGATGGGCCTCGTCGGCCTCTTCGATTGACGGCAAGCCCATCCAATTGCGACAAACTGGACAGGTCACGCGTTCGTTGCGCGGATCGTTAGGATTATCCTCATTGTCGAACGCCAACGCGTTGACGCTCCGGGCAGTCCGCATACCGGCAACGCAAAATCATTTGACGACCCATTCCGCTTTCTCGTAGCCGGGTAGCACCGAGATCGCCTTGAGGCGCACCGCTTCGCAGAAGGCGCGCGCCTCGGACTCATACCAGCCGTCATGCTCGCAGGTCTGGTACTCGTAACAGTCGAGCGCGCGCAACAACTGCACCGGGTCGAAGGCGAACGGAAGTTGCGCGAAGCGGTGCACGTAGGGATGCGGATCGCCGCCCTTCTCCTGGTAGCGCGCGTTGAAGCTCTCATAATTCTCGGCAATGAGCATGGCGCCCACCCGTTCGGCGGTGCCATCGTGGAGCTCGCCCAGTCGGTGCGGCGGGTAGGTGGCGGTGCCGTGGGTGTACCACTTCACCCGATCATGAAGATCGAGGTGCATGGCCGCGTTGATGATGAAACGAATGTGCGAATCGGGAAGAATGAAGGCGCTCATTTTGACCTCCGCGCGTCTCTAGTCGTCGGCAACCCACACCCAGGCTGCGCGCGGCGACGCGCCTTTTCGTCCGCCTGTGCTTTCTTTTTTCGTGCCATTTCACAATTCCAATATTCCGTAAGCGATCGATTCCGCTAGGTTGGCGGCTCGGCGACACCGCTCCATTCCTTCATAGTCGCCAGCGGATTCCGCTTCTTCGCGAAGTCTCGCGGCAACTGCGGCAAAATCGATCTCAGATGCGACCATCGACAGAATCAGCAAGACTGACGTCCCCAGGCCAGAATCTCCATTTACCATTGGCCACCATACTCGTCGGTGTGGTCACCGTTGTGTCCCGTTTTGAGCGCGCAGGCGCTGCCGGTCCGCTTATCGACGTCGGAGCACTTCGCGGCTTTCTTGAGCGCGCGTAACACCATGACCATGCAGGCGCCGTCAATACTCCAGTCCGGCACGCCGCCATGGAGACACAGGCCGCGCTTCTGAAGCACCTCGGCGTCTTCCGTGAGCATTGCGCGGTCATAGCGTGCGACGAATTGACCGATCTCGCCGTCGATGGGATAGCGCGCGTCGTAAAACTCGACGAGCGGATCCTTATTTTTGTGAACGAGACAGGGCGCGCCGTCCTTGACGAGTCCATAGCGCTCGCCCTTTTTGACCAAGCGCACGTTGAAGCGAAGACCATTTTCGTTGATGACCGAGATCAGCATGGCGACCTCCCAGACAATCCCGCGCCGTCGGGCGTGCAGCCACAAGGGCGCTTCTCGACGGCGCGGGGACATTGGTTAACCCGGGCGACGCCTCTGGTCGTGAGCGGCGCCAATGGCCCTATCGGGCATGCCGATCATCGGAGCCAGAGCGCGTCCCCGGATCGAAAGAGAGAACTACTTTTCCCCGCGCAGTTTGGCCATCACCGCCTGCATGGCGGGCGTGGGGTTTTGCAGAAGGCGCACCATCTCAGCCTTGGACGGGATGTCTGTTTCTTTGGCCTGATGAATGGTCTTACTGCTCAGGAGCGCGTAGGTCTCAAGAGTAATGACCCGATCGCCGTCCTGATAGTCGTTCAATTCAACCGGATCTTCTTCGATTTTCCACGTGCCGCTCTTGAAGCGGATCTCTGCCAACTTGGTCCACGCCATCGGCAAGAGCTCTTTGAGCGTCTTAGGCGAAGCCGGGTCCACTCCCTTCAAAAGAGAGAAGGTATCGAACTTGACCGTGCGGTTTCGCCCGAAGACGCCCCTTACGGTCAGGCGATAGTTGAGGACGTTGCGCTTATTGGCCATTGGCGAACCCTCCGGTCACGCACCGTTGACCGCTACCCAAAAGGAGTCTCTCCTCAGCGCCGAGTGGCCTCTTGGTTCATCAACAGTGCGTGAACGGAGGACACGATCCGCCCCGGATCATGTCCTCGCCTCCTATGATTTTACTGCCGCTCCTTGCGACGGTCGGCAATGACCGTCCATCCGAAGTTGCCGAGCGCCACCGCGACGACCCCTTGGGGCCGCGCGCTGGTTGCCGCCTCGATCATCCGGCGCAGCTGGGCGCGGATCTCCTCCTTGGACGCGGTACGCGCGTCGATATAGGTGTGACAAGAGACGGGATTGGTGGCGTCACTGTCGGCATAGCCGCGGCGGAGGCCGAGATCGACTTCCGCTCGCTCGCTCGACCATAATGCCGCGCCCCACGGCGCCGTTGGCGTGATCTCTTCGTCGGAGGCGCGGCAATCGAACACCCGTAGCCAACCGGGGATCGGCACGCCATACCACTCGCCGACGTGTTCTTTCGCATAGCGTGTCATGTGAGCCCCTACTTTTTAACGCGACTGCGGATTGACGAGAGGATCCGCTTCGCCTCCTCTAGATTGGAGGGCGCGGGCGGATCGGATAACATCTTGAGCGCGCCAACTACTTCTTCGAGGATCTTGCGCTCCTCGGTCTGATTCGGATGTAGGCGCTTCCGGCAGATCTCGACACTGATGGCGAGATGCGCCAAGTGATCGCGGATCTCATCTTCACGCATGGCGAGTCTCCTAGAACAGCGACACTTGACGCGGGTCGGCGCACTCCATGACCAGCGTAAACACTGGCCCAACGTCGACCGAATGCGCCAAGCTGTCGATCTCGGCGTCCGCGCATTTGTCGCGGCAGTGGCCCCATCCGCAAGGATCGATGGCGAGCGCGAAGCCTTCACTCTTCAGCCTGACCTTGAGCGCATCCAGTGCCACGCTATCGCCATGCCAGCCGATTGCATGCGCCTTGGCAGAGCGCTTCCAGGGCTCGCCCATGATGATGGCTGCGGCGTCGGCAGCAATCGCCGACTCGAACACCAACACCACTCCAGCGCTGTAAGAGCCGCGGAAGAAGTGGCGCAGCCGTCCGTGTGCTTTGATTTCCATGGGAGTCCTCCCGCGAACGGCCACTCACGCGAGTGACTGATCGCGGGACGGGCGAGACGCTTCTCGCCCTAATCCCTTCCGCTTAGGTGTGGATACTCCAGTCATGGCCGCCATCGCGCGAATGGTTGATGAGACCACCGTTCATGCTCATCTTGCCGTTCGGCAGATAGATCCCGAAATCGAAGCCGGACGGGTCATGCAGGGCTCCGCAGAGAGTCACCGTCCCCACTTCACCGCGTTTCCACGTGCCGTTTTTGGCGATCTGGAGCAATTGCTCGATGCGCTCCTTGAAGGGCTTGCCACCCTTGTCGAGACAGAAGTCGTAGAGATCCGCCGCATCCTGCGAACGGAACTCCAGCCTTGCCTCGCCCGTCCCCTGTCCATAGACGCGCATCCAGCGGTCGCGCGTGGCATAGGAGAGAACAATCTCTCGCCGGGGGTCGTAGTTGCCATTTCCTTCGGGCTTGCAGTGGCGGAGCACCATGCACACAGCCCGCAGAAGGATCAGCCCCACGTGATGGGGGATCTGGAGATTCACAAAAGGCACGTGCATGACGCCGCGCGCCTTCGTGGAAAACTCCATATCGTAGAACGTGTAGCACTCGCCGATCCGGCGCACGTTGTGGCCGAGATCGTTGCAGCCGCTGAGCCTGCCGCGAAGCAAGCCCTCGAATTCGCTGAGAGTGAAGTAGAACGATAAACAGCGAATTCCCGCCTCGGACGTGGGCGACTCCGGGTTGCCTACGGTCGGATCGCGCGCTTCAAGCGCGACCATTCCTAGGCCGGAGTCGCGCTTATACACCGTGAGGCGCATATCGCGGAATGTGAGCATAGAACACCTCCCACCAAAGCCCCGCACCGAGGGCTCTCGTGGGAAGTCGAGTGCTACTTGTCGTGCATTTTTTCCGATTCCGTCCGCGCGTCTCGCGCGCGCGCGGAATAGAGCGCACACGAAGCCGCGTCATGACCGATAAGAAACATTAAGCAGCGAGGGCAGAGATAGCAGGGAACACGGACGATGCGGACCATGGTCAATACCTCCAGCGTAGCCATGTGGACCTTTGGTTCACAAGAAAGGCCACCCCTCAAGACGAAGCCGAGGGATGACCTCATTCAGAATCAAAGGAATTGTTACCCGTGACGACTAAACCGAATGGTTAGCCGAATTCGTCAAGCATCCAGATCTAGCAACGCATGACGCATTGTCGATTGACTCGCACCGTCGTTGATGGTGCGCTATGGCCCGAATTCCAAACCGCACCCTATCTACTCGTGTGCAGCTTGTCGGTGACTCACAAAGGGTTTTGCTTCGTAGCAGCATCCACCGTCAGGCGCAAAGCCTATAGGACGCGTCAGGATGCAAGAGACCGGGGCTTGCTCAGGTGCCGTTGCAGTCAGTGAGCACTTCCACTGAGTGGATACGCTCTCGGCAGTAGCCGGTTGCGTATCGGGGCTGAGATCCCAAGGGTCATCTACGAACTACTTTCCCTTGTGCGCGCAAGCGATTGGGCATCCCCTCGCTTGATGGCCGCCCGTCGGAAATGCTCCTACGGTAACCAAGTTTTACGCGTAGACCGGGCAGTGTACCCGCGTCTATTTTGTCGGCGCTACGTGTTACCCCACCGACAGGGCGTTATTCGGTTGTCAGAGATGCGGGATAGTCGGCGACTCTACTGCACCGTCCGTCCATCGCGCCGCGTGGCATCAGCCCTACGCGATACTCTGTGTTGCCTTTCCCGTTCCCCGGGGCCCCGCTTGCGACCCCTGCTCTCCGTGTTGCCGTTCGTGATTGGGGTACATTGCAGACCGCTTGCCAAGTTGTTGCCATAATGATTCCGCATACTTAGCTATCATTCACTGGGGTACATACCCCCACCTACATTGGTGCCATATTGCTGCCGATATTGCAAGTTGGCGTAACTAGGCACTATTTCGGCACGAACCTAACCCCCACCCTGCCGGGGGAATACTCCCGGTTACATCTACCTACTTCATGCTACATTGTTGCCTATTTGCGCCCTGGGGTCCGAGGGCGCCCTGGGCCGCCCCTTGCTCTTGATGGTTTGGCGCGTGGCGACGTGACGTGATACCTTGACTTCGTGGATCTTGAACGTCCGGCAATTGTCGCTGCACTCCGCTCGCAAGGCGGCAACATCGGCAAGGCCGCTCGCCAGCTGGGTTGTAGTCGGCGCACCTTGCAGAATCGCATGCGGGAATTCGGCTTGCCTCGTGGTCGCGCTGGACGCCGTCGCCGGGTGCTCCCCTATCGCTCGAGAACGGCGGCGTTGGGTGTCGCTGGCGCCGCAGTCGGCGTGCTCGGGCTCATTGCCCTGACCAGGAAGCGCAACGCGTAGAGGGTCAACCGCCGCGGGTGATATTCGCCCTGGCCACTCGGAAACGTAGCTTCGCCAGCACCTTCACTTCAATCTGCCGAACGCGCTCTCTGGTGAGCGACATCCTCTTGCCGACCTCTTCAAGCGTCAGTGGCTGATCGGTGCCGATGCCAAAGCGGTGCTCGATGACGAACCGCTCCTTGGGCCGCAGCCCCGGCAGGAGCGCGCGCAGCCGTTCGCTGTTCTCTTCGCGCGCCAGGCTGTCAATCGGCGCTTCATCGGCGCTGGGATTGCTCACCAGCAGATCGAGCACCGTCGTCGACGTCTCCGTGTTGAGCGGGGCGTCGAGGTGCGTGTGTTTGTGCTTCAGTGCGCGAACAGCGAACAGACTGTCAGGCGCGAGGTGCAGCGCTTCCATGATCTCTTCGTCGGTTGGAGGCCGCCCCGATTCCTCCTTGAACCGTCGTTCGAGCTTGAGCACTTCCGTGCGCGCCTCGTAGATGTGCACCGGCACGCGCACCGCGCGCGCATGGTTGTGGATCCATCGCGTGGCCGCGTAGCGAATCCACCAGCCGGAATAGGTCACCCATCCCGCCTTGGCCGGGTCGAATTCAAAGATCTTCTTGAGCAGCCGGACGCGCGCCTCCGCCGCCATGTCCTCGAGGTCGGCAGTGGAGTAGTCGCCCATGTAGCGCCGCGCGACGCGCCCGGCGAGTTGGTAGATATACCGGTCGATGCTCTGGAGAAGGAGTCCAGCGGCCTGCGAGTTGCCGCTCTTGGCAGCGAGCGCCCACGCCACCTGACGGTCGGCGAGCTCCATCCGGCTCACGTCCGGCAGTGGCAGCGTGGCGGCGGTCCTCTTGAACAAGACCTCGCCGGCTTCGTCTTCCGACGGATCTTCGTCTTCGCTATCGGGTAGTGGACTACCCATCGTCGATGCCTTCTCGTTTAGTCCAGCGATAACGCGCAGTGGCTCCTGGATTATATCCACAACTGGACTAGGCGTCTTGGCCGGTGGCGGAACTTGGTCCACCGCACTTGGCAGTGTGGCGAGTAGCGTCTCGTCGGTCGCGCGCTGGAGCTTACGGCGAGCGCGGACCTGAAGCTGGCGGATGCGGTTCGCGCTCACGCGTCTATGACCCGTGGCCTCGAGCGCCTTCGCGATCTCGGTGAGCTCACAGCCCTCCAGTGTCTTGTCCACGACCAGGCGCTCCCGACTGTCGAGGTAGCGCGACGACTTGGTCTGCAACTCCAATCGCCACAGCGACTCGTCGGGTGACTCCCAACTCATCAGTACCTGCACGAAGTGGTGGCACTGTCGCGCAGGGTATCGTCGAGACTGTGCTGCACGTTCTGGCGCCGGCAGAACTTCACGATGCGGTCGCGGATGTGCGGACTGGCAAAGGTCAGGAAGGTGACGTCATAGCGAAGGTTGAAGCGCTTGACGGCAATCAGCGCCCCGAGCGCGCCTTCCTGTTTGAGATCCTGGATGACGTCGAGAGAACGGAAGCCGAATGCGAACCAGGCGCGCCAGGCGCAGCGAACGATGTACTTCTGGACGCTCGCGAGTAGCTCGTCGACGGCAGCGCGACTATGACGCTGCGCCAGTAGATCGCGCTGCCGTAGTGCGAGCACGGCTTAGTCTGCGACGCGGCGGGAACCTTCGGGCGACGACTCGCGTTGCCGGCGCACCTGCCACACCGACTTCTTCTTGCTCTTCTTGGCCGGCGTCCGGCCCTTCTTGCCGCCGACTACGAGGCGCAGGGGCTCGTGAGTGTCGAACGGCCGCTCATGCACCACGTCCACGTCGTTGTCGGTGACGAGATACGTCACCATCGGATCGTCGGTGCCGTACAACTGCACGTCTTCAGCCACCGCCACATGGTGATGACCCGTCTCCGAGTGCGCCACCACCACTCGTCCCGCGCCCGGCAGAAGCCGCAGAGGGACGTTGTCGGGCAGATCGTCCACGCGAACGAACATCACGTCGCCCTGAGCTCCAATTTCGTCGATCGTTTTCATGTGCGCGCCTCCAGTTTCAAAATGTACTCTTCGGGAACGTTGTAGGTCCAGGCATTCGCCGCGAGCGCCGTCAACATCGCCCGCGGCACCGGGAGCACGAAGGTGCGGCCCGTGCCGCACTGCACCTGCAAAAAGCGCTCGCCGGGACTGTTCGGCAAGTCCGCCTGCAGGAGCGTGCCGATCTGGGGGTTGGGATTCTTGTCGATGACCACCGCATTGAGGCGGGGGAGAATCTTGTCCCAGCCGATGAGCTCGGCGGCGATCCGGCGCTGTTCGATGTTGGACCAGGTGAGCGCCACCTCCGGCGCCAACTTGTCGCGCTCCTCGAGCCACGCCGGTGGCACCACCACGCCGCGCACCGCGTATGCCGCGAAACCATCGCGGAAGCGCACCGCTGGCCCCGTGAAGCTGTGCAGGCGCAGCGGCCGGCGCGTGGGCCTCGGGATGAGCGGATCCACCAGGCGTCCACCATTCCATCCGCGATCATCGCCCGGAAACGGCTCGACCGGTTGGATTGGGCCTTCGTCGATCTCCAGATACTCTGGCCGCTCGCAGAGGATACAGGCGTGCCTGAAGGGCCACCAGTACCAGATCTGCCGAGCGATAATGGCGCGCGCGTCCAGCATCTTGCTCGCGTTCAGGTCGCGGTAATGGCTGCGCAGATAGCCCGGTTGATAGGGCATCTTGAGCTCGTCGCGACAATAGAGCGCCGCCGCGATCTCGCCGTATTCGCTGATACCGGCGAGCCGACGGCGATAGTGAAAGTTGAGTCCGAGCACGTCCTTGGGAAAATTGGGCGCATCGAAGACGGCCAGGTGGCCATCGAAATTACAAAGCGTCGTCACTGTTGACAGCACCTCGGATTGCTCGCGGCCCATCAGCGACGTGGCGCCCATGTTCATGTTCGAGCGCAGATCTTCGGCGGCAATCGCCAACTGGCGACGTATGGTCTGGCTGACCGTGATCGCCTCTGCCGGCGAACGCACCCACACCATGGCTGGCTCGGCGAAACGGTGAATGCGATAGAGATCTTTGATTGCCGCCTCGGTCTGGGCACGATCGGCAGGAAGGCATGAGGACCAGACAGCACGCCATGCCGCCACCCATTCTTCTCGCGTCATGGCTCTTCTCCTTCTTCAGTGTTTCGTCGCTCCTCTCCCGTCATCATGGCAAGGGCGGCGAATATCTCCTCTCGGGAGGCGTCTGACAGTACCGGTTCATCCTTCAAGAGATCGAACATCTCTAGAGACTCGACGACGCCGGTCGTCGCGATCACTCGCTCGGACAGGTCCGGCTGCTCTTCGGTGAGGCCGGGCGCCGGCTCGCTCCATTCCGCCCAGTTGCCCCAGATCTCCGCCGACCACATGCAGTCGACCAGGAACTGCACCTGGATGGAGATCACGATGCCGGGGGCGCACGTGTCGAACTCCACCTCGTTATTCATGGCCTCGCGATGGAACACCTCCGACAATACGCCGGGACCGAACACGGACATCTGCGCCTTGTTGCCGACGAAGATGTTCATGACCTTG
>Ga0068868_100001649_pt1 | contig 15239 bp, 13 predicted proteins | sample KBSMisM42_FD_64660 | JGI IMG/M metagenome (GOLD analysis project Ga0068868, IMG submission 64660) | Miscanthus rhizosphere microbial communities from Kellogg Biological Station, Michigan, USA - KBS Miscanthus M4-2 | ecosystem: Host-associated > Plants > Roots > Rhizosphere > Soil ...
CGAGATACTTCTTCAAGTCCTCCGGCAGCGTGACGGCGCTCATCGCCATCTCGCGCACCGTCTCGAGCGCGATCTGCTGCCAGTCGCGCGAGCCGAAGACGAAGTCCTGAAGGTACGGCTGGATGATCGCCATCGGGTTCAGCTCGGGGTCGAGCATCGAGCAGCAGCCGTAGAGAAGAATGATCGTCCGCTCGAGGAGCACCCAGTCCTTCGGGATGTGGAACGCGCTCGAGAGCTCCTTCATCCCGATGTTCATCTTCCTGAGATCGAGCAGGTTCTCGAAGCCGCGCTGCGGATCGATCTTGATGTCCTTCAGGTTGAAGGACTCGATCTTCACTTCGTCTTGGAACTTGCGGTGGAAGTACTCGATGATTTTTTCCGAGACCTGATCGTCTGCGCCGCGCGCGAGGAAGCCCATCTTGCGCAGGGCCTTGATCAAACGATCCGTGTCGCGGCGAAGGACGCCTTCGAGGAACTCCGGGATGCCCTCGCGCATCGACGGTGAGAGCTCCGCGATCGCCCCGAAATCCAGCAGGATCAGCGCGCCGTCGTCGCGCACGAGCAAATTCCCCGGGTGCGGATCGGCGTGATAGATGCCGTCGACGAAGATCATCTGGCAGTACGCGCGCACCAGACGCGAGGCGAGATCCTTCCTGTCGATCTTGAGCGCGTCGATGCCGGCGAGGTCGCCGATCTTCTTTCCGTCCACGAACGTCGTCGTGATCACGCGGTGCGTGGACAGCTCGCGGATCGGAACGGGGAAGATGACGCGATCGTTCGACGTGAAGTTGATCGCGATGCGTTCGATGTTGTCGGCCTCGCGCGCGAAGTCGAGCTCCTCGTACAAGAGCCCTTTGATCTGGTGGTAGTAGGCGTCGAGCCCCTGCACGGGCACGAACCACTGCACGATCATCATGATCCGGCGGATCGTGACGAGATCGAGCTTCACCATCTCGTCGATGTCTTTGTGCTGAACTTTGACGGCGACGCGCCTGCCGTCCTTCGTCCTCGCCTCGTGGACTTGGCCGAGCGACGCCGACGCGATGCACGAGCGGTGGAAGTCGTCGAAGAGATCGTCGACCTTGCCGCCGAGCTCGCTCTGGATGCGCTCTTGGATTTCTTCGAAGGGACGCGGCGGGACTTGATCCTGGAGCCCTTCGAGCTCGCTGCGGAACTCCTCCGGGAGGAAGTTCGCCATGATCGACAGGAGCTGGCCGACCTTGATGAACAAACCTTGCAGCTCGATGATCGTCGCGTTGACGAGCGCGGCGTTCTTCTTGTGCACCGCGCCGATGCGCTGGCGTTTCCACGCGCTGCCGAAGAGGCGCGCCCAGAACGCGAGCCACAAGTAGCTCCCGATGACCTGGAACGTGGTCATGTAGGCGCGCACGAAGCGCCACGTGTTCGTCGCCCGCGGGCGATACGTCGTCGGCGTGGTGGTCGTCGGCTTCACCCGGACGAGCGACGAATCGCTGTCGCGCTTTTCCGGCGGTGCGGGGGCGAGCGACGCCATCCCTGGATCGTAACCCATCAGGCCTTCGAACGCCGAAAGAGCCGCACTCTCACGTCGGCGAGGCCGTAATCCATTTCGTAGATTCGTTTGAGCTGCTCGACGCGTTTGAGCGTCCCCTGGCTGAAACCGGGCTCGTTCTCGAAGGCCTGGAGGACGATCATCTCGACCAGCTCGGCGAGCGTCAGATCGAGGTACTCGGCGAGCGCCTTGAGGACCTTGAGCATCCGCGGCTCGATCCGAAGGCCCGTCTGGACGCGTTCGACCTCCGACTCTTTCTTGCGCGGCATGCGTATCAAGGTACCAAGATACCTCATCGAGAGCCACGAACGTCCGTTGACCGCGCGGCGGCGCGGGCGCATATCGCACCGCATGTTCAAGACGGCGAACGTGACCATCATGGTCTCGGACATGGACCGCTCGATCGCGTTCTACCGCGACGTGCTCGGGATGAAGCTCCTCGGAAACTACGGCGGCGAGTTCGCCGAGATCGACGCGCCCGGCGTGCGGTTCGGTCTGCATCCGGGCGGCAAGCTCCCGCTGAAGGAGCATTCGCGGCACATGTCGATCGGCCTTCGCGTGGACGATCTCGACGCGGCGAAGAAGACGCTCGAGGAGCGCGGCGTGAAATTCGTGAAGGCGCCGCGCGACGAAGGCTTGAGGCTCGCGTACTTCACCGATCCGGACGGCAACCCGATGTACCTCGTGGAGGTCAAATGGGGCTGACAGCGATTCTTTCGAAGCTCGAGAAGACGTTCGGCAAAGTGACGGCCAAGCGCGAGACGGCGTTCGCGATGCTCGTGCGCCAAACGTGCGGGTATCCGGCGTCGGATGAAGCTTGCGCGAAGGGGTGGGACGCGCTCGCGAAAGACGTGGGCACGTCGGCGGAGGCGATCCTCGCGGCGCCGAAGTCGAAGCTCGTGAAGGCGATGCGCGCGGGCGGGATCGTCCCAGAGCTTCGCGCGACGCGGCTCGTGGAGATAGCGAAGAAGGCCGACGCGGACTTGTCGACGCGCGCGGTCTTGAAAAAGCTCCCGACGATCGGCGATCCCGGCGCGGACAAGATCCTCCTCTTCACGCGGAAGGAGGCGATCGCGGCCGTTCCCTCGAACGCCACGCAGGTGACGGAGCGGCTCTTCGGCCTCGAGGGCAGCTATGCGCAGATCTACCGCGCTTCGCAGAAGGCTCTCGACGAGGAGCTCCCGAAGACGGCGGACGCGCGGATTCGCGCTCATCTCCTGCTCAAGCGACACGGTCAGACGATCTGCAAGCGATCGCGGCCGAAATGCGAGCTCTGCCCCCTCACGCGCGATTGCAGCTATTTCAAAGAGCAGTGACTCGATTTCTTCCGTTGTTCCTCGTCGCGTGCGGCGCGCGCACGGAGCTCGGCGTCATCGAGACCGACGCGAGCTTCGCGCCGGACGGCGCGCACGACGCTGCGCTCGACGTCCATGACGCAGCGGGCGATGAAGTGAGCGTGCCGCCGCCGTGCGATTACGGCGAGCTCGTCGCCGACGCGTTCGGTTCGCTCGCGATGTGGAACGGCGGCGCGCCGGTGCCCGCGGGGCATTACACGGTGACGTGGGTCGATGGCTGCATGAAGTATTCGTCGTCGCAGGGATGGACGGTGAACGCGTACGCGAACGGGCCCGACACGCTCTACGTCGTGACGACGGCTTCGTCGCAGCAAGGGTCGGCGATCATCACCGCACCCGGAACGGTCGGCTTCTTCGTGAACCAGGGGGCGTTCGCGACGTTCGACGATTGCGTCGCCGCGAATGACAAGTCGGACGCACCCGTCACATTCGATCTGTCGACGCCGCAGCCGATCGGTTTGCGCCTCGTCGACGATCCGTATACGGACAACGTCGCCGGCGAGAACGGGCGCAACCCGACGTATCGGCTCTCAGCGTGCAAGTGACGCGAGCGCGTCGTGGATGCGCGGGCGCGCTTCTCGGATCTTCACGTTGTCGCGCGTGGGGCAGACGCGATTGGTGAGCAGCGCGACGACGATGCGCGCGTCGGGATCGATCCAGAAGCTCGTCCCCGTGAATCCGAGGTGACCGAACGATCGCGGTCCGAGGACCGTTCCCGCCGATGATCCTTCGGCGGATTTTCCGTCGAAGCCCGCGCGGAGTGTTCCGCCTTCACGTTCGCGAACGAGCCAATCGAGCTCGTCGAGATGTTCGAGGACGAACGCGCCGAAGCGAAGCACGCTCCCGACGGTGCCGAACAAGCCGGCATGCCCGCATGCGCCTTCGCCGCCGAGCGCCCACGCATTTTCATCGTGCACGCGCCCTCGAATTTCGCCGCCTCGCCACGCGACGTGCTCGGTCGGGATGGCGCGCCCAAGAAAACGAGACGCGTCCATCTGCCGCGCGCTACCGACCTCCTCGACGGGGACGTGCGTACGAATGAGCTCGTCGACCTCGGTCGCGACAGCGGCGCCCGCGAGGAGATAACCGACGTCGGAGTAGAGCGGCGCCGAAGGCAGCGGTCCCGACCGAGACGCCCAGGCGCTCTCGATGGCTGCTGCGACTTCCACGCGTGCGCCGTCTACGAGCGGCGCGAAGAGCGGCAAATGTGCCGGAAAACCCGCCCGATGCGCGAGCATGAGCTCGAGCGGGACCCCGCGAATGCGCTCGTCGCGAAGACCTGCGCGTGCGCACGCGACCGCGAAGAAGGACTTCGTCACGCTCGCGAGGTCGAAGAGCGCATCCGTTTCACCGCCCACGGTGATTTGCCCGTGCGCCCAAAACCCACACGCGGCGTTCGGCGCCACGCCGGAGCTGCGGATTTCTGCACAAAGCTTTTCACACGCGCTACCTTTGTCAGTCATGGCGGAGTGGGTCTGGGAAGCGAAAGGCCCCGCTGGGGAGGTCCGAAAGGGCCAGATGGAGGCGGACGACGAAGAGTCCGTTCAAAATCGCCTCCGCCAGCAAAAGCTCGTCCCCACCAAGGTGAAGAAGAAGGGCCGTGCCCTCTCCGATTTCAGCCTCGGAAGCGGCGTCTCGCAAAAAGATCTCGTCACGTTCACCCGCCTCCTCGCCACGATGATCGACGCCGGCCTGCCCATCGTGCAGTGCCTCGACATCCTCGGCAACCAAACGGACAACAAGACCTTCTCCGGCGTCATCGCCGACGTGAAATCGCAGGTCGAGCAAGGCAAGACGTTCAGCGAGTCGCTGCGGCGGCACCCGGGCGTCTTCGACACGCTCTACTGCAACCTCGTTCAAGCAGGCGAGGCGGGCGGTATCCTCGATACGATTCTCCAGCGCCTCGCCGTCTACAACGAGAAGTCGGTGAAGCTGAAGCGGCAACTCCGCGGCGCGATGGTCTATCCGAGCGTCGTCGGCGTCGTCTTCCTCGGCGTCTGCGGTGTTCTTCTCGGGTGGGTCATTCCCTCGTTCAAGAACATCTTCAAGGACCTCGGCTCGAAGGACGAGCTCCCGAAGATCACCCAGATCGTCATCGCCGCTTCGGAGACCTTCGTCAGCAACTTTCCGTTCGTCCTCCTGTTCCTCGTCCTCGCCGCCTTCGGCACGTACACGGCGTACGGGCGTCCCAACGGCAAGCGGTGGATCCACAGGAACCTCCTTCGCATTCCGATCATCGGCGACGTCATCCGAAAGATCGCGGTCGCGCGCTTCACGCGCACGCTCGGCACGCTGCTCTCGTCGGGCGTTCCGATCCTCGACGCGCTCGAGATCGTCGCGAAGACCGCGGGAAACATGGTCATCGAAGAAGCGATCATGGTGGCGCGCCAGCAAATCAGCGAAGGCCGAAACATGGCCGAGCCGCTGATGGAGGCGAACGTCTTCCCGCCGATGGTCGTACAGATGGTCGGCGTCGGCGAGCAGACCGGCGCGCTCGACGCCATGCTGAACAAGATCGCCGACTTCTACGAAGAAGAAGTGGACGTCGCGGTGGCCGCGCTCACGAGCCTGATCGAGCCGTTCATGATGGTCGGCATCGGTAGCGTCGTCGGCACCGTGCTCATCGCGATGTACCTGCCGATCTTCTCTCTCGCCGGCAAGATCAAGTCCGAGTGAAGTGACGGCCGATCCGAGCCTCCGTCCGCGATTGATGTGGGTCACGGGGGCGCGGCTCCTCGTGACCACGCTGCTCCTCGGTGCGACGGCGTTCTTCTATTTGCGCGGCGGGCTCGAGCGGTTCCCGCTCTCGATGTCGGCGGTGTTCAGGACGATCGCCATCGCGTACGCCGTGTCGGCGCTCGAGGCGATGGTCCTTCGCACGGGCAAGCGCCTTCGCGAGCTCGCGTACGTGCACATCGTCCTCGATCAGTGCCTCTGGACGGCGATCGTCTACGTCTCCGGCGGCGCGTCGAGCGGCGCGACGTCGTTCTACGGTTTGACCGTGCTCGTCGGCGCCGTGCTCGTCGGGCTGCGAGGCGCGGCGTTCGCCGGCGTCTTCGGCTTCACGTTGTACGGCCTCTTGTGCGTCGGGTTCCTCTCGCACGTCATCCTGCCGCCCGGCGATCAACCCGGCTACGCCATCACGCGCGACGAGATCGGCTACCCGCTTCTCTTGAACGCGCTCGCGATCACCGTCGTGTCGATGCTCGCCGGATATCTCTCCGAGCGTTTGCGTCAGGCGGGTGGCGCGCTCGAGGTCGCGCGTAGGCGTTACACGGAGGCCGAACGTCTGGCGGAGCTCGGCCGAATCTCCGCGTGGCTCGCGCACGAGATCCGAAACCCGCTCGGATCGATCTCCGGATCGATCGAGATGCTCCGCGAGGGCGAGGCGCTCACGCCCGAAGAGAAGAAGCTCTGCGACATCGTCTCGCGCGAGGTCATCCGCTTGAACGATCTCGTGAGCGACATGGTCGACCTGTCGAAGACACGAGAGCCCACGGTCGAGAACGTCGACGTGGGACAGCTCGCGCGCGAGGTGGTCGAGCTCGCGACGCGCTCTCGAGGCGCCGAAGATCACCGCATCGAGTACATCGAGGAGGACGGCGCGAAAAGCCTCGTAGCGCGGTGCGATCCGGCCCAGATGCGGCAGGTCTTGTGGAACCTCGTGCGCAACGCGCTTCAGGCGAGCCCTTCGCGTGGCGTCGTGCGCGTCGGCGTGGGTGCACACGACGCCCAGGCCACTGTGTGGGTAGAGGACGACGGCGCAGGCATCGACGACGAAGCGAAGGGCCGCATTTTCGACGCCTTTTACACGACGCGCGCGCATGGGGCCGGCATCGGGCTTGCTGTAGTCAAACGCATCGTGGACGACCATCAGAAGCATGGCGCCGCGATCATGGTCGAGAGCGCCGCGCCCGGTCGAAAAGGCGCCCGCTTCAAGATTTCTCTGACACGCGTGCTATGAATTGCCGGCCGGCCGGCTACGTCCATAAGGAACAGACTCATGCGTCTCTCGCTCCGCCCTCTCCTCGCCACCGTCACGCTCGCGCTCACGCTCGCGGCCTCTGCTCCCGCCCTCGCGCAAACACCGGACGATTTCGTGAAGACGGGCCACGCCCAGCTCGAGTCGCTCCTCAAGCAGCCGGTCTCGGCTCAGCGCGACGCGCAAATCAGCTCGACCTTCGATCAGCTCGTCGATTACTCGGAGCTCATCAAGCGCTGCTTCAAAGAGCACTGGGGCGAGCTCGACGCGGCGAAACAGGCCGAGGTGAGCGATCTCCTCAAGCAGATCGTCCGCAAGAACTACAAGAAGAACCTGAACCGCACGCTGAACTACAACGTGACGTACACGGGCGTGCGAAACGGCGCGGGCAACGAGGTCACGGTGCGCACGCAGGCGCAGTCGAAGGTCAACCCGCGCGATCCGGTCGTGCAGATCGACTACGTCGTCGAAGGTCCGGCGAACGGCCCGTACCACGTCGTCGACATCGTCGCGGAGAACTCGTCGACGACGACGAACTACTACCGCCAGTTCCACACGATGCTGACCGATCCGGCCAAGGGCTACGCGACGGTCGTCCAGAAGCTGAAGGACAAGATCAAGGCGCTCGACGCGGCGCCGTGAATCAGCGTGCTCGTGCTCGTGCTCGTGCTCGTCATCGCACTCGTGCTCGTTTTCGATCGAGTTCGAAGTGTCGGCCCGCACTTTGACGAGTAACGTGAGCTGATGCGGCGCGTCGCGATCGTTCTTCTCTGCCCTCGCAGCGGCTTGCGGTTCGAGCGACGTCGCCGGTGCTCCCTGTCACGAATACTCTGAGAGCGCCGACGCGATCGCCTATATCAAGACCGTCGTCGTGGAGACGCCAGTCGCGTGCAACTACCAACTGACGAATGGTGTTCGCGACTTGTTTCCGACTTAGTCTCGTCACCCTCGGACCGAACAGGGCAACGCACGTTCACGTGCAGTTTCTGCTGACGTTTTTCGTCGCTATGCGAGAACGATTCCGAGGACGAGGACGAGCACGAGCACGAGCACGAGGGCTATTTGAACTGGCAGAGCGCGCGGTACGTCGCGGTCGTGTCCGATTGGGCGCGCGCGAGGCGCGTGTCGTAGCGACCGAGCTCGAGGTGGATCGTCGCGGCGCCTTGGGCGACCGAAGGCTCGCCGTCGGCCCAGGGTGTCGGGAAGGCCGGAGGGGCGGGCGTGCCGTCGTCCCACATCCATGCGCCCGCGTCGGTGTCGAAGGCGAGGCCGATCCAGACGTCGCCGCCGGGGCCGAGGACGCGCGAGACCTCGGCGATGACTTCTTCGCGTTCGGCGCCGGACTCGAATCGCGCGAGGATGCCGCCGCGAGAGGCGCACGCGACGCGCGCGTTGTCGAAGCTCGAAGCGACGGCCGTGAGCTCGTAGCGCTTCGCGGTCGCCGTGCGCGGCACGCGAATGCACGTGTTGCCGCCGTCGTCGGGGCACGGCGCGGAGAAGGCTCCGGGTACTTCGCGCTCGCAGAGGGGCGTCACCGTGTTTCCGGTGAACGAACAAACTTGCTGCACCCAACCTTGCTGCGGGCCCTTCTTCCAGAAGACGCAGAGCTGCGGGTTTTGCCCGGCGTAAGCGAGCGCGCCCGCGTCACCGCCGTCGGCGTTCGCGTAACAGCCCGGACACGACCATGCCCAACCCGGCAGATCCACACCCGCAGCGCCGGGCACGTAATACGTCTCGAGGCCCGCGTCGTTGAGCAGCCCCGTCTTCTGCAGCCACACCCACGATCCTCCGCCGCCGTCGGGGGCGTTCGCGATGCTCTTCGTCCCCGGGCCGACGAAATTCAGCTCGTCTTGATCCGTGAAGCTCACGAGGTGCGAGGCTGCGACGCTGCAATACGCCTCTGCGTGATCGATCGTGTCCGTCGTCGTCGTCCAGAAATAACAGTGGTTCGTGGACGGATCGACGAGCCCTCCATCACAGTCGAGCGCGCACGCGGCGGTGCAGCCGATGGCGGCGTCGTTCGAGCCCGGATCGCACTGCTCGGCGTCGAGGTCCACGACGCCGTCGCCGCACGGGTTCTTCTGCGCCGCGTCTGCATCGGCCTGCGAAAGCACGAGGTCTGGCAGGCACGCGAGCCCGACCATGACGAACGACAGCGAGCTCGTCAGAAGGAAGAGGCGCGCTCGCACGCATTCATTTCTACCATCATGGGCTACACTTCGGCTTGGAGATGGAGCTCCTCGGGAGGTATCAGCCGCTCTTCGTGATCGGGCGCGGCGGCATGGGAACGATCGAGGTCGCCGCGGAGCAAAGCGGCGCCGTCGTCGCGCTCAAGCGAATGAACCCCGGTGTTCGCGATCGGCGGCACGCGGACATGTTCCTGCGTGAAGCGCGCCTCGCCACGCTCTTGAATCACGAGAACGTCGTCCACGCCTTCGCGTTCGGCGAGCAGGACGGCGAGCTCCTGATCGCGATGGAGTACGTCGAAGGCGAGACGCTCGCGAGCCTTCTTCAAGTGACGAAGCTTCCACTCGACGTGGCGACGTACGTCCTCGCGGAGCTCTGCGAAGGTCTGCACGCGGCGCACGAGCTGAAGGACGTCACGGGCGCGGCGCTCGGCGTCGTTCACCGCGACGTGTCTCCGCAGAACGTGATGCTCTCGTACTCGGGGCAGGTGAAGGTCCTCGACTTCGGCGTGGCGAAGCTCGAGTCGCACCAGCTCACGAAGACGGGCGAGGTCAAAGGGAAGACCGCGTACATGTCGCCCGAGCAGGCGATGAGCGACGCGGTCGATCGTCGGAGCGATCTCTACGGCATCGGCGCGATCATGTTCGAGCTCGTGACGGGCAAGCGCATGTGGAAAGGCGAGACGGATCTCGAGCACATCCGGCAGCTCGCGCTCGGGGAGCCGCCGAAGCTCTCCGAAGCTGCGCCGGATGCTCCGCGTGCGCTCCACGAGCTCCACGCGAAGCTCGTCGCGAAGAAGCCTGCCGATCGTCCCGAGACGGCCGCGGAGGTCGCGCGCGTGCTGCGGACGCTCCACGTTCGCGAAGACGCGCGTCGAACGCTCGAGCGGCTCCTTCGCGAGCACTACGCGACCGCGGCGAGGACGAAGCGGCAGAAGGTGGAGGCCGCGCTCGCCGGATTCCATTCGGGCCGTTCGCCGGACTCCGGTCTTGCGATGACGGGAACGCCGACGAGGAGCACACCGTCGCGGCTCGCGCCTTGGATGATCGCGGGAGCCTCGCTCGCGATCGCGTCTGCGGCCGTCTTCGCGATGTCGCGCAATCGCTCGGGACCTGCGGGCGCGCAGACGAGCGCGCCTGCCACCGTCACCGTCACGGTCACGGCATCGGCGTACGAGATCGTGACCGCCGCGAACAGCGAGCAACCGTCCGTCGCTCCCGTTCGAACGCAACGCCCACGCGTCTCGTCACCACCACGCGCGACGACCGCACCGACGACTACGACCTCTGCTCCTGCGCGCCCGGCTATCGATGTCGATCCTCACGCGATTTAGCGCCGCGCTCCTCGTGCTCGCGTTCGCGACGCCGAGCTTCGCTCAAGAGGAAAACGATCCGGACCTTGCGCAGTACCGCGAGCGCTTCAAGCAGGGGCTCGACCGGTACGAGGCGAACGACGTCGCGGGCGCGCTCTCGTTTTGGGAGCCGCTCTATCGCGATCTCGGCCCGTCGCGCGGCTATCGCGTCGGCTACAACCTCGCGCGCGCGTACGAGGTCTTCGGTGACGCCACGCGCGCCGCGGAGCGCTACCAGAGCTTCCTCGACGAGGTGAAGAGCCGGCGCAAAGACGGAAAGCCGCTCGACGAGATCGTCACGACCGACGAGGTGAAGGCCACCGCGCGCCTCGACGAGATCACGAAGACACGCGGCCGCATCCACGTCGCGCCCACGTCGCCACCGGAGTCCGTGCGCATCGATCAGACCGAGCCGCGCCTCGCGGGATTCGTCGCGTACGTCGCGCCCGGCGCGCACGACGTCGTCTTCGCGCCCAAGACGCCGAGCGAGCACACCCTTCACGTCACCGTGCAGAGCGGCCAGCTCCTCGAGGTCGTGCTCCCGCAGAAGAACCCGATCACGTCGCCGTTCGTCCACGAGACGACGCACCATCCATTCTCGCCGACCGTGCTGTGGATCGCGGGCGTCGCGACCGTGCTCGTCGGTGGCGGCGTGACGGGCGGTGCGTACGCGAACGCGATCGTCCTGCACGATCACTACGCGTCGCAGCCGCCGGGTGTTTTGTCGAACGCGCAAATCGCCGATTACAACGGCGCGCGCTCGTTCGCGTACGCGAGCTGGGCCGTCCCCGCGACGCTCGTCGTGACGACCGCGATCCTCCTCGTCTGGTACGCCGCCGGCACGAAGCACCTCCGGGAGCCCTCGCTGGCGCTGCGGTTCTGAGGCCAGACGCCCCGGTCGGTGATACGCTCCAAGGCGTGAGCTCGTGGCGCGGCTTTGGCCTCCTTCTCGTCATCATCAGTGGTGCGGCGTGCGCGACCGCGACCGTCACCGGTGACGACAACACCGACAGCGGCACCGGCAGCGATTCATCGCTTCCACCGAAGGACGGCAGCACGAACGACGTCGTCAAACCGAACGACGCGGGCACGTGCAACTCGCCGACGACGAAGTGCGTGACGGACGCTGGACCGATCTGCGCCGATCTGAAGACGGACACGAATCACTGCGGACAGTGCACGACCGTCTGCACGACGGCCGACGCAGGCTCGCTCCAGCCCGGACCGAACAACCCCGACGCGGGCGTCTTCTTCGACGGCGGATACGACGGCGGCATCGGCTGGTCGCTCGGCACGCCTTCCTGCGACGCGAGCAATTGCGCCGTCACGTGCCCGCAGGGCTTCAACGAGTGCTCCGACGGGATTTGCTACGACCCGCAGAACTTCCACGACCACTGCGGCGACTGCAACACCGCGTGTCAATCGACGGAGTGGTGCACGAAAGGCAAGTGCTGCAGCGTCGGCAGCCAGATTTGCAACAGCGTCTGCACGGACGTCTCGGCCGACAAGAACAACTGCGGCAGCTGCGGCAACGTGTGCGGCTCGGGCACGCCCGTCTGCAGTGGCGGCAAGTGCGTCTCCGCCGTCACGTTCTCTCAAGCCTTCGTGAGCGGCCAGATCGCGACGTCGCAGTGCACGGCCTGGACGACGTTCCGCGCGGCGCTCACGGGCACCTATACGTCGATCACGATCAGCGGAACGAACGACACGACCGGCCGCACGTGCAGCGGAACCGGCGCCAACACGCTTTGCCAGGCGCTCCACAACAACACGTCGACGAGCGTCTCCTGCGGCAGCTACACGTGGGTCACGGACCAGTGCAGCGGCGGCATCGAGCTCACGGCCGACAATGGGACGTGCTCGTGCACGAACCCTGGCTACAACGTTCGTCCATGTCTGAGCTCGAACGGCGATTGGGGCGGCGTCAACACGAAGAGCTGCGCCGCGCCGTCACAGACGATCACCGTCACGTGCCAATGACCGTTCGCATCGTCGCGCTGCTACTGGCGAGCTCGGCGTGCGGTGGAGTCCTGCTCGACGACGACAGCGGCATCCTCGACGACGCGTCCACGAAGGACGGCGGCAAGGACGTGATCGTCACGCCCGACACGAGCACGTGCAACCCGCCGTTCACGAAATGCGGTCCGCTCTGCGTCGACACGCAAACCGATCCGAATCACTGCGGCAGCTGCAACACCGCGTGCGCGAGCGACGACGGCGGACCGGTCTCGTGCAACGCGGGCTTGTGCGAGTTTTCGTGCTCGTCGGGCCTGACGAAGTGCTCGGACGGCTTCTGCTACGATCTTCAAACCTCCCCGACGCACTGCGGCTCGTGCACGACAGCGTGCGCGCCGAACGAGACGTGCACGCAAGGAAAGTGCTGCGGAGCGGGCGAGAAGATCTGCAACGGCGTCTGCACCGACGTCCTCACGGATCCGAACAATTGCGGCGGTTGCGGGATCCCGTGCTCGACGACGTGCAGCGGCGGCCAGTGCACGACGACGACGGGCTCGACGTACTCGCAGAGCTTCACGCAGAACGTCGTTGCGACCGCGCAGTGCACCGCATGGAACTCGTGGCGCGCGGGCCTCACCGGGACGTACACGAGCGTCACGCTCAGCGGCTCGAACGACACCACCGGCCGCACGTGCACCGGCACCGCCGCGAACACGCTCTGCCAGGCGCTCCACAACGGCACGACCGCGAGCAACGTCTCGTGCGGCGGTTTCACCTGGAACGTCGACTTCTGCAGTGGCATGACCTGGGAGCTCACCGCCGACAACGCCGCCTGCAACTGCACGAGCCCCGGCTACAACATCCGCCCGTGCATCAGCACGAACGGCGACTGGGGCGGCATCAACACGCAAACGTGCGCCGCGCCGTCGCAATCGCTCACCGTCACCTGCCAGTAGCGTCAGATCGCCGGGCGGCCTCGCGCGTATCCAGCGGACATGCGCAAGCTGCTCTTCCCGCTCGTCGTCCTCGCGTTCGCTTCGTGCACGAAAACCGCAGCAAATCCCGGCACGAGCGAGCTCGACAGTGGCGTATCGGAGCTCGACAAGACGGTCGCCGCGGCGAGCCGTTCGAACATGACGGCCTTCGCCTCCGAAGACGATCTGACGAAATTCTTCGACGACGTCATCGCCGCGCAGAAGCGTGACAGCGTCCGCCGCGCGCACGCGGGTGCGTCGGCCAACGACGTGAGCGCGAACGCCGAGGCCGCGCCGTCGGCGGCGGCGGACAAGACGAAGGACGAAGGCATCACGAACAACCAAGTCGCCGGCGTCGACGAGGGCGGCATCGTGAAAGCGCACGGCGATTTTCTCGTCGTGCTTCGCCGCGGGCGCCTATTCACCGTGCGCGTCGGCGACGATTCGCTCACGCCCGTCTCGCACGTCGACGCTTACGGACCGGACATCGATCCGCGCGGCGGCTGGTACGACGAGATGCTCGTCTCCGGAAACACGATCGTCGTCGTCGGCTACAGCTACCAGCGCGGCGGCACCGAGGTCGGCCTCTTCGATCTCAGTAACGCCGGCGCGATCACGTACCGCGCGACGTACCACCTTCGATCGAACGACTATTATTCGTCGCGCAACTACGCGAGCCGCGTCGTCGGCGACAAGCTCGTCTTCTACTCGCCGAGCTACTTGCCGCTCTACGCCGGCTCGGACGTGAAGAAGTCGCTCCCCGCGATGCGCAAATGGCACTCGGGCGCGACCGACACGGAGTTCCAGCGCATCGTCGGGCCGACGAGCATCTATCGACCCGTCACCGGCTTCGGCGCGCAAGCGCTCCACACGGTGACCGTGTGCGATTTGAGCAAGCGCGATCTGGAGTGCAAGGCGACGTCGATGATCGGCCCGCCCGGTCGCGTCTTCTACGTCGCGGAAAAAGCCGTTTACGTGTGGATGACGGAGTGGGCACGTCATGCAGACAAATCCACGCAGCGCTCGATGGTCGCGCGCATGCCGCTCGACGGCGGCGGACCTTCGGCGCTCCTGACGATGGGCTCGCCGGTCGATCAGTTCTCGTTCACCGAGCGCGGCGATCAGCTCGACGTGGTCGTGCGAAGCGACGCGAGCGGCGACGCGATGTGGGCGCCCGAGGTCACGGCTGGCGACGTCGCCGTGATGCGCGTTCCCGTCGCGATGTTCTCCACTGCAGTCATCGACGTCCCCGCCGCGCGCTACACGCAACTGCCCAAGCCCGAAGGCAACGCGTGGGCTTTCCAAAATCGATTCATCGGCAAAGAGCTCCTCTACGGAACCGGAAGCTCGTGGGGCTACGCCAAGACGAACCACGAATCGACGCTCGTCGCGTTCGACGTCTCGGACGAGCACGCCACGCCGACGCGCATCACGCTCCCGCACGGCGTCGATCGCATCGAGGCGCTCGGCAAGAACGCGGTCGTCGTCGGAAGCGACGGCAAGGATCTGCACTTCACCGCGATCGATCTCAAGGCGACGCCGAAGATGGAAGGTCACTACGTGCGCGCGAACGCCTCGCAAGGCGAGACGCGTAGCCAGGGCTTCTTCTACAAACCCGACTCCGAAAACGAGGGAATTCTCGGCCTTCCGATTCGATCGGCGGCGCGACCGGGATGGAGCCAGCTCGTGGAAGGCTCGGCGTCGGTCGTCTTCGTGAAGAACCACGCGCTCGATTTCCAGACGATGGGCGAGCTCGAAGCCTCCGCGCTGAAATCGAACGCCGACGCGTGCAAGGCCTCGTGCGTCGACTGGTACGGCAACGCGCGCCCGATCTTCTGGCGCGGCCGCGTCTTTGCGCTGATGGGCTACGAGATCGTCGAAGGCAAGCTCGACGGCGCGAAGA
>Ga0068868_100001654_pt1 | contig 15229 bp, 13 predicted proteins | sample KBSMisM42_FD_64660 | JGI IMG/M metagenome (GOLD analysis project Ga0068868, IMG submission 64660) | Miscanthus rhizosphere microbial communities from Kellogg Biological Station, Michigan, USA - KBS Miscanthus M4-2 | ecosystem: Host-associated > Plants > Roots > Rhizosphere > Soil ...
CGCCCGAAGTGGGGCGTGTACCTCGAAGGCGATTACGCCTCGGGCTCGGACGATCCGACGTCGCGCGCGACGCTCTCGCAGTTCACCTGGTCGCCCGACACGAACGTCGGTCTCCTCCTCTTCAAGCAAATCCTCGCCTTCCAGACCGGTCGCGCAGCGGCCGCGGGCGTCGAGCTGCTCCGCCGCCTCGGCGCGACGACGTTTCCCGCGCAGGCGCTCGCGACGGAAGGCGCCGTCACGAACGCGATGGTCCTCTTCCCGCAGGCCGACTTCCACCCCGTGAAGAATCTCCTGATTCGCCCCGGAATCATGTGGGCGTGGACGGCCGTCCCGCTCATCGATCCGATCGCTTCGCTCCAGAACCACACGAGCGTGAACGTCAAAGACAACGAGGTGAACTACGCCGGCGGAAAGCCAGGTCGCTTCTACGGCACCGAGCTCGATCTGCGTCTGCAGTGGCGCTACCTCGAGCACTTCCTCTTCGACGTCGAAGGCGCCGTCCTCTTCCCGGGAGACGCGCTACAAAATGCAGACGGGTACGCCGTCACTTCGTGGCTCCTCCAAACGCGAGCGACGTTCTTCCTATGAGACGCCTTCTCCTCTCCATCTTCTTGGCTTGCGAGGTATTTCACGCGCCGCCGGAGCCCTCGCTGCCGGAGGCGAAGAGCGGGCTCTTGTCCGATCCTGCGGCGCCGGTCGTCGTGCAGTTCGATCGGGCGATCGAGCCGAGCACGCTGACGCTCGAGATCGCGCGCAACATCACGAACGATCGCGGGCAGCTCGCGGACGAGCAAGATTCGCCCGACAAGCTGTCGCTCCTCTACTCGTTCGACGGCACGGACGTGTTCGGCGGCACGAGCTCGCTCTCGGCGGACGGGCGTACGTTCACGATCACCCCGAAGGATCCGCTGCCGTACTCGCCTGCCCTCGTCTTGCTCGTCGAGCCCGGCTTGAAGGACACGACGTACGGCGTGCCCATCGTGGCGCGCCGCAAGATCGTCTTTTCGTACGAGCTCGTCCTTCAGTGCAACGCGCCCTCGAAGATCATGCCGGCGCACTCGAATTATTTTCTCCTCATCAACGTGACGAAGCCGGTCGGCACGCAGGTGAAGCTCTTCGCGACGATCGACGTCGCTTCGAACGGCGAGTTCGACGCCACGTTCTTCGGCGCCACGCGCAACCCGGATCCGAATCGCTGCTCTCCAGCCTGCCCGACGACGGACGCGTGCCGCACGCTCCCGGGTCCTGCCGCGTGCGTCGCGCCTTCGACGACTGCAGACACGACCGACGAGTATCCGGACTTCGTCATCAACACGACCGCGAGCGCGTTCTCGTTCAAGGCGAAGGGATGCGTCGTCGATCAGCCCGACGACACCGCGCTCTTCGTGAACGCGCCGGTCGACGTCTTCGTCACGAGCCCGGGCGTCACGCTCCGCAACACGAAGCTCACCGCGACGTTCGCCGCCGACACGCAAGGCGTCGTGCGCGGCTCCGGCAACTTGTCCGCCGACGACGTCCTGCTCGGCACAGCCGAGAGCGGCACGGGCGCCGGCACCCTCGTCGCGCGCGCGACGCCGTAGTCGATCAAAATTGGCAGCAGATCGTCCGCGGGTGCTTCAGCGAGACGTCGCCGATAGGCCACGCGTGCGCATCGACCTTGCACGTCGCTTGCGGCGTGAGCGAGGAGAGCGTGAGCGAGCCAGGCGCGAACGTCGTTCCGACCGCTTCGCACGACGTGCTCGGGATCGAAAGCGACATCGTCTCGTTCGAGCACGACGTGTCCGAAAAGACCTTCAGCGTGCCGGCGCATTGTTCGCTCGCGCCGCAGGTGCACTGCGAGCACGCGCGCGTGTCGGTGTACCCATCCCCTGCGGCCGTCGGCGTCGGGTACTCGTTCGGGCACTCGTGCTCTCCGTCGCGCTCGATGCACCGATACGTATTCTTCGCCGGCGGCATGCACACCTCGTCGGCGCCGCACGCGTCGAAGAGCGTCGTCGGATTGCATGCTGTGCCTTGCGTGACGAGGGGCGGCGCGACGCTCGACGTCGTGACGGGTGAGCCACACGTCGCGTGCGTCGTCGGCGCGGCGCCCACGTACGTGTACACGCCGATCCCGAGCGGGCTCGAGACGGAATACGAATTCGTGTTCTGGATGCAGCCGCTCACGCCGTAATACGTGCCCTGCGGGTTCGCGTTGCACAGCGCGTCCTTGTGCGTGTCGATCTCGACGTACCCCGGCGCCGGGCAGTTCTGCGCGGGGGTGAGCGGCGTCGGATCGCACGCGCACGTGCACGCCGCGGGGCTGCCTTCGGCCGTGATGATCGGCGGACCGTCCTCGGTGCCGGCCGGGCACGTCACGCCGAGCGGCCCGCGCGTGATGAAGCGCCACCCGAACGGCGGCGACATGCATTTGCCTTCGCACGCCGGTGATGACCACGACGCGGGCGCGCCGTGCGTGTCGCGCGGAGGATTCGTCATCGCCCAGGCGAGCCACGGCTGGATGGCGCTCGTCGGATCGCCCTCCACGCGCGCGAGGATCTCCATCGATCGCGGATCCACGACGAGCGTCTCGGTCGTCGCGCGCGAGTCGACGCCGAGCGCGGCGAGATCCTCGCGCGAGCCCAGCACGAACGAGAGGTCATGCGCCGTCTCGTTCGGCGGAAGCGCCGTCGCCTCGTAGACCTTGACGATGCGCACGCCGTGCTCCGCGAGCGCGAGGACGTCGTTGTCCGTCCACATCGGGTCGTTCCAAGCCACGCCCGCAACGACGAGGAGGAGTCGCGCATGGCGCCGCTCGGGATCGTAATAATCCGCGAACGAGACGCCCGCGCGCGGCGGCTTCAGCGGATCGAGCTGCTCGATACCCGGAAAGCGCGTCCCGACGAGCCGCGCGCCCGACGCATGCTCCGAGCGCACGCGCGTTCCCCAATCCTCGGTCGGGTAACACACCGTCTCGTCCGGATACGCGTTGCGAATGCACGTGTCCGCGGGCGTCGCTTCGACCAAACCGGCACCCGGATCGACGCGACTCGAACAAGCCACGACGAAGCCACACGCCACGAGCAAACTCCGGATCGGCCCCATCCCTGACGAACACGTGGTGGAGCTCGAAAAGTTTCGCGGGGTGGGGCAACGGATCGGAACCGATCCGCGATTCGATTCATTTCAGGGCAAATCCGCCGGATTTCGCGCTGGCATTACATGTGCACCTGTTTCCCTACATGCGAGGGTTTTGGGTGTTGGGCGTGCTGCTCCTCGTCGGGTGCGGCGCGGGTGAAGAGATCTCGACGGACGACGACGCGCTCACCGGCGACGTCGATCAAGACGGGATTCAGGATGCGTTCGAGAAGAAGCTGATCCTCGAGTACGCGCCGGAGGTGCGGCTGCATCCGAACGACTGGACGCGGCCGGCGAACGTCGATTGGTATCTCGACCGGACATCGCTGCGATTCAGCCACGAGCACTGCCCCGATCACGAGGTGCTCTCCGCGGGCGAAGCCACGCAAACGACGCTCTCGCAGCAGAAGCACGCGACGACGAATTTCTTCTGCGGGCACACGAGCACGATCGAGAGCTCCAATGACGCGCACGGCGAGTTCTTCCTCCATCCCACGAGCGACGACGTGCATCGTGGCATCGCGGACGGCAGCGCGTGGAAGATGTACGCGCACGTGAAGAAGAGCGCCGTCGCGAGCGGTGGGTACGACGTGCAGTTCTGGTTCTTCTACGCCTACGACTTCTTCAAGTACGGACTGAACCACGAGGCAGATTGGGAGCACATCACCGTCACCACCGATGCGAACGGCAAGGTCGTCACGGTGTGGTACGCGCAGCACGATTACGGCGTTCGCTACGAGCGAGGCGATCTCGCGTGGAGCGGAACGCACCCGGTCGTTTACTCGGCGATCGGGACGCACGCGAGCTACGCGACGGCCGGCGAGTTTCCGACGCACTGGCCGACGATGCCGGATCACACCGCGAACGGCGGGCCCGTGTGGCGAGGATGGCAGAACGTCGTGAACGTCGGCGAGAAGCATCACCCGATGAAGGGACAGCGCTTCATCGAGTACGGCGGTCGCTGGGGCGCCGAAGGGCTCTTCGACGCGCGCTATTCGACGGGCACCGCAGCGCCGATGACGCCGACCGTGCAAGGCGCTTGGTCGAAGTACTGACCATGTTTCATTGACTCGTCTGACGCGCAGCGGCACACGGCAAAGCGCCACGTGAACGGCCACACATCGAGAACCGCACGCGACGGCTGAAGCACGGAGGTTGCTACGCACCAGCCATCGTGAATCCATTCCCCCACGGCGCGACGCTCCTCCAGAAATACCGCATCGACCGCTTCAAGAGGCGCAAGGATGGCGTGCTCCTCTACGAAGGTGCCGATACGTCACACGCGCGGCGCGTGAGCATCAAGATGCTCGAGCGCGCGGCGGCCTCCGACGCAGTGAAGTGCGCTCGCTTCCACGAAGAGGCGCACGGCACGAACGTGATCGATCTCGGCACGTGCGACGGGCTTCCGTACTTCGTCTCGACGGAGTGCGAGCTCGCGCCGCCGCCGCCGAAGTTGTCGACGCTTCCGCCGCGACCTTCCAAGCCGCCTTCGAAGACGCCGCCGCCGCCGCTGCCGAAGCCGCCGTCTTCGAAGCCTCCGTCGTTGCCGCCGCCGCTGCCGAAGCGGAAGCCGCCGGTGCCGGACATCCCGATCTTCCTCGACGACGACGCGATCCTCGTGAGCTCGCCGCCGCCGCTTCCGAAGTTGCCCGTGGTGCCGCCGGCGCCGATCTCGTCGGACATCCCGACGACGTTCGAGACGAACCCGTTCGAGCGCAAGCGCGCGGCGTGGCCGTTTCTGATCGTCGCGATGGCGAGCATCGCCGGCCTCGCAGGTTGGTACGTCGGACGTACGACGTCGGAGATCGCGCCCGCGAGCGCGCCCGAGACGTACGTCACCGAGGCTCCGATCGCGCCCGAGCCGAAGCCGTCCGCGCCGCCCGTCGTGCAGACGATCACGAGCGCGACCGCGCCCGTCGAATCGGCGAGCGCTCCGCAGCCGACGCCGTCGTCGAAGCCGCGCCACCGTCCGGCGTACGATCCGATCACGCTCTAAGCGAAATCCTCTAACCTCGAGGGATGCGTGCGTCTGCCGTCGCCTTCGTCGCGCTCGTGATCGTTGCGTGCGGCGGAACGAAGGCGAACGACGACGCGGGCGTCGCTTCGTGCCCTGCCACCAAGCCGGCGGATTCGTCGAAGTGCTCGAGCGAAGGGACCGAATGCGAATACGCCGGACCCGCCGCGTATTGCGGTGACGTCCTCACGTGCATGAACGGAGCATTCATGGACAGCACGAGCTCGTGCTCGCTGCCGGTCGCTCCATGTCCATCGACCTCCGCCGGCGTGCAGATCGGACAGGCATGCACGACGAAGATCGTTTGCGACTATCCCGACGCGCGTTGCGGGTGCGTCGCGCCATCGGGGCCCGCGCAAGTCGACGGTGGCGGGATGACGTGGAGCTGCACGACCGCCCAAGCTGGCTGCCCCGCACAACATCCAGCGCTCGGCACGACTTGCGCGAGCGAAGGGCAGCTTTGCGACTACGGCGCGTGCGTCTTCGGCGACAACCCGTACAGCTCCGCGATGGCCGAGAAGTGCGCCGGAGGCATCTGGGTGCGTGCGTCCGTGCCCTGTCCCGCATAGCCGGGCTATCATCACGACATGCAGCGCTCCTTGGCTTGGACTTCATTCGTCGCGGTCGCGATCTTCGCGGCGTGCGGCAACAACAACAACTTCGGCGGCGATGGTGGTGACGACGCAGGCGACGTCACGGTCTCCGACGCGCCCTCCTTCGGAGACAGCGGCTTCGGCGATGGAGGCGGCGACGGCGGACCGTGCACGCAGTGCTCGGGCGATCTCCATTCGATCCTCACGTGCGGGCCGAACCCGACGGTCGTCCAGACGTGCCCGGCCGATCAAGGCTGCGGACCTTCGGGCTGCATGCCCGCGTGCGATGCCGCGGCCGCGAACAAGAGCTCGATCGGCTGCGACTACTATTCGCTTCCCTCGGATTCGACCGTCTCTTCAGGCAGCTGCTTCGCCGCGTTCGTGACGAACACGTGGAGCACGCCGATGAAGGTCACGCTCGTCTGGAAGGGCAAGACGATGGACGCGACGCCTTACGCGTACACGCCCACCGGCAGCGGAACGATCACGTACAACCCGATCCCTTCGACGGGCGTTCCTGCGAACAGCATGGCGATCGTCTTCTTGAACAACACGACGGAGAATTCGGGCCTCAAGGTGAACTGTCCGTCGGGCGTGAACGTCGCCGTGACGTCGGAGAACATGGTCATCCACGGCACGACGATCGGAAACGCGATGGAGATCCAGACGAGCGTTCCCGCGGTCGTCTACGACATCTATCCGTACGGCGGCGCGCTCTCGTACATCTCGAGCGCCACGCTCCTCCTGCCGACGACGGCGTGGGACACGAACTACGTCGCAGCGACGATGGGCCAGAACCCGTCGAATTACACGCCGGGCGTCGACTTCGTCGCGCAGAAGGACAACACGCAAGTCACGCTCCTGCCGACGGAGAACATCACGGCCGGTGGTGGCGTCGCTGCAGCCACGAAGAACGTGCCCATCACGTACACGATCAACAAAGGTCAGACGATCCACATCATGCAGGTGCCCGACACCTCGAACGTCGATCTGTCGGGCAGCATCGTGCAATCCAACGTGCCGATCGGCGTGTGGGGAGAGCACTTCTGCATGTTCCAGGACTCGCCGCCGAAGTGGCGCATCATCGGCGCCGCCAAGGGCACGACGCTCACGTACGATCCGCCCGTCTCCGGCGCGCCGGCGAATCTCACGCTCGGCCAGCTCGTCGAGTTCGACGGCCCCGGCGCGTTCCACGTCACGTCGCAAGACGCGCAGCATCCGTTCTATCTCGCCGCGCACAGGCCCGGCGGCGACTGCGACGCGGCGCACCAGCAAATCCCGCCGATTCAAGCGCTCTCGAACGACTACGTCGCCGTCGGCAACGAGTCCTCGGACTGGTCCGTCGGCGGACCGGAGACGGTCAACATCGTCCCGCCCGCGCAGTTCTTGAGCTCGTACATCTTCTTCACCGATCCGACGTACGGCTACACGGAGATCGCGCTCACGCGGCAGAAGGCGAGCGACAACACGTACAAGGACGTGAACCTCGATTGCCTCGGCGTCGTCACCGGCTGGCAAAACATCGGCGCGAGCGGCTACCAATACGTGCACGTCGATTTGAAGCACGCGAGCGCGCCCGTCGGGAAATGCGACAACGGCTTGCACACGATCAACAGCACGGTGCCCTTCGGAATCACGATTTGGGGCTACCAGAGCGCGTCGAGCTACGCCTACCCTGCGGGCGCGAGCGTGAAGCCGATCAACACGGTCGTCGTTCCGCCGACACCCAACTGACATGAAACGACGTCTCTTCTTCTTGCTTGGTTCTTCGATCGGCTCTGCGGCCTTCGCGCTCTTCGTCGCGAGCTGCGGCGCGCGCACCGATCTCGGCGGTCATCTCGCCGACAAAGACGCGACGGCCGAAGATCACAAAGTCGACTCGCACAAGGACGCGCACGACTCCTCCGACGCGCCGCCGGACATCGTCTTCCCGGACGTGCCCATCGTCACGAACTGCGCCGACGCGGGCACGCAGTACATCTACGTCATCACCGAAGAGAACGAGCTCTACAGCTTCTTCCCGCCCACCCTCGGCTTCGCGAAGATCGGCGACATCAACTGCTCGAACACGGCGACGCCGTTCTCGATGGGCGTCGATCGCTCGGGCATCGCGTACTCCGTGTTCACGGACGGCAACCTCTTCCAAATCAGCACGCTCAACGCTGCCTGCAAATCGACGACGTACAAACCGAATCAGGCCGGCATCACGACGTTCGGCATGGGCTTCTCTGGCGCCGCCGACGCGGGCGAGACGCTCTACATCGCTGGCGACGGGACGAACGTCGCGCGCCTCGGCTCGATCGACACGCAGAGCTTCAAGCTGAACGTGATCGGCCCGTTCAAGCCGCAAAATGGCGGCCGCTGCGAGCTCACCGGCACGGGCGACGGGCGCCTCTTCGCGTTCTGCCTCTCGCAAAACGCTGGCGGAGGCGAGCTCGTGAACCTCGATCCGCAGACGGCGAACATCATCTCGGAGATCACCGTCAACGTGGGCACCGGGCAAGATGCGTTCGCTTATGCGTTCTACGGCGGGCTCTTCTACATCTTCACGGGGAGCTCCGGCTCCACCGTCACGACGTTCGATCCGATCTCGCTCCAGACGAAGACGGTCGCGTCGCTCTCGTCGACGATCGTCGGCGCGGGCGTTTCTACGTGCGCGCCTGAGAAGTAGCAGCGGATGCAAACATGCGTCCGAGGATCTCGACGAGGTGCTTCGACACCGCTGCGACCGCCGGTCGTGTCGCGGCGGCGTCGTGGGTGACGAGCCAGATTTTTCGCTCGGGGATCGCATCGAGCGGCATCACGCGAACGAGATCGGGCTCCATGTCTCCCCAGCCGAGCGGGAGCGGGACGATGCCGTGACCCGCGACGGCGGCCGCGATGAGCGCCGGCATGCTGCTCGACTTGAAGACCACGCGCCCTCCGCGCGGCGCGAGCCACTTCGCTTCGGGCAGACGCGCGAGCTCTCCTCCGGGCATGAGAAAGTCGTGACCGCGAAGGCTCGATGCGCCGCGAATCGCGCTACGTGAGCGCAGGTAGCTCTGCGCAGCGAAGAGACCGACGCCCGTCTTTCCAACGCATCGCGCGCGCAGCGAAGGTTGCCGCAACACCGAAAGACGTATCGCGAGATCGGCTTCGCCACGCGTCAGATCGACGGGACGATTCTCACCGAGGATCTCGATGACGAGATCCGGATGGCTCGCGCGAAGATCGAGCAAGCCATTCATCACGAGCAATCGCGCGAAGGACTCCGTCGTGGCGAGACGCACGGTGCCCGTCACCGGCTCGTCGGATCGCATCGCATGAACGAGCGCGGCTGCGTCGGCTTCCATCGCCTCGGCGCGCGCGCGCATCCGCTCTGCGACCACCGTCGGCTGGAGCCCGTCCCGCGTGCGCGTGAAGAGGCGCGTCCCCATCTCCTCTTCGAGCTTCGCGAGCCGGCGGCTCAACGTCGAAGCGTCGAGCGCGAGCCCCGCCGCGGCGTCGGCGAGCTTCGGCGCGCGCAAGAGCGCGAGCACGATGCGAACGTCGTCCCACTGCATCACTTCACGAGCCAGCGCTGCTTCTTGCCGTCTTGGAAGCAAAGCGCCGCGAAGTCCGCTTGTTGCTCTTTCGGAAGCGCAGCGATCTCTTCGCGTGCCATCCGCGCGAAGCTCGCCTGCGACTCCCAGAAGTTGTCGTCCTCACCGACGCCGACCTTGCATTTCTTCGACAACGTCGCGTGCTTCTTCAATCCGGCCGCGATCGCCTGCGCCGCGCCGATCTGCTCGTGCAGGAGCGCGCACCACGGAAGCTTGTACATGTCGCCCCACGAAGGGATCTCGTCTTCGCCCAGGCCGTGACGCTTTCCGAAGCGCTCGAGCAAGTCGTCCTCGATGAAATCGCAGTGCGAGGGCACGCGCGTCTTCGGAACGGAGAGCTCGAACGTGACCGGCTCGCCGACGCCTTCGAGGATGAGCGCGTTGAGCTGGATCTCGCCCTGCATGCCGGCGAGCTTGATGTTCTCGATCGGCGAAGGGAGTGCCTTCTTGTTCTTCGCGATCGCCGCGAGCGCGGCCTTCACCACCGAATCGGCGTACGCGTCGAAGCGATAGCCCTTCTTCCCATCCATCGCCCTCACGGGCGCCTTCTTCTTCGCCTTCGACGCAGCTTTCCCGAGGATCGGATCGACGAGCTCGCGGATCTTCTTGTCCTTGCTCTTCGCGAACGCCTTCTCGATGCGCTCCGCGTACGGCTTCAAGTCGTACGGCTTCAGGATCTTCAGGATCAGCGCGACGTATTTGGCGTGCGTGAGAAATCCGTACTCCACCTTCGGATCCTTCGGATAGACGAGCGCGTCGATAAGCCACGGCAGCGCCTTCTTCTTCGCCTGCTTCTCGATCGTCTTGCAGAAGTCCGCCCGGAGCGCGTCGTTCTCCTCTTGGTAGGCGTTCCATACGTCGAACGCTTCTTCCTTCAGCGCAGGCCACGCGAGCTCGATCGCCACCTCGCGCGAGCCCGCCGCATCATTCTCCCAGATGAACGACGCGCTCTTCGCCTTCACGGCCGCGACGAGGAGCTCCTTCACGAGCGGCAGGTACTTGCCTTTGAAATACGTCTGGAGGTTCTTCGCCGAGTAGAGCGCGGGTACAGGGTCGGTCAAGCCACGCATCAACGCCACGGCTTGTTTCTCGTATCGCTTCGCGTCGGCGTCGAGCATCACCTGCGCGAGGTAGCTCTTGTCCGAGTCCGCCTTCAGCGCGAGCTTCGGCACGAGCGACTCGAAGAGCGGCCGGCGGTGCGCGACGAGGAGATCGTAGATGTTCGAGGTGCGATCCTTCTTCGCGTTCGAGCGCGCGATCGCGAGCACGTGCGCGGCGTCCTCGTCGAGCTTCTCGAGCATGTAGCGGCCAGCGGACGTGAGCGCACCGCCCTTGGCGACGTGCGTGTTGAGCGTGTCGAGCATCGAGCGCAGGATGTCGTCGTCCGTCTTCCAGAGGCCGCGCGCGCGAAAGAGCTCGCGACCCTCTTCGAAGATCGGCTCCTTCGGAAATTTGCCGACGCGATCATCGAGCCAGCTGTCGATCTCCCAGAACCAGTATTTCCCGCGCCCTTTCACGAGCACGTCGAGCGCGCGCAAATCCCATGCGTCGAGCTTCCGCCCCTTCGACAAACCATAGCAGCTCGTTGATGCAGTGCTCGACGACGCGCGGCGACATTTTCTTCGGCAGCGCCGCTTCGACTCCGCACACGTATCGCGCGATGGCGTCGATCTCCGCGGTCTGGTCCGCGTCCCAGTCGTGCGCCTCGTCGATGAGATCCTTCACGCGCTTCTGCGCGTCGCCCGAGACCTTCGCCTTCTTCAGCCCGTCGATGATCGTCTTCGCAGCTTTGCCCATGCGGCGGGCATCGTATCACTCGCAATTCTTCGCGAGGACGTCGCCCATGTCCTTGTAATCCTGCTTCGGCGTCCAGCTCTTCGGGTCCGTGTTCGCCGCGTCGTTCGTCTTCAAAAAGCCGATATGCGACAGATCGCTCGTCGAATTCGGGTCGGGCAGCCGCGCGAATTTCACCATCGTGATCGGATGCGATGCCACGCCGCAATAGCTCGACGTGATGCCCTTCCAGATCTGCGTGAGTCGATCCGACTGGGCTTGCTCGCCGCCCGAGCCGTCATCGAGGAGGCCCGTGATCCAGATCGCCTTGCCGCCGTCGTTCTCCTTGTCGCGCAGCATCGCGCGCACGTCGTCGATGCGTTCTTTCATCGACCCGGAGCAGCCGTTCCACGGCGTCGTGTGCGGATCGCCGCAGCCTCCGCCGAAATGGAGCGCGACCTTGTCCCAAGCGTGCCCGGGCACGTGCTTCCAGAGATCGGGGTGTTCGACGCGGTCGTAGATGCGCGAGATGTACTTCGTCCCGTCGGGATGATTCGTGCCCCAATCGCCCGAGTGCATGAAGACGCCGCCGAGCGAGACGCGATCGAAGCCGTAGCTCGCGTGGGCGATTTGCGCGGTGTAATTCGCGATCTCGCCGAAGAGATCCGCGTCGGTCGGATCGATCCGCCCGATGTCGCCGTTGCCGTTCTTGCACGATTTGTCCTGGTTCCAGATCCCCGTCTCGTACCAGCGCTTGCCGCTCTCGCACTGTCCCGTCTGCCAGTTCGCTCCCCAGTTCGTCTCGTCGCCGACCTCGAGCATCACGTGCGAAAGAAGGTTCGTCCCCGGCGTACATCCCGCGACGTTCCCTTTGTCGCCGCGAAGACACGCGAGGAGCGCACCGACGGACGCGCCGAAATGCTCGTAGGCCTCGGTCGAGTACTCCGGCGCCGGATCTCCATCCGGATACGATCCGGTTTGCGGCTTGCCGCACCCGACGCTGTTGAAATAGTTCCCGCCGTCATCGCGCTGGAGCGCGTCCCGTCGCGCGAAATACGGCGCGTGCGTATCGATCGAGATCAAGATGTCTTGCCCGCCCGCGATGGCGGCCTTCGTCCACGCCTGCACGCGCGTGAATGTCGATGACTCGTAGACGCCCGCCTTCGGCTCCATCCGGCACCACGGCACGCGCATGTGCACGTGATCCGAGTGCAGATGATCGAGGTACTTCGTGACCGTCGCGAATCCGGAATCGTCCAAGTGCAGCGCATCATCCGAAAACGTCGTCACGCCGAACCCGATGCGCACATGATTGGCGCCGAGCTGCATCTCGCTCTTCGAGACGTCGGACTGACTGCACGCGATCGCGAGCGGCACGAGGAGCGAGAGGAGCCGGGTCTTCATGGCTTCCCTTCAGCAACGGACGTTCCAGCGCGAAGTGGCCGATTTCAGGTCTCGGCGAGGATCGCGCGCGGGCCGCTCCGCTGGTCGAACGTGGTGGGTGCGCACTGACCAGCGTCTAGGTTCGTCGGGTCATGGCGACAGTCTTCTTACGCAGCTCCGCCGCGCGGGCAACGTCACCGCATCGAAGGCTCTCGTGTAGTCGAGTGCTAGCATTGAGTGGCAATGCGTCCTGAGCTCGTGTTGCTGGCGATGACCCTTGGTTGTGCGTCCCACCACGACGAACCTCCCTGTGACGCGCCCCCTTTGTCGGTCGTGGCGAGCGGATGCGTCGACCGACTGGAGGTCTGGTGTAGCTCGTCCGAGCATGATTTGTATGGTGCGCCAGGTTGTTCAGGGGAGATCTGGAGGAGCCACAACACGGGGGGATCCTGCACCATCAATGCTGTGTGTCGGAATGGATCCTCGGAGGCCTTCACGATCGATTGGCTCGGCCCGCCGGCCTGCGGGCCACCAAGTATTCAAACGCTCGACGTCTGCGGCGTGGACGCTTCCACGAGCGACTGAGCTACATCGCCGCAAACGCATGTTGGTGCGCAGTGACCGGCGACCGACTAGGGTCGTTTCGTCGTGACGAAGCCGACGGTCATCCGATCTCAGGTCGTTCCGGCGTTCCTCGCGTGGCTTCGAGCCCATGGAGGCGATGCCGACGCCATCGCGAAGAAATGGGAGCTGCCACCCGACGTGATGACGATGCGCGAGATCGTCGTCCCGCTCGCGACGGTGCACGGCGTGTCGGATGACATCGCGCGGGCGCTCGGGGATCCGAATTTCGGGCTGCACGTCGGGTTGAAGATGCCGCGCGGGAGCTATGGGCTCATCGAGTACATCGGGCGGAGCGCGCCCACCGTGCTCGCAGCGTGCAGGCGCGTCGTTCGTTACGGCGGGCTCCTGAACGAGACGCACACGCTCGCGTTCGAGGAGGGCGACGGGATCTCGATTCTTTCGCAGCGCACGCCGGGGGAGCCGCTCGTCGGAGGGCGGCACGCGAACGAGATGTTCATCGCGCTCGTCGTTCGTGTGATGCGCGAGCTCACGTCCGCGCGTGGGGCGATTCGCGGCGTCTCGTTTGCGCATCCGGCGCCGCCGGACACGAGCGAGCACAGCGCGTTCTTCGAATGTCCGATCGAGTTCGGGCGCGGGGAGAATCGCGTCGCGTTCGCCTCGGAGTTTTTGCGCGCGAAGCTCGATGGCGCGGATGAAGCGCTGCTCGCGGTGCTCGACGAGCAGGCCGAGCGCATCATCGCGAGCCAACCGAAGAAGAGCGATGAGCTCACGCGCATTCGCGAGCAGGTTCGCGTCGCGGTGAAGGACGGGCAGCCTTCGCTCGAGCGGATCGCGGAGCTGATGCACGCGAGCCCGCGCACGTTGCAGCGACGGCTCGCCGACGAGGGCACGAATTTCAATCAGGTCGTCGATGACGTGCGCGCCGAGCTCGCGCGCCATTACATGAAGGACGAGCGGCTCGCGATCGGCGAGATCGCTTATCTGCTCGGATTCTCGGAGCTCAGCGCGTTCAGCCGCGCGTTCAAGCGCTGGACGGGAAAGACGCCGGCCGCCTTCCGAAAAAAGGACTGACGTCCTCGGTCAAATCATTTGGCGCCCTCGGTCCTGCCGTGATGTGCGGGCGAGTGCGATACCACGGCCATGAAAACGACGACCTTTCTCCTCCTCGCTTCGTCTCTTCTCCTCGGCGCGTGCGGCGGTGAGCCCACGGGCGGCAGTGACGACGAGCTCGTGTCTGCGCTCGGTCCGGATCCGCAGGGGCAGCCGGCGCAATATCCGATCGTCCTCGCGCACGGGTTCCTCGCTTCGGCGAAGGGCTTCGGGAGCTTCAACGCGATGGTCTCGGACGCGCTCGCCGCGGATGGGCACGTCGTCGTGCGTGGATCGGTGCCGCCGTTTGCTCGCGTGAGCGTGCGCGCGCAGTACCTCGCGAAGGACATCGACGAGGCGCTCGCGAAGACGGGCGCGAAGAAGGTGAACATCGTCGCGCACTCGATGGGCGGGCTCGACGCGCGCGAGGTCGTGAGCGTCCTCGGGTATGGCGATCGCGTCGCTTCCGTGACCACGATCGCGACACCGCATCGCGGATCGGGCGTGGCGGATGTCGCGCTCGCGATCGTGCCCGGCCAGGCGAGCGACGCGATGAACGCGATCGCGCACGAGATCGGACGCGCGTACAGCGACGTCGCGACCGACGAGGACGTCCGCGGCGCGCTCGAAGATCTCGCCGAATCGAGCGCCGACGCGTTCGAGGCGTCGCACCCGGACGATTCGCGCGTCTACTACCAGTCGTGGGCCGGCGTGAGCAGCGTCCTCGCCATTCCGAACCCGGCCGACGTCGGCGCGTGCGATGGCCAGCTCCTCTGGCACCCCGGTCGCGCCGACCTGATGAGCGGTCTCCTCGCGCCCGGCGCTCCGTTCGTCGCGCATGGAAAAGAATCGAACGACGGCCTCGTCCTCGTCTCGAGCGCGAAGCACGGAAACTTTCGCGGGTGCGTGCCGGCCGATCACGCCGACGAGATCGGCCTGCTCCGCACCAATTCACTCGACAGCCACACGGGGTTCGACGTCGTACGCTTCTATCGAAACGTCGCGTACGACCTCGCCGCGCGCGGCTTCTGATCGATCAAGTTAGATCAGTTGCCGACGAGCCCGAACCACGACGTCGTGCGGCCGTTCAGCTT
>Ga0068868_100001657_pt1 | contig 15210 bp, 10 predicted proteins | sample KBSMisM42_FD_64660 | JGI IMG/M metagenome (GOLD analysis project Ga0068868, IMG submission 64660) | Miscanthus rhizosphere microbial communities from Kellogg Biological Station, Michigan, USA - KBS Miscanthus M4-2 | ecosystem: Host-associated > Plants > Roots > Rhizosphere > Soil ...
CGAGGGCCTCGACGCGTACGTGGTGCGCCGCCTCGGGCTCTCCTTCCGCGACGTCGACTGGAAGCGCTGGGACGATCTGCTCGAGCGGGTGCACCACCCGGAGCAGACGGTCACCGTCGCCCTCGTCGGCAAGTACATCGACCTGCCCGACGCGTACCTGTCGGTCAGCGAGGCGGTGCGCGCGGCCGGGTTCGCGAACCACGCCCGGGTCGACATCCGCTGGGTCAAGAGCGACGACTGCGACACGCCGACAGGCGCCGCGCTGGCCCTCGCCGGCGTGCACGGCGTGGTGATCCCCGGCGGGTTCGGCATCCGCGGCATCGAGGGCAAGATCGGCGCCTCCCGGTACGCCCGCGAGAACGGCATCCCGACCCTCGGGCTGTGCCTCGGCCTGCAGTGCATGACCCTCGACGTGCTGCGCCACGAGGCCGGTATCGCCGAGGCCAACTCGGCCGAGTTCGACCCGAACACCGCCGAGCCGGTGATCGCCACCATGGCCGACCAGGAGGACATCGTCGCCGGCCGCGGTGATCTCGGTGGGACCATGCGGCTGGGCGCCTACCCGGCCAAGCTCGAGCCCGGCTCGCTCGTCGCCAAGGCATACGACGCCACCGAGGTCTCCGAGCGGCACCGGCACCGGTACGAGGTCAACAACAGGTACCGGGCGGCGATGGCCTCGGCCGGCCTCGTCGCCTCGGGGCTGTCGCCGGACGGCAAGCTCGTCGAGTTCGTCGAGCTCGACCACGACAAGCACCCGTTCTTCGTGGCCACGCAGGCGCACCCCGAGCTGAAGAGCCGCCCGACCCGTCCGCACCCGCTGTTCGTCGCGTTCGTCGGCGCGGCCGCCGAGTACTCCTCGCAGGACCGGCTGCCGATGGACCTGAACACATGACCGAGCGAAGCGAGGTCATCTTCAAGCAGAGCCCGCCCGGTCAGGGCGGGTCACCACGGCGTGGGGACCCGGCATGACCGAGGGCTACGAGGTCCTGAAGAGCACCGAGCGGCTGCGCAACCGGGTGTTCGCGATCGTCACCGACGAGCTGCGCATGCCCGACGGCAGCGTCGCCGAGCGTGACTACATGCGCCACGTCGGGTCGGTCGGCGTGGTGGCGCTCGACGATGCGGACCGGGTGGTGCTGGTGCGGCAGTACCGGCACCCGCTCGGCGGGACGATCTGGGAGCTGCCCGCGGGGCTGATCGACGTGCCGGGCGAGCCGCTCGTCGACGCCGCGGCGCGCGAGCTGGCCGAGGAGGTCGACCTGTGCGCCGGCCGCTACGACCTGCTCGCCGACGCCAACCCGAGCCCCGGCTGCTCCGACGAGGTGATCCGGCTGTTCCTGGCCCGCGACCTGTCCGAGGTGCCGGCCGGCGAGCGGCACTCCCGCACGCACGAGGAGGCGGGCATGACCGTCGAGCGGATCCGGCTCGACCGGGCGGTCGCCATGGTGCTCGGCGGGGAGATCACCAATGCCGCCTGCATGATCGGGATCCTCGCGACCGCCGAGGCGCGGGCGCGCAATTGGGCCACCTTGCGCCCGGTAAATGAGCCTCTTCCGAATTGAGCCACTACATCCGGTGATGCCCCGTACGCTGGGTTAGTGCTGGTGATCGCCGCCGCGTTGATGTTTGCGCTGGTCTTCGTGCGCGCACTCATCGCGTTCGCCCGCACCCGGGACCGGTTGCACGGCGCGGTCGCCCTCGTGTTCGCCCCGGTCGGCGCGCTGTTCCTGCTGCAGGTCGTGCGGATCGTCACCGGGCAGGCGGTGAGCGGGCCGCTGCGACTGGCGGCGCTGGTGCTGCTCGTCGGGCAGCCGATGTTCACGCTCGCCCTGGTCGCGCTGATCCGCCGCATGTCGCGCATCCCGATCCTGGCCGCGTTCGCCGGATGGGTCGCCGTGTCGGCGTTCGTGGCCACCACACCGTCGCCGCTGCCGCGGTCGTTGACGCTCATTTTCGTCGGCTACTTCGTGACCGGGCAGTTCGTCGCCGCCGGCTACCTGACCACCGAGGCCCGCCGTCGTACGGGCGCGGCCGCGGCCCGCATCGCCGCCGCGGCGGCCGGCACCGCGCTGTTCGGCGTGGTCATGGTGATCGCCGGCATGGCGCCGTTAGCGCCCGCGTCGTGGCAGCTGACCAGCGTGTCGCGGGTTGTCGCGCTCGCGCCGGCGCTCGCCTACGTGGTGGCGTTCCTGCCGCCGGGATGGCTGCGCCGGCAGTGGTCGGCGCGTACCGCCTACACGCTGATGGACCGGCTCCTCACCACCCCGCCGTCGGCCCCGCCGCAGCAGATCTGGCAGAACTTCGCCGACACCGTGCTCGACGCGCTGGGCGCCGAGGCGGCGGTCGTCCTCGGCCACGGGCCGGCGCCCGAGCGGGTCGCGGTCGCGGGGCTGCTCCCGACCGCCGACCCGGCGGGCCTGGTGCCGCTCGCGGCCGCCGCGGTGCCCGTCGCGGCGTCGGACGACGATGCCGCCGGAAAGCCGGCTCCCGTCGTCGCGGAGCCCGATCCCGCGGACGCGGAGCCGGCACCGGCCGGCGGCGCCGCGCCCGGCGGCGTCGCGAGCGGACGGGGGTCGGCCCGCTGGACGAAGGTCGACGGGCACACCTACCTGCTGATCACCGTTCCGCTGCGGATGCACGGCGGGGGCGCCGGCACGCTGCTCGTGTTCGGCCTGCACCGGACCCTGTTCACCGAGGACGACATCGCCGTGCTCGCCGACCTCGGCCGGCAGGCCGCCGTCCTCGCCGACCGGGCCGTGCTCACCGGGCAGCTCACCAGCACCGTCGACGCGCTGCGCGCCGCCAACGAGGCCAAGAGCGACTTCGTCGCGGCGATGAGCCACGAACTGCGTACCCCGCTCAACGCGATCATCGGGTTCAGCGACCTCATGGGCCTCGAGGAAGTCGTCGGCGACCGGCGCCTCGTGCCCGACGAGTGGATCACCAACGTGCACTCCAGCGGGCGGCACCTGCTCGGCCTGATCAACGACGTGCTCGACCTCGCCAAGGTGGAGGCCGGTCGGATCGACCTCCGGCTCGAACCGGTCGACGTCGGCGCCGCCGTGGCCGAGGCGGTGGCGCCGCTCAGCCCGCTGGTCACCGCGAAGAAGCTGCGGCTGACGCTCGCCGCGCCGCCCGAACTGGTGACGGCCGACCGGCTGCGGCTGCGGCAGATGCTCAACAACCTGCTGTCCAACGCGATCAAGTTCACCCCGTCGAACGGCACGATCTACGTGTCCGCTCGGCGGGAGGGTGCCGAGACGCATCTCAGCGTCGCGGACACCGGGCCCGGCATCGAACCGGCCGACCAGGAGCGCGTCTTCGAGGAGTTCCACCAGACCGGCGACGCCGAGTCGCGGGCCGCCGGCACCGGCCTGGGCCTGGCGCTGACCCGCCGGCTGGCCGAGGCGCACGGCGGCCGGGTCGAGCTGTGGTCGGAGCCGGGCCGCGGGTCGCGCTTCACGCTTGTGCTGCCGGCGGCCGAACGGGCCCACGAGCCCGACGAGGCGCGCCGCACGGCCGACGCCACGGACGGCGTCCAGGGCGGCGTCCTGGTGATCGAGGACGACGCGTCGGCCGCCAGCCTGCTGCGCACGTACCTGACCGGGGCGGGCTATGTCGTCCACGTGGTCGCCTCCGGCGAGGCCGGCCTGGAACACGCCACCCGCTGCGCCCCCGACCTGATCCTGCTCGACGTGCTGCTGCCCGGCATGAACGGCTGGTCGGTGCTGGAGAAGCTCAAGAGCGACGAGCGGCTGTGCGAGATCCCCGTGGTCGTGGTGACCGTGGTCGACGAGCGGGAGGTCGGGCTGGCGCTCGGCGCCGTCGACTACTTCGTCAAGCCGATCGAGCGGGTCGCCCTGCTGTCGATGCTGGAGCGGCACGGCGTCGCGCCGGAGCCGCCACAGCAGCCCGCCATTCTGGTGATCGACACCGATCCCGACCAGCTGGCCGGCCTCGAGCGGTGGCTGCGCGAGTGCGGCTACCGCGTCAGCCCGGCCTTGTCCGCGGCGCAGGCGCTGGCGACGACGCGCGAGCAGCGCTTCGACCTGATCATCTTCGAGAACGGGCTGGCCGGCCCGGACGACGAGCCGATGCTCGACGCGCTGCGCGAGGAACCGTCGGCCGCCGCGATCCCGGTGGTCGTGCTCACCAGCGGTGAGATCACCGCGGACGACTGGCACCTGGCCATCCTCATCGGCTCGGACAGCCCGGTGCTCGGGGTGATCTCGCGAGCCGACCTCAGCCCCGACCACCTGCGCCGCTGGTTGGACGACGGCGGTTCGGCTCCCATTGACGCCGGGCCTGCTGCCGGGCCTGCTGCCGGGCCTGCTGCCGCTCCTGCTGCCGGGCCTGCTGCCGAGCCTGCTCCGGCCGCCGATGAAGCGGTGATGGCATGAGGATCCTGCTCGTCGAGGACAACGAGATGAACCGGGCGCTGGTGCGGGCGATCCTGGCCCGCACCGCCGAACAACGGCTGCACGGCACCGAACTGGTCGAGGCGGAGAACGTCGCCGCGGCCCGGGCCGCGCTAGCCGGCCGCGAGTTCGACCTCATCCTGCTCGACGTGCACCTGCCCGACGGCTCCGGGCTGGCGATCGCGCAGGAGGTCCGCGACCGGGGCACCGGGCCTCCCGTGGTGGCGCTGACGGCGGCGGCGCTGCCGCGCGAGCAGGCCGCTGCGCTGGACGCCGGCTGCGACACGTTCCTGGCCAAGCCGTACACGAGCAGCGAACTCGTCGACACGATCGTCAAACTGCTGCCGGCCTGAACGCGATCTTGGACGCCTGCTGTCGCTCCAGCGACGGCAGGCGTCCAAGATCGCGAAAACCCGGGCGGGACGCGCGGGACGCGCGAACCGGGCGGGACGCGCGGGACGCCGCTCAGCGGAGGCGGCGGCCCTCGGCGTCGCGCTGCCCGCCGCAGAGCAGGATGATGCCGTCGACGGCCGGCCAGGTGAGCCCCAACCAGCCGAGCAGCCACAGGTCCGACGCGCCGGTGACGCCGAAGCCGCACACCATCAGCAGCGCGATCATCCAGACGATGCCCAGTTGGGCGAGCGCGATCGCCACGTGCCCGGTGTACAGGCGCCCGGCGCCGACCCAGCCGAGCAGCAGTTGCAGCACGCCGGCCACGACGCCCGACCGGTCCGACAGCGGCTCACCGGTCAGCGGGTGCACGGCTGAGGCCGCGCCGGACGCACCCGTCGCGGGCACCGGCGGGGCCGACGCCGGCAGACCGGGATACGGGATCGGCGAGACCGGCCGCATCCCCGAGACGGGCCGCATCCCCGAGACGGGCCGGGTGCCCGACACCGGCCGCGTGCCCGAGACGGGGATGGCGGCGGTTGCCGCGTAGCGCTGCTGCGGATAGGCAGACGGCGGCGCGATCGGCATGCCGTAGTAACCGGGCTTGATAGCCGGCGGGCGGACCACCGGCGAGCGCATCACGGGAGGTCGCGGCGGGGGCGGAGCGGCGGGCCGGGTGATCGACGGCGGACGCGGCGGGCCCGGCTGGAGGTCTTCGGCCGGTTCGCGCCAGGCCGCCGGCATCGGCGGGAGGGGAACCTCCGCGCGCCGCGCGCCGCGCTCCGGCCGGTCTGCCATGCGATTACGGTAGCGCCTGGCGTCCACCGTTCGGGAGCGTCGGGCGTTAACCAACTGATGCATTGCCATCCGTCCCGGGGAACGTCGCGCTGGCGACGACCCGATACCGTTGGACTCCATCGCTGCGTCGGCGCCCGGCTCGGTCGTGCGCCGCCTACCGGGGGGAGGTGGTGGCGACGGTCCACACACCGCTACACGCCGCACCCGGCCCGGCCGCGCCGCAGCAGCGAGCCGCGAACCGCAGCGATCCGGCCGCCGCCGTGGCGCCCCGGTCCCCGGCGGTTCCCCTCGATCGCCGGGCGCCGTCCCGGCTTCCCGACCGTCCGCTCGGTGCCCGCGTCGGCCTGCGGCGCCGGGCGCTGGCCTGGCTGCGCCGCACCCCCGGCATCCTCGCCCTGATGACCGCCGTACTGGTCGGGCTCGGGGTCGCCGCGGGCACCGCCGGGATCGGCGCGGTGCGCGAGCGGGCCGCCCTGGTCAGCGGCGTCGCGGCCGCCAACGGCCCGCTGGTGCTCGCCGCCCAGGACCTGTACCGCGCCCTTTCCGACGCCGACGCCACGGTCGCCAGCGCATTCCTGCTCGGCGGGGCCGAACCCGCCGCGCTGCGCACCCGCTACCGGGAAGACCTGGCCGCCGCGAGCGACGCTCTCGTGCGCCTGGCCGGGGGAGCGACGGCCGAGGCAGCCGCGGCACCCACCCGCCGGATCGCGGCGAACCTGCCCGTCTACACCGGCCTGGTGGAGACGGCCCGCACCCTGAACCGGCAGGACCTGCCGCTCGGCGCCGCCTATCTGCGGGAGGCGTCGGCGTTGATGCGCGACGCGCTGCTGCCCGCCGCGCAGGACCTGTACCTCGCCGTGTCCGCCCAGCTCGCCACCGCCCGCGACGATGCGTCGGCCGTCCCCTGGCTGGCGCTGCCGCTCGCGCTGCTGTCCCTCATCGGCCTGGTCGCGGCGCAGGTGTTCCTGGCCCGGCGCACCAACCGGGTGTTCAACGTCGGGCTGGTCGCGGCGACGGCGGCGGCCCTGGTGGCAGTGCTGTGGCTCGGGGTCGCCTGGTTCGGTGCGGCCGGCCACCTGTCGGCGAGCCGGCGCGACGGGTCGGCGCAGGTGGAACTGTTCGCCCAGGCCCGCATCGCGGCGCTGCAGGCCCGCGGCGACGAGTCGCTGACGCTGGTGGCGCGCGGTGCCGGCGCGGCCTTCGAGAAGCGCTTCACCGAGACCATGAAGCGGCTGGCCGGCGACGACGGCACGGGTGGGCTGCTCGGCCAGGCCCGGGCCCGGGCCACCGACGGCGCGAGCCGGGCCGCCGTCGATCAGGCGATCGCCGACGTGAAGCAGTGGCGCGATCTGCACAAACGCATCCGCGAGCTGGACGACTCCGGCCGGTACCCGGAGGCGGTCACGCTGGCCGTCGGCGCCGACGAGGCGTCGGCCGGCGGGGTGTTCAACCGGCTCGACGAGGACCTGGCCCGCGGCCTCACCGACGGCGGCGACCGGTTCGCCCGGGAGGTGCGCGCCGCCGGCACCGCGTTGCGCGGCGTGGCCGGCGGGCTCGGCGTCCTGATGACGCTCGTGCTCGTCGGCGTGCTGGTCGGTCTGGGCCAGCGGGTGCTGGAGTACCGATGAGGAAGGTCGCGGTCGCGTTGGCCGCCCTCGCCCTGCTCGCCGGGTGCTCGGCGCCGCAGCAGTGGGGCGCGCCGCCGGACAGCAAGCCGGTGCAGCCGCGCCCGGCCGGGGTGCAGGACCCTGCCGTCCTCCCGTCGTCGTCTGCCGCGCCGGCGAACTGCGACCCGCTCGCGAGCCTGCGCCCCGGTGCCCTGCCGCCGCCCGGTCAGCCGCCGGCCGGATCCAGCATGGCCAAGATCGTGCAGCGCGGCCGGCTCATCGTGGGTGTCAGCCAGAACACCTATCTGTTCGGCCATCGCGACTCGCGCACCGGCGAGCTCGTCGGCTTCGAGATCGACCTCGCCAGGGAGGTCGCGCGGGCCCTGTTCGGCGACCCGACGAAGATCCAGTTCAGGGCGATGAGCGCCGCCGAGCGCATCCCGGCGCTGAAGAACGGCGAGGTCGACCTGGTGGTCCGGGCGATGACGATGACCTGCGACCGCTGGCAGGAGATCTCGTTCTCCACCGAGTACTTCACCGGCGGCCAGCGGCTGCTGGTGCCCGTCGACTCGCCGGTCAAGAGCATCGACGACCTCGGCGGAAAGAAGGTCTGCGCGGCCGCCGGATCCACCAACATCACCGCGATCGCCGCGGCGAAGTCGAAGCCGATCCCGGTGGCGGCCACCGACGCGCTGGACTGCATGGTGCTGCTCCAGCAGGGTCAGATCGACGCCGTGTCCACCGACGACGCGATCCTCGCCGGCTTCGCCGCGCAGGACCCGGCCACGCACGTCGTCGGTCCGGCGTTCGCCGCCGCGCCCTACGGCATCGGGATCGGCAAGGCGAACGCCGACCTGGTCCGGTTCGTCAACGGGGTGCTGGAGAAGGTCCGAGCCGACGGCACGTGGACGGCGATCTACCAGCGCTGGCTGTCGTCGCTCGGCCCCGCGCCGGCGCCACCGGTCGCCCGGTACCAGGCCTGAGCATGGCCGCGAGCGGTGCGGGTGGAGTCGGCGGGCCACCGATGAATCGCCAGGACGTGGACCGGGAACTGGCGTCGGTGCGCGCTGAGCACGAACGGATCGCCGCCGCCCTGTACGCGATGGACACCCATCCGGCGCACGCGCTGCTCGCCGGCGCGCAGACCACCGGCGCGACGGCGCGGGCGTGGAGCGACGCGAAGGACCTGATGTCCGGCCTGTGGGTCGCGTACAACGCGTACGTGATCGGGGTGGAGATGGCCGCCGACGCGCGGTCGCGCCGCACCCGTCCCGGCACCGACGAACTCGCCGAGCTGACCCACCTGCTGACCGCCCCGGTGATCCCGACCGATCCGGGCGCGGCGTCGTCGGGCCGGATCACGTTGGGCGAGGCGGCGTCCCGGCTGGCGCAGGGCTGCGAGGCGGTCACCGAGGTCTTCGACAAGGTGGTCTCGGCGCACGCGGCCGTCGCCGCCGGGCAGAGCCAGATCGCCGCCGACCTCGCCGAGCTGGAGCGGCTCGTCGTCGTGCTCGGCGACCCGCCGGAACTCAAGGCGCTCGCCGGGCCGTGGGCGATCAACGCGGATCCGGAGTGCGCCGCCGCGCTCCGCGACGACGCCAACCAGCTGTTCGCGCTGCGGGAACGCCTCGCCGCCGCGAGCGCCGCGGCCGCCGCCGACCCGATCGGCGTCCTCGACGCGGCCGAACCGGTCGGCGCCCGCAACGCGGCCGACCCGGTCGGCGTCCTCGACGCGGCCGACCCGGTCGGCGCCCGCAACGCGGGCCACGCCGCCGGTCCGTCCACGGACCTCCGCCGCCTCGCGGCCGCGGCGGCCGCGGCCAGGGCCAGGCTCGCGGCGGCGGTCCGGGTCAAGACCGGCCTGGCCGACCGGATCGCGACGATCGACGGCGCCGTCCGCGAGGTCGCCGCGGCCGAGGACGGGGTGCGCCGCTCCTACGCCGCGGTCGTCGAGCGGATCGCCGATCCCGGCCTGCCGCCGGCCCCCGACGCGGCGGTCGCACTGGCGGCGCAGCTTGCCGAGGTGCGCCGCTCGGTGCCGCCGCCGCACGAGCCGCTCGGCGCGGCCGTCATGGAGCGGCTGGACGCCGCGCTGGCGGCGGTGGAACGCGGCGTCGACGCGGCCGGCCGCCGCGCCGCCGACCTGCGGGTCGCCGCGGACGGCCTGCTGGACCGGCGGGCCGAACTGCGCGGCCGGCTCGACGCGTACCGGGTCAAGGGCATCCGGCTCGGGTTCGCCGAGCACCCGGACCTGACCGCCAGTCACAGGTTGGCCCACGACCTGCTCCACACCCGTCCCTGCGACCTGCCCGCGGCGACCCGCGCGGTGCACGGATATCAGCACCTTCTGGCTACGCTGGCTGGCCCGGAGGAGGAGAGGATGCGCCGGTGAAGTGCGCGAGGCCCGGCTGTCCCGGGAGCTACGGCCCGGAGGGTTACTGCGACGAGTGCGGCCGCCGCATGCCCGCCACCGCAACGGCCCCGGGACCGGCGCTGGCGGAGGCGAGCGTGCTTTCGCCCGACATGACCCCGGTCGGCGCGGCCGTTCCCCAGGACGCCTGGGCCGACCTCAACGCCGCCCTCGGGGCCACCGGTGCGTCCACGGCCGCCTCGGCCCCCGTCACCGACGGGTCGGCGACCGAGAGCGCTCCGGTGCCGAGCGGCCCGTCCACGCAGGGCTCCGGCCGCCCCACCGGCAGCTCCGCCGGGCGGCCCTCCACCGGGCGGCGTGCGCCGTCGCGGGGGCGGCTGGGCGCCGGGCTGATCGAGATCCCACGGATCCCGCGCCGCGACCCGCCCTCGGCGGTGCTCGCCGAACCGGTGGTGCCGGAGAAGCGCCGCTTCTGCGCCCGCTGCGACTCGCCGGTGGGGCGCAGCCGCGCCGGCCAGCCGGGCCTGACCACCGGGTTCTGCCCGAACTGCCGCTCGCCCTACTCGTTCCTGCCGAGGCTCGCCCCGGGCGACGTGCTCAGCGGCCGCTACGAGGTGCTCGGCTGCCTGGCCCACGGCGGCCTCGGCTGGATCTACCTGGCTCGCGACACGCACGTCAGCGACAAGGTGGCCGACCGCTGGGTGGTGCTCAAGGGTTTGATCGACACCGGTGACCCGGACGCGATGGCCGCGGCCGTGAACGAGCGCCGCTTCCTGGTCAACGTCGACCACTCGACGATCGTCAAGATCCATGACTTCGCCAGCCATCCCGACCCGCGCACCGGCACCGACGTCGGCTACATCGTGATGGAGTACGTCGGCGGCCCGTCGCTGCGCGACCTGCTGCTGGCCCACCGCGAGGCGACGGGGGAGGCCCTGCCGCTGCCGCAGGTGCTCGCCTACGGCCTGGAGGTGCTGCCCGCCCTCGGCTACCTGCACGACCGCGACCTGCTCTACTGCGACTTCAAGCCCGACAACGTGATCCACGCCGACGACCAGCTCAAGCTCATCGACCTCGGCGCGGTGCGGCGGGCCGACGACATGCACAGCGCCGTCTACGGCACACCCGGCTACCAGGCGCCGGAAGTGGTGAAGGTCGGGCCGTCGGTCGCGTCGGACATCTACACCGTCGGGCGGGCGATGGCCGTGCTGAGCTTCGGCTTCCGCGGGTTCTCCACCACGTACGTCGACAGGCTGCCCGACCGCGGCGAGGTGCGGCTGCTCGCCGCCGAGGAGTCGTTCGACCGGCTGCTGCGCCGGGCCACCCACCGCGACCCGCGGCGGCGCTTCGCGTCGACGACGGAGATGGCCGAGCAGGTGCGCGGCGTGCTCCGCGAGGTGCTTTCCGCGGCCGACGGCACGCCGCGGCCGGAGCCGTCGGCGCAGTTCACCCGCGAGCGGCGCGTGTTCGGCACCGACGCGGGGCTGCTCGCCGGCGACGCCAGCGGGCACGAGGCATCGGGCTCGGCCGTCGCATCCGCGCTGCCGTTACCGCTGCCGGATCCGTCCGACCCCGGCGTCGGCTACCTCGCGACGGTGGGCACCACCGACCCGGACGAGTTGGTGGCCGTCCTGTCGGCGGCGCCGGTGCGGTCGATGGAGGTCGGCTTGCGGCTGGTGCGCGCCCGCATCGAGCAGGGCGACCCGGCGGGTGCGCTCGCCGACCTCGACACGGCCAGCGGCTTCGCCGACTGGCGGCTGGACTGGTACCGGGGCCTGGCGGCGCTGGCCGCCGAGCGGTGGGGCGACGCGCGCGCGGCGTTCGATGCCGTCTACAGCGAGCTGCCGGGCGAGCCGGCGGCCCGGCTGGCGCTGGCCGTCGCCTGCGAGCGCGACGGCGACGGTGCCGCCGCCGAACCCCGCTACGAGCGGGTCTGGGCGGTCGACCGCGACTTCGTCAGCGCCGCGTTCGGCCTGGCCCGGTTGCGACTGGCCCGCGGTGAGCGGATCGGCTGCGTCGCGGTCCTCGACGAGGTGCCGGACAGTTCCAGCCAGTACCACACCGCCCAGGTCGCGGCGGTGCGGGCGCGGGTCGGCGCGGAACTGGCCCACGTGCTGGAGACGGACCTGCTCGATGCGTCGGCCCGGCTGGAGCGGCTGCGGCTCGGCGTCGAGCGCAACGCCTGGCTCGCCGCCGAGATGCTGGAGCGCTCCCTGATGTGGGTGCGGGTGGCGCAGGCCACGACGGGTGCCCGGGTGCTCGGGCACGAGTTGAGCGAGCGGTCGCTGCGGCTGGGCCTGGAGCAGGCGTACCGGTCGCTGGCGAAGATGGCCCCCGACCCGGCGAGCCGCATCGACTGGGTCGACCGGGCCAACAGCGTGCGCCCGCGGACGTGGGTGTGACCGGCCCGCAGCCGCCTGCCGGCGGCGTCACGGCGGGTCTCACCGGTGAGCCGCAGGTGCCGAGCGGGATCACCGAGGGCCTGGCCGGGCCTGATGCTGGGGACCACACCGGCCCGCCGGTCGCCACCGGCGACCCCGTGCCCGACGAGGAGGACTACGGCGGCCCGACGCTGCCCGGCGGCTCCAGTGCGAACACCGGCCGCTCCGCCGGCGCCGCCGCGACCACCGCCACCGTCCCGTGCCCGTCGTGCGGCAGCCCGGTCGGCGCCGAGGACCGCTACTGCGAGCGGTGCGGCTCGGCCCTGCAGGTCGGCGCCGGGCACCCGGGCCGCGGCATTGCCTGGCAGTCCACCACCGCCGGGGTCACCGGATGCCCCGGCTGCACCGAGACCGCGATCACCGCCGAGGGCAGGTGCGAGCGGTGCGGCCGGCTGCGCACCACCGGCACCGACCGGACCGTCCTCGACCTTCCCGGCGTCGCCGGCATCACCGACCGCGGCACGATGCGCGGCCGCAACGAGGACGCCCTGGCGATCGGCCGGCTCGACGACGGCGGGTCGGCCGTCACCGTCGCCGTGGTCTGCGACGGCGTGTCCACCTCCACGCGCGGCGACGTCGCCGCGCGGGCCGCCGTCGACGCCGCCATCGTCGTGATGCTCGACATGCTCGCCCGCGGCCAGGACGCGCGCCGCGCCACCGAGGCCGGCACCGCCGCGGCCGCCGCGGCCGTCGCCGACCTGCCCGGCGCCCGCGCCCTGGCCATGCCGCCGAGCTGCACCTACGTGTCGGCGATCGTGACCGCCGCCGAGGTGACGATCGGCTGGGTCGGCGACAGCCGCGCCTACTGGCTGGGCCCGGACGAGGTCCGCGCGTTGACCGTCGACGACTCGCCGGCCGCGCAGCTGCTCGCGACAGGCGTGCCGGTGCCCGGCGTGGACCCGTTCTCGGTGGCGCTGCTGCGCTGGCTCGGCGCCGACACGCCCGACGCCCGTCCGCGCATCGCCACGCTCGACCCGCCCGGGCCCGGTCGGGTGTTGATCTGTTCGGACGGGCTGTCCCGCTACGCCAAGGACGAGGCCGACCTGGCCCGCATCGCGGCGTCGCCGGCCGCCGGGGACGCCGCCCGCGAGCTGACCGAGTTCGCCGTCGGAGCCGGCGGCCGGGACAACATCACCGTGGCCGTCCTGCCGTACCCGCAGCACCCGCCAGGAGGGCCGAGGTGACGCAGACCGGTTTCACCGCGGAGGTCTACCAGAACGAGTTCCTCCCCGCCGGCGGGCGCGTCGTCGACGCCGTCGTCACCGTCTCGGCCGGCGGCGCCGTCACCGTGCCGGCGGGCCAGCAGGCGCCGGCACCGGGAGAGCACCGGCCGCCGTCGGCCGCCCAGGTGATCATCGTGGACACGTCGGGGTCGATGGCCTACCCGCCGACGAAGCTCGCGAACGCGCAGAAGGCCACCGGCGCCGCCATCGACGTGCTGCGCGACGGCGTGCCGTTCGCGGTGGTCGCGGGCGACTCGATGGCCCGCATGGTCTACCCGATCCACACCGGGATGGAGCCGGCGGGCGCGGCCAGCCGGGCCGCGGCGAAGGCGGCGGTGCGCCGGCTGCAGGCGTCCGGCGGCACCGCGATCAGCACCTGGCTGGCGCTGGCCGAGCGGCTGTTCGGGATGCACGGCGCCGAGGTGAACCACGCGATCCTGCTCACCGACGGCCAGAACGGCGAGCCGACCAGCCGGCTGCGCAAGGTGCTGTCCAGCTGCGAGGGCAAGTTCGTCTGCGACAGCCGCGGCGTGGGCACCGACTGGGTCGCCACCGAGCTGCGGGAGATCGCCTCGGCCCTGCTGGGCAGCGCCGACGGGCTGGACACCCCGGAGGAGCTGCCGGACGTGTTCCGCCGGCTCACCGAGGGGGCGATGGGCAAGCAGGTCGCGAACGTCGCGCTGCGCCTGTGGACGCCGGCCGGGTCGACGATCCGCTTCGTCAAGCAGGTCTTCCCGCACATCGAGGACCTGACGGGACGCCGCACCGCGGTCAGCGAGCGCATCGGCGAGTACCCGACGGGGGCATGGGGTGCGGAGAGCCGCGACTACCACGTCTCGATCGAGGTCGAGCCGGACGACGTCGGCGAGGAGGTGCTGGCCGCCCGGGTCGCGCTTGTCGCCGGCGGGCAGCCGCTGGTCGAGCGGCTGGTGCTGGCCAGGTGGACCGAGGACACGGCGCTGTCCACCCGGATCAGCCCGCACGTGGCGCACTACACGGGGCAGGCCGAGCTCGCGTCGGCGATCCAGGAGGGCCTCGCCGCCCGGGCCGCCGGCGACGAGGACACCGCGACCGCGAAGCTCGGCACGGCGGTGCGGCTCGCCGCCGAGTCGGGCCGGGAGGACACCGCGAAACTGCTGGGCAGGGTGGTCGACGTGATCGACGCCGACAGCGGTACGGTGCGCCTCAAGCGTGGCCCGGACGCCGTCGACGCCGAGATCGCCGACGTCCGGTCCACTGTCACTCGCCGGGTCCGGGGGGACTGAGATGCCGACCTGTCCGCGCGGGCACACCTCCACCGCCGACGACTACTGCGACGTGTGCGGGCGGCCGATCTCGGCCGGGCCGATCTCGGCCGGGCCGATCTCGGCCGGGCCGATCCCGGCCGGGCCGATCCCGGCCGGGCCGGCCCAGCCGGCGGCGCCGGCCGCCGGGACGGCGGGCCCGGTGCCGCCGGGCCAGCCCGAGGCGTGCCCGCAGTGCGGCACCCCGCGCACCGGCCGGTTCTGCGAGCTCGACGGGTTCGACTTCATGACCGCGACGCTGCACGAGACGCCGCCCCCGGTGCGGCACCCGTTCTCCGCCCCGCAGGGCGCCCCGCCGCAGGGCGCCCCGCCGCAGGGCGCCCCGCCGCAGGGCGGCCCGCCGCAGGGCGGCCCGCCGCAGGGCGGCCCGCCGCAGGGCGCCCCGCCGCAGGCCGCCCCGCCGGCGACGGCGATCCTGACGGCCGTGCCCCCGCAGCCCGCGGCACCGCCGGTGTCGATGCGGAAGGACGGCGCGCCGCCCCAACCGACACCCGACGCGGAGCCGCAACAGGCCGCAGCCGCGCAGGTCGTGGTGGCCGCCGACCGGGCCTACTTCGAGATCGTGCGCGCCGCCGGCGGACCCGACGCGGGCATCATCGAGTTCCCGGACTACTGCCCGGACCGCCGCTTCCCACTGCGCGGCAGCCAGCTGCTGATC
>Ga0068868_100001672_pt1 | contig 15158 bp, 14 predicted proteins | sample KBSMisM42_FD_64660 | JGI IMG/M metagenome (GOLD analysis project Ga0068868, IMG submission 64660) | Miscanthus rhizosphere microbial communities from Kellogg Biological Station, Michigan, USA - KBS Miscanthus M4-2 | ecosystem: Host-associated > Plants > Roots > Rhizosphere > Soil ...
CAACACCGACAAATAATAAGGAAATAAGCATGTAGAAAGCTTTCGGCGAATATGTTTGGACGGGAGTTCGACTCTCCCCAGCTCCACTAAAATCAATTTTTTACGGTAACGTAAAATAAGGATAAGCCCGCAAACTCACTGTTTACGGGCTTTTTTCGTTTTTGAGGGCCTAGGGCAACCTCTTACCTAATCTTTTTTATCAATTTAGATAACCACTAGTTTTAATATTCGGCCAGATTTGCCTGCATTCAAAACCTCTATTATATATACGCCTCTTGCTAAATTTCCTGTTTTTAGCTGAATGAAATTTAACCCTCTTGTTAAACTGGCTCTTTGAGCAGATATCACGGCACCAGTACTATTGATTATTTGGATCCGGCTGTTTGCTGATGCATTGCTGGTTAATTGAAGTCTGGCATCCTGTCCCTGGAAAACAGGATTAGGGTTTAACAGCACTGTTTCCGTTACCGGGTCAGTTGTTTGCGGTGTAGTTATTACAGCAGCGGTATTTATCAATCTTGCCCCGGAACCTGGCGGATACAATTGTAAGGCAGGAATAATCGCTTTTGTTGTACTGGCGCTTGACCACAATAGTTTTGAAGTGGCGCCTCCGGTGTTTTCATAATATTCAACAACGATATCATATTTCTGGCCAGCAACCAGTGAAATTGTTCCGCTTCTTTCCGTTGTGCCCTGGTTCTGCCAGTTGTCAACCAGTTGAACACCATTTACCCAAAGCCTGATACCATCATCCGCCTGTGTATAGAAAGTATAGGTTTCGGAAAACACAGCTTGTACCTGTCCTGTCCACCTTACAGAGTAAAGGTCAGTTGGAACAGTGCCCGGTGCAGGGGAGAGGAATCCAAGATCAAAGTTAACCGTAGAATCAATTCTTGTAAGAAGCGGTGTGCCCGTTAACGTTATACCGTTGTAGTAAACACCCTGCAAACCTATACCCCCACTGCCATTGGTAGTAAACGTTGTTTTGTTTGCAGTGCTGCAACCTGTGGCTGGGCCGCTTGCATTTTTGGGAATCACATACCAGTTATAGAGTGAAGACGGCGTTAATCCTGTTACAGCATAACTGGTCGTTGTGGTATTGTATGTTGCAGCGGAAGGCGGCGTAGCGCCCGTCCAAAGGTAAATATCATAAGAGTCAGCGCCGGAAGCCGTATTCCAGGTAAGTGTTGTTGCAGAAGTAGAAACTATCGTGGTTCCGTTTGCAGGGGCTGTATTTGTAACGCAGGATGGTGCAGAACCTGGCGGATATAGTTGTGTGACAGGAACAATTGCTTTTGTTGTACTGGCGCTGGACCAAAGTAATTTTGCTACAGCACCGCCGGTGTTTTCATAATATTCAACAACGATATCATATTTCTGTCCAGCAACCAGTGAAATTGTTCCGCTTCTTTCAGTTGTGCCCTGGTTTTGCCAGTTGTCAACCAGTTGAACACCATTTACCCAAAGCCTGATACCATCGTCCGCCTGTGTATAAAAAGTATAGGTTTCGGAAAACACAGCTTGCACCTGTCCAGCCCATCTTACAGAGTAAAGGTCAGTTGGAACAGTGCCCGGTGCGGGGGACAAGAATCCAAGATCAAAGTTTATGGTAGAATCAATTCTTGTCAGTAGTGGTGTACCGGTCAATGCTATACCATTATAGTAAACACCCTGCAGGCCCGACCCGCCGTTCGAAGTGGCCGTGGTAAATGTTGTTGTATTTGCACTGCTGCAACCGGTAGCCGACCCACCTGCATTGACTGGAACCACATACCAATGGTAAAGGGTAGCGGCCGTTAAGCCTGTTGCATTATAACTAACCGACGTAGTGTTGTAGGTTGCAGTTGATGGCGGCGTAGCACCAGACCATAGAAAGATATCATATGAGGTGGCACCGGAAGCAACATTCCAGGCAAGGGTTGCCGATGTGGATGTTGCAATGGTTGATGCATTGGCCGGGGCTGTGTTGTTTGTGCAGGCTGGCGGACTAACAGGTGTTGCTGTTGTAAATGTGAAGGCACCTGAGCTGCATCCTGTAGCGCTGCCTGCTGTATTCTTTGGCACCACATACCAGTTGTAAAGCGCAGAAGCTGTTAAACCTGTTGCTGCATAACTGGCAGATGTTGTATTTACCGGTGTTGCCGGTGGAGTAGCACCCGTCCATAGATAAACATCATAGGACGTAGCATTAGAAACAGCATTCCAGGTTAAGGTAGCGGTTGTAGTGGTTGCAATTGTTGATGTATTGGCCGGTGTAATATAACTGGCGCAACCGGGTGCAACAGGCGTTGAAGGCTGTCTGCTGGAAGAAAGTAAACGCACATATAAATTTGGATTGTTAACATATGTTCTGTTCGTTGTACCGCCAAGACCAGAACTGTCAACTGTGAGTGTTAGTGTGTTTGTGGTATCATATCCATACACCCATCCACCAGCATGTCCGCCTGTGTTGGGTCTTACAAACTTTATCTGCGGCGTCCTTGACGGGTAGGTTATATTTTGTCTTGCCAACATATAATCCACTGCTGCTTTTGTACTTCCGTTATTATTGGCATCATCCAGGCATCCGTATACTATCATTGGTAAATTACAATCATAAATATGACTGAAAAAAGTTGCTTCGTCCTGCCAGTCTGCTGTATTGCTGAATGCTGCTGCACCGGCAATAAAATTTGAATAATAAGTTCCTCTCACATTATCGGAGATAAAATTGAGAACACCACCACCCCCTAAGGACAAGCCGGTAACATATACCTGGCTGGTGTCTATCATTGAGCCAAGGTTCGCCTTCATATAATCAATAACATCCTTTACATAAGCCGCGGGCCAAAGCCCCTGTGAAGTGGGCAGGACCGGGGACAAAACAATGAAAGTTGAATACCTGTTATAGGTATTATTGTAAAAACGCATGGTAGCGCCATGGTTACAAAGATCCCCTACGCTTCCGCCTGCCTGACTGGTAGAACCACGTTCCCCGTTTCCGTTCAAGGCAATGATAACGGGGTGACGAAAGGAGCTGCTTGTACTGTCATATGGTTTAAATACAGAAAGGGTCTGTGTACCATTGCCATAATTACTTGAATAGGTAACTACACTGGTATGTCCGGGGCCCTGGGCAAATATTGCCGCTGAAATAAAAAAAAGCAGGATTGTAATAGTAAATTTCATAAAAACACATTTATGCTTAAAACTTAATGATTATTAAAAAAGGAAGAAAAAGTGTGGCTGCAGATAAGCAGCCGGGCAATAAAAAAATCAGGGAGATGAAAGAAGATTGAATTTTCTCATTAATAAGGTTTAACAGTTAGGGGATGTATTTGCGAAGTAAATTTAATTGTAAACCTTAATAATAAAAAAATATAATTTGCAATCAGAGATTAAGTTGTTTGTAAGGGTTTACACATATGCGGAAAGGCGCAGTCTGCGATCCGCTCCAAGGCGAAAGGGTTGCGATTTATAAAACCTCGCACGTGTGGGGGTAATAGTGAAGTAGTGTTAATATGATTACCTATATAATAAGATGAAACCGTTCAATTCTACCCTCCAGGATAGTGTGACAAAAATAGCGTCTGGCGCTATTAGTTCGTTATTATCGCTTTCACCAAAAAGTGACACACAAGGCTAATCACCGGGGACAAGTACGGTTGCTACGCAGACAAGCCAGGCAGAGAGACAATAGCACAGGATAAAACAGTACGTTGTTATTGCGCAGTTTTCAGGATTTAGATGGACATCTTAGTATTGTCTATGGATCTTACTCAATTTCCACGAGAATGTATTAGAATGGCCGAGACATCTTTCTTTTTGATAATCCCGGTTTTGTCGATAATTTTCGTTTTTTAGGCATTTCCACCGGGCAGCACCTCGTCAAATCGCTCACCTTGGCAATGCAGAATGTTAATTGCAAATTTTTTGATACAACACTTTAAATGAGCCAGCAAATTCAAGAATTTTTGAGACGGAAAACAACTCTTAGGGAGAGTTCAATTACCGATATTACTTCTCAATTCAAATTCGTTAAGACAAAACGCAATCAAATATTGGAAACAGAAGGAAAAATCTGCAAAAACTTTTATTTTGTCAATAAAGGTTGCCTTCGTCTTTTTGAGATTGATAAAAAAGGGGTAGAGATTACTGCCTATTTTTGCCTGGAAGATAGTTTTATTACAGTTTTGACAAGTTTTATAAATCAAAAACCATCAAGGGACTTTCTGGTTTCATTGGAAAATTCTGAAATATCAGTAATTGAAAGAGTACAGTTTTTTAAGCTGTTAGAACAATATTCCGAGTTTAAAACTCTTTATCATGAATTCATAGAATTTGCACTTATCCATTCGCAAATGAGAATTTATAGTTTTTTGGGAATGGAAGGTATTGACAAATTAAAATGGGTAATGGAACACGAACCAGGTCTTTTGACAAGAATACCAAGCAAGGCAGTTGCTTCCTATCTTGGTATGACGAACTCTACGTTAAGCAAACTTAAGGCTAAACTCTAAAACGTTGTCTTAAGACAATGTTTATTGCTTTTCCAAAGCTCATCTTTGCGGTGTTGTTTAATGTTGAGCAACCAAAAGATGAAATCATGCCAATAACAGTAACAGTTACAGAAGGTGTTTTTACCCCCTCAAATGAAAAAAAAATAGTACCAGCACTCGCTGCATTAATGATGAGGCTGCATGAACTGACTGATAACAAATTTATAACTCCGGTAGTAATTGGTAGCCTGAATGTTATTTCTCCCAACCTTATTTTTTCTGGAGGACTACCTGCTACAGCAATATTTATTGAATGGAAACTCCCTGCGTTTGCATTCACTGTACAAGCAATTCGTAATAGGTATGTGCAAGAAGCAACTGATATTGCAATCGAGCTCTCAGAACGAAGATTAACAACGAAAGATGTTTTTGTTAATGTTGTACATGCTGTTGATGGGATTTGGGGCGTAAATGGGAAGGCTTATACAAATGCCGAACTGGGTGAAGCTGTTCTGGCGAACATTGCATATTAAAAAATCGGCCTTGGGCTGCGACAAGAAAAATACACCAGGCATTGCAGTATTCGCTTCCCATTGAGATCTCATGGCTATATTCATCCAATCTATATGCAATTGTATCAGCTCGCAAATTGAGCAACGGGCTGAGCGAATTCATTTCAATGAAAAGCAAAAGACCTCCGTGGGTGCTGTATAAAAATAATAATAAAACGGGCATTGAATGGATCTGCGTATATTGAAAATGATATTTCTTTCCGATTTTACAAGGGTGTAGAAAAACACTTTAAGCGTTTCACCAGACAATGACACAGCAGCAGCGCCCGCCAGGCGGGCGAAAAACTGTTAGAATTTAATGTTGGCCAGGGCAGTAATGAACAGGGACTGATGGAGCAATGTAAATCAACCTTCACGGTGGTTAATAGTGTGGAAGGAGTGGCGTGCAGCAATATTGGAAATTTTGGCGGCAAAACCATTGCTGGCGGAAGAGAATTTTCTGCTACCTGCTATTTTGCGGCGACACAATCAGGCAAGAAATTTGCCATTTGTAGGTAAAACTATAAGACATGGAAAGTTTTAAAATTGAGAAAGACATTAAAATCTTTTATGTAACAGCTGAGTCTTTTCCCGAAGGTATCCAGGAGGCACACAACAGACTTCATGCTATGGTTCCATTTTCTAAAGACAGAAAATATTTTGGCATTTCACGGCCTGAAAACAACAAAATTGTGTATCGGGTTGGCAGTGAAGAAACGTTTGAAGGTGAGGCAGAAAAATATAAATGTGATACGCTTATCATTAAAAACGGTAATTATATTTCCACCATTGTAAAGGATTTCAGGAAAGATAAGGAAAGCATCCGCAGAGCATTTGATGCGCTACTCAAACAGCCCAATCTTGACCCTAAGGGATATTGCGTGGAATGGTATGCTAACGATAAGGAAGAAGTAAGGTGTATGATAAGATTGAACCAATAAGGTTTTTGAATGACATCGCTTTTTTTGAGACCATTATCAGGGGTAATTGGAATAGTTGCGTATTCCCTTTTAATTATCGGAATAATAAAATCAAAGGCACAGCAAAACTTTGTTGCATTTTTATTATGGGCAATGCTTGATTCTATAGCAACAATAACAACAATGCTTAAAGGGGGGAATTATTGGCTTTCATTGTCTAATGCAGTAGGTGCATTTATCGTTGCTATCCTGCTTGCTATAAAAAAGCAAATTTCATGGTCATTTATTGAGACAATCACAGCAATTCTTGTGATAATTTGCCTTATTGTTTGGTACTTTGCCGGTGCGAAACAAGGAATAATTGCGAGCAGTCTGGCAATGGTAATTGCAAGTATTCCACAAATGGTTGACACTTATAAAAAACCCCGTAAAACCCCATCCGGGGTATATACTATATTTTTAGTCGCAAATATTTTATCATTAATTGCTGGAAAAGAATGGACTATTGAAGAACGATTTTATGCAGGATGTGCTGTTTTTCTTTGCTTAGTTATTGTGTTATTTTCTTTAAGAAAGGGCAGTTTTCGTGACAAATAAATCAATCGCTAACAAGCGGTTTGCCGATATGACGGCGCGACGACTATATGCTCAACTTTTTGTTCGCTAATCGGCTTCAGTTCCAGCCGCCGAATAATGCCCGGCTAAATCTGCCTGCGATTTTTGGAAGACGAATAGTGTTAACTTGAAACCAGCTTTGAAATAAAAAATGAAAAAGAAAAGTCAGCGTGAGGACAAAACGGTAAAACCGGATTTGCCAATTCTGGCATTTACCTCTACCGGGGAGTTCACCTCATGGTTGGCAAAACATCATAAACTGTCATTTGGCATTTGGCTGAGGCTTTTCAAAAAAAAATCTGGAGTATCAACAATAAAATATGCGGAGGCACTTGATATAGCATTATGTTATGGCTGGATTGATGGGCAAAAAAAAGCTTATGACACAGAATCATGGCTTCAGAAATTCACACCAAGAAGACCCAAAAGCATATGGTCCAAAAGAAATCGGGCGCATGTTGAGCGACTTGAGAAATTAGGAATGATGGAAGCAGCAGGCATTGAAGAAGTAGAAGCAGCAAAAGCAGATGGTAGATGGGAGCAGGCGTATGAATCGTCAGGCAACATGAATGTACCGACGGACTTTCTAAATGAATTGGCTAAGAATAAAAGGGCAGAAGCTTTTTTCAAAACACTTAACAAAGCAAATATATACTCAATTGTGTGGCGACTCCAAACCGCCAAAAAATCTGAAACAAGAAATAAAAGATTGAAGGCAATTCTCGAGATGTTAAAGAAAGGAAAGAAATTTCATCCATAAAATTAAATCAATCTGGAGTCGGTTTGTCCAAATAGCCTGCCGCCCAACTCGTGAATGCAAAATATTACACGCTACGGTCTAAAAAATCAAGGGTTGTATATGAATGAGAAAAGGCTCAACGTTTTGTATTGCTGTTAGTACAACCGTTTTGCATTAGCCGTTTGAAAACGGCTAACCCACCTGCAAAGGCCGGTTTACACCGTTCATCAACCCCCGGGCAACAATTTATCAGGCGTTATCGGCAATGTCCTTATTCTTTTACCGGTTGCATTAAACACTGCATTAGCAATGGCGCCTGCAACGCCCACGATGGCTACTTCTCCAATGCCCTTTATACCCATCCGGTTCACCACACTATCCTTCTCATCAATAAAGATAGTGTCGATAATACCCACATCCAGGTTAGAAGGCACGTGATAATCCGCGAATGAGCGGGTGATAAAATTGCCCCAGCGCTGGTCTATCAAAGATTCTTCCGTAAGCGCCATGCCAATACCCCAGGTGACGCCGCCAATGATTTGCGACCGGGCTGTTTTTTGGTTCAAAATTTTACCGGCGGCTGTGGCAACCACAAAATGTTTTACGCTGGTCATGCCGGTATAATTGTTCACCCATACCTCCGCAAAATTGGCGTTAAAGGCGTTGCAGGAATAATTGCCGGCATCGGCCAATGGTTTGGCGTTTACCCTTGCCTGGTAGGAAGGCAGGTTTTCACTGATCATCAGCTGGGCGGCGGTAGGTTTCACGAAAAATTGTTTGCCCGATTTGGTGATCAGTTCTTCGGTTAACTGGCTGCAGGCATCATTCACCGCATTGGCAAAACTGGCCGCACCGACAGAACCCACCGAGCCGGCGGCGGGCGGCAGATCTGAGTCGCCAATACGGATGGTGATTTGTTCCACCGGTATACCTAAACCATCCGACGCGGTTTGCGCCAAAATGGTGTGCGTGCCCGTACCCAAATCGGAGGCAGCCAGTTCCACAATGGCAGTCACCTTATCTCCTTTCCTGGTCAGTTGTATATTGGCGGAGCTATCCCGTTGGTGCGACGGGTATGTGCCACATGCCAATCCGTAACCAATGGAATAATCGCCCTGTATATTTTGCCCGGGCAGGGATTTGCGTTTTTCCCAGCCAATGGTTTTGGCGCCTTCCTGCAGACATTGTATCAATGATCGGGAGGACCAGGGTTTGTTGTTGGAAGGGTCCCTGGCAGGTTCGTTTTTGATTCTGAAACTGACCGGATCGATGCTGAGTTGATGCGCCAGTTCGTCCATCGCAGATTCCAATGCAAAACTGCCAGTAGCTTTACCTGGTGCCCTTGTATAGGTAGGTAAAATGATGTTCATGGGTATCACCCGGTAACTGATCAATGAATTCGGTGAATCATACAATACTTTAGAACAATCGCCGCAGGGTTCCGCAAACTCGCTGTCAATCGCCGTATGCTGGGTGATTTCATGGCTTAGCGAAGTTAGTTTACCATCTTTGGTAGCGGACAACTTTAAGTGTTGTTTGTTTTTTTGTCGCAGCCCCACAGAATTAAACATTTGCTGGCGTGTGAGTGCCAGTTTCACCGGGCGGTTAACTGCTTTTGCCGCCACCGCCGCCAATACCAGGTTGGCCCACTGCCCGCCTTTTGATCCAAAACCCCCACCGATAAATGGCGTAACAATACGCACATTGGCGACCGGCATTCCCAGCGTATTCGCTGCCGCAGATTGTGCGCCGTTCACCACCTGTGAAGCATTGTAAAGAATTAGTTTTTCAGCTTCCCATACAGCAATGGTAGAATGAGGTTCCATGGGGTGGTGGTGGTGTATAGGAGTACTGTACACCGCGTCCACTTTATATTCGGCAGTATCAAATGCCGCAGCAACATCACCGCGTGACAGATCCGGATTGTCTTTTGGGGTCACTGCATTGCCTTGCAGTTTTTCAGTATCAATCGCCGGATTGCCTTTACTGTATTCCACTTTTACCAATTGCACGGCATGCCTTGCCTGCTCGAATGTTTCCGCTACCACCATACCAATATGTTGCCCGTAAAATTTTATTTCATCGCTTTGCAACAATGCGCCGCCGCGTAAACCGCCTTTTACATTCAATTTGGGTGCGTTTTTATGGGTTATCACGCTGAGCACCCCGGCTGATTTTTCCGCTTCGCTGGTATCCAAATTGGTAATGGTGCCCGCAGCAATGGTGCTTTTAAACAATACGGCATATGCAATATTTTTCACGGGATAATCCATGGCATAGGGTGCTGCGCCGGTGACTTTTAATATACCATCTATCCGGTTGATGGGTTGACCCAGTGATTGCTCCATGATATAGGTTGATTATTTATTAATTAACTGTTTGAACCCTTCATAGCTTTATTCAGCGCATGTACGATGGCCATCTTGCACATGCCTGGTTTAAAGCTGTTGTACGCCAATGGCCGGGCGTTTACGATGGCAAGGCCAGCTGCTTTTTTAAAATTGTCTTCACTGGCTGCTTTGCCGGCCAGAAAATCTTCTGCTTCCACTGCACGCCAGGGTTTATGTGCCACACCGCCCAATGCGATATGGGCTTTTACAATATTGTTGCCGTTGGCTTCCACTCCTGCTGCCACGGACACCAATGCAAAAGCATAACTGGCCCTGTCGCGGATTTTTAAATAGTAAGAATGATTGGAGAAGTGATTGTCCGGAATTTCAATGGCAGTGATGAGCTCGCCATGTTCCAGGTTATTGTCCTTTTCTGCTGTGTCACCGGGCAGGCGGTGAAAGTCGGTAAAAGCAATGCTGCGTTTTTTTCCATTGGTGCCGGTAATATGTACCATAGCATCCAGCGCCGCCAATGCAACACACATATCAGAGGGATGCACCGCCACGCATTTTTCGCTCCAGCCAAAGATCGCATGCATTCGGCTAAATCCTTCCCGTGCGCCACAGCCTGTGCCCGGTGCGCGCTTATTACAGGGCATCGCCGTATCATAAAAATAGGGGCAGCGGGTGCGTTGCAATAAGTTGCCGCCATTGCTGGCCATATTACGGATTTGCGCAGAAGCGCCGGCCAGTATGGCCTGCGATAATAAGGGGAAATCTTTCCGGATCAACGGATGATTGGCGGTATCAGTGTTCCTGGCCATTCCTCCAATGGAAACGCCGGTACCCCGTGCTGAAACGATGCGCTCAATCCTGGTGAAGGGCAGTGCAGACACATCGATCAGTTCATCGGGCCGTTCCACATCTTCTTTCATCAGATCCAGCAGGTTGGTGCCACCGGCAATAAATTTTGCATGCTGATTGGCAGCTGCTGCTGCAATGGCGGCACCGGGTGATGCGGGTCCTGTAAATTTAAATGGTCTCATGGCTTTGCATTGTTGAATACTTCAGGATGGGTAGAATTTGTTTGTTGGATAGCCGGCACCAGCGGCCAGTACTGCGCTACTTCTTTTCCGCTCAGCACCTCTTTAATGGCTGCTACTATATTTGCATAGGCGCCGCACCGGCAGATATTGCCCGACATTCGTTCACGGATTTCATCATCGGATAGCTGCATGTTCTTATTGATGGTTCGTATATCAGCGGTCACATAGCTGGCATCCCCATTTTTTGCTTCGTTCATCAGTGCAATGCCGGAACAGATTTGCCCGGGCGTACAGAAGCCGCATTGGAAACCATCGTGCTTTAAAAACGCGGCCTGCACCGGGTGCAATGCTCCGTTTTTCGCAAATCCTTCAATGGTCTGAACGGTTTTTCCGCCGCAAGTAGCCGCCAGTGTAAGGCAGGACAATACGCGTTTATTATTCACAATCACGGTGCAAGCGCCGCATTGCCCGTGATCACATCCTTTTTTTGTGCCCGTTAACTGCAACCGTTCACGCAGTGTATCCAGCAAGGTCATCCGTGCATCAACCCTGACTGATTTTTTCGCGCCATTTACGGTGAAGAGGACGTCGACTGCATGTTCCAGGTTTTGCGGAATCTGATTAAAGGTTGGTTCGTTTATTCCGGCAAACAGGGACTGATCGCCCAGCAGTTGAAAAGCCATCAGGGCGCCGCCGCTGGCGATCAATTGCTTCAGGAACATCCGTCTGCTTTCCCCAAATGCAGACATCTGCTGCTCATCAGCAAGAATGGCTTTCAGCAATCGTTTTTCGTCGTCCGTAAGTGAAGGATCTTGTGTATTATCGGTCATAGTAAAATATTGTTATGGCCAGAGTGGAATAATGTGTCGATTGTATGGGTAAAAGCAATGCAAAAAATGCACAAAAGGAGTACCAGAATAGGGATATTGATTTAAAAACAGAAGGAATTAAGCGACCGGCAAGTTGGCCCGCATGAGCAATGGAATGATTGCAAAGGCTTGGATATAGGAAGACCTGTCTTCGGCTCATCCAGTACAGACCCGATGCCGGGAAAATAAATCTACAACATTTTGTCATGCGGGTGGTACCAGATATGGAACAACGTGAACCATAATTAGAAAAGCAGAAGGAAGAAAATGAAGAAAAGGGCGGGCCAGTGAAATGGTGAGGGAGGTATTACTTACGGAGGGGGGCCCGCACAATTTGATGCGGGAGCTCGAAACGGTAATACGTCCTGATATCAAATGCAAAACGGTTTATCAGGTCAATCAATCAGTTTTGTTACACAGGCATGTTTTTCTAAACTGTCAAGAGTAGCAGTAGCCTGGACTCCACTACAACCTGCTTACGGGCGGTTGTCCACCTGCCGAGGGTGATATTATATACACCACCCATCATACTATACAAACCGGCATCAGTAGCCGCAGTTGGATATTTGTCGTTGACGGGATAAGGCATATTGGCGGTGTTGCCAGCAGAACGATAATGCAGGTAAGGCGTTATCACAGGTTTATAAGTAACAGGATCGATACTCACTGAATACATAGAGTACCAATCATTGTTACAAATCCTGTAGCCAACCACCGGCGTTTTGGTTGGGTCATAAATAGTAGCGGCTCCGCCTGTAGCGACAAACAATACATCTTCCGGCACGGATGTTTCAGTAACAGTAGTTCCTTTAAATATAGCCACACCCAGGCATTTCCGCTGTTGGCCCATGGACCGGATGTACTGAACACACTTGGATGGACAAGGCCTCCATCTCCCAAATTGTTGCCAGTAGTCGCATAGTTTTTTTGATACCAGTTGGTCGCAGGCGGAAAAGCATACACACCTGCCGAACCGTTGATCTTCCTTCCTTGAAAACCAAAATAAAAAAATTGTCCTTTTTGTGCACTGCCTGATGTGATGTCCCATTTAATAGTACGTTGTCCACCAGTGACCGGGCGACGAGATTGACAAGCATTGTTCAGTGTTTCATAGATAATGGCGATCCTTTGTCTTTGTTCCATTCTTATCTTAGTATAGTGAAAATTACCCAGGCTATGCTGCGCCCCGGAATAGTTTTGATGGCCCTGGTCTCTCTGCCGGCCTCGTTAGCGGGATATGATTAAACATAGATTAATAAGATGAACCATAATGCAATTAAGAAAACATATACCAGCACATCCTCTCACGAACTATATACAGCATATATTGTATGTAAATGCGGCTATACCGATTCCTTACTTAAAGGAACTGCCTGATGGCGGCATTAACCTGGTAGTTGAATTGGAAAACACCGTCAATACTGTGTTTACTGAAAATAATTCCAACGCAAAGTATTCCCTTAAAAATGCCTGGATTTCGGGCACGCAAAGGCAGGCCATCACTTATGTTAACAATCCCAACTCCGCTATCTTAAGTATTCGTTTTACTACGGGCGGTTTTTTTGCGCTGACCAAAATACCTGTATCTGCAATTATACATCCCTGTATGGAAGCTGAATTATTATTGGGCAATTCCTTTAAACATTTATATCAAAAGATAATTAATGCCGGCAATGTCGACGGGATATTTAAAGCGGTAGAGATGTATTTTTTACAAAAAATTCCGGATGATGGATTCGGGATTTCGATCGTTAAGTTTATTGATAAAAACATAGACAAGCCCCTTGACTGGCTGATAAATAAATCGGGCTATTCTCAAAAGCATGTTATTAATTTAACTAAAAAATATACAGGCTTTTCGCCAAAATATTTGCAAAGATTACACAGGTTCCAAAATGTTATAAAAGAAATTAAAGCCCGTAAAACAAAAATTGAGTGGGCTTCTGTTGCATACCAGTTTGATTATTTTGACCAGGCCCACTTCATCAAAGAATTTATACATTTTTCCGGCATGTCGCCAGGTGAATATTTGTCATCTCAGCTTGCCATTGAACACAACCGTTTAGTCGGTGATATTATATTGCTACCCCCTTCTTATAAAAATACGCTTATTATATAGCGATAGGAAAAGAAGGTAAATTTTTTACAATGGCAGTACTGTGGCCCCGTTTATTTTTGTAAAAAATAAAAATATGGCAACAGTAACAGCATTCAAAATTGAAGTAGATCAATCAATACTGGACGACCTTAGCAACCGGTTAAAACAAACCCGCTGGACGGATGAACCGGAAAACGCAGGCTGGAATTATGGTACGAATCCGGTTTATTTACGAGAATTGGTTCATTATTGGCAAACGCAGTACAACTGGCGTGAACATGAAGCAGCCTTAAACAAAATACCTCAATTCAAAACCATCATTGATGGAGTCGCCATTCATTTTATTTACGTAAAGGGGAACGGGAAAAATCCAAAACCATTATTACTCACGCACGGCTGGCCTGATTCATTTTATCGCTATTACAAAGTATTACCGTTACTTTCAAATGAATCTTTTGATGTGGTAATTCCATCTATTCCCGGGTTTGGATTTTCAGACAAGGTTGCGGTAAATGTTGATAAGGTTGCCGGAATCTTCAATAAACTGATGGTGGATGTGTTGAACTATTCCAGCTATTTTGCGGCGGGCGGCGACATGGGGTCGCTGGTGACAAAATCGCTGGCAAATCAATTTCCTGAAAATATCAAATCGATTCATCTCACAGATGTGGGTTATCCGGATGGTTCAGAAGATTGGAGTAGCATGTCGGTTGCCGAACAGCAATTTGGCCAGTTGATACAGCGTTGGTTTTTTACTGAAGGCGCATTTAATATGATTCAATCTACCAAACCGCAAACCCTGGGATATGGACTTAACGATTCGCCGGTTGGGTTGGCTTCCTGGATAATCGAAAAATTTAATTCCTGGAGCGATAATAACGGAGATATTGAAAACTGTTTCACAAAAGATGAACTGCTTACCAATATTATGATTTACTGGGTTAGCCAGTGCATCAATTCATCCGTCAGAATGTACGCTGAGAATGCACGGGCGAATTACGCGGGAGGGCTTAAATCGTCACAGAGAGTGACAGTACCAACCGGTGTTTCCCTCTTTCCAAAAGAAGCACAGTTTCCAAAGGAATGGGCTGACCGCATGGCAAACATCACTCATTTTTCTGTAATGAAAAAAGGCGGGCACTTTGCTGCAATGGAAGTACCTGAAGAATATTCAAGAGAATTAATTAGCTTTTTCAAATAGAACTCCTGGTGCTTGAGGTAAGAACAGCAAAATTCGGGTCAATAACAAGGCAATGGTACCAAAGCGAGAGGATTCCGGCTATTTGCCACTGAAATCCAAGCGGTCGGAAATGCCACTACGCTTTGATTTTCTAAAAATGTCTCCGGAAGGGAATTTAATTAGTCATGCAGGTAAATACGGTATGGGCCAACGTAGTAGTACTGATCGTGATATTAAGGGATTTGAAGACTTTGCGCCGGATCATTTTTAGCAACCTTAAAACTAAACCAGTATGAGTAATTTTATCAGCCTCAGCCAGGCCGTGGCCATGA
>Ga0068868_100001673_pt1 | contig 15154 bp, 14 predicted proteins | sample KBSMisM42_FD_64660 | JGI IMG/M metagenome (GOLD analysis project Ga0068868, IMG submission 64660) | Miscanthus rhizosphere microbial communities from Kellogg Biological Station, Michigan, USA - KBS Miscanthus M4-2 | ecosystem: Host-associated > Plants > Roots > Rhizosphere > Soil ...
TAGTGCCTAAAAATATCTCTTTGTCAATATACTGATGTTAATGACACAAAATTTAAAAAGAAGGTAACATACGCAAGAAAAAAATTTCATCATTAAGGTTTTCATTCCGCGCGCAGCGAGGAATCCTGTACCTCGTCGTTCGTTGTTTCCTGATGCCAGCTTCAGCTTTTCATAGCATCACCTGTTGCGTCGCTCCGAAGGAACCCCGTTAGGCAATCCTTTTATCGTTCAAAATTCTGTTCAGCTCTCCTGCACTTATTTTGCAGTCCGCTACAGAAAAATAAAATTGCCGTTTACACAGACGCAAACGACAGCAATTTTTTTTTGTAGTCTAATAAAAAGCCCGGACTTACGGGTCCGGGCTGCACTATATATGACTGCTCTAACTATTGCTTTTCCTGTTTTTTTACAACTTCCCAGTTTTCGTTTCCTGTCGAACCTAACTTGATCACCTTGTCGGCATTTTCGAGAGTGAGATAATAGCGCGTACCATCTCCGTTCGCTAATTCATAGATCTCCGTGATCCAATAGCCCTTATAATTTTTCCTCTGTTCGATTTGTAGCATTAGCGGCAATGCTGAAAAATTAATATTTCTTGCTACTCCCAACATTCGGCCATCCTGGCTGTAAAAACCGACCAGTTGCATGCCACTGAAGGAGAAATCGACTTTTATATATTCATCATACACAAACCATTTTACATCTACGGCGCCTGCATATTCTTTTTCAAAAGCCCTTTTGACACGTTCGTCAACCTTTCCGCCGGCACCCGCAAAGGCTGCATTACCGATGGTAACCGCAATAAAGGAGAGGGCCATAATCAATTTTTTCATAACGTTTTTATTTAGCTTTTTCATAAATTTCTTTTGACGACCTAAAGATAGTGTGAGAACCAAGCGATGAAAAAGTGTTTATGTGCGAAATGTATATTTTAGGCGGTGAAATGACGTTTATGCGGTATTAACGCCATTCGGTACCTTCCCAAAAGTCGTCTTTGCGTCCCGATAACTGTCCGGGAGCACGGAAACATCTAACAAAAGTTATGTGCTCATGATCAAACAGATCGTTTCGGTCGTTCCCGTCGCAGAAATGGGAAACGCGTTTTGGATACCCGCTACTTAATATCGGATCCGTATTATTAAAAAATGAATGGAAATAAGAAGAGTTCTATGTTGGCTATTGACGTATAGAACTGGTAACATAGAAACTCTTCTTTGGTTTATGATTGATTTTTCGATTGTAGACAGTCTTAATTGCTTTCAACGGGCAGCATATTCTTGCTTTCGACAGGCAAAATATTCTGATTCACTCTGAAGAAATTATTTGGGTCATACTTCTTTTTGAGTTTTGCCAGGCGATCGTAGTTATGCCGGTAGCTTGCTTTTATCCGCTCTTGTCCCTCATTCATTATAAAATTTAAGTACGCACCACCAGATGAGTAGGGATGTAATGCTTCCCAATAATCCTTGGTCCATTGTGTGATCTTGTTTGCATTGGCCGGGTCGGGATCGACTCCTACAATGACGCCCGCATATTTTGCATCGCGATAAGCCCATGGAGTTTCATCTTTTGATACTCTGCTGGCCGCACCGGAGAGGGGGTAGAGGTGCATTTGCGAAAGAGGCGTTGGTATCTTTGAACCATACTCCTTGTGCCTTGCGCTGAGTTCAGGTCCGAGGTCATCAAAAAAGTCGGCTCTCCAATACCATTGCATTCCGGGAGGCAACAGGCCATCAAATAATGTTTGTATGGCTGGATAAGGCATCGGACCTACGAGTGGAAATATTGGATCCATCGCGAGTATAGGTTTAAAAACTTCTTCCGCTTTTTCCAGGTCGCCAACATAGCACCATACAATTCCGCAAAACTGTTTCTTATGAAGTGATTCGGGGAATGGGGGCCCGGGTATAACAAGTGTTGCAATGAAACCATTCAATTCCTCCGGTGCATTATGAATGAACTGGTGGTACCATTTCATGATCTCATTTGTCTTTTCGATTGGCCACAAAGTGGGTCCTCCGAAAACAGTTTTGACAGGATGTGCACGGAATTTAAAGGAAGTGACAATGCCGAAATTGCCACCACCTCCGCGAATCGCCCAAAACAGGTCGGCATTCTGATCAGCATTTACTGTTACAAACGTTCCGTCTGCAAGGACCATATCGGCTTCGAGTAAATTGTCGATTGTCAGTCCATATTTTCTCGCTAAGTAACCTACCCCTCCACCAAGCGTCAGACCGCCGACGCCTGTCGTCGAGATAATTCCTGCCGGCACCGCAAGACCGAAGGGATGAGTGGCATGATCAACTTCTCCCCACACATTGCCACCACCCACTTTTACTGTTTTTTCTTTTGGATCTACCAATACGAATTTGATTCCCGACAGATCGATAACCAAGCCGTCATCGCATAAACCGAGACCACCGGCATTATGTCCACCCCCTCTTACAGAAACCAACAATCCATTTTCTCTTCCAAAATTTACAGAATGAATTACGTCAGCAACGTCCACACATTTTACGATCATTCCAGGATGCTTATCGATCATCGCATTGTATACCTTGCGGATAACATCGTAATCGGGATCACCCGGGAAGGTAATTTTTCCCCTGACCTGGGATGCAAATTTTTCAATGGCAGCAGCATTCAAGCTTCTAACTGAATTTGTCATAGTTCTATAGTTTAATTTGGGTTTAAAAAAATTGAACCGGCAGCAGGATTAAAAAATGGTAAATGGGAACAGATATTATTCTCTGGTGTCGAATAGCCATTTCAAAACTACGACCCGGCAGGCTCCAGGAAAGAAAATTTTAGTTCAAAGACATGTAATTTTTATTCAGGCGTCCTGTTTTTCAAGCACCGAAGCCGTTTTAGAAATTAAATAACCGGAAGGGAAATGACCATATTTTTTTTGAAAGCATTTTGAAAAATAAGAAGGACTGCTGAAACCCGTCTCAAAGGCTATTTCTGAAATATTGCCTGCACTTTTGTTTAATAATTTCACGGCTTCATTCAACCTGTAATCTTTTATAAAAGTATTGGGGGATTTTCCCGTCAGCGACATCATTTTTCGGTATAGCTGTGACTTGCTATGACCGACCGGTCTGTTAAAATCATCTACTTTCAGATTTGCATCATTCCAAACCGAATCCATATGATCCATAAAAGCTGCAATGAATTTTTCGTCCTCTTTTGTCAGAGAGATGACATTTTCATTTTCATGGAACGTATTTGCATTTTCACTTTCGTAGAGATGTTTAACGTCAGACGTAACGATTATCTCACCCCTTATGACCTGGCACATCCGGTCAGCTATTTTAATGGTGTCTTCAAAAAGCAATTGTTTTTCCGTTACGGGTACTCCGGCGCTTAGGCCTATTTTTAGCGTGATCTTATTTTTCAGGTCGACATCAGCATGGATATGGAAGACGGATTGAATTTTAAACGCCGCATGAACCGCACCTGAAACTGACTGGAATGAAACCAGGTAATAATAATCATTTTGCTTCACCAGTTTACCATCATAGCTGCCTAATAAGGCGGCGATTTCCTGATTTAAGTTCCTGAGTGAAGACTGAAATTGTTGAAAGGTTGTTTGGAACGGCTCCGGTTGTTTTAATTCAATGATCATAAGAGTTCGGAATGCGGGATCGTCAATAATGTTCAATTCCGTATCATTATTTTTTTTAGGATCCTCAATTCTTCCCAGGAAGGATTCCACTATCCCCGGCTCCACTTCGATGATGCGATGGGGTACCTGCCCATGCGCATGGTTATGCATGTCTTCGAGTGCCTGCATATCAGGCGCTTCAATTAAGCAGAAAGCAGTTTTTCTTTTGTTATCGAACCAATAGGTTAATCCTCTGCAACCAAACTGGTCCTGAACTTTCACATCCTGCTGGTGCAGCTGAGCTACCTGTTCAGCTGTCACCGTTTCTGACACGTCGTGACGATCCATATAAATAGGCATACTACAAGTTTTAAACTCTACAGCCAGGCAACATTGCCTGGCAATTTTAATTCAGCCATTTAAAATTAAACTAAAGTCAAATTATCATAGCTTTAAATATCAATCAACCACGTTAAAGTTTTTATGGCGCATACAAGATCCTCTGCTCAGTTACTGTTGTTTTTCTTATTCCTTTCTGTAACTGCTATTGCTCAGAAAGCAAGTTCCCTTCCCCGCTCGGTGCCTGAAGCCGAAGGTGTTGCCAGCGATGATATCGTTAAGTTCCTGGATGCCACCGGAAAAAGCAAAACGGAGTTTCACAGCTTTATGTTGCTTCGGCATGGCAAGGTGATCGCAGAGGGGTGGTGGAACCCTTATCACCCCGATCTTAAGCATACTTTATATTCTTGCAGCAAAAGTTTTACAGCGACTGCCGTTGGATTTGCTGTTACGGAAAAGAAGCTTTCTTTGAGCGATAAAGTGGTATCCTTTTTTCCAAATGATCTTCCAGACACTGCCAGTAAATTTCTTTCACAGCTTACAGTAAAAGATGTTTTGATAATGTCGGATGGGCAGGAGCCGGACCCGACCGGTGCTGTGGGTACAAAATATACAGATTGGATCAAAGGTTTTTTTGCAACTCCCATTTTACATGAACCGGGTTCAGTGTTTCTGTATAATTCATTAGGCACATACATGCTGTCTGCCATTGTACAAAAAGTGACGGGACAAAAGGTACTCGATTATTTGAAACCAAGGTTATTTGATCCATTGGGTATAACAGGCATGGATTGGGAAATGGACAAACAGGGCATTAATACCGGTGGTTGGGGACTAAGGTTGAAAACAGAGGACATGGCCAAGTTTGCCCAATTGTTTTTGCAGAAGGGCAAATGGAATGGCAAGGAAATTCTGCCGGCGTCCTGGATAGAAGAGGCAAGTACTAAAAAGATTTTACAGAGTCCTGATGCACCACAATCAAGAAGAGATTCGAGCGATTGGTTGCAGGGATATTGTTACCAAATGTGGCGATGCAGGCACAATGCATTTCGGGGTGATGGTGCTTTCGGCCAGTTTATGATCGTAATGCCGGAACAGGATGCCGTGCTGGCAATTACAGCAGAATCTTCAGACCTGCAGGGAGAGATCAATCTTGTTTGGGATTATTTATTGCCGGCTTTTAAAAATGATCAGTTACCGGCTGATGCCGCTGCATCTGCAAGATTGAAAGAAAAAATAAGATCTCTTGCGTTACCAGTTCCTCCAAAGAATACAGAGACCACAGAAACATCGATCAACGGAAAAACTTTTACAGCCTCATCGAATCCCTTGCGTTTGCAGACCATTTCTTTTGCTTTTGCAAACGATATATGCGATATAAAATTTCAAACAGATACGACCAATTATCAAATTAGGTTTGGTGCGGGCAAGTGGCTACCAGCCGAAACAAATATGCCCCAGCCGGCATTGACGGCGGGAATGATCGAAAATAACAGTATGATCTATCCCGCAAAGATCAATGGGGCCTATACATGGAAAGATGCCAACACATTGGAACTGGTATTGCGATTTATTGAAAGTCCACACACGGAAACCTTTACTTGTCATTTTAACGGGAACAGGCTGACAATTGAAGCGGCAAGAAGTTTCGATTTTGGAAGAACGAAAACGGTGATCGAAGCTGAAGAAAAATAGCTTTTCACTTTTTCATGATAAGGTGGTTGCCAGCATCCGGCAACCGAAACAAATTATCCCGGCAATAAGTTTAATGATGGCCTGCGGTATCTTATCTATTTGAGTGAAGGGACACATACTTTCCGTTTTTATTACTATAACAAATGAGCTTGCTTCAATCGGACAACAAAAAGAAATTTTATTACCAAAAGAGCTGGGTGAATATCGACCGGCACTTCTCTGTGTTGCTGTGCTTTTGTGTCAATGCTATTCACATACCGTGTAGGCTTATCTCCACATCGTCGTTAATTTTTAGCAACCTCTGCAGGAATCTGCATGTATGGAGGTAAGAATTATTTACATGCATCAATGTGCCAGCAGGAGTGGGCATAGATATTGTCGTACAGCTCTCGTAACTTATTCGAAAACTAAAATTACATACATGAAACAATTTGCAATGGCAGGTATCGCCGCACTATTGATGGCAGGATTTTACGCGTTAGGATCAACTTCTTCTTATCATTCCACAAAAACCGATCAGTCGATAATTTGCAGTGCGAGTGTAATGGATACAGTACCCCAAAAGAAGGATACGATAAATAAAAGAATACCGAAAGATACCACCGGGCGGAAAGATACTCTTCAGAGACGCGATCTGCCGAAATAGAAGAATATAAAATTGCTTCATGGGAAACTATCACAAGAGATCATATTTACCAGCCCGTATGTAACCTTCAGGCTGTGCCGGCATTGTCCAATTACATAGCGGGATTCCATCTTTAAAACCTGATCTTCGGTTTGCTTTCCGGGAGACATAAATGGGAGAGAGGATAGAGCTTTTCAAGCGTTATTGTGCTGTTTCAACCCTGTTGAAATCGATGTATCATTGCTCTCCGCATAACTTATCATAGGCAAGACTCTTCACTACTGCATAGTTAGATTAGAATTGTTACCTGAGCATGAATAGAAGATTAAGTTTGGAAAAAAAACAATTGAATTGTAACCGTAATGTTACCAATTAAATTTTAATGAGGTAACAGTACGGTCATTTTGCAACAATACCTTTGTTCCTCACGTAGCGAGTTAATCGTTTTAGTCCTTTGTCTTTACAGGGGACTTTTTAATGATGATAATGGCTATGGAAGATAGGAGCGGAGCATCCAGGCCATTTTTTCGTGCTGCTCCATGATCTTTGTTAGCAGGTCAACTGTGCCGGCATCTTTCAATTTATCGACCTTTTCAATACCATTTCGTAAAACGCGGATAATGGTTTGATGATCATCTGTAAGATTTCTCACTTGTTCATTTTGATCGGTTGTGTAATCTTCTTCTTCCAGGTTCGTAAGTTTTAAAAAATCTTTTAATCGTCCCTCAGCATGATGGCCGATCATACGGACTCGTTCAGCAATTTCATCGATCATTTCGGCGAGTTCTTCATATTGTCCCTCGTAAAATTTGTGCATCTCCATGAAATTGTCGCCTTCATAGTTCCAGTGATAATTTCTCGTCTTCGCATAAATAATATGCTCGTCGGCCAATAATTTATTCAATACCTCTGCAATTGTTCTTGCATTTTTGTCCGTCAAACCAATTTCTGCTTTCATAAAATTTTTTCCAAAGGTAAGGTCTTGTATGGGTCAATAAAAAACCGCCCTCCATGAAGGACGGTTTCCTTCTCAAAGTAAGCTGTCATCTTGTTATAACGAACGGATTCCTCGCAACGATCTTTGCATTTTGCTCTAATATCAAAATGTAATTTCCGGAAGAGATCTTGTTCAACCCTAAATTATACACATGTTCGCCGGCGGTTTGATTGCCCAGTTGTATTGTCTTCAATATTCGGCCGTCGAGATCAATGACCTTCATTACCGTGTTTCCGTTGTCTGCCACGCGATAATTTGTCAGTGCATTGAAGCCGATGACTGGGTTGGGCGCCACCATGATAAATGGCAATTTATGAGGAGCATCCTGCAATCCATTTAAGGACGAAGATGTGAACCCGGAACCACCGGAAATATTAATGGTGTAATCTTCCACTTCTCCGTAGTTAAAGGTTGAACATGGATTTGTTATCTGTCCTCCGTAATGCATTTGTACACGCATGCGCGTTGGGCCACTCTTTGCAGTCAATGGTATAGTAATATTTGCTGCGCCGCCGTTTGTAGAAGTGGTCGAAGTTGTAACAACTGTTTCACCAGTGTTATTCAGGGTTCCATTTTGGTTATAATCGATATACACTGTCCAGTATTCACGGTATACACTTCCGCTGTAACCCGGCCGGAACGTAATCGTATAAGTGGAACCTGCGGTTACATTCGTACTGAGATTTGTGTAATTGCCATATCCAGCATTGTTGTTGCTTGTGTTGTTGATGCTCCCAAAAATGATCTGCTTTATCCACTCATAGGTGGTGCTATTGCCTTTCGAACTGCAATAGGTAATAGCGCCGCCACCGGTAGTTGTAAATGATGAAGGAGCGCTGTACGCACTTGTTCCGCCTGAACAAATGGTTTGTACCTGGAATTGGTATGCTGTGCCTGCTGTCAGTCCTGTTAGATTACGGGATGTGGTTGTGATGCCGCTCACCGTCGTCCATGTTGAGGATGATGAGGCCTTCCATTGTAGGTTGTAAGTTACGGCACCTGTAACGGCGGTCCAGCTTACTGTAGCGCTTGTGTTGGTAATACTTGATGAAGCTAAACCTGTCGGTGTGCCACAACTGCCGCCACCTCCGCCTGCAGTTCCAACGCCTACAGCGTACCATGCATTTTGTACCTGTGTCACTTCATTCGATGCGGAGCCATAAAGATCTGTTGCTGCATTGACACAGGCAGTTCTCCAGTCAGCATATTTTGATGTCGGTGAAAGATAAACTGTTTCTGAACGATAAAGTATTTGGTCAGCCTTGACAAGTCCTATGCCCGTTACGGAATAGCTGTTGCCTATGTCATTGGTTCCACTGCCTCCTGTTACGAGTAAGTAGAACATAAAGTTCCCCACACCGCTATTGGTATGTACTCCTCCATTGTCGGCTATGCCGGTATACCAGAAAGATCCTTTGTAAGTATCCGGTTGACTTTTGGCGTTTGGATTTGACATATCCCGTATGATCCAGTTCATATCATTACTCATCAGCCAGCTCATGTCCGACGGCTTACTCCAGAATTGTACTGATTTGCCCATGATGTCACTCATACTTTCATTCATGGCACCGGATTCTCCACTATAATTTAAGCCACTCGTTGTTTGTGTAACGCCATGTGTTAGTTCATGACCCGTGACATCAATTCCTGTTACGCCACCCGCTGCGCCGTTCGAACGTTTATTAAAATTCATGGCGCTGCCGTCCCAAAATGCATTGTCGGTATAAGTGGGATCATTCACATAACTATATAATGCTGCGCCGCTCCCGTTGTAACTATTGCGACCGAAATTGGCGAAGTAAAAAGAATACGTCTGTGAAACGCCATAGTGTGCGTCCAAGGCCGCGATGTTGGTGCCCGTTAAGGTCCAGTTTGCAGAGGTGCTTGTATAATCGGCGCCACGCTGGGCACTTTCTCCATGTAAAGTGATGATGCCATTACCCTTTGTATAATCGCGCAGGCGATAATTATTGGTGCTGACAAGATCGCTATGGATGGTTTGTGAACCACTATAAGCGGTTACGGCAGTGCCCGTAACATCCGAATAAAATATTTTGTCTTTCTTTCCCAGGTAATTCCCATTTTTCGCGTCGATAAAATAATCGGCGCGGCTTAATGGCTGTTTGGCATATACATCTACTTTGTAGGCAAGACGAAGATCACGCGGACTTATTTCTTCACCATCATTAAACCAAACCAGGGTTGCAGTAGGAGCGTAGCTTGCCTGTACGTTGCCCATTTGCTCTTTTATCCTTTGCTCCATCCCGGCATCCTGCCACATGTATACCTGGGCGTTTACTTGCTTGACAGCAATATCAATCGCCTGGACAGATGATAATGCCGGCGCCGGTGAGTAATCGTTCGACTCGTCAAGGTCTACAACAATTTCTCCACTGAGTTTTGAAAGTTTCCCATTCTTTATATGTGCAACGTACATCGAATTCTCAATGGGAATTCCTTTTAACGTTTGGTAATACCGGTAGTGTGTAAACCCAAGCTTATCAGCTTGCTGGTCCGTCCGTACAAAATCGGATCGGGGGTCAAGATCAAGAACAGACCTTAGCTGGCTAAAACTAAATGTTCTTTGCTGATCGGAGCTTAGCTCGATGAATTTTTTGCTTATCCCACGGTCACCCCTAATCGTTTCACGAAGACTTTTTTGCGAATAGGTTTGCAAAAGAACAGTAAGCAGGACAAGTGTAAAGATCCCTTTTCTCATGTGCATTGGTTTTGATTTTAAGAAATGGTGTTTTGGTTCAAAGAACGAGATTTACAAATCAGAGTCTGCGGAGGAAATTTTTTGCAAAAGGAAAATACGATAGTTTCGAAAGGGTACTGCCTATCTTGAAGATAAACCCGGCTACTGATCAGAAAGTTGGTATCACGTTGCCATTGTGAATCTAATTATTTTTTTAGTGATTGCAAACTTTTCATTTTTTGTAATGAATAAAAATTTCCTGGTATCTCTCATGATGAGCGGGTGGATTATTGAAAAGTAAAATGTCGACGACTTTTGGAAGTGTAAGGCAGGAGGAGTCGACCATTGATCAATTTTCAAACTCTTCCATCCTTATCATGCCGGTAAGAGCACAAGTCTTTATTTATCTTTGTCCAGCGATAAATGATCCGACAACCAATTCATAAAGCTGAGGTCCGCTATCATGATTTCTGGATAAAGATCATCGGATCTCTCATTGCTTCAGAAATGATCGATTCCATCGGCCGGGAGGAATCGATTTTTCGGAGAATTACTCATCCTTATTTTTATACCGACCTGTTGGGAGGATTTATCATTTCCCTTATTCTATGGGAGATCGTAAGGTTTGTTATTTACCGGCTTGATAGAAAATATAATTGGATCGACGATCCTGTCCGCCGAATTTTACTACAGTTCCTACTGGCGGTAGTACTTCCTGCATTTTTATGTTTTGTATTTACACTTTTGTTCATGAAACTGGTGTATGGCCAGGATATTTTTAAAACGGAGTGGCTATATAATGAATTCTATGTGGTCATACTCATTATTGTGATCATTAATCTTGTTTATTTCACGTGGTGGCTCTTCATGAGGTGGCAGGCACTTCATGGACAATCGCTGGTTGCCAGGGATCCTGAAAAGGTGAACGACAATGCAGCAATAGGCGAGCGAGCTTCAGCACCGGAACCTGCTGCCATAATAACAGTAACAAAGGCCGGTAAGAATATACTTTTACCTCAGGCCGAAATTACCTATGTAGTTTTAGAAGGCAGTTATACTTTCATTAAAACGGGCAAGGGGGAAAGTTTTGTAACAACTTATACGCTCGATGAACTTACAAAAATATTAGATCCCGATTCTTTTTTTAGAGTAAACCGGCAGATCATTGTCAGCCGCAACGCCTGCAAAGCTTATACGAATATTGAAAACGGTAAGGTCAGTATCGACCTTTCGGTTGACGTAAAGATTCCTGTTATTGTCAGTCAGAAAAGAGCAAAGGCATTTCGCAATTGGATATCCGCTATGGCCATGACTTAGATCAATATACTTCACACGCATTTTTATATACTTCAGCACATTTTTTTTACATCGGTTGTCTATATCAGCTCTTTAGGAGTTTGCGGTTTTTTATGCCCTTATCCGGGATTTAGCTTTGGTTGAAAATCGAATGGAGACAATGGACACATTTCAGCCGATAGAAAAATTTGACAGGGTAAGGGTGGTGGATGCCTTAAGAGGTTTCGCTCTATTCGCCATATTGCTCGCCAACATTCCCTTCGCCGAGAATGCAGATGCTATTTACCATACAAGAACCCTTGTTTTAGGTGGGCGCGGGGCTGACAAAATGTTAGAGGGAATTTTTCATTTGCTTATCGACAAGAAATTCGTTGCCATTTTTAGCATCTTGTTCGGCTTTGGTTTTTACGTGCAATTAAAGCGGGCAGAAGAAAGGGGAATTGCGTTTAGAAAATATTTTCTGATCAGGATGCTATTACTTTTGGCGATTGCCTGCATCCATGCTTATTTGTTGTGGTTTGGTGATATTATAAGGGACTATGCTATCTGTGGTATGCTGCTATTGCTGGTGTATAAATGGTCTCCGAAAAAGATCTTAGTCACCGGTATTCTCTTTGCGGTTCTGGGCACAGCGATGGTTTTCATATTGAATGGCGCGATTGGTGTTTCATACCCTTTTGATACGTCGATCGTTAATGAACATCCTATCACTAGATCGTATTCGCATTACCTTCAAATAAATGCCAGGATAGATCCGTTCAGAAATTTTATCCAGGATTCGCCCATTACCCTGGTATTTGCATTCGGGTGTATGCTCGTTGGATTTGCAATGGCAAAGGCGGGTTTTTTTCACCAATATGAAAAGTTCAGAAAAACAACAAACTGGCTAATTGGTCTGGGTTTATCGTTTGGCCTCACCTGTAGTTACCTTTTCTGGATGATAACCATCGGTAAACTTGAACTTACACTGGCATTAATTTGGTTGCCGATCATCATAGTTGCCGGTTTGTTTTTGCAAAGCCTGTTTTACATATCGGCCTTTGTCAAATTATACCGACATACCTGGTTTAACAAACTAGTCTCGCCGTTTGAATTTGTGGGACGCATGGCGCTTTCTAACTACATTTTGCAATCCATATTCTACCTGCTTATTTTCTTCTATTGTACCCATGGCCTGGAACTTTATGGAAAGCTTACATTGACCGAAACGTATTTGGTTGCCGTTGTACTTTTTACCATGCAGGTGATTTTCAGCAAATGGTGGTTGAAAAGCCATTCCCAGGGACCCATTGAATTTTTATGGAAAAATCTTGTCTATCGTTTTTTTTCAACAACTGCCAAAAAGCAGCTTTTAGCAACGCCAGTCTTAAATAAAACAGAGCTATGAAACGTAAAAAATTGATCATTCTATTTGTGATCTTCTTTTGGACAAGAGCAATCGCACAATGGCAAGTGGACGCCGGTGTCGGAGTTAGCTTTCCGATCACAGGGTATGGCAAGGTTGTAAAGACCGGCTTTCTTATATTTAATACGGATGGACAATACAAATTTAAATCCGGGTTGGCCGTTGGCATGAAAATCCAGATGGCAAGATTTGCAAAAGACAATAATCCGGCTGACTCTTTTTACGGTGCAAAAATTACAGTTGCGCCTGTTTTATTCTCCGCGGAATACACGTTGAACAGATCAAAGAATTTTCAACCGTACATTACTGGTGGCGTGGGTTTATCTTTTTTCGCCGTATCCTACAATAGTTCTCCCACCGCTGTTGATGACAAACAAATCTTTAACGTAAGTTTTACCATGATGCCGTTGGTTGGTTTTCGTTACAAGGCCAGTGAACATCTATATCCCTTCGTGGAATCGGGTTTCATAATTCTCGCTGACGGACCGCCTGTAGGATTTCCTGTCGGAGAGAAAGCGACTGGGTATAATTTCATCTCCGCAGGTTTACAATACAGGTTCTGATCCCTCGATTGTTTGCACGGCAAATAATTTTTGTCCGCAAGTCCTGGCAAAGAACTTGCGTCTTATTGGTAGTCGAAGCTCACAACAAAGAACTTTTAATTTCTAAATGAAACTTATGGAATACGGCTATGATTTTCCCAAGTCAAAATTTTACCGGGCTATGATGACGGGATTTTTTGTCGGTTTTATCGCAACCTTTGTCTGCCTTGCCTACAATATTATCTATAGGAACAGTACAGGCTTTCCCTTGTCAGCTTTTATTAATGTATCATCCATTATTTTCCTGGTGAATATTTTATTCCCTATTATAGGAATTATTTACTATGGCTTTGTTTCATCTTTTAAGAAGGCTGACGTATTTTTTATGATCCTGTTTTTACTTCTCACTGCCTTTTTTGGCTGGCGGACTGAATTGATACGTCGCACAAATGATCGACTGCTAAATATCGAATTTAGAAATCTACTTATAGGAATTGTGATCATACTGGGTATCAGCGCTTCCATTTTTATTCCCTTGCTATACCATAACAAAAAATTTACGGACGCTGTACTATAAATTGATAAATGGCCGGCAAAATTTCTTTTAAACAATCTCATCATTAATAGTGACATCGATTTGCCGCGGATCAAGAGGCAACCTTCCTGAAGTGATTTTGCGTTTTTTTATGTAGAGAGAACGTTAGTCACTCAATCCCCAACACCTGGTTTCAAAACCTTCCTTTTCAAGCCGGGCATAGTTCCATTCCGCCTGACAGCTGCCCAACGTTTCCATTTAAGAGCATAGTGGAACACTATTTCTTAATCTTAAAAATTTGATCATGAAAAAAATAATTTTTGTTTTTTTTATTGTTCTTCTTTCTATCGCGACCCGGGCGCAGGATTCGTTAAATACGGGCAATACATATCCAGACAAAGACATGAATAAAATGAGCAGTGAAAATCCCACGCTTGATAAAACTTTTATTTGGAGTATCGGTCTTGAGCCTTCAATGCCAGTTGGTCATTTTCATGACCTGGCCGGTTTTGGTTTCGGAGGTTCAGTTCAGGGGGAGATTAAAGCCAGCCGAAATGTTGGTGTTACGATAAATGCAGGATATATAGCGTATTCAGGTAAAACCGTTGATACGATCAGTTACCCGAATTTTAAATATTGGCCTGTTATGGGGGGATTGAAGGTCTATTTTGGAAAAGCTTATATACATGGACAAGCGGGTGCAGGTTTTGGAGAAGACAATTTAGGGACGAGCTTCTGGTATGGTGCCGGGGTTGGCGTTAACTTTACCAAAAGGATCGATGCGGAATTCAAGTATACTGGCTGGAAACAAAACGAGGTTAGTTCAGGTGAAGGTGGCAGCGGTGGAATTTATGGAGGAGGTACAGGCGGAACACCGGTTTATGGCGGCCATTATTCAACCCTTGGACTTCGCCTTTCGGTTAATTTTTGATCCAGGAGGTGAATCATAAGCCAATAAGACTCCGCAGCTCAATAGAGGCTGCGGAGTTGACATGCAAGTTTTTGAGTAGTTAAACGTGGGCCTTAACAACTGAAAGCTTTGCAAGTGAAAAAGCGCCTATTGCCATCACCAGGTCTCGTACGGCAACATCATAATAATGCCCGCTGATCAGCAGGTTCAAGGCAATTGCAACAAGCCAGGCCATCACAATGTAACCGCCTAAACGTGGGCGTACCAGCACGATGATACCGGCGACGATCTCAACGATGCCAACAATGGCCATGAACGTCGAAGCACTGAAAGGCAATGCGCTGCTGACCGACGGAGCGATGTAATTTTTCCAATCGGTTAAAAGGTTGGTGAATTTATCAAGACCGGCCACGATTGGTACAAGGCCATACGTATATCGCATTAATCGTTGAACGCTCTCGACATTTTGAAGTGTTGCTTGCATTGTGAGTACTTTAGTTAA
>Ga0068868_100001674_pt1 | contig 15154 bp, 12 predicted proteins | sample KBSMisM42_FD_64660 | JGI IMG/M metagenome (GOLD analysis project Ga0068868, IMG submission 64660) | Miscanthus rhizosphere microbial communities from Kellogg Biological Station, Michigan, USA - KBS Miscanthus M4-2 | ecosystem: Host-associated > Plants > Roots > Rhizosphere > Soil ...
TCCTCCGCCGCGTCCCGCATCGCCAGCTCGATCCAGGCAGCCCCCGAGTCCAAGGCCTGCAGGTAGCAGTCCTCCTTGTCCTCAAAGCTGTCGTAAAACGCCTGCCGGTAGAGGCCCGCCGCATCGATCGCGTCCTGCACCGTCGTCTGCTCGTAACCCTGTCTTCCGACTGCTTCGAGCATCCCCTGGAGGATGCGCTGCCGCTTTCCGGTCAAAGTCCCCGCCCGGTCGATTGATTGGCAAAACGAGTTGTCTGTCTTTCGGTACCTAAACGGTATCCGGTCGGGCGACGCGACATCCCCGTGATCCGACTCCGGTACTGTTCCGTTCGTGGGATCCAACTCAACAACGCGTCCACTTCCAGGCCAGCAGCAGCTTCCGCGCGAGTTCATCACCCGGCATCAGCGTGCCCGGATCGTCTCGGCGCTCGCCGACGAAACCTCGGCGAAGGGCTACCGGGCGGTGACTGTCGCCGACATCGTCAAGCGGGCGGGAATCGCCCGCAACACGTTCTACGAAAACTTCAGCTCGAAGGAGGAGTGCTTCCTCGCGGCGCAGGAGTATGCGATGTCAGCGGCGCTGGAGCGCGTCGTCGCGGCGGCCGGCTCCTTCGCGGACTGGCCCCAGCGGGTCCGCGCCGGCCTCGGCGCCTTCCTCGGTTACGTGATCGAGGAGCCGGCGCTCGCCCGTACCTGCATGGTCGAGGCGCTCTCGGCCGGCCCCGAGTCGGTCCGCTACTACGAGGAGTCCCAGCAGGCCTTCGTCTCCCTCTTCAAACTTGGACGCGATGTCTCGCCTCATGGCGGGGATCTGCCGGAGACACTGGAGGAAGCCCTGATCGGCGGCGTCTTCTGGATTCTCTACCAGCGGCTCACCATCTCCCGGCCGCAGGCGATCGAGGAGCTGCTGCCGGAGCTGGTGGAATTCACGCTGGCGCCGTACCTGGGCGCTGAGAGGGCCCACGAGGTCGCCACCGCCGGTTCCGAGGAGGGCGCCGCGGCGGCGTCCACGGGCGGCTGACCATGCTCCTGGGAACTGGCCGGTCAGCCAGTTTGGTTCATTCCGGTTCAAATCGGTATCTTCGGTTCTCTTGAGCGATCGAGCAAACCCACCTGTTGAGTCCCCGGAGTACCCGCCAGAGCTCGCTCGGCTGCCGCCGGGACGGCACGGGTTGCCGCGGGAGTTCGTTGCCCACAACCAGCGCGAGCGTCTGATCGCGGGGCTGGCGGAGGCCGTTGCCGAAAACGGCTACGCCGGGACGACGATCGCTCACATCACCCGCCACGCCGCCGTCTCCCGCCGCACCTTCTACGAGCACTTCAGCAGCAAGGACGAGTGCTTCGTGGCGGCCTACGACACGGTGATGGCCGAGCTGCGCCGGCAGGTGGGCGAGGCTTTCGACAAAGAGGACGAGTGGCCGCAGGCGGTGCGCGCCGGGATCGCGGCAATGCTCGAGTTCCTCACCGAGGAGCCGCACCTCGCTCGCCTCAGCATGGTTGAGGCGCTGGTCGCCGGACCGGTTGTGGTCGAGCGCTACGACGCCGCGATCCAGAGCCTCGTGCCCTACTTCCAGGCCGGCCGCGAGGGCCGCTCGGAGGAGATCCTCGCCGGCCTCTCGCCGACGACCGAGGAGGCGCTGGTCGGGGGAATGGTCTCGCTGATCTCCCGCCGGATCTTCGCCGACCGTACAGAGGAGCTCGAATCGCTCCTACCGGACCTGGTCGAGTTCACCCTGACGCCCTACATCGGCAGCTCCGAAGCAGCGAAGATCGCCCGGCAGGGCTAGAAGCTCGTCAGGCGGCGGCGCTCCTTTTGGAGCACTCGCCGCCTTCTCCTTTGAGTCGGTCAGGAAACTGTGATGCTCGAGGAACCGCGGAGTGTGCTGTTTCCAGTGAGGACTCCATCGGTATGTGTCGTCCCGTCGCCACAAACGCTGCCGGTCCCCGTGTAGTGGAGGCCGCTCAATGTGAATTCCAATGTGACATCCATATCGGCTCCCCCAGCACCTTTGTTTCTCCCGACTATGTGACCACCTGTCGGTGTCTGTGGCCCGATGAAGTGCGTGCACAAGCTGGTGCCAAAGATTGTCGGTGTAACTTCGATCTGCTGCCAGATCGGGCAGACAAGGTGAAACTGTTCTCCTCCCCATGTCACTTCGCCTTTCCCGAGGGCGGTCGGCGTTGTGAATGTATAAACACATTCGTTGACGCTTATATGGGTAGCGACAAAGCCGAACGCTTTGCAATTTGTGAAATGTGGTGCAACGGTTAGCTCCCCGAGGATTTCGCTGGCGCTGTAGGCAGTCAGGGCGACCGTCACGCATTCGATACTCCCACTGGGAGTTTCGAACTTCAGGGTTCCGCCGTCCTGATCTCCCGTGATCGGAATGCCCGAATGGGTGGTGGGTGGCGAGAATGTGATGCTTTTTGTCTCGGTATGTGGCGCGTCTTTAAAGGCTCGGAGTGTGACGTTGCCTTTGTATTCGCCGTCCGTATGTGTCGTCCCGTCGGCGCAACCGCTTCCGGTGCCGCTGTAGTGGATTCCCCTCACGGCGGCTTCCATTGTGATGTCCATTAACGATTCGGTGCCTTTGTTGGCTGCGACCACCCTGCCGGCTGTGGCTGTCTGGGCGGGAAGGAGTTGGGTGCAGATACTGACTCCAAGGGATGTCGGTGTCAGTTCCATGCTTTTTCCTGCCGGACATACGAGGTGATGTGTCGTGGCAATCCAGGCTATTTCCCCTGTGTTGTTCATGGATGGTGTTGTAAATGTATAAGTGCAGCCGTTGAGCTTGACATCGGTCGTTTTCCCTTCGCCGAAGGAGCCTTTAGCGGTGCAGCCGGTGTAGTTGGGCGTGAGGGTGAGCTCGTGGATGGTGGCCCCTTCAGCTAAAGATGATTGAGCTGCGAAGACCGCCGTGCATTTGACCGTGAGGCCCGAAAAGACGAATTCGTGTGAGGCCCCGTCCGGTTCTCCTGTGTAGTACATCGGTCCGGTGCCTTCGACTGTGATTGGGAGAGCCGAGGCGGATTGAGCGGCAGCCCCGAGCGCGAGCAGCGCGAGGAGGGCGACGGCGAACGCTTTGCAGGCTCGAAGCATGTTGTCTCCCTTTTGAATGGGCGGAAGCGTTAGATCTAATGCTTCCTGGCCGGGTCGGGCGCGGGAGATGCGGTGAAACCATCGAGATGACCAGCCCGGGGATGAGCGCGGTCAGAAAATGCCTGGAAACGTCCAATGACGGAGTCGCGCACCTGCCCATGCGCGGGCTCTAGGAGTTGTCGCGCGATCGCCTCGCGGGGCGAGCTATGAAGCTTGCGGCCAACTCTATGGAGTTAAGCTAGCTGCTAGACGAACATACGTTCGTATGGAGATCGCCTGCGTCATCGACGAGCAACTGGCGACTCCGCCGCGCCCGGATCGTGCCGGGGGGCCTCGGTCCGGGCGCGTCGATCTTCCCGACCCCGTCGAAGCGGCCGAGCGGGGCGAGGCGATGGTGCAGGCGCTGGAAGCGCTCGGGGCCGCGGTCGAGTCCGAGCGGCCGGGGGAGGCGTTCTTCGCGCTCGACGGCCTCCGCGGTCTCTACGGCGGTTCGACGGCAGGAGTCATGGCGGCCGCGCGGCGGGCGGTAGGGGAGGAGAAGGCGCTGGCCTGTGGCCGCACCCGCTTCGCCGCCTTCCTCGCCGCCGGTAACTGGTCCCGGCCGGTCCAGGTGGCGGCGCTGCAACCGCGGCTGCGCTGCTCGTCGCGTGAGGCCGAGGAGCTGGTCGAGTCCCTCCGTCGCCTCGGGATCGAGACCCTGGAGGCGTTTGCCCGCCTCTCCACCGACCAGGTCGCCGACCGCTTCGGCTCGCTCGGCATCGAAGCGCTGCGCCTCTGCCGGGGCGAGGAGGAACCGTTGCGGCCGCGGATCCCACACGAGGAGCTCTGCGAGGAGATCGAGCTGCCGGAAGGAACCGCCGGCAGGCAGCTCGACCGCGCGCTCGAGCTCCTCGTCGACCGCCTGCTGGCGTTGCCGCAGCGCCGGGGCAGGACCCTGCTCGGCCTCCAGCTCGGGGCGCGACTCGCCGCCGGCGGCAGCTGGAGCGTCGAGCAGGGCCTCGGCCGCCCCAGCGCCTCGGCCAAGGTGCTGCGCAACGTCCTCGTCTCCCGGCTCGAGGAGCTGCCGGGCCCGGCGACGGCGCTGCGGCTGCGGGCGGTTGGCCTCGGCCCGCCGGCCCGTGCCCAGATGGAGCTCTCGGTCGGCGGCACCGAGCCGCGCCGGCGCCGCCTCGGGGCGGCGGTCCGCGAGGTCCGGGCGGTGCAGGGCGCCGAGGCGCTGCTGAAGATCCTTCCGGTCGACGGCGGCTCGCGGGTGCCCGAGCGCTGGGCGATGCTGACCCCGTATCCCGAGCTCTGATGCCCGGCCTCCGCCGTCTCTACGCCCCCCAGCGGGTGGCGGTCCGAACCGACCCCCGTGGGGCACCGTCGACAGTTGACGGCTCGACAGTCGAGTCGGTGCGCGAGGAGTGGCTGGTCGAGGACCGCTGGTGGACGCCGCAGCCCCTGCGCCGCCACTACTTCGAGCTGGCCCTGCGCGACGGCCGCGCCCTCACCGTCTTCCACACCCCCCGCGCCCAGCGCTGGTACCGGCAACGGGCCTAGAAGATGTACGTCGAGCTCCACGCCCACTCCGCCTTCTCCTTCCTCGACGGCGCCTCGACGCCGACGGAGCTGGCCGCCGCCGCGGCCGCCCACGGCTATCCCGCCTTCGCCCTCACCGACCACGACGGCCTCTGGGGGTCGATGGAGTTCGCCCATGCCTGCAAGGGGTTCGGCGTCCGGCCGATCACCGGAGCGGAGTTGACGGTGGGAGAGACCGCGCATCTGACTCTGCTGGTCGAAAGCGAGACCGGATACCGGAATTTGTGTCGGCTGCTTACCGCGGCCCATTCGCATACGCGGGACAACACGGGGCGGACCTCGTCGCAGGCGTGGGCGACGCTCGAGGAGGTTGAGGAGCATTCGGAGGGGTTGGTTTGCCTCTCGGGTTGTGCTCGTGATGGGATGGCCGCCGGGGCTTTCGAGCGGGGCGACACCGCCGGTGGGGAGAAGCTCACGCGGCGGCTCCTCGGTGCCTTCGGCCGCGAGCGCTTCCGGATCGAGCTGCAGCGTCCTTACTGGCGGCGGGACCGCGCCCGCAACCGTTGGTTGGCGCTGCTCGCCGAGCGGCTCGAGGTTCCCTGCGTCGCCACCGGCAACGTCCACTGCCACGACCGCCGCCGAGCGCCGCTCCAGGACGCCCTTGTCTCGATCGGCCTCTGCGAGACCCTGGAGGAGTCCGAGCCCCACCGTCGCGGCAACTCCACCTCCGCCCTCACCTCGCCGGGAGCGATGGCCGCGCGCTTCGCCGAATACCCGGAGGCGGTCGCCGAGACCGAGCGCCTCGCCGAGCGCCTCCGCTTCGACCTCACCGAGCAGCTCGGCTACCGCTACCCCGGCAGCGAGGACCCCGGCGCCGACGCCGAGCTCGCCCGCGTCTGCAACCACCATCTCGGCGAGCGCTACGCCGGCAACGCCCGCCTGCTGGAGGCGCAGTGGCGGCTGGAGGAGGAGCTGGCGACGATCCGCAAGCTCGACCTCTCCGGCTTCTTCCTCCTCCACCGCGACCTGCTCGAGCTGGCCCGCGAGGTCGCCGCCGAGGTGCGCGGACCCGAGTCCGCCCGCGGCGTCCTTCCGCCCGGTCGGGGCCGCGGCTCCAGCGTCAGCTCGATCGTCTGCTACCTGACCGGCCTCTCCCACGTCGACCCGGTCGAGGCCGACCTCTTCTCCGGCCGCTTCCTCAACGAGGAAACGACCTCGATGCCGGACATCGACCTCGACTTCCCGCGCGACATCCGCGAGGTCCTGATCCCGCGCGTGCACGAGCGCTACGGCCACGAGCACTCCGCCCTCGTCGCCGCCTTCCCCACCTACCGGCCGAAGGGCGCCGTCCGCGACCTCGGCAAGGCGCTGGGCCTGCCGCCGGCGGAGATCGACCGGGTGGCGAAGACCGTCGGCTTCCACGAGCGGGCGCAGGAGATCGAGCGTGACCTGGTCGCGACGCTGGGCCCGGAGCGGGCGCGGGAGCCGCGCTGGCGGACCTTGCTCGAGCTCGCCGAGGAGATCATGGGGCTGCCGCGCCACTCCTCCCAGCACCCGGGCGGGATGGTGATCTCGACCCGGCCGCTGATCGACGTCTGCCCGGTCGTACCGGCGGCGATGGTGGGGCGCCAGACGGTGCAGTGGGACAAGGACTCCTGCGCTGACGCCGGCTTCCTCAAGATCGACCTGCTGGGGCTGGGGATGCTCTCGGCGGTCGAGCGCTGCGTCGAGGAGATCGGCCGCGCCCGCGGCGAGCGCCTCGACCTCTCGCGGATCCCGCTCGACGACGAGCAGACCTTCGAATCGATCCGCGCCGCCGAGACCACCGGCGTCTTCCAGATCGAGAGCCGGGCGCAGATGCAGATGCTGCCACGGACCCAGCCGCGTGACCTCGACGACGTCGTCGTCCAGGTGGCACTGGTGCGGCCGGGCCCGATCCAGGGCGGCGCGATCCACCCCTATATAGAAAGACGTCGCTTCCGCCGCGAAGACCCGGAGTACAAGATCCCCTACGAGCATCCGCTGCTGGAGCCGGTGCTGGAGGAGACGCTGGGGACGATCGTCTTCCAGGAGCAGGTGATCGAGGTGGCGATGGCGCTTTCGGGCTTCAGTTCCTCCGAAGCAGAGGGGCTGCGGCGGGCGATGAGCCGCAAGCGCTCCGAGGAGGCGATCGAAGAGCACCGCCGCCGTTTCCTTGCCGGCGCCGCCGGCAAGGGCGTCTCCGAGCAGATCGCCGAACGGGTCTGGGACCAGATCAAAGGCTTCTCCGGCTTCGGCTTTCCCAAGGCTCACTCCGCCGCCTTCGGGCTACTCGCCTACCAGTCGGCCTGGCTGCGGATCCACTACGGGCCGGAGTTCCTCTGCTCGCTGCTGAACGAGCAGCCGATGGGGTTCTACCCGCCCGACTCGCTCGTCCACGAGGCGCAGCGGCGGGGAATCCGGGTGGCGCCGCCGTGCGCCAACCGCAGCCGGGTGCTCTGCCACGTCGAATCGCCGCGCACAGAGGACGACGTCCGCGGCGGGCTGGCGGTGCGGGTCGGGCTCGGGTACGTCAAGGGCGCCAGGAAGGAGGAGATGGAGGCGCTGGTCTCAGAGCGCGAGCGCGCCGGCCCCTATGGGGGAATCGCCGAACTCGCCTCCCGCTCCGGCGCCGGCCTGCCGAGCCTTGAGCGCCTCGCCTGGGCCGGCGCCCTGGATGGCATTCCGGTCGGCGCCGAGGAAGGCGACCGCCGCGAGGCGCTCTGGCGCGTCGGCGTCACCGGCGCCGGCCAGATGCACGGCAACGGCACCCAGCTGGCGCTGCCGATGGAGCCTCCCGCGCCCCCCGAGCTGGAGCCGCTGGGGGAGTGGGGGAAGCTGATCGCCGACTACCGCTCGACCGGGATGAGCGTCGACAAGCACCCGATGAAGCTGCTGCGCCCGGGCCTCGACCCGCAGCTCCGCCGCAGCACCGACCTCAACCGGATCGACCACGGCGCGACGGTCGAGATCGCCGGCATGGTCACTGCCCGCCAGCGTCCCGAGACCGCCAACGGCGTCACTTTCCTGCTGCTCGAGGACGAGCGCGGCTCGGTCAACCTGGTCGTCCCGCCCCCGGTCTACGAGCGCCACCGTCCCCTCGTCCGCACCGCCCCCCTGCTCCGCGTCCGCGGCCGCCTCGAGCGCCGCGAAGGCACGGTCAACGTCGTCGTCAGCGACCTGGCGCCCCTGCGGTGGCAGCGACCTCCGGCAGATCCGGCAGCTGCCCCCACAGCTCCGCATGCAGCCGTCGCAGGCATTCGTCGAGCAGTCGAGCGTCACCCCTGGCGCTGAGTTCCTTCTGCGGTCCGTCGAGGATCGAGTCGATCCAGACGGCAACGTTGCCACTCGCCGAGGTGGAGACGACGGCGGGCGGAACCGGTGCGCTGGCGATGTCTCCGTTGCCTTGAATCTCCGCCCAGACGATTGCCTCGCCGGCCTCGCTCTCCCCCGTCGGCGCGATCCTCAGTTCGAGACCCTTCTCGCGGTGCTCCGGGACGGAGACCAGGGGCAGGACGGTCCGGATCAGTTCCGCCGCCTCGCCCGAGGTGAGGCCCATCGTTCCCTTGGGGACGATGTGGCGCCGGCGCCAGCGGCCGATGCCGGCGATCAGCCCCATCGCCCGGCGCGCCTTGTCAGTCAGCGCGAAGCGGCGGTAGCGGGTTGCTTCCGTTGTCTCTTCGATGAAGCCGCCGATCGCAAAGAGGCTGGCCCGCCGGCTCACCTGGTGGAAGCTGAGATCGTGATCGCCCTGACTCAACTCGGTCAAGGAGCTCGAGCCCCGGTCCAGCGTCTCGATCATGCCCGATTCCCAGAGGTCCGCCACGAGCGCGAAGGAACCCCATTCATGGGCGCCGATTTCGCCGTTCGGCAGTCGCCCCAGAGACGCATCCGCGTAGGCGTCGATCAGGTCGGCGAGCTCGCAGCCGCTCGGATCGGTGAGCCGGTGCACCACTTTGGAGGGGACTCCGGGCTCTTCGTCCCGTTCGACCATCCCCAGCTCCGCCAGCTTCGCCGAGTAGCGGTAGATCGTCCGTGGTGCGTAGCCCGGGACCCGCTCGGTCAGCTCCTTCGTCCGCAGCGGTCCCTCGCGGAGGGCCATCAGAATCGAGCCGCTGGCACCTGCTCCGAGCAGCCGCAGTACCTCCACGATCGTCAAGTTCGAGCCCCGAACCGTCATCCCGCGCCCCTGGTCTTTTCGAATTGATCCCGCCGGAGAAGCCGCGGGTGCGAGCGAGGATAGTCAGGCTTTTTCCCTGCGTAGAGGGGAAAAGAGTGACTTCGTCGTCAGGTGATCTCTGTCACCCGCGAGAGCCGCTGCTAGCGTCGGCGAATGCAGCGAATCAACGCTTCCTCGCCCCAGCCTGACGAAGCCGAGTTCGAGCGGCTGGTCGATCCTTACCGCGGCGAGCTGCACGCCCACTGCTACCGGATGCTCGGGTCCCTCCACGACACCGAGGAAGCGATGCAGGAGGCGCTGCTGCGGGTCTGGCGGGGCCTCGAGGGTTTCGAGGGGCGCAGCTCCCTGCGCTCCTGGCTCTACCGGATCGCCACCAACACCTGCCTCGACATCATCGGCCGCCGCAAGCGGCGGATGCTGCCGGAGGAGTACGCGCCGAAGGCCGATCCGCAGGCGCCGCCCGGCGAACCGGTCGCCGAGCAGGTCTGGATCGAGCCCTACCCGGATGAGGCGCTCGCAGTGGAGGACGGCTACGCCTCGCCGGACGCGTCATATGAGGAGCGGGAGGCGGTCGAGCTCGCCTTCGTCGCCGCGATGCAGCACCTGCCGCCTCGCCAGCGCGCGGTCCTGATCCTGCGCGAGGTCCTCGGGTTCTCGGCCAAGGAGGTCGGCGAGACGCTCGAGACCTCGGTGCCCTCCGTCAACAGCGCCCTGCAGCGGGCCCGCAAGATCGTCGACGAGCGCCTCCCCGAGCGCAGCCAGCAGGTCACCCTGCGCACGCTCGGCGACGCCCGCATGAAGGAGATCGTCGAGGAGTACATGGAGGCGATGCGGGGCGGCGACGTCCAGCGGGTCGTCTCGATGCTGACCGAGGACGTCGCCTGGTCGATGCCGCCGCTGGCCAGCTGGTATGGCGGCATCGATGAGGTCGAGGTCTTCCTCCGCACCAAGCCGCTGTCCGGCGAGTGGCGCTGGCGGCACCATCCGACCATCGCCAACGGCCAACTCGCCGTCGGTACCTACACCTGGATGGAGCAGGAGAAAACGCACGTTCCGTTCTCCCTCGACGTGCTCACCATGGAGGGCGATCGGATCAGCGAAGTGACCGCTTTCGTCGTCCGACCGGCTGACACCGAGGATGGTTATTCTCGGTGGCCCGACCGCGCAGCTGACCCCCGCCGCGTGGAGGCCGTCTTCCGGCGTTTCGGCCTGCCGGACCACGTTGATTGACGAAAGTCACGTCGATCCGCGCAGACGGCGATTAGTTTCCGCCAGCCCAGGAGTCTCCATAGACATGAACACCACCGAGAACGACAAAACCCGTTGGCTGGCCCTTTACGTCCTCTGCGCGGGGATGCTGATGATCGTCCTCGATGCGACGATCGTCAACGTCGCCCTGCCCTCGATTCAGGATGACCTCGGCTTCTCCCAGAACAACCTCGCCTGGGTGATCAACGCCTACATGATTCCCTTCGGCGGGCTGCTGCTCCTGGCGGGGCGGATGGGCGATCTGCTGGGGCAGCGGCGGGTCTTCCTCGTCGGGCTGACGATCTTCACCGCCGCCTCGCTCCTCTGCGCCGCCTCGCAGAGCCAGGAGATGCTGGTCGGCGCCCGCTTCATCCAGGGCTTCGGCGGGGCGCTGGCCTCGGCGGTGATCCTGGGGATGATCGTGACGATGTTCCCGCAGCCCGCCGACCAGGCGAAGGCGATCGGCGTTTACGGATTCGTCGCCTCGGCCGGCGGCTCGATCGGCCTGCTGCTGGGTGGCGTCCTCACCGACGCGATCGGCTGGCACTGGATCTTCTTCATCAACCTGCCGATCGGGATCGCCGTCGCCTTTCTGGCAAAACGGGTCGTCGCCAACCCCGACGGGATCGGCCTCAGCGAGGGCGCCGACTTCCCGGGGGCGGTGCTGCTGACCAGCTCGCTGATGCTTGGCGTCTTCACGATCCTGCAGATCGAGAAGTGGGGCTGGGGCGACAGCCGCACGCTCGTCCTCAGCGCGATCTCGGCGATCCTCCTGGCCCTGTTCATCTTCCGCCAGGCGCGGATCGCCAACCCGCTGATGCCGCTACGGCTCTTCCGCTCCCGCAACGTCGCCGGCTCGAACGTCCTGCAGGCGCTGCTCGTCGCCGGCATGTTCGGGATGTTCTTCCTCGGCGCGCTGTACCTGCAGCGGGTGCTCGACTACAGCCCGCTCGAGGTCGGCCTCGCCTTCCTGCCGACGACGATCGTGATGGGCTCACTCTCACTCGGGTTCTCGGAAAAACTGATCATGCGCTTCGGCCCGCGCACGACCCTGATCCCCGGGGTCTGCCTGGTCGTCGTCGCCCTGCTGCTCTTCGCCCGCACGCCCGTCGACGGCAACTACCTGACCGACCTGCTGCCGCCGTTCCTGCTGATCGGCGTCGGCGTCGGCACCTCGTTCCCGGCGATCATGACCCTGGCGATGTCGGGGGCGACCCCCGAGGACGCCGGCCTTGCCTCGGGCCTCGTCAACACCAGCATGCAGGTGGGCGGCTCGATCGGGCTGGCGGTCTTGGCGACGCTCTCCACCGAGCGGACCAACTCACTGATCGACGACGGCGAGGGGCACCTGCAGGCGCTCAACTCCGGCTACCACGTCGCCTATCTGATCGGGGCGGGGCTGGCGGCGATCGCGGTCGCGATCGCGGTCTTTGTGCTGAGGGCGCCGGCGCCCGGAGAGATGCCGGTTCCGCAGGAGGGCGAGCCCGAGCGGGCCGAAGAGGAGCCGCAGCCCGCCCTCTCCGAGGCTCGTTAGCCGAGTAGTCAGCAGGAATTAAGAACTGGCGAAGTTTCGCCGATGTGGGAGGTATGCGCCAACCCTCCCGCCCCGCCCCGACGATGCCGGCCTTCGCCGAAGCGCCGGACGAGCGGGCGCGGATGGGCAGGATCTCGGGGGTCATCTGGATCCTCGCGGCGCTGATCGGGGCCGGCGGCTGTTACCTCCCGGGGGCCGAGCATGCCCCGATGGGTTGGGTCTTCGCCCTCAGCGCCGTGATCCTGGCCTACGGCGTCGCCTCAGCCGTTGGCTGGCTCGCCTGGGACAGGGCGTCGATGCGGGTCCTGGGAATCGGGATGGTCCTGACGATCCCGGTCGTCGGTCTCGCGATCTACCTGACCGGGGAAGCTGAGAGCTTTGTCCAGCCGCTGCTTGTCACCCTGCTCCTCTACGCCGCCTTCTTCTTCCCGGCCCGCTGGGCGTGGCCCCTCTCGGTCGAGCTGATCCTGGTCGCCGGGACGCCGCTGCTCTACGACGCGGGCGCGATCGGCGACGCCTTCCTGCCCCGCTACGTCGCCCTCGTCGCCGGCTTCCTCTCGGCGACCTGGGTGCTGGTGGGGCTGCGGGAACGGCTGCTCGACGCCGAGCTTCACCAGCGGGACATCGCCTACCGCGACGCGCTCACCGGGATCGCCAACCGGCGCCAGTTCGACGCGATCCTGCACAGCGAGCTCGCGCGCAGGACCCGTCCAGCCGGTCGCCGCGAGGCCGACACGAGCCCCCTGGCGCTGCTGGTCTTCGATCTCGACCGCTTCAAGGAGATCAACGACAACCACGGGCACCCGGTCGGCGACGCCGTCCTCCGCCAGGTCGCCGAGCGCGCCCAGTCGATCCTCCGCTCCTCCGACACCCTCGCCCGCATCGGCGGCGACGAGTTCGCCGTCATCGCTCCGGGCGCCCACGGCGAAGGCGCCCGCCTGATGGCCGAGGCCGTTTGCAACGCCATCGGCACCCACTACTCGGACTCCGGCACGCCCGCCCCCAGCGCCTCCGGCGGCTGGGCGGTCTTCCCTGAGGACGGTGAAGACTTCGAGGGGCTGATCCGTGCCGCCGACGCGCGCATGCTGAGCAGCAAGCGCGGCCCTGAGCACGAGATCGCTGTGACCTCGGTTTAGCGTCGTTCTTGTCACCCGCTGAAAGTCGACAATCAGTCGGCCCCGCGCCTATAAACAAGTTCTGCTGAGCAAGCAAGAACTGTCTAGGTTAAGGGGGACTTGCCGGTGCGATCTGGAGCGTTTGCGCTGTCCCTGCTCGCCACTCCGCTCAACGTCGACGTGCTGGGGGCGCTGCAGGAAGAGCCACGGAATCTGAGCGAGCTGCGACGGGCGGCGGGGACGCCGCCGCCCACCACGATGAGGAAGCATCTTCGAACCCTGACCGACGTCGGCGCGGTGCGCCGACACCAGGAGCCGGGGTTTCCCGGGACCGCGAGCTTCGAGCTCGGACCTTCCGGTGCCGACCTCCTGGAGCTGGGCCAGCTGCTGGAGGACTGGCTCGGGGCGTCCCCGGAGGGCCCGCTCGCCCTGGGCGGCAGCGCCGCGAAGGGCGCCCTGAAAGCGCTGATCGAGGGCTGGAACTCGAGAATCGTCAGAGCGATCGCCGCCCGGCCACTCTGCCTGACCGACCTCAACCAGCTGATCTCGACGCTCAATTACCCGTCGCTGGAGCGCCGGCTCTCCGCCCTACGCTTCACCGGCCTCGTCGAGGCCTGCTCGAACGGAGGACGCAGCACCCCGTATGGCCCCGGTCCCTGGCTGCGGAGAGCGGGCGGGGTGCTGATGGCCGCCGCCCACTGGGAGCGCCGATATGCAGCCGCTGCGATCGCCGGCGAGCGCTTCGATTTCGAGACGGCCTTCCTGCTCGGTCTCCCAGACGTCTCCCTGTCCCCCGAGGCCGACGGCAGATGTCGGCTGGGGGTGGAGCTGCGAAACGCATCCGGAGAGCGGACCTGGGCGGGAGTGCAGGTCGAGGTTGAGTCCGGAGAAATCGCCTCCTGCCTGCCGCACCCGGAGGGAGAAGTAGAGGCTTCCGCCTCGGGGAACTCGGGCGCCTGGGTCTGCGCCCTCAAAGAGGGGCACCCAGACCAACTCGACTTCAGCGGCGATCGCCAGCTCGCAGTCGAGATCGTCGACGGCCTGCACCGCGGATTCTTCAGGGTGCGGCAGGCGATCTGACTTGCGCGGAAACCGCGCGAGCACTTATCGACGAACGCACCTTTGGACGCACTCGAAAAAGTGATCAACGAGATATGCAGGCTCTTCAAAAGCGAGATCGGGCTGACCGGGCCGGCAACTCCCCTGTGTCACCCGCCCTCCTTTGCGACCGATCAAGCCATTCCCAAGCATTGACCACGTGCTCGATCGACGAGCACAACGTCAACTACAAGGAGTGAAGAATGATCCGCAATCTCAAGACCCTGGGCGTCGCGCTCTGCGCGGTCCTCGCCCTCTCCGTGGTGGCCGCCTCGGCCGCCTCGGCTGCTAATTACACAGCCTCGAGCTACCCGGCCATCGGCACAGGCACGAGCGCGGTCGGAAACGACGTGTTCAAAACCGAAGCCGGCAACGTGGAATGCAAATCGCACTTCACCGGAACGCTTGCAGCGGCGAGCTCGACCCTGACAGTTACCCCGACCTACACCGAATGTAAAGCGTTCGGCTTCCTGAACGCGACGGTGACCATGGGCACCTGCGATTACCAGTTCCAGGCACCGACCCTCGTATCGGCGGATAACTACACGGCTGCGGTTAAAGTCGTATGTGGTGCGACCCCGATCACGATCACCGCTGGAACCTGCAAAGCCACGGTTGGCGCACAGTCGCCCGCCGGTAACGTTGCGATCACCGATGAAACAGCAGCCGGTGACGTGAAAGTCAAAGCCAACGTGACGGGCATCAACTACACCGTCACCGAAGACGGCTTCGCCTGCCCGTTCGGCGGCACCGGTGCCAAAACCGGCGCAACCTACACGCAGGCCAGTTCCATTACATTTGACGCTGTGAATTCCAAAGGCGAACCGACTGCTCAGACCATCGACGTCGGCTGACCCAAGTTGAGCATCCAGCTGCCTGGCGGCAGCTATGAAGGGCCGGGAGAAATCCCGGCCCTTTTTTTTCGCGCTTACAGCGCTTGCACCCTCTTGAACACGCGCGGAAACCGCGTGTGCGGAAAATGGTCGCAGGCGTATTGCAGGTATTTCCCGATGGTATCCCGGCTGTCGTGGCCAGCTTGTCCTTTGCGTCACGCGACGAAGATTGCCGATGCTCAAGAACATCCTAAGTATTGGATCGCGCTCATCGGAGCGCAGCAAATCAATCCAAGGAGTGAAGAATGATCCGCAATCTCAAGACCCTGGGCGTCGCGCTCTGCGCGGTCCTCGCCCTCTCCGTGGTGGCCGCCTCGGCCGCCTCGGCCGCGAACTACACAGCCTCGGGGTATCCGACCACGGCCACAGGCGTGAGCGCGCTCGGCAACGACGTGTTCAAAACCGAAGCCGGCAACGTCGAATGCAAAGCGCATTTCTCAGCAACGCT
>Ga0068868_100001675_pt1 | contig 15151 bp, 9 predicted proteins | sample KBSMisM42_FD_64660 | JGI IMG/M metagenome (GOLD analysis project Ga0068868, IMG submission 64660) | Miscanthus rhizosphere microbial communities from Kellogg Biological Station, Michigan, USA - KBS Miscanthus M4-2 | ecosystem: Host-associated > Plants > Roots > Rhizosphere > Soil ...
GATTTCTTCAACACCCAGTCTCCACAAGCGATGACCAAGCACGTTCGGCAAGCCTACGACGAACAATTTGTCCTGGGCATCCAGCGGGAATTACCGTGGAACATGTTCCTCTCAGTGTCCGGAGTGCATACCCACGATGTACACCTACCGTCCTTACTGGCGGGCAGTGGGAGGCTGAATTATCTCAATTATGGATTCGTGCAGAGCGTATGCCCTCCTGGGCTGGCAAACTCAACTGATTGTGTCCTAGGTCAATCCTGGACCTCTCCGGCGGCGCAGACGCTCATGGCGTCAAACGCCTCGCAGTATAATTTTGCTCAATATACGTACCCCGGAAGTGATCCGTCTTGCCCGGGGATGACCCTCTGGGTTCCATATATCAATTTCTGCGATGACTATGGCTCTGGCGGTTTGACCGCTCGAGCATTTCTGAAATATCCGCAGTTCCGGGGCATCACGAACAACTTCGATACGAATGGTGCCGACAAGTACAACGCGCTGCAGATGAGTTTACGCAAGCGCACCGGAAGCGGGCTGACGTTCCTCGTGTCCTATACACTTTCGAGATACTTCACGAATACCGATAGCGGATTCTCGACTTTCAATTTCAGAGGCCTGGATCCGGGAAACCCCAGGAGGGAGTGGTCGGTTGGCAATGACGATCGCACGCATGTGATCTCGATCGCGGGAGTTTATGAACTGCCTATCGGCAGGGGCAAGAAGTTATTGAACAATGCCAATCGGATAGTGAACAACGTAGTGGGTGGGTGGTCGTTTAGCTTCGTCAATTATTACGAAAGTGGAACGCCGGTACAGTTTACGTCCTGCAACGGCGTGCTCAATTGCACTCCGCTCCTCTATACGGCAGGGTACAATCGTCCCAACATCCAGAACACAAATTTCAATGTGGACTGGCATAACTACTATAACAACCTCAATGGGGGAACCACGCCAATCTTTAATACTTCCATCTTCAGTTCCCCTGGCGCTTGGACCATAGGCAATGCAGGATTTCTCTACAACAACTTCCGAAATCCTTGGTACAACGAGGAAGATTTTTCTCTGGGAAAGAAGTTTTTCGTCAACGAACGCGTAAATTTCGAGGTGAAGATGGAATACTTCAACGCGCTAAACCGATTTAATATCGGTAACTGTATGGATACGAATGTCGGCGATGCCAATTTCGGTCTCAATAGCAGCCCCGGCGTCCCTTGTCAGGCTGCAAATAATAACGGTGCGATCATACCGAGACAAGGCCAGGTGAAGTTGCAGGTTAATTTTTAGCCGACACCCTGCCGGGCTACAATCCCCGGCAGGGTTATCATGGCGGCTTCCGGATTAGTATTCTCTTGTGCTAATTTCCCCTGCGTCTCGGCGCACAACAACTGCTTACTCCTATGCGCATCGAGCGGTTTTGTTGGCTTCGATCGTGCATGTTCTCGGTGCGCCTGCGATGGCACGAGCCGCAGCAGCCTCTCCGAGTAAAAGCGGGTCCTCGAGGCAGCAAACGAGCTATGGATCGTCGTCTGCCGCAGCCGGAAGAGCCGCTAAGCAGACCGAGACTGCGCAGGCTTCGGAATTAGCGGAAGCGAAATCCTTTTTGCAAAAGGGGCTCCTCGCCGAGGCAGAAAAAGCCACGCGCCAATTCCTTCATTCGCACGCAGATTCCGCCGAAGGGCATTACATCCTCGGTCATATTCTCTTCGATGAAGTCCGCGAAAAGTACGTCGGGGAAGAAAAGAAGGAAGGCGAAAACTTTCGGTACAGCGATACCGTGGACAATCCATTAGTCACGATGCGCGACGCGAAAGCGCGGGAGTCACTCGCGGAGCTTTCCGCCGGGGCACGATACCGCGCACCTGGCGCTTTGGACTTGAAGATAGTCGGGCTCGACTATCTGCTGCTAAAGGACCTACCCTCGGCCGAGAAGTGGCTCACTGCGTCCACCACACTGAACCCCAAGGACGAGCAAACGTGGTTTTACCTGGGGCGGACGAAATACAGCCAGACTAAGTATTCTTCTGCAATCGAAGCTTTCCAGCACTGCTTGAAACTCGATCCCCGAAATCCTACCGCAGAATACAACGTGGGACTTTCCTTTGAGGGCCTGAACCAAAACGACGAAGCCATTCAAGCGTATCAAAACGCGATCGCCTGGCAGGAGCAGAACGAAACCAAGTCCCCTGATTCCCTTGTCGGTCTCGCCAGACTATACCTGCGTCAAAATCAGCCAGAAAATGCTCTTCCGTATCTCTTGCAGGCGGTTGCGGCGTTCCCCGAATTATCTTTGGCGCACGAGGAATTGGGGAAAGCCTTTTCGGTTCTGCGCCGCTTGCACGAGGCGCAAGAGCAGTTGGAGAAAGCGGTCCAGCTCTCGCCACAAAAGGCTCCTCTGCGATGCCTGCTTGGCCAGGTTTACCAACAGGAGAAAATGACTGCAAAAGCTCAGTCTGAATTTGAGCGCTGCACCGCCCTACGGACCTCCGAATCGCAACCCGCGGGGGTCAACCAAACACATTGACGTTTCCTTTTCGCCAATTCGATCGCCGCTCCGTGTTGCTAGTCGTTGCGTTTATAGCGGCTTACATCGCAAGCGACGCCAACAGCGCGTTCGGTGGGCAATCCGCCCCGGTGCCGCTTCCGCTCCCAAAGTTGGTCCCGGGAAAATTCAGAGATATAACTTCCGAACTGAGCATCGACTTCCGATATCTCTCCTCTCATACCACGAAAAAATACCTCATCGAAACTATGGGAACGGGAGCTGCGCTCTTCGATTTTGACAATGACGGGCGCTTGGATATTTTTTTGGTAAACGGCGCCCCGTTGACCGACCCCACGCCGAAAACAGCTATCCCGCAAAAGACGGGCCCTCAATACTGGAATCGTTTGTATCACCAGAAGCGAGATGGCAGGTTCGAAGATGTGACCGAAAAAGCGGGACTCCAGGGCGTCGGATACGGAATGGGCGTTGTCGTTGGAGATTATGACAACGATGGGTTCGAAGATCTGTACGTGACGGCTTATGGAGGCAATCGGCTTTATCACAATAATGGCAACGGCACATTCACGGACGTCACTGAAAAGACGGGCGTAGCTGGCGAAGGATGGTCAACGAGCGCCGCCTGGGTGGACCTCGACAATGATGGCCTGCTGGACTTAGTCGTTCTCCGTTATCTCGACTGGGATTTCAGCGACGTGTGGTGTGGTACGCATAAAGAAGGATATCGTTCATACTGCACGCCCGACATTTTCAAGCCTATCGCGCCACTGGTTTATCACAATGAGGGGAACGGCCGCTTCACGGAAGTCTCTCAGAAGATCGGCATAGCGAAACCTGGGCGGGGATTAGGAATTGCTCTCGCAGATTACGACCGCGATGGGCATATCGACGTCTTTATCGCCAACGATTCCATGTTTGAATTCCTCTACCACAAGAAGATCGATGGCACGTTCGAAGAGGTCGCTTTGCCTGCCGGCGTTGCCGTCGACAGTGACGGCAACACGTATGCGGGGATGGGTGTCGATTTCGCTGACTATTACAACGATGGCCTTCCGGATCTGCTCGTCACGGACTTGGGAAACCAAAGATATGCGCTGTACAAGAATAATGGAGACGGAAGCTTTACCTACGCAAGCTTCTCGTCCGGAATTGGAACCATCACGCAGCGATTCTCTGGCTGGGGCGTTCGTTTCATGGACTACGACAACGACGGCTGGAAGGATGTTATGGTCGCGCAGGGACATGATTTGGACAACGTGGAGCTGACCACGCCCACTCTGCGTTATCGCGAGCCGATGCTTCTCGCCCGAAATATGGGCAGGGATTTCGCAGATGTTTCTGCGCAATCGAGCAGTGTATTTCAGATTCCCTGGGTCGGGCGTGGTATGGCCGTCGGAGACATCGATAACGACGGACGGCTGGACGCGCTGGTTACTACGAACGACGGACCGGTTCATGTCCTGCACAACGAGACTCAGACGGCGAATCATTGGCTTCTCCTGAAACTTGTGGGGCACAAGAGCAATCGGGACGCGATTGGCGCAGAGGTGAGAGTGAAGACTCAGCATGGGTCTCAGCTTGGTATCGTCACCACTGCAAGCAGCTATCTCTCGTCCAGCGACAAACGCCTGCACTTCGGCCTGGGCACAGACGAAGTAGTCGAGGAGATGGAGATCCGATGGCCAAGTGGCATCATTCAGAAGCTGCAGAATGTGCACAGTGACCGCATAATGCAGATCGATGAACCTGGGCCGAATGAGTCCTCGGCTTCGAAAAAATGATGCGCCGATGAACAGCACACTGAAGCCGTTCGCGGTCATCCTGCAGCGCCTTTTCGCGTGGTCCTCCTATGCCGCAAACCGAGACTCAGCGCAAACGAGCCCGGGGCTCGATCGCCGCTCGCTGATGTTTTCTCTGATGTCCATCGCGGCTACGCCGATTCTTGGCAGAGCATTCGCGATGGGCCTTCAGGACCGGCAAACGAAACCAACCAAACCTTCCGGTGTCATGACTGGCGGTGAGTACGCGCCCATGTATGACGCTCGTCACCGCCCAATCACCGCAGGTGGCTTTGTGGACGGAGCGCCGGCCGTTTACGAGGACTACACACGACAATCGGGTCTCGACGCGTTCAAACATCGCTGCGGTACGCCGCAGAAGACGACGATCATCGAAGTTAACGGCTCCGGCGTTGGGCTGATCGATTACGACAACGACGGCTGGTTGGACATCTACATGCTGAACGGCTCCACGTTTGCTGCGCTCAAAGGAACGGAGCCCGCTCCAAGGGCCATGTTGTTCCACAACAATCGCGACGGTACGTTCACCGACGTGACCGAAAAAGCCGGAGTCGCTAACGAGCGCTGGGGCTTCGGAGTCGCCGTGGCAGACTTCGATAACGACGGCTGGCCTGACATTTACGTGTCGAATTTTGGCAAGAATCGCCTTTATCGCAATAATCACAATGGCACCTTCACGGATATCGCTGAACAAGTAGGCGTAGCAGTGGGCGGTTGGTCAACCGGTGCTACTTGGGGCGACTACGACCGCGATGGCCGTCTGGATTTGTTTGTGCCCGGTTATGTCCAGTTTGACCCCGATCACCCGGCGCTTGCCGGTAAGAATGGAGTGCCCCCGAGTTCTTGCGAGTTCCGCGGTGTGCATGTCTTTTGCGGCCCGCTAGGACTGGTCGGTGAGAAGGATCGCCTCTTTCATAACAATGGTGACGGCACGTTCACAGAGGTGAGTGAGAAGGCGGGCGTTTCAGATCCGAATGGGGCTTATGGATGGTCTTCTGTTTTCGTGGATGTGGATGACGACGGCTGGCTCGATCTGCTGGTGGCGAACGACTCTGTCCCAAATTTCCTTTACCGGAACAATCATGACGGTACATTCAAAGACGACAGTTACATATCAGGGCTGGCCGTGAACGCCGATGGTCGCGCCCAAGCCTCCATGGGAATTGGCATCGGTGACTACAATCGCGATGGAAAGGTTGATTTTCATCTCACGACCTTCTCCGCCGATTACAAACCTCTCTATCGGAACGACGGCGATGGTGAGTTCAGCGACGTTACTGCCGGAGCCAGACTCCTGCACCCGACCATTCCCTTTCTTGGTTGGGGCACCGGGTTTGTCGATTTCGACAACGATGGCCTTTTGGACATCTTTTCAGTAAACGGCCACGTCTATGTGCAGGCCGACGGGGCAGATTGGGGAACAACGTGGGCGCAGAGGCCCCTGCTTTTCCGGAACCTCAACGGGCAGCAATTCGAGGAAGTTCCCCCCGCGACGGGGTCGGGCCTTGCGGTTGTTATTCCCGCGCGTGGTGCAGCGTTCGGAGATCTCTTCAATACTGGCAAAATCGACGTAGTGATCAACAATATCGATCGCGAGCCGACTTTGCTTCGAAATGTGGTGAAAAACGCGAACCACTGGATCACTCTGAAATTGGTCGGCGGCCCGAAGAGCCCGAGCGACGCGATCGGGGCAAAGGTTTTCGTCACCTCGGGCGGAGTCCGCCAGCGCGCGGATATCTTTAGTGGCGGGAGCTATTGCTCTTCTTCGGACCCTCGGGTGCACTTTGGGCTTGGATCATCGAATCGCATTGACAAGATCGACATCCATTGGCCGAGTGGCTTTATCGAGCAAGTGCCACCGCCGAAAGTGGACCGAATCGTTACTGTCACCGAAGCGAAGGGGCCGCTTGTCACGTATCACGCAAATGGATTTTGAATGCCTATAGAGCCGTATAATCTTCGTCGAGGAAAACGTGTTTTCCTCCAGGCAGACTCCGATGCATAGGCTATTCAGGCGGGGAATTCTGATTTTTCGGCAACGGCCGTTTCTTGCTTTTTGCCTCATAGTTGTTTTCGTCTTCGCTGCCGGACGCGCCATCGCCCAATCGCCCTCCCCGGCATCGGCTCAGGCCCGAGATTCGAACGATGACAAAACTGTTTCGAGCCCGACGGCGCTGCCCAAATCGCTCGATCTCAAGTTCGCAGAGGCAGAATCGCTGATGGAAAAGGGACAACTGAACGAGGCCGAAGCGACCATCCGCCAGGATTTGAAGACAGCGCCACAGTCGGCTGCTGCACATTTTCTGCTTGGCTACATCCTATACAAGGAAATTCAAGCGGAAGCAAAACGAGTTGATCCCAACCCGAATGCCGTCTATGCGGCACCCACGAAATCTCTCATTGAGCTCCGGGAGAAAAACGCAAGAGAATCCTTGGGCGAATTCACTGTGGGGGCCCGCTACCGCACTCCCAGCGCATTCGATCTGAAAATCGTTGCCATGGATTACATTTTGCTTGGTGATTTCACGGACGCCGATAAGTGGCTGACGCGATCCCTCCAAGGGAATCCAACTGATTCCGACGGCTGGTACCAGCTTGGTCGCACGAAGTACAACGAGAACCGGTTCACCGAAGCGATCGACGCATTCAAGAAGTGCCTGGCGATCGATACAACAAACATCAAAGCAGAAGAGAACCTGGGATTGTCTTATGCAGGACTGGGCGACGATGCGGAAGCTATCAAAGCCTACCAAACCGCAATCGATTGGCAGGCCAGCTCAGGCAGCAAGGATGTCGAAGCTTACTTTGCTCTGGGCACCTTGTTATTGGGCGAAAATCGTCCCCAAGATGCCATTCCGGTATTAATTCAGGCGACACAAATTGCCCCGTCCGTATCTCAAGGTCACGAATTGCTGGGCCAGGCCTACATTCAGACACAAATCCTTCCTAAAGCGCAGACGGAATTGGAAGAAGCGGTGAGCCTCTCGCCTGATGTTGGTCGCTTGCATTGTGTTCTCGGCCAAACCTATCGAAAAGAGGGACTCACAACGAAAGCAAAAACGGAATTCGATCGCTGCTCTGCGCTACAGAAAGAGCACCCATCGGATCGCAGTACTATACAGTGATTTGGCGGCGGGCCAAATGTCATCTGCAGGGCCAAATCGAGCGCATCGCCGAGATGCGCAAAGTTGGTTGATCTCGCTCACCGCTGAGGCGTATCCGGTATTTTGGATTTCTCTTTCATTACCTCTTGGGCGTGTTTTGCTTCCGCTGCGCGCGCATTTTGTTCCAGCTTCCCAAAAGTAGACATTTCCGCGTTCGCCTCCGCTGTTCTCCCCAGACCGCGGTATGCCTGCGCCAGCATGAAGTGTAAGCGCGGATCTTCGGGATCAGTTTTGATAGCCATTTGAAGATCTGGTACAGCTTCTTCGTACCGATTCAGGCGAATGAGCGCGGTGGCACGATCCGGCCTGGCCTCCATCAGGTACGGGCAGGTCTGCAGGGCACGATTGATATCGTCGAGTGCTTCCTCAGGACGCAGGTGTTGTTCGAGCAGAATATTCCCGAGCTTCCATTGCGCGTCGCAGTTCCCTGGATCGTTGGTTAGTTCCGCTTGAAACTGCGCTGTCGCATCCGCCCAGTCATCAAGCTGCCAATAGGCATTGCCGAGCTTGTAGTGGGTGCCAGTCTGATTGGGAGCTATATCAACTGCTTTTTTGTATTCCACCAGCGCCCCATCAAAATTTTTCATGCTGGACATGATGTCGCCGCGAATTTGGTGAGACAGCACTGAATTTGGATCAATCGCGTCAACCTTCGCGAGAGCCTCTTCGGAAAGCTGAATATAGACGTTCCCCAACATGTACCAGATTTCCTGGTCTTTGGGCTCGCGTTTCGCCAACTCCTGCAAGTGCGCCGCCGCGAGGCCGAAGTTTCGAAGCTTGACCAAGTCCTTGGCAAGATAAAGTTCTGCGTTGTTGTCCTTCGGATTCTTTCGAATTGCTGCTTCCAACGGCTGTCGCGCCTCCGTATATTCGCCCGCCTCGTAATAAGCGATGCCGAGTAGGACGCTTGCGGAATACATAGTCGGATACACTTTCAAGCCTTGCTTGAGCGTAGCAATTGCTTGGGGGTATTCGTGTTGTTTCAGATAGAGTGCGCCGAGGTTGTTGTACGCAGGCCCAAGGCGAGGCGCAACTTCAAGGATCGACTTGTATTTTGAGATTGCACCGGCCATGTCGCCGCTTTGCTCAGCCGCCTTAGCTCCCGCGTAGAGCTGGACTATACGAGGATCGTTCGCGTCCGGCTCCGCCTGTGGGTAGGCAGCCAACAACGGAAATATCGAAATCGAGCTGGCAAGAGCGCAGCCACAGATCACCTTGGCAAAGCGTATCGGATTCGGAGCCGAGAAAAGACACCACCGCATGGCTCGTTCGATTCTACTCTGGGTCTACGTATTTCAATCCTGCGACTTGCACCCGTAATCGCCACGGCGCGTCCGAGCGGGCCCGCAGCAACAGTCTGGATGTGATCAAGGATGCTCAGACCGTGGGAACGTGACTTTAGTACAAATAATGTTAACTGTGTCCTATTTCTTTTCTCGGCCTTTCTGTCCGATACTCCCATATCGAAATGCTTCTGCTTCTGTTCGGCAGCTTTCAACAAGCAAGTCGCCTAAAGGTTCTCTTTATACAATTCCTAAAGTCATTCAAAATGCGCTGCGTTGGGTCAACGTTCGTTTTGAGTATTGGGGGACTAATGCATATTTCACCCGCTAGCACAGCCAACTCGGCCAAGTTAATGGATTTTGCGAGGAGCAAACTTGCCCCGGTCGTCGGACTGGTGAGTCTATTGCTTGGCTCGGCAGCTTCGGCACAACGGTCTACGGCACCTGATTTAAGCAAAGATCAGATGCTGTATGTGGTCGGCTATGCACATCTCGATACCGAGTGGAGATGGGAGTATCCACAGGTCATCAACGAGTACCTCCGCAAAACCATGGAGGACAACTTCAAGCTTTTCGAGAAGTATCCGCATTATGTATTCAACTTCAGCGGGGCAAACCGTTACCGGTTGATGAAGGAGTACTACCCCGAAGACTTTGCGAAATTGAAAAGGTACGTGGACGAGGGCAGGTGGTTTCCCGCTGGCTCATCCATGGAAGAAGGCGACGTCAATACACCGAGCGCGGAAACGATTATTCGGCAAATCCTTTACGGCAATGAGTGGTTCCGCCGAGAATTCGGCAAGGCCAGCGCCGAATACATGCTGCCCGACTGCTTTGGCTTCCCGTCTTCGTTGCCGACAATTCTTGCGCACTCCGGAGTGAAAGGATTCTCCACGCAAAAGCTCGTGTGGGGATCATCGGCGCCGGGAGGCGGTGCCGAATCGATCGAGAAAACTCCCGAAGGCACGCCTTTCAATGTAGGTGTCTGGGTTGGTCCGGACGGCGAGAGCGTTCTGGCTGGCCTAAATCCCGGTAGTTATGGCGGCGCCATCGAGAGTGACTTGAGCAAACCATTGCCGCCGCTTCCGGCTAACAACGCACTGGATGAACTCAAGAAAAAGGTTCACGACCTCAGAGCAAAAATTGACGAGGATGATCGTAACAACAAGCTTGATCCAAAAGAGCTCGAACAGTATTACGAGTTACGCCGTCAGCGCGACGGATTCAATCGCGCACAGCAGGAAGACGAATTGCATCATTATCAAAATGACTGGGCCCGCCGCGTAGAGCAGAACGGCAAGGTTGGTGGAGTTTTCACCGACTACCACTATTACGGCACGGGAGACATCGGCGGCACGCCGGAAGAAGATTCCGTCAAGCGTTTGGAAGCCATTGTGACCAATGGGATCGCGAATCTGCCGCCCAGTCCGGCAAATCCTCAGGGCTGGCAAGGGAAAGTTGGCGATGGTCTCGTACATGTGATTTCTGCGACAGCCGATCAGATGTTTAGGGACATAAATCCTAAGCAAGCCAAAGATCTTCCCCGCTACACAGGCGAAATGGAGCTCACAAACCACTCTGCGGGGTCGTTGACCTCTCAAGCCTACCAAAAGCGATGGTTGAGAACGGAAGAACTGCTTGCCGAAGCAGCAGAGGAGGCATCCGTAGCGGCGGAATGGCTGGGCGCAAGGAAATATCCGCTGGAGAGGCTGAACAATGCATGGACATTGCAGATGGGCGGTCACTTTCACGACATTGCCGCCGGAACGGCCACTCCCAAAGCTTATGAGTTCGCGTGGAATGACGATGTGATCGCCCTGAATCAGTTCGCCGCCGTCCTCACCAGTGCCAGTGAGGGCGTTGCGAGCGCGATGAATACAGAGGCGAAGGGCACATCAATTGTCATCTTTAATCCTCTCGGTATTTCACGCGAAGACATCGTCGAAGCGTCCGTTGATTCTTCGAAGAACGCGGGTGTCCGCGTGGTCGGTCCCGATGGCAAAGAAGTTCCTGCGCAGATGCAGAACAGCAAAGTTGTTTTTCTCGCGAAAACACCGCCGGTTGGTTACGCAGTGTACGATTTGCAAACTGACTCTGAGGCTTCACATCAGCCATCAACGCTGCAAGTTTCCGAAAACTCACTCGAAAATAAGTATTACCGCGTGAAAGTGAATCCGGATGGCGACGTCTCCAGCATCTTCGATAAATCCCTCAACAAAGAATTGCTTGCTGCTCCTATGCGTCTCGCGATTTCTTATGACAATCCCGAGCAGTGGCCGGCGTGGAACATGGACTGGGACCAGGAGCAATCTCCGCCCAAAGCTTACGTAAGCGGCCCGGCGAAAGTTCGTGTTGTCGAAAACGGGCCAGTGCGAGTCGCCATAGAGGTGACACGTCAAACCGCAGGATCCAACTTCGTGCAGATCATCCGCTTGTCATCAGGGGACGCTGGAAAACGCGTTGAGTTCGGAAACATCATTGACTGGAACACAAAAGAGTCGAACCTCAAAGCAGTGTTTCCGCTGACTTCCAGCAATCGGATGGCAACCTATAACTGGGATATCGGCACCGTCCAACGCCCAACTGCCGAGCCGAAGAAATTTGAAGTTCCCTCGCACCAGTGGATTGATCTCACCGACATGAGTGGCACGTTTGGAGCGACAATTCTCACGGATTGCAAAAACGGTTCCGACAAGCCGAACGATAATACGATTCGCTTAACTTTGATTCGCACTCCCGGCGTGCGCGGCGGATACCCCGATCAGGCCACGCAGGACATTGGCCACCATGAATTTGTCTTCGGTATCGCCGGGCACAGTTCAGACTGGCAGACCGCACAAACGGATTGGCAAGCGCAGCGCTTGAATGATCCTTTGATCGCATTCAAAACGTCGTCCCATCCAGGTGCCCTCGGCCGAGCATTCTCACTAGTCAAGATCAGCGACCCTCGAATTCGCGTTTTGGCGTTGAAAAAAGCAGAGCATAGCAATGAGATCGTCCTTCGCGCAGTCGAACTCGATGGCAAGCCGCAGGAAAACGTCAAAATCGCATTCGCTGCTCCGATCAGCGCGGCTCGCGAAGTGAACGGACAAGAACAACCAGTTGGGCCCGCGACCGTGACGAATGGCTCGCTCGTCACGTCCTTCACTGCATATCAGCCACGAACATTCGCGATTAAACTCTCCCCGCCAGCGACCAAAGCATCAGGCGTCCGCTCCGTACCTGTTGCACTTGCTTATGATCTCGCAAGTGCCACAACCACCGGCACGCATTCGAACACCGGACTTGACGCCCACGGAAATTCCCTTCCGGCGGAAATGCTGCCGGAGCAGATAAATTTCGGCGATGTCAATTTTCAACTCGCAGCACCCGCTGCCCCTAATGCTGTCGTTGCAAAAGGTCAGAGTATCGACCTTCCCGTGGGCAAATTCGAGCGCGTGCACATTTTGGCTGCCGCCGCCAATGGCGATCAGAAAGCCACATTCGAAGTCGGTAGTAAGCAGGTGGATCTCAATATCGAAAACTGGGGCGGGTTTATCGGCCAATGGGACAACCGCACCTGGTCAAAAAATGGCGCCAATGACGATTACGGCGAGATGACAGGACTGAAACCCGGTTATATAAAACGTGCTGACCTGGCGTGGTATTCCTCGCACCATCACAACTCTGCAGGCGAGAACGTGCCTTATTCTTATTCCTATCTCTTCGCCTACGCGATCGACCTGCCGCCGGGTACCAAAAGCGTCAGGCTACCTGTGAATGACAACATTCGCATTTTCGCCATGTCTGTGAGTGACGAAGGCCCTCTCATTCGTCCTACGCAGCCGCTATATGATGTTCTACCCTTCCCGAAGAGCGGCGACCCTGATTTTCTTCTTGCGAGCTCGTCACCGAAGATGACGCTGCTTCAGGAGAGCAGTGAAACCGTTCAATTGACGCTCACAGCGCTGAATGGATTTGAAGACAAACCGATTTTCACTGCTTCAGGACTTCCCGCGGGCGTTTCAGCCAAATTCGATCCAGGAAGCACCGCCCAAGCGTACAAGCTGACATTGATCGCAGATAGTTCTGCGAAAGCCACCTCTTCCACTGTGACCATCTCTGCTTCGGCGAGAAGCATCTCGCACTCGACCACATTCGATCTCACCGTCGTACCAATGAAGCGCGGCGCCGTGCCGGTTGACCTCTCATCTGCGTACAACGTTCACGCGATCTACAGCGACGGATCGAAGTTTGCAAATTCAAGCAGTATGGATCGCGGCGGTTTCGCATATTCGGGCAATCTGCTTGGACCGCAACAGACTTGGAATGGCGTGCAATTCAAGCTCGGTGCCCCCAATGTTCTCGACGCGGCAAGTGGGAAAGAGATTACCCTCCCAATCGCCAAGTTCCGGAGCTTAAGCCTCCTCGCGACTGCTGTGGACGGCAGCCAGGGAGATCAGGTTTTTACGGTCAATTACGCAGACGGAACTCGCCAGACTGTCGAGCAAAGTCTGAGCGACTGGTACGCACCGTCCAACTTCCCAGGAGAGTTCAAAGCAGTAATCATGCCCTACCGACTCTCGGGTACGGGCCAAAAAGACGAACGCACGTTTTATCTATACGCGTATTCGTTCGATCTCGATCCAAATAGAGATGTACGGAGTATTAGCTTGCCCGACAACGATGCCGCACTGGTGTTTGCTTTGAGCCTCGAACCAACGCGCTAAGATTCTTCCCAAGGAGCTGATATGAACAGTACGCCTAATTCTCTGATAGTAGTGCTCCTTTGCACCGCGGTCTTGGCACAAGGTGGAGATTCGCAAACAACAGATCCAACTCCCGCTAGCGCGGGAGGCCAGGCCAGCGCCACTGCATCAAATCAGGCACATGACTCCTTAGGCGTAGCCGAGGGCAGCGTATTTCACGTTGTGCTCGCTAAGAATGTGGACGCGAAAAAGAACAAAGTGGGTGACGAGGTGACTACCACGGTTGTCGAGGACCTCAGGTCGCGTGGCCAACTGATGGTTCCGAAGAATAGCGTTGTCGTTGGCCACATCACGCAGATTGAGGCGCACAGCAAGGAGCATCCACAATCGCAAGTCGCTGTAGCTTTTGATCGGCTGGTCATCAAGGACGGTAGCGAAATTCCGTTATCTGCCTCGATTCAGGCCGTGGCGGCACCCGAAGCAGCGGCAAGTAATGATTCTGGGCAATCCGGCACGGGCTATGGCGAAATGGGTGGCTCGATGGGCGGGACTGTGGCGGGTTCTGGTGGGCGGGCCTCTCCATCCGTCCGCGGCACCTCTAGCGGAGTCGGAGGACCAGGAGCGGGTGCTGCTAAATCCATCGGCAGCATAGGGGATACATCCAACGGGTCGCGGGGACTTTCGGCAGCAAGTCACGGGGTTATCGGGATCAAGGGTCTTTCTCTGAGCACGCAAGACGAGACGTCGCAAGACTCTGTGATCAGCTCAGATCACCAGAACATCCATTTGGAACACGGAACACAATTCGTGCTCCGAGTCAAGGCAAAATCATGAAGCGCATTTTCGCCTCTCCTTCTGAACGGGCGATCATTGACGCTCACTGCTCAATGCGTGATATTGCGCCTGAAATCCGTTTGACTGCGCCGGGCGTAGTCGATTTATACTAAGATATCTATATAAAGACATCTAAGTATGGCAAAGACGGATGCTCTCCAGGGTTCGCTAGATCTGCTCGTCCTCAAGATATTGTCGCGGCGCCCGCGACTGCACGGATACGCCATCATGGCTGCCATCGCCGGTACATCCGGCGAAGTACTGCGCGCAGAGGAGGGGTCGCTTTACCCCGCGCTGTATCGGATGGAGGAAGCAGGTTGGATTCGTGCCGAGTGGATCAAGAAAGGCTCCGGCCGCCGGGCCCGCATCTACGAATTGACCGCCGCAGGCAAAAAGCAACTGGGAGTGGAAGAATCGCGCTGGCAGTCAGTCGTATTGGCAATCAACCGGGTTCTCCGGGAGGCCTGACATGTCTATATGGTCCCGCATCTCGAATGCCCTGCACGGCGAGCGCTTGAATCGCGAGATCGATGAAGAGTTGCAGTCACACATTGAAGAAGCCATTGCCTCAGGACGTGATCCCGGCGAAGCGCGCCGTGCTTTCGGCTCCGCTTTGCGTGCCCGCGAGGCGAGCAGCATTCGAGTTGCCGGATGGCTTGAGTCGCTTCTCGCCGATCTACGTTTCGGTTGGCGGCAGCTCTGCCGCAACAAAGTCGCGTCTGCGGCCGCTGTACTTTCCCTTGCCCTCGGCATCGGCTGCTGCGTCGCCGCCTTCCGGCTGATCGACGCCCTGCTCTGGAGACCCCTGCCTATCTCTAATTCCAGCGGCCTCTACTTCCTCTCCCGCAAGTTAACCGGCCCTGAGGGCAAGCCTATCGAGGAT
>Ga0068868_100001683_pt1 | contig 15119 bp, 13 predicted proteins | sample KBSMisM42_FD_64660 | JGI IMG/M metagenome (GOLD analysis project Ga0068868, IMG submission 64660) | Miscanthus rhizosphere microbial communities from Kellogg Biological Station, Michigan, USA - KBS Miscanthus M4-2 | ecosystem: Host-associated > Plants > Roots > Rhizosphere > Soil ...
CGTTCTGCCGCTTGTCGTCGCGCCGATAGTCGTAGCGGCTCGCGGCGAGCTCGCCGTCCCAGCGGCCGAGGGTGTGGCTCTTGATCGAGAGCCCGTGCATCAGGTGGGTGAGCTGCTCGCGGGTGGCGGCGAAGTCGCCGCCGCTCAGCGTGTACGTGCGGCCGTCGATGTTCACCGGCCCGCTCCAGACGGGGTTGCCTTCGCCGTCGCGCAGGTAGGTGCTCGCGTCGCCGGCCGAGTCGTTGCGCCAGAGACCGAGCACGTAGCTCGCGCGCAGCGTCGGCGTGAGGTCGTAGGCGAGCTTCAGCTTGAGGTGGTCCTGGCGGGTGTCGTAGCGGGTGCCGTCGCCGAGCAGATACCACGGCTGGTTGGCGTTGTTGAGGCTCGGCACGGCGCCGCTCACCGGCGTGCCGCCGCCGCCCGGCGTGCCGGCGGCGACGAGGCGGGTCGCGAAGGTCAGCGGCTGGCCCTCGCTGTCGGTGCGGTTGAGGTTGATCCGCCAGGCCCAGTCACCGGCCCGGTTGCCGAGCGAGGCACTCGCCTGCCAGCTGCGGTAGGTGGCGTGCCTGTTGTCGAGCTCGAAGGGCTGCACAACATAGCCGACCTTGGCGTGCGCCTCGAAGCGGGTCGGCATCCGGGTCACGAAATCGACCACGGCCCCGACCGAGTTGCCCGGGTAGGCCGCCGAGAACGGCCCGTACATCACGTCGACGCGGTCGATCTCTTCGGGCGTCACCAGGCCCCAGCGCGGCGGGAACGACAGGCCGCCGACCCCGTTGCCGAGGAAGTTCGACAGCAGGATGCCGTCGGCGTAGACCGCCGAGCGCGCGCTGTTGCCGGTGCCCGAGGCGCGGCTCGACAGCACCGCGTGGTTGTAGTCGCCGATGTAGCGCTTGCGCACCAGCAGGCTCGGGAAGTAGCGCAGCGCGTCTTCGCTGTCGGTGGCGTTCACCGTCTGCTCGATCTGGTCGCGCGTGGCGCTCTCCATCGTGGTCGGGATCTGCGAGGGCAGCGAGCTCGGGCGCGAGCCCCCTTCGACGATCACGACGCCGAGCGACTTGACGTTCGCCTCGGCCGGCGGCGCGTCGCCGGGTGCCGACTGCGCCAGGACGGCGATCGGCCAGACCAGCGCGAGGCCGGCCAGCGCGTGGAGCTTCTTCATGGTGGATCTGCAGCGATGGGCCGCGGCCGGCCGCGCGTCAAGCGCGGCCCGGTGCGGCCTCGAGGGACAAGCGGCGTCCCGGCGGTGTTTCGTGGGGCGACGGTCCGCGTCTGTCAACGCACCGTCCCGAAACCGCAGGCACGCCCCGACGGGCGGCTCAGCTCCGGATCGGTGGCGCGCGCGGCTGCGCGCTCGACCATACGCTGAGCGTGTCGTCGGCGTGCAGGAATGCCGGCGGGTCGAGTTCGCCCAGCAGCGTCGGTTGGGGCAGCGCCGCCGGGCTCGGCGGCACCAGCAAAGCGTCGGCGTGCAGGCTGCAGTACGGGCAGTGATCGAGCAGGTGGGCCATGCCGGGCAGCGGCCGCTCGCCCGTCGTGCCGTGGTCGAGCGCCACCGGCGCGGCGCCGGCGCTCGAGCAGATGACCGTCCACGGGGCTGCGCCGGGCATGCCCATCGCGAGCGAGAACGCGGGCGCGAGCGACGCCATCAGGACGGCCAGGGTGGCGATCCAGGTGATGACGAGGCGTCGTGCGGCGCGCATGCGCGGGATTCTAGGTGCGCACGCCGGGCGAACCGCGTGGCCCCGCCGCGCGACTTCAGAACGCTTTGCGCAAGGTCAAGCGCAGCGTACGCGGTTCAGCCGGATGCATGTGGCGATCCGCGACCGGCGCCGCTTCGCCGGGCAAGCGCGAAGCGTAGAAGTATTCGATGTCGTTGACCCTGCGGTCGAACAGGTTGAACACGTCGAGGGTCAGCTCGGTGCCCGGCCCGAACCTGCGGCCGACGCGAAGGTTCGTCGTCAGCGACGACCTCGAGCGCTCGCTGTCGTCCTCGGTCAGCGCGCCGGCGCCGAGGTAGCGCCATTGCAGGCTGGCCGACCACGGGCCGAGGTCGTGCACGCTGAACGCGACCGACGCCACCTTGTCGACCGCGTTCGGAATGCGGTTGCCAGTTGCGGCCGCATCAGAGAAGCGCGCGTGCGTCCAGGCCAGGTCGGCATCGATCAGCAGCCAGGGCAGCGGGATGGCGCGGTTGTTCCACTCGATGCCGCGGCGCGTGCTCGGGCGGCTCGCCTCGGTGGCCCCCGCGTCGCCGACGTAGACCAGCTCGGAGTCGAAGTCGAGCGTCCACAGCGCCAGCGAGCTCTGCAGGCCCGGGATCCATTCGGTGCGCGCACCCAACTCGAACCCGCGTGCGGCCACGACGCCGGGCACCTTGTCGATCGGGTCGCCGGTCTTCGGGTCGACCGTGGCGGTCGTGCCGCGCGCGTCGTTGCTGTGGAAGCCGCGACCCGCGTTGACGAAGAACTCGGTGCTGCGCCACGGGCCGAAGATCAGCGACAACTTGGGCGAGAGCAGTTGGGCCGACGTGGCGCCGGAGTTGGCGGCGTTGCTCAGGCTGTCGACCTTGAAGCGGGCCTGGTCAGTGCGCGCGCCGACGATGCTGCGCAGCCAAGAGGTCAGCTCGATCGCGGTCTGGCCGTAGAGGCCCAGCATGGTCTCCTGCACCTTGTCGTCGCGCGTCGTGCCCGTGACCCGGCGCGCGACGGTGTCGAACAGGCCGACGTGAACGCGGTCGTGCCGCAGCTGCAGGCCGAACTCGCTGCGCGCCGCCAGGCTGCCGAGTCGGTGATCGAAAGCGTGGGCGGCGCCGATGCCGTAGACCGCGCGCCGGTCCTGCTGCGCGAATTGGTCGCCCTGGGCCGGGCGTTCGAGCGCGTAAGTGAAGTCCGAGAACAGCTGCAGCCGGTAGCCGATGGCATATGCGGCGAGCGTGGTCGAGCCGGTGTCGGTGTGGCGGTGCCACTCGCCGGACAGGCCGGTCCGCTGCGTCGTGCCGCCGTCCGTCGGGTCGAGGCTGTCGAAGCGGCCGAAGGGCTGGCCATCGAGCGTGCCGGCATCGATCAGGCGCTGCGGGATCTGGTCGGTCGCGTCCCAGCGCGCGCCGTAGGCCATCAGGCTCGCATGCCAGCCTTCGGCGCGCGCGCCGCCGGCGAGGCGCAGCACGGCGTTGGCCTTGCGCAGATGCTCCGGGACCGTCCACGGCCCGTCGTTGTGCTGCAGCTCGATCGCACCGAGCAGCGCAAGGCCGTCGCCAACGTTCGCGGAGCCGCCGCCGACCACGCGCTGATAGCGCCGCTGGCTGAGCGTCAGCGCGGCGAACGGCGCGTCGAGCGTCGTGCGGTAGACGATGTCGGCGGACCCCGCGGCCGAAAAGTCGCCGTTCTGCGCGAAGTACGGGCCCTTGCGGTACGCGATGCGGTCGACCAGTTCGGGGATCAGGAAGTTGAGGTCCGAGTAGCCCTGGCCGTGACCGTGCGTCGGCATGTTGACCGGCACGCCGTCGACCGAGGTGGCGAAGTCGGTGCCGTGGTCGAGGTTGAAGCCGCGCAGGAAGTACTGGTTGGCCTTGCCGTCGCCGGAGTGCTGCGTGACGATGACGCCTGGCACGAACTCCAGCACCTCGCCCGGCCGCAGTGCCGGGCGGCTCTTCAGCAGCTCGGCGCGGATCGTCCCCTGCGAGGCCGCGTCCGACGTGCCGATGGCGTTGTCGTAGTGGCGGCCGCTGACCTCGACGCGGTCGAGTTGCCCCACGGCCACCGCGAGCGGGGCGGCGGCGGCCTCGTCGGCCGTCTGGCCCAGGGCCGCGCCGGCGACGAGTGCCAGCGTGGCGGCGAGCGACAGGGTGCTCGGCCGGTGGTGTCTGCGAAGGATCATGGACCGCAATGCTGCCTCCCGGCGTTGTCATGCGTATGACATCGCACCCGATCGTCTTACGCGGCTGCGCAAGGATCGGATGCAGCCGGGCTCAGCGCTGCGGTCCGGGCGCGGCGGGCGCCGGCCCGCGGCAGCACGCCATCACGAAGCTCAGCCCGACGAGCGCGATCACCGCCAGGCCGATCGCCAGCTCCTTGCCCTCGAGCCAGCCGTCGACCCGGCCGGAGGCCATCCGGCCGGCGCCGAGTGCGGCGACCAGCAGGCTGACACAGGCCACTGTCAACGTCATCGTCCGGGAAGCGACGACCGCGAGCCGGTCAGTTCGGTCGATCAGGCGCGCGATCCACCAGCCGTTCACGCCATCGGCCAGCAGCATGCCGAGCACGAACAGCAGCCCCAGCGTCAGCGCCTGCGCGACGCCGCCGAACCGCACGCCCATCACGGCGAACCACGCCGCCTGGCCCAGCGTGTCGAACGAGAACGCGAACAGGGCGCCGACGCCCACGACCACTGGCGCGCTCGAGCTCCGTTCGGCCCGGCCGAGCAGGCGCCCGACGAACTTGCCCCGCACGCCGATCAGCGGCACGGGGGTGTCGGGTGCAGCGCGCAGCACCGCGCGCAAGTTCATGCCGCCGAGCAACAGCAGAAAGGCGATCGAGATGCCCGCGCCGACCGGCTCGAACCACCCCGGCGGCGCCCCGTGCGCGCCGCTGGCGCCGGCCACCAGCGCAATTGAGACGACCACCGCGCCGTGGCCGAGCGAGAACAGCGCGCCGCAGCAGTGGGCGTGCGGCTGTCGCCGGCGCGAACTGACACGGGTCAGGCCGTCGATGGCGGCCAGATGATCGGCATCGAGGCCATGGCGCATGCCCAGCAGGAACACCAGGGCACACAGGGCGCTCCAATCGGCAGGAAGTGTGGGCATGGGAAGGGCGACGTTCGTAAGACGAATATACAGAACGTCATACAGGAATCGTGCCGCTGCCGGCCGGCCGCGGCGTTCCGCGCCCCGCGCAGCCCGGCTCAGCGCTGCGGCCGGGCGGCGCGGCGGCGTTTCGGCTGGCCCGGGTGCGCCGTGGCCGGCTCCAGGTGCGCGTGACCGTGCGCATGGTGCAGCGCCATCGGCACCAGATGAAGCTGGCCGTGGCTGACGCCGGGCTGCGCGATGACGGTTTCGGCGAACGCCCGCACGGCATCGGTCCGTCCACGCAGGATCACGGTCTCGATGCAATGGTCGTGGTCCAGATGCGCGTGCGTGGCCGACACCGTGAGTTCATGGTGGTCGTGCTGCAGATCGGTCAGCCGCGCCGCCAGCTTGCGCTGGTGGTGGTTGTAGACGTAGCTCAGCGTCGCGACGCACGGCGCGTCGGGGCGATCCCGCAGGCGAACGTTGCCGAGGTCCTGGCGCAGCAGGTCGCGAAACGCCTCGGAGCGGTTCTCGTAACCGCGTGAGCGCACCAGGGCCTCGAAGGCCTCGGCGAGCTCGTCGTCCAACGACATGGTCAATCGCTTCACGGTGAACGGGCTCGTCAGTGCAGAGGCCGGCAGTCTGCCATGGGCTTCACCGCCGCGCGGGCGTTCATGCCGCGCTGCGCGTCACTCCGGATTGACCGCCCGCAGGGGCGAGAAGCGCTCTTGCGGGGCGGTGATGAGCGGCAGCACTCGACTGGCCGTCAGCCACGAGATGCCGAACGCGACCAGGCCGGTCGCCTCGCCGTAGAAGGTCAGCCTCGGTAGCGCCGCGCTGAGGGTACCGCCGGAGAAACGATCGACGGCGAGCGCGGCGATCGAACAGAGGATCGCGGTGCCGCACAGGATGTAGATGGCCGAGCGCGCCCTGGCTTGCGGATAACCTTTGCTGCGGGCACGCCGATGGAACAGATAGCAGAAGTACGCCAGTATCAGAAACATCACGCTGGCTGAGGCGCCGTGGACGAACGGCACCATCGGCGGATGGATGTCGCAGGTGCACGGGAAGAGCGCAATCCCGAGGCCCGCGAAGGACGCGCACTTGCTCAGGACCATCTCGCGCCTCGAAAGGCCGTTGTACGCGAGCAAGAGCGCGGAGATCGCGAACAGGAAGCCGATGAAGATGCTCTGTGACCATCCGCCTTCGTAGTAAGACGCGCTGATCGAAGCGATGGGCGTCTTCGCGAACAGGTCGGTCAACGTGGCCAGGCTCAGTGCCACGACGCCGACGACCAACTTGATGGTTCGGTGGTCAACCTCGGGGCGAGCGGGGGACGCGAGCATGGATGGGCCCTCCAGGATGAAACGCCAGCTTAGTGCGGTCGAGAGGAATGCTCGTCCGTCAAATGGGGGAACCTTGTCTGGCGCGCCGTCGGTCGCATCGACCGAGTGAGCGAATGCCAGAGCGGCGATAGGAGCAGGACGGTGGGGCGCTCTGTGGAGCGAAGTAAAGGAGGAGGCGTCGGCCGCAGGCCGGCGCCGGGGGACATGAGAGGAGCAGAGCGCCCCGGCGGCCTGCTCGCGCTCCGGCCTCGATTGGAAACGAACGGCCGCGATGGGGCCGAGAGCCGCCACACCTCGCAACTCAGCTCGGCTGAGCGTAGGGCCCCGACGTCATGGTGGACGGTGCGCCGGCCGATGCCCGAGCCGCAGTGACGCTTGGCGCGCCGCAGCGAGCAATTCGCGCGCCGCAGCGCCGTCCAAGCGGCTGTCGAACGAGGCCGAAGGGCCGATCAACGTGAGTGCCAGCACGATCCGGCCCTGGTGGTCGAAGACCGGTGCCGACAGCGCGCTGACACCGGCCACCACCCCGCCCTCCGATCGGCTCAGCTCGTCGCGGCGCACCTCGTTCAGCCCGGCGGCGAAGGCTCGCCATGTCGGCAGCGCCGCGCCCTTGGCCTCCTTGCGCTCGGCGTCGTAGACCTCTCGCACCGCCTCGGCGGGCAGGTACGCGGCGAACAGGCGCCCGGAGGCCGTGCCCGCCATCGAGAACACCGTGCCGTGGCGCATGTTGACGTGCACCGCGGCCGGCGACTCCTCGAGCAGCACGATGGTCGGCCCCCGGTTGCCCCAGACGGCGATGGCCGCGGTATGCCCGGTGCACAGCGCGAGCTCGGGCAGCAGCGGCGCCGCCACGCGCACCGGGTCCGACTGCTGCAGGCTCATCAGGCCGAGCTGGAGCGCGAGCGGCCCGAGACCGTAGCGGCCCGAGAGCTGATCCTGCTCGACCAGGCCGATCTTGCCGAAGCTCACCAGGTAGGGGTGGGCCTTGGCCGGCGCCATGCCGGCTTCGCGCGCGAGATCCTTCAGGGCCAGCGGCCGGCCCTGGTGCGCGAGCGCCCGCAGCAGTTGGCCGCCGACTTCAACGCTCTGGATACCCCGTTGTGCGCCCTCGCTGCGCCGCGGGCCCGCGCTGCGCAACCCGCTGTCGAGCGGCCGCACGTCATCGAAGTCGTTAGACATAGGCGAATCTGTTTGCTATAGTTTTGAGGAGATTCAACATTAGCGAACAATTTCTGTTCTGGCAAATCGGATCCATCCCCCACAGGAGACACCCCATGCGCAAGGCCTTCGCGAGCCAAGCCGACCTCGAAGAGAAGAAGGTCAGCTTCATCAAGCTGTCCGACAACGCCTATGCCTACACGGCCGAAGGCGACCCGAACACCGGCGTGATCGTCGGCGACGACGCGGTGATGGTGCTCGACACGCAGGCCACGCCGGCGATGGCCGAAGACGTGATCCGGCGCATCCGCGAGGTCACCGACAAGCCGATCAAGTACGTGCTGCTGACCCACTACCACGCGGTGCGCGTGCTCGGCGCCTCGGCCTACCGGCCGCAGCAGATCATCGCCAGCCAGGACACCCGCGACCTGATCGTCGAGCGCGGCGAGCAAGACAAGGCCAGCGAGATCGGCCGCTTTCCGCGCCTGTTCCGCGACGTCGAGAGCGTGCCGGCGGGGCTCACCTGGCCGACCCTCACCTTCACCGGCAAGATGACCTTGTGGCTGGGCAAGCTCGAGGTGCAGCTGCTGCAGCTCGGCCGCGGCCACACCAAGGGCGACACGGTGGCCTGGCTGCCGCAGCAGAAGATCCTGTTCAGCGGCGACCTGGTCGAATTCGACGCCACGCCCTACGCGGGCGACGCCTACTTCCGCGACTGGCCGCAGACGCTGGACAACATCGCCGCACTGGGCCCCGAGAAGCTCGTGCCCGGCCGCGGTGCGGCGCTGGTCACGCCCGAGCAGGTGCGGGCCGGCCTGGCCGGCACGCGCAACTTCATCGCCGACGTGCACGCCAGCGTCGAGGCGGGCGTGAAGGCCGGCAAGAACCTGAACGCCGTCTACAAGGACACCTTCGCGGCCCTGAAGCCGAAGTACGGCCACTGGGTGATCTTCGACCACTGCATGCCGTTCGACGTGACGCGCTGCTACGACGAAGTGACGCAGCACCCCGATCCGCGCATCTGGACTGCCGAACGCGACCAGCAGATGTGGGAGACCCTCGAAGGTTGAGGCGGGACCGCCGAGCGATGATGGAGACACGACCCATGCCCCACGGATCTGCCGCGGCCGTCGATTACCAGAAGACCGTCTTTCCCTACCGACGCAGCCCCGACCAGGACACCGCGGGTCCGGCACGTCATCCGGTGGTGGTGGTCGGCGCCGGCCCGGTCGGGCTGGCGCTGGCGATCGACCTCGCGTTGCAGCAGGTGCCGGTCGTGCTGCTCGACAACGACGACCGGCTGTCCAGCGGCTCGCGCGCCATCTGCTTCGCCAAGCGCACGCTGGAAATCTTCGACCGCCTGGGCTGCGGTGAAGCGATGATGGCCAAGGGTGTGTCGTGGAACCTGGGCAAGGTGTTCTTCCGCGACGAGCAGCTCTACCAGTTCAACCTGCAGCCGGAGAGCGGCCACGAACGCCCGGCCTTCATCAATCTGCAGCAGTACTACGTCGAGGGTTTCCTGGCCGAGCGCGCGGCCCAGCTGCCCCTGATCGACCTGCGCTGGAAGAACGCGGTCACCGCGATCGAGCAGCATGCCGACCATGCGGTGCTGACCGTCGACACGCCCGACGGCCCGTACCGGCTGTCGGCCGCGCACGTGGCCGCCTGCGACGGCTCGAAGTCGGCACTGCGCCGCCTGCTCGGCCAGGAGAGCCACGGCCGCAGTTTCCGCGACCGGTTCCTGATCGCCGACGTGAAGATGAAGGCCGACTTCCCGAGCGAGCGCTGGTTCTGGTTCGATCCGCCCTTCCATCCGAACCAGAGCGTGCTGCTGCACAAGCAGCCCGACGATGTCTGGCGCATCGACTTCCAGCTCGGCTGGGACGCCGACCCCGAGGTCGAGAAGCGGCCCGAGAACATCGTGCCGCGGGTTCGCACGATGCTCGCGCACACCGCGATGAAGGATGCCGAGTTCGAGCTCGAGTGGGCCAGCGTCTACACCTTCGCCTGCCTGCGCATGGACTCGTTCCGCCACGGCCGCGTGCTGTTCGCGGGCGACTCGGCCCATGGCGTGTCGCCGTTCGGCGCGCGCGGCGCCAACTCCGGCGTGCAGGATGCCGAGAACCTGGCCTGGAAGCTGGCGGCGGTGTTCCACGGCCGCGCCGGCGATGCGCTGCTTGCCAGCTACGGCCCGGAACGCGAAGCCGCGGCCGACGAGAACATCCGCAACTCGACGCGCGCCACCGACTTCATCACGCCCAAGAGCGAGGTCAGCCGCTTGTTCCGCGATGCCACGCTGGAGCTGGCCAAGGATCACGCGTTCGCGCGCACCCTCGTCAACAGCGGGCGCCTGTCGGTGCCGGCCACCTTGCACGGCTCCGCGCTCAACACGCCCGACCTCGATCACTTCGAAGGGCGCTTGGTGCCCGGTGCGCCGTGCGCCGATGCCCCGATCGTCGTCGTCGACGGCCGGCCGGCCTGGCTGCTGCGCCAGCTGCCCTCGGGAAGCTTCAGCGCGCTGCTGTTCGACGGCCCCGGCACGGCCGCCACCGCGGCGATGCTGCAGGACGCCGCGGGCGACATCGCGCCGCTGCAGGTGCTGCGCGTGGTCACGCTCGGTGCGCCCGGCGTGCCCGCACTGCCCGGCGTGCGCGATCTCGTCGACGCCGAGGGCCTGCTGACGCAGCGCTTCGACGGCGCCCCGGGGACGCTGGTCCTGCTGCGGCCCGACCAGCATGTCTGCGCACGCTGGCGGGCGCCGGCCGCCGCCGCCGTCAAGGCGGCGCTGAAGCGCGCCCTGGCGCTGCACTGAGGAGTCACGATGACGCTGATCACGCAACCCCACTTCGAGGCCGCCGACGACTTCTACGAGGCCCTGATCGATGCCCACCGCGACCTGCCGGCCGACCAGAGCCACGCGCTGAACGCCAAGCTGGTGCTGCTGCTCGCCAACCACGTCGGCGACACCCAGACCCTGCACGAGGCGCTGGCCGCCGCGCGTGCCAGCACGCTGAAGACGAATGCCGCCACCGCAGCCTGAACGACGCACACCGCCATGAACCGCGACCATCCGCTTCCCCTCACCGGCTTCGGCAACGAGTTCGCCAGCGAGGCCGTGCCCGGCGCGCTGCCGCAGGGCCGCAACAGCCCGCAGCGTGCCCCGCTGGGCCTGTATGCCGAGCTGATCTCGGGCACGGCATTCACCGCGCCGCGGGCGGCGAACCGCCGCACCTGGATGTACCGGCGCCGACCCGCCGTCGTCACCGGCGCCTTCCGCCCGTATGAACAGCGCGACTGGACCAGCGGCGCCGCGGGCGGCATCGTGACGCCGCCGGACCCGCTGCGCTGGAGCCCCTTCCCGCTGCCCGACGCGCCAACCGACTTCGTCGACGGCCTGCACACCGTGGTCGCCAACGGCGACCCGGAAGCGCAGACCGGCATGGCGGCGCTGGTCTACACCGCGAACCGCTCGATGCAGCAACGTGCGCTCGTCAACGCCGATGCCGAGATGCTGCTCGTGCCCCAGCAGGGGGGGCTGGTCGTGCGCACCGAGCTCGGCGTGGTCGAGGCGCGCCCGGGCGAGATCGTGCTGCTGCCGCGCGGCATGGCGTTCAGCGTCGCGCTGCCGGACGGCGCCTCGCGCGGCTATGTCTGCGAGAACTACGGCGCCCACTTCCGCCTGCCCGAGCTCGGCCCGATCGGCAGCAACGGCCTGGCCAATGCGCGCGACTTCATCGCGCCGCACGCGGCTTACGAGGACGGCGCGGCCGAGGTCGATTTCGAGATCGTCAAGAAGTACGGCGGGCGGCTGTGGCGCAACACGCAGCAAGGCACGCCCTTCAATGTCGTGGCCTGGCACGGCAACCTGGCGCCGCTGACCTACGACACCGCGAACTTCATGACGATCGGTTCGATCAGCTTCGACCACCCCGACCCGAGCATCTTCACCGTGCTCACCAGCCCGAGCGACACGCCGGGCACCGCGAACTGCGACTTCGTGATCTTCCCGCCGCGCTGGATGGTCGCCGAAGAGACCTTCCGCCCGCCCTGGTACCACCGCAACCTGATGAGCGAGTTCATGGGGCTGGTGCATGGCCAGTACGACGCCAAGCCTGAAGGCTTCATGCCCGGCGGCGCCAGCCTGCACAACTGCTTCGTGCCGCACGGCCCCGACGCCGAGGCGTTCGACAAGGCGAGCCGCAGCGCACTGACGCCGCACAAGCTGGACAACACGCTGGCCTTCATGTTCGAGAGCCGGCTGCGCTTCGTGCCGACGGCCTACGCGATGAACGGCGGCGCGCTCGATGCCGCGTATGCCGACTGCTGGCAGCCGCTGCGCGACCAGTTCGAGGCGGGCGCGTGATGAGCGAAACAGACCACACCCACAACCCGGCGCTGCAAAGCTGGGTCGAATCGGCGAATGCAGCCGATGCGGAGTTCCCGATCCAGAACCTGCCGTTCGGACGCTTTCGCAACGCCGCGGATGCCCCCTGGCGCATCGGCATCGCGATCGGCGACCAGGTACTCGACCTGCAGCGCGCCGGCCTGATCACCCACGCCGACATGAACGGGCTGATGGCGCTCGCGCCGCCGCAGCGCCGCGCGCTGCGCAGCGCGATCTCGCAAGGCCTTGCGCGCAGCAGCGATCGGCAGGCCGCGTGGCAAGCGGCGCTGCTGCCGATGGCTGGCGTGCAGCTGGGCCTGCCCTGCCACATCGGCGACTACACCGACTTCTATGTCGGCATCCATCACGCGACCGCCGTGGGCAAGCTGTTCCGCCCCGACAACCCGCTGCTGCCGAACTACAAGTGGGTGCCGATCGGCTACCACGGCCGCGCCTCGACGATCCAGGCCAGCGGCCATGCCTTCGCGCGCCCCTCGGCGCAGCTGAAGGGGCCGCAGGACGACGCCCCGCGCCTGGCGCCGACGCAGCGGCTCGACTACGAGCTGGAGCTGGGTTTGTTCATCGGCCGCCCGAATGCGCAAGGCACGCCGATCACGATCGACGAGGCCGAGGACCACGTCTTCGGCGTGGCCCTGTTCAACGACTGGAGCGCACGCGATGTCCAGGCCTGGGAGTACCAGCCGCTCGGGCCGTTCCTGTCGAAGAATTTCGCCAGCACGGTCTCGCCGTGGATCGTCACGATGGAGGCGTTGGCGCCGTTCCGCAAGCCCTTCGTGCGCCCGGCCGGCGATCCGCAGCCCTTGCCCTACCTCGACTCGGCGCTCAACCGCGCGCAAGGCGCGATCGACATCGACCTCGAGGTCTGGCTCCAGACCGCCGCGATGCGCGAGGCCGGCCTGGCAGCCGAACGCATCGCCAGCTCCAACTTCGCCGACGCCGCCTACTGGACCGCGGCGCAGCTGGTCGCGCACCACACCGTCAACGGCTGCAGCCTGAACCCGGGCGACCTGTTCGGCTCGGGCACCTTGTCGGGCAGCCTGCCCGAGCAGGCGGGCTCGCTGCTCGAGCTGAGCGCCGGCGGCAAGCAGGCCATCACCTTGCGAAACGGCGAGCAGCGCACGTTCCTGCAGGACGGCGACACCGTCACGCTGCGCGGCCGCTGCACGCGGGACGGTTGGCGCAGCATCGGCTTCGGCGCCTGCGCGGGCAGCGTACTCGCGCGGTAGACCGAACGTCGGCGCCGGCAAAGGCGTGAGGCGCTCTCGCGCTCGTCCCGGTTCTCGGCGCTACCCGATGCAGATCTTGCCGACCCGCACCGACATCGCCAGCTGTACGCCGTCGCGCAGCACGAGCAGGCGGAGCAGCGCGCCTTCGGTGTGGGCATCGCGCCAGACGCCCGGATTCAGCACGATGTCATCGTGCTGCAGCCCGGCCCGCGATGCGGGCGTGTCGTCACCGACCAGGATGATGCGTTCCGAACCCGGCTCGCTGGTGACGCCGACCCCGATGTAGCTGCTGCCCGCGCACGCCAGGCCTTTCGTCGACAGCCCGGGGCTGATGTCGACGTCGATGAGGCGCTCGCCCGCCGCATGGAGCTTCTCGGCGGTCATCTCCTGCCCGCGCGGCGGTGGTGCCGGCTTCACCATGACGCCTGCCGTGACGCGAACCAGCCCAGACAGGATCAGCAGGTGCAGCAGCACCGTCAGGATCGCGGCGACGACACGGGCTTCGACGCTCATCAGCTCATTTTGCGCCCGCGCTCATGCCTCCTTGCGAGGCCGTCCCGGGCATTCGGGATATGCGCGTTTCAGATAAGGAAAGCATTTTTTGTTGCTTCCGCGACGGACGATCCCTCCGCGATACTGCGCCATCCAAAGAGCGTCGGCGCTGAGTGCGCCGCGGCGCGCTCACCCTTCACCATCGCCGGCCTGCGACGCTGGCTCCTCCGTTGCGACCCGATGAACTTTCAACAGCTGCGCTCAGTGCGCGAAGCGCTTCGCTGCGGCTTCAACCTCACCGAAGTGGCCAAGGTGCTGCACACCTCCCAGCCGGGCGTGAGCCGGCAGATCCGCGAACTCGAAGAAGAGCTCGGCGTCGATCTGTTCGTGCGCGCGGGCAAGCGCCTGACCTCGCTGACCGAGGTCGGCAGCTTGATCGTGCCCATCATCGAGAACATGCTGAAGGACGCCGAGAGCCTGAAGCGCGCCGGTGAAGAGTTCTCGCAGCAGGCCTCGGGGCGGCTCTCGATCGCGGCGACCCATTCGCAGGCGCGCTATGCACTGCCGGGCGCGGTGCGCGACTTCCGCCGCCGTTATCCGCAGGTGAGCCTCGGCCTGCACCAGGGCACGCCGGACCAGGTGGCAGAGATGCTGATCTCGGGCGAGGCCGACATCGGCATCGCGACCGAGGCCCTGGCGACCTACGACTCGCTCGTCGCACTGCCCTGCTTCCGCTGGACGCACAGCGTGATCGTGCCGCCCGGCCACGCGCTGCTCGATGGCGCTGCGCTCACGCTCGAGCGGCTCGCCGAGTACCCCATCATCACCTACAACCCGGGCTATACCGGGCGCACGCACATCGACGAGGCCTTCGAGAAGGCCGGCATCGAGATCGACCTGGTGATCACCGCGATGGACGCCGACGTCATCAAGACCTACGTCGGCCTCGGCCTGGGGGTGGGCATCGTCGCGTCGATCGCGTTCGACGACGAGCGCGACCGCGAGCTGCGCGCAATCGATGCGCGCCACCTGTTCGAGATCAACCTGACCAAGCTGGCGGTGCGCCGCGGCAGCTTCCTGCGCAGCTACGTCTACGATTTCATCGAGACCTTCGCGTCGTCGCTGAAGCGCGAGGTCGTCGAGCGCGCGATGGCGACGCCGCCCGGCACCCGCATCGAGCTCTGACCGCGGGCTGCCGCGCGCGGCCGCTCCCGAGCGGCCGCGCCCCCTGGCGGGCTGGTCGTGCGTACCCGCGCTACCGGGGGTCCACCATGCCTTCAGATCATCGCCGCCGGGTCGGTGAGTTCGATTTCCGCCGCTGCGTTGGCGCCCGCCGAAAAGCGCGTGATGCGCCGCGGCTTCAGGTGCACCCGGCTGCCATTGCGCAGGCCGAGTCGATCGCGCAGCGCGGCGTAGTCGGTGCGCGTCATCTCGACGTCGACATAGCTGCCGTCATCGAGGCGCTTGAACTCGATGCGCGTCTGCGGCCCGACGGTCAGTGCCTGCGACAAGGTCACGGCGAGCGCGCCTTCCTGGGCGTCGGCCACGATCTCGAGTTCGTGCGGGCGCACATAGCTCACCTCGCCGGTCTCCGCCGCAGCAGCAGGAAGGTCTTTGGACGCGCCGGACGCGCCCGGCGCATGCCCGAAGCGGCCGTGGAACAGGTTCACGTCGCCGAGGAACTGCAGCACGAAGGGCGTGGCCGG
>Ga0068868_100001690_pt1 | contig 15098 bp, 17 predicted proteins | sample KBSMisM42_FD_64660 | JGI IMG/M metagenome (GOLD analysis project Ga0068868, IMG submission 64660) | Miscanthus rhizosphere microbial communities from Kellogg Biological Station, Michigan, USA - KBS Miscanthus M4-2 | ecosystem: Host-associated > Plants > Roots > Rhizosphere > Soil ...
GCGTAATACTCCAGATACCGTCCGCTGGCGTCGGCGACGTAGATCGTAATCCCGCCCGCACCGCCGTTCGCCAGCTTGATGACGCGGCCGTTCGCCGCGGCAAGCACCGGTGTGCCTCGCATCGCCATGATGTCAGTCGCCATGTGGATGCGACCACCGCTCCGCGCCTGATGATAGGTGTCGGTCAGCTCCGCCGGGTTCACGCCTTCGACCGGTATCATCAAGGGATGCGCGCGGAAATACGCGGAGTCGGCCGGCAGCATCGGTCGCATGTCCACCGGAAGATCGTCGGGATGATTGACGACGACCGGTGGCATCCGCTTCGATGTTCCTTCCTCCGGCGAGTGCAAATTGACGCACGTAGTCGCGCCTACCACTGCGCAGAAAAGGGTCGCGCAGAGGCGTGAGATTCGTGCGACGCTTGTACCGCGCTCGCAAAACCGTTCCAGGTCAGCCCGCTTGAACACCAGCTAGCTGAGACTCCTTGGCCGCACTGCCGCGACTGGGAACATCCGTGCCTCCTTCTCTCTGTTCGAGCTCACGGGCGAGCTTTGCGATCCCTTCTTCTAGGGTCCGCGAGTGATGCATCGAGCAGAACTTGGGCCCGCACATCCCGCAAAATTCGGCGCTTTTGAAGTATTCGGCGGGAAGTGTCTCGTCGTGGTACTCCTGGGCCCGTTCAGGATCGAGGCTAAGCCGGAATTGCTCCTTCCAGTCGAACGCGTACCGCGCGCGCGAAAGCGCGTCATCCCTGTCCCGCGCCCCTTTGCGTCCGCGCGCGACGTCCGCGGAATGAGCGGCAATCTTGTAAGCGATGACACCCTGGCGGACATCTTCGGCGTTCGGAAGTCCGAGGTGCTCCTTGGGCGTGACGTAGCACAACATGTCGGACCCGAACCAGCCAATCATCGCCGCGCCAATCGCGCTCGATATGTGGTCGTACCCGGGCGAGATGTCCGTCACCAAAGGGCCAAGCGTGTAGAAGGGAGCTTCGTTGCACACTTCCTTCATGCGCCGGACGTTCATCTCGATCTGGTCCATCGGAATGTGACCTGGACCTTCAACCATGACCTGGACATCCCGCTTCCACGCGCGCCGCGTCAGCTCTCCCAGCGTGTCGAGCTCGGCGAACTGTGCGCGATCGCTCGCATCGGCAATGCAGCCGGGGCGAAGACTGTCGCCAAGGGAAACGGTGACGTCGTAGTAGCGGAGAATCTCGAGCACGTCGTCAAAGCGCTCGTAGAGCGGATTCTGCCGGCGGTGCGCCATCATCCACACCGCGTGGAGTGAGCCGCCGCGGCTGACGATGCCGGTGATTCTCCCGTGCACCAGCGGCAGATGCTCGATCAGGATACCGGCGTGCAGCGTCATGTAGTCGACGCCCTGCTTCGCCTGATGCTCGATCATGTCGAGCAAGTCGTTGGCAGTGAGCTCCTCCAGCTGCTTATCCCACTTTCCGTCCGGTCCGCCCTGCACCGCCTGATAAATCGGCACCGTCCCGATGGGCACCGGTGAGGATGCGATGATAGCGCGTCTGATTCCATCGATGTTCCCACCGGTGGAAAGATCCATCACCGTGTCGGCGCCGTACTTCACCGCGATCTGCAGCTTCTCGATCTCGCCATTCACATCGGACGAGACCTGGGAGTTCCCGATGTTGGCGTTGATCTTCACTTTCGCCACTTTGCCAATTGCCATCGGCTCCAGCGCGCCGGAGAGATGGTGGATGTTGGCGGGGATGATGAGTCGCCCGATTGCGATCTCGTCGCGCACCAGCTCGGGTGAAAGCTCTTCGCGCTCGGCGACGAAGCGCATTGCGTCGGTGATCTCACCACGACGCGCGTGGTGCATCTGCGTGCGTGCTGCCCTTTCCATGTTCGACTCCCTACGCCGGTACTAACCGGATCAGGTTCTGAGGGACTTTCTCAGCCGGCGTTGCTGCCTCGTATCGCGAGGCGGCGATCCAAAGCCGCCGGCACCCCTGTCTGTTCGGAATATACATCGGTATCGTTGCCGCACGACTGGATCCCACTTTCTCTCAAGAGGTGAGCATGCCCATAAACACGAAGAAGGTGCTGCTCGGAGGGCTCGTCGCCGGCGTTGTGCTGAACATCCTCGACTTCATCGTGAACGCGTTCATACTTGGCGCGCGGATGAAAGCCGAGACGGACGCCTTCAAGCCTGGGCTGTCGGATTCGATGATGACCTCCTCGACGATGATCAGTTACATCATCATGGATCTGGTGCTGGGGGTTGCGCTGGTGTGGACCTACGCGGCGGTGCGACCGCGGCTCGGTGCCGGGCCTCGGACCGCCGTATACGTGGCACTTCTTTTCTGGCTTCTGGCGCTGATCTTCCTTTCCGGATACCGGCACATGGGAATCATGTCGTCCGGCCTGTGGTGGTCATTCGCGTTCACCGGATTGATCGAGTTTGTGATCGCCTCGTTGGCGGGCGCAGGAATTTATTCCGAGGATGGAAGCGCCTAGGCAGTAGCGGCGCGCGCCGACGTTCGTCCATTTGATATGGGCAAACTTTTTTCGTTTCTAGGCGCGACGATCGGTGGCTACGCTGGCTGGTTTCTCGGCGCGAAGGTAGGCTTCATGACCGCGTTCATGCTGAGTATCGTCGGCACCGGTATCGGCATCTATTACGGACGCCGACTCGCGGCGAACATGAGCTGACGCTTGGGGCTAGCAGGAAGAAATTAGGACAAAAAAAACGCGCTCTTCTGAGCGCGTTTTCTTTTCCTGCGTCGGAGTCTAGTTCGCAGCGCTGTATGCGGCCTGCTGCACGGTCATCGGCTGATTCAGCTTGAGCGAGATTCTGCCACCACTCGGAACACAACCATCGTACTTGGCGGTCGCGCTGGCCACTACTGCGCCCGCGGCGGCACCGGTTGCGGCACCGATCACTGTCGACTTGGTCTTGTGGCCGAAGATCTGGCCGGCGATAGCGCCGATGATGGCGCCAGTTGCGACCTTCTTGCCGTCGTTGCTGGCTTCGCCGTTGCGCACCTTGTCGACCTGCGCGGCGGTCACGGTGGAGCTGATCGGATAACTCTTGCCGTTGAACGAGATCGAGCGAACAGCGAATTCCATCTGGATGTTGTCGTTGGCATTCTCGCTGCGCTTGAGCCCGGTGATCTCGATCACTGCCGTTGCGCCGGCAGGAATGGACACGCCGTTCGTTCCCTGCACCGACTCGGCGACGCTGGCAGTGAACTTGTCACCGACCTGGTACTGGTTGGTGCAGACGCGCTGACCGGAGTAAAGCGAGATCTCGGAGCCGGTGGCGATAGTGCCGACCGAGCCCTCGGTCGATCCTCCGGACTTGTTCTCCGAAACGGTATTGCCGTTGGCGGTGACTTCAGGCGTCGGCTCGGTGGGCTGAGGGTTCGTACGCGGAGTCGTCGCAACAGGAGCCGGGTTTCTCTTTGGTGTCAGGATTTCGGACGGGGTTTGACGCCGAGAGACTTTTGGTTTTTCAGCCGTTGGCGTCTCCGCCGGAATGACGGTCGCCGGGACGTCGGTCAGCGCCGGCTGAGCGGCGGTATCCGAGTTGGCGAGCTGGAGATCGTGTGCGAGCGAAGTGTCCTGGGCCAGTGCGTCTTCGGGTCTGTCGCCCTGCTTGCATGCACCGAGTGCCAAAGTCACACCGAGAATGACAGGAGTGACGATCTTGGAGAAGTTGGCTTTCATGATTGTAGTCTCAGAAAAGAAAAAGGGATGCGGTCTGACCACGACCGCATCCCTTTCGTAAAAAGCTTAGCGTGGGAATGAACGGCCGGGAATTGACATTCCACCGCCAGATCTGCTCGATCCGCCAACGCGGCCAGGTACCGGGAACGGCATCCGGCTATTGATCGAAATCGGCGGGCGAGCACGACGGCCGTCGGTGCGCGGATCGCAGTTGTCGCCGTCGGCAACGACACCACCACGAATTACCGCCCCGAGGATAGTGCCGAGCACGGCGCCAACGCCGGAACCGGAGCTGACGCGTCCATCGTCACCACCAGACGACGGAGCGTTCGGGAAGGATACCAGAACAGGCTGCGGGCGCGGTGAAACCGGCGTCGGAATATCCGCTGCGGGCTCGGGCGCGACCGACTGCTCTTCGATCTGCGCGACCATCGCGTGAGTCTCGGTAGTGACTTCGCGCGGGGGCGCCTTCGGTGCGGGCTTGTGACGTCTCACTTTGTCGGAAGGAGTCGGTTGCTTGACGGGCGGAGTGGTCCGCTCAATCGCAGAGACGACCTGCTGACCCGCGTTCGGCGAGCTATTCGCAAGCGTGATCCCGTCCGATGACGAAGCGAGCTCGAGATCTTTCTTGAGATCGTCGTTCATGGACGTCTTTTTGTCGCCACTGCAAGCGGCCAGAGCGATGGCACCAGCTGCTGTAAGCAACAGATAGCTCTTACGCATAGAAACTCCTTCCAACGACTTGGGAAAAGAACTGGTTCGGGTCTGCTACACCACGCCGAAACATTTGGTTCGGCCCGGCGCCATCTATAAAGGCAACTCCAGCACCGTCAGTTGTTGGCGAATCAGGGGGGTTAACCCCCACTTTTTCAGTGACGTGTCACCCTAATATGACACGCGCTGTCTCCGCCATGAGACTTTGGTCTGTTTCGGAGACACCCGGGAGAGCATTGAAACGCCGAGAATCGAGTGAACGACCGCTGGCCGACTGGCGCGAGAGTCGCTCTATTCCGTCCGCGATGAAATACCCCGGCTACCGACACAGAGTTGCGGTGGGACTGGCGAGTCACGTGTCCACTTCCTCGCGGCTGGTGCTCCTTTCCGCCGTGACACTGATCATGGCGGCTTTCACGGCTTGCGCGGCGCGTTCGGCCGCCGACATGTCCGCGGCTGAGAAGAAAGCGATCGCGGATTCGCTCAAGCACCTGGTCGTGAACACCTACGACTTGTCCAAGCCCGAGGCTGTGCAACGCTTGATGAGTCTCTATCCGAGCGAAGGGCGGGTGATCTCAGCCAGCGGCGGCGTCACAACCACGACGAGGCCCAAGCTGCAGCAAGCGATCCAGGCGTTCTGGACCTACGTCGGGCAGAACATGCGCAACCCGAAATGGGAATGGACGTCGATGACCGTGGATGTGCTCGCCCCCGACGCCGCGGTAATGACGAGCACTTATCGCATCCCGCACCTTACGCCCATGGGAACCAATCACGTCATCGGCGGTGCGTGGACAGCAGTTTTTCAGAAGCGCGGCGGGCGCTGGGTGATCATCCAGGAGCACCTGTCAGATGTTCAAAGCAATCTGAACCTGCAGATGAATGAGATGGACATGAGCCCGCAGACGCACCAAATGGATACCGCGCGGCGGGCCAACCCCTAGGCGACTACTCCTCGGCCATTCCTCCCGACGCATTTACGGATGATTTGAGCTGCTGGCCCATCTCGGCTTCGCCGCTGATGATCGAGCGCCACGTCAGCTCCGGACCCCGCCGGAACCCCTTTTGGGTGACCTTAACGCCCTCCGGGGAGATCGCGACCATGTAGGCCTTACCGTCGATGTCGATCTCGCGCTTCAGGGTCTTCTCGAGTTTTGTCGCCATGCCCCCTCCGGGGAGTTAGTTAATAGTGGGTGGCGGAATTATATGCTTACTAGACGCTGCCAACGAGCCCCCCAGCCAGTTTGGTATCCCGTGAAGCGACTTATGTAGCCTGTCCAGCTCATCAGTCGTCTTTAGGAACACGGAGATACAATGGGTTCCATGGCTCTACAGGCCCCGGGCGACGATAGCGCCCACCTCATATATGAGTTCGAGCGCCGGGCGTACCCCGTCAGAAACGCATTGCTGACGATTGGACGCGACGCTGCGAGCCATATCCTGATCCGTGAGCCGGCAGTTTCACGCAACCACGCCGAGCTCCGGGCAGAGGACGGCAAATTCGTCCTCCATCCGTGTGGTGTTAACCCGACGACGGTAAATGGCGCAATGCTGGCCGAGCCGAAATCACTGAGCGAAGGCGACAAGGTGGAAGTCGGATCCGCGATCCTGACATTCACCACCAAGCGTCTTCCACTCGGCGTAGCGGTAATAGAGCCGTCGGCGGCGACGAAGCGCGAGAAAGACATCAGCACCCGCCGCAACACCATCAAGCACCCGATCCTCGCCGGCGATCTCGATCCTGATTCGCCGCGCAGAGTTCCGACGAATGTCATCATTGGGGCGATTACGGTAATCGTCGTGATCCTGTATCTGCTGGGCAGGTAAGCAACAAGACAACTGCATGCTGGGCGCTGGTCGCTGCTGTCGCTGAGCGCTGACCGCTGCAGACGACGGGACAGGCCGCGGGTGATTCCTAGTGAGTCGACAGTTTCTCGATCAGCCCGTGCAGCATTCGCTTTATGTCTACGACCTGTCGCATCAGAGCGTCGAAATCCGATTCCGACATCGCTCCAACATCGTGAGCAAGAATGACGTGGTACTCGAGCTCATTTGCTGATCCGAGGGCATAACCGAGATATCGCGCAAAGTCGCGATCGCTTTTTTTGCTTCGACCCTCAACGATGTTCGTTGGAATGGACATCGCCGCACGATTCAGCTGACTACGTAGTGGCTTATGAGCAGCGTTGCGGATCTCGGCGGCAACTCGTTCCGCATTTAGAGCGAGAGCGTGGGCCTTATTCCAAACCCGCAGCTTCTTGAAATCGGCCATGGCGCACGATGTCCGTGCGGATCCAGTTTCGCGCCATCTCTCTATGCCGCGAACACACTTTTTATTACGGCAACGAGATCTGTCCCGTCGTCTGCAGCGGTCAGCGCTGAGCGACAGCAGCGACCAGCGCCCAGCATGCAGTTGTCTTAGTGTGTAGACAAACTGCCGGTGAACCTGGCCAGGACCAGTCTCTCGAGTTCGGCTTTGAGCGGCTCCAGCTCGATCGTCTCAATCACGTCCGCCGCGAACGCGTATGTCAGTAGCATCCGCGCCGTTTCCGGCCCGATGCCGCGGCTGTTGAGATAAAACATCGCCAGCTCGTCCAGCCGTCCGACTGTCGCGCCGTGCGTGCACTTCACGTCGTCGGCAAATATCTCGAGCTGCGGCTTGGTGTCCACGCGCGCGTTCGGCGAAAGCAGCAGGTTATTGTTTGACTGCTTGCCGTCTGTCTTCTGGGCTTCGGGGTGCACGTAGACTTTGCCGTTGAACACTCCGTGTGAGCGTCCATCGAGCACGCCTTTGTAGAGCTCGTGACTCGGGCAATTCGGTGCGATGTGCTCGATGCTCGTCTGATTGTCGATGTGCTGTGTGCCGTCCGTGAGGTACAGCCCGTTCAGCGTGCACGTCGCCGCGTCACCCTCGAGCGAGGTGTAGACATTGGTGCGAGCGAGCTCACCGCCGACGGCGAACGAGAAGGAATGGAGCTGGCTGTTGCGCTCCTGGCGCACCTGCACCGTCCCGACGTGGAAAGCCGACTCGCTTTCCCGCTGCAGCTTGTAGTGATCTATGTGCGCGCCCTCACCGACGACTATCTCCGTCACCGCGTTCGTGAAGTACTCATTCTCGCGCAGCGACACGTAGCTCTCGACCACCGACGCCCGCGCATGACGACCGGCGACGATCAGATTCCGCGGGTGCGAAATGCTGTCACCCGATGAAATGAACAGCAGATGTATCGGCTGCTCGACGACGACATCGTTCCCGATCTCGATGAAAGCGCCGTCGGAAATGAACGCGGTGTTGAGCGCGGTGAAGGCGTGCTGCTCGAACTTTGCCACCGTTCCCATATAGCGCTGGACGAGCGCGCCGTCCGCATCTATGGCATCTGCAACACTGAGGACTCGAACGCCAGCGCCGAGCTCACCGGTCGACGACAGTTTCGAGCTGAGCACGCCATCGATGAAGACGACCGTGTGCCAGCTCTCTTCGCCGAACGTGAAGCGCGCGAGATCGGATTCCTTGATGCCGATGGAATTCGCTGCGTCGCTGCGACGCCGTCCGGTCTCGCGTCGATCTCCCGATGCCTCAGGGGCCCGAGGGAGACTGAATGGGCGCTCGACGATCGGGGCGACACTCGTAAAATGCCAGTCTTCGTTTTTCGTGGTCGGAAAACCGAGCGCCTCGAATCGCGCCATAGCGTCGCTGCGAAGTTTCTGCAGCCACTCGGGCGCCTTGGGCTGGCGGGCGAAGTCCTGACGGTACGCCTCGATTGAGTCAGGAACACGCTGCGGGGCCGCAATACCCTTGCCTCCCGCTGCGTCGCGCTTCGAGGTCACACCATTCTCACGAACGCTTTCTCTGGTAGCGATATCGCTCAAGCCGATGCTCCCGCCAGTGGGCCCTGCACCCACTCGTATCCTTTCTCTTCGAGCTCGAGCGCCAGCTCCTTCCCACCAGACTTCACGATGCGCCCGTTCGCCAACACGTGGACGTAGTCGGGAATGATGTAGTTGAGCAACCGCTGGTAGTGAGTGACGACAATGGTCGCGTTCTCAGGGGAGCGAAGCTTGTTGACACCTTCCGCGACGATCCGTAGCGCATCGATGTCGAGTCCCGAATCCGTCTCGTCGAGGATGGCGAGTCGCGGCTGCAGCACCGCCATCTGGAAGATCTCATTGCGCTTCTTCTCCCCACCCGAGAAGCCCTGGTTGACCGACCGGCTCAGCATCGATTCATCCATGTCGACCAGCTTCAGACGCTCCTGAACGAGATCGAGGAACTCGAGCGGATCAACTTCTTCCTGGCCATTCGCTTTCCGAATCTCGTTGTACGCCGAGCGCAGGAAATACGCGTTCGAGACGCCGGGAATTTCGACCGGATACTGAAAGGCGAGGAAGATTCCGTTTTGCGCGCGCACCTCGGCGTCCAGCTCCAGCAGATCCTGGCCGTTGTAGGTCACGCTCCCACGCGTCACTTCGTACGACGGATTGCCGGCGAGCACCTGCGCCAGGGTCGACTTGCCGGAGCCGTTTGGGCCCATAACCGCGTGAACCTCGCCCGCGTTAACGGACAGGTTGATCCCGCGAAGTATTTCCCGATCGCCGATGCCGGCGTGCAGATCATTTATTTCGAGCACGAAACCAGTGATTGAATGTTGTTTGAATCGCGTAGACCGCCTGGCTGAACAGCGTCCAGTTGGCTGTGAATGGGTAACCGGGAGTGCGTGGTCCCGAGCGGAGCCAGTTCCAGGCAGCGCTTATTCTGTCCCCGAGGTTCCGGATTCCCATGTGCTGTTGGTGTGGGCGCTTTGATCTTAACCGACGCTTCCTTCCAGCGTGATGCCGAGCAACTGCTGCGCCTCGACTGCAAACTCCATCGGCAGCTCCTTGAACACCTCGCGGCAGAAGCCGCTCACGATCATCGAGACCGCGTGCTCGGCGCTGAGCCCGCGCTGCTTGAGATAGAAGATCTGATCCTCGCCAATCTTCGAGGTCGATGCTTCGTGCTCGAGCGTCGCCGAATTGTTCTGGACCTCGATGTACGGGAAGGTGTGGGCGCCGCATCGATTCCCGATCAGCATCGAGTCGCACTGCGTGTAGTTGCGCGCGCCGTGAGCCTTTGGCAGCACGCGCACCAAGCCGCGGTAGCTGTTGTTGCCTTCGCCGGCAGAAATCCCCTTGGAGACAATCGTCGACTTGGTGTTTTTGCCAATGTGGATCATCTTCGTGCCGGTATCCGCCTGCTGCTTGCGATTGACGACGGCCACCGAATAGAACTCGCCCGTCGAGTTATCGCCCTGCAGAATCACGCTCGGATATTTCCAGGTAATCGCTGAGCCCGTCTCGACCTGAGTCCACGAGATCTTGGAGTTTACGCCAGCGGCCTTGCCGCGTTTCGTGACGAAGTTGTAGATGCCGCCTTTACCCTCGGCGTCCCCTGCATACCAGTTCTGGACAGTCGAGTACTTCACCGTCGCGTTGTCGAGCGCGATCAGCTCCACGACCGCGGCATGCAGCTGGTTCTCATCGCGCTTGGGCGCGGTGCAACCCTCCAGGTAGCTCACCGAAGCGCCTTCATCGGCAATGATGAGCGTGCGCTCGAATTGTCCGGTGTTTTTGCTGTTGATACGGAAGTAGGTCGAGAGCTCCATCGGGCACTTCACGCCCTTCGGCACGTAAGCGAACGATCCGTCGCTGAAGACTGCCGCATTCAACGCCGCGAAGAAGTTGTCGCTGTGCGGGACAACGGTCCCGAGATACTTCTCGACGAGATCCGGATGGTTCTGAACTGCTTCACCGAAGGAGCAGAAGATGATGCCGAGCTTGCCGAGCTCCTCCTTCATCGTCGTTCCTACGGAAACGCTGTCGAAAATCGCATCGACGGCGACGCCGGCGAGCATTTTCTGCTCGTTGAGGGAGATTCCGAGTTTCTTGTAGGTCGCGAGGAGCTCAGGATCGACCTCATCCAGACTCTGCAGTGGCTTTACGCTCTTTGGCGCCGAGTAGTAGACGAGGGAGTTGTAGTCGATCGCGGGGTACTGGACGTTGCCCCAGTGCGGCTCTTTCATTGTGAGCCAGCGGCGGTATGCCTTCAGCCGCCACTCCAACATGAACTCCGGCTCGTTCTTCTTTTTGGAGATGGTCCGGATGATGTCTTCGTTGAGTCCCGGGGGGACGGTGTCCGTCTCGACGTCGGTGACGAACCCGTACGCGTACTCGCGGTTGACCAGCGCTTCTATTCCCGAACTCATTCCAACTCCTTGGCGTTTCTACACTTCCCTTCGTAGATTCAATCTAAAGTAATCCTGTCGGGATAGTCAAGTTAACACCCGTTCCTCTATCCCATTGTCTTGTCAGCACTTAGGCGGCCGAGTGATGCGAGCAGCCGACCCGTTTTTCCCCATCAGAGCGACCAGATGACCGGCGTTCCCCAGCCCGTTTTCGGGCCGCCAGGCGGCGCTTCCGAGTTCGAAGCTGTAGCCTCGGTGCGCGACCTTGCTGAAGGAAGCCTTCTGCAACGGGTGCGTTCGTCGGGTGATGCCATCTGCCTAGTTCGCCACAATGGCGAGATCTCCGCGTTGAGCGATATCTGTACCCACCAGCACTTTTCAATGTCGCTTGGCGATCTGCTCGAGGATGGAACGCTCCAGTGTGCCTGGCACGGCGCGCGGTACGACTGCACGACCGGAGAAGTGAGGCAGATTCCGGCCACCGCTCCACTGCCGGTCTTTCAGGTCCGTCTCGACGGGGACCAGATCCTGGTTGGACCGCGTTGCACCAGAACAAATGGGCGCTACGAGCCATCGACGGTGAAAGTGCCTTGACTACACGAAGCTCTGATTTGAATCGGGCGGACCTGAACAGAACGGGCGAGCACGCAGGAACCGAAAGCCGACGCGCTGATTTCCCGCTGCTGGTTGCGAATCCGGGCCTTCATTACCTGGATTCGGCGGCGACATCCCAGAAGCCGAAGATCGTCCTCGACGCGCTGCGGGGTTTTTACGAATCAGCCAACGCCAATCCCCATCGCGGCGCTTACTCCCTCTCGGTCCGCGCTACCGAGTGCTATCACCAGGCTCGGGTGCGCATCGCGCAATTCCTTGGCGTCCGCGATTCGGACTGCCTGATCTTTACGCGCGGTACAACCGAAGGACTCAATCTCGTCGCTGGCTCGTGGGGGTTCGCAAATATCACGAACGAGGACGAGATAGTAGTAACCGCGCTCGATCATCACGCCAACTTCGTCCCGTGGCAGGTGCTGGCAATGCGAAAGGGCGCGAAGTTCAGGGTTTGTGAGCTCACCCCCGACGGACGAATCGATCTCGACTTCCTGAGCGGGCTGCTCAACGCACGCACGAAGATCGTCGCGTTCAATCACGTCTCGAACGCCCTCGGCACGATCAATCCGATCGACGAGATCGTGCGTTTAGTGCGTGAGAAGACCGACGCGATCCTCGTCTGCGATGGGGCGCAGAGCGCGCCGCATTTCCCGGTGTCGTTCGATTCGCTGGGCATCGACTTTTACGCCTTCAGTGGGCACAAGATGTTGGGGCCGATGGGAATCGGCGGACTGATCGGAACGCGCGCAATGCTGGAGGAGATGCCACCGTATCAGACCGGCGGCGACATGATCGAGCTCGTGCACGACGATCGCACGACGTGGAATGTCCTCCCGCACAAATTCGAAGCAGGGACGCCGAATGCAGCGAACGCGGTAGGGTTAGCGGCGGCGGTGGACTATCTGGAAAGCATCGGCATGGATGAAGTGATCGCGCACGAGCGGTCATTGATGGCGCTGGCGCAGGAGCGTCTGGCAGCCATCGACGGTCTTCGTATCTACGGACCCCCGCCAGCTCAGCGCAGCGGAGTCGTCAGCTTTACGCTGGCAGACGTTCATCCGCACGACCTGGCGACGATACTCGACGGCGAGGGCGTGTGCATACGAGCCGGTCACCATTGCGCGCAGCCTTTGATGCGCCGGCTCGACGTCCCGGCAACTGCGCGCGCATCGTTCTACGTCTACAATGACGAGAGTGACATCGACGCACTCATCACAGGGATCATCAAGGCGCGCGAGATCTTCACATATGCCGAGGCCTGAGACATCCGCCGAGCTCTCGGCGCTGTACCAGGAGATGATCCTGGATCACTATCGGCGCCCGCGCAACAAAGGCACACTGGAGAACCCCGATGCCAGCGTGGAGATGAATAATCCGTTGTGCGGCGATGAGATCGGATTGCAGGTCGCTTTCGATGGCGATCAGATCAGCGACGTGAAATTCTCCGGCCGCGGCTGCTCGATTTCTCTGGCATCCGCGTCGATGATGACGCAGCTGCTCAAGGGAAAGACCCGCGTCGAGATCGACTCGATCCGCAAACGATTTCGGGAATTGATGCTCGGCGGTGAGCCACCTGCCGACGAACAGGAGTTGGGATCGCTACGCGCGTTGTCCGGAGTCGCGCGGTTTCCGGCGCGAGTGAAGTGCGCGCTGCTGGCCTGGAACGCGCTCGAATCTGCGCTCGCCGCAAAGGCGGTGAATGAAGGCTGATACTGATGCGGGGTTGCGATCGATAGTAAGAGGCCTACTCAGCACACTGCTTTTCTGTCTCGCGATCTTAGGGACGCCGACGGCTTGCTTTGGCTCGTTCATGAGCCCGGATCAGTCGGGTAAGAGCGTTTATGACTTCACGAGTCTGGTGTGCATCGCCAGTTTGTTTGCCGCAATTGGACTCGCGCGAAAAAGCACCTGGGCTCGTGCCGCTGGCGGTGTCGTCGCCGGAGGTGTCGTGCTGCTCGGCGTTGTGGCCGCCCTTGCCGAACGCAATCGCAACACCACGAGCGGACTGGCGCTTATTGCGATTTTCTTTCTCATTATCGGCACACTGCTCTATCTGGGGATTCATTACGCGACCGGTCGGGAGCCGTTTGGCGTCTCCAGCTCAGCCTCCCAACAGGATCATACCAGCGAATCGGGCCTGACCGTCTAAGCCCGGAAACAGACTTTCAGGAAGCCTGAGCGAAGTGGTTGGCTCAGACCGTGCAAATCGCACTGGCCCGTGAACCTGTCAATCCGTCAGCTGCTGTTGGCGCTCGTTTTCATCGGGATCGTCGGACTCCAGATAGAGCTCGCCCTGCTCAGGCATGCAGAGTCTTTCTCACAGTGGATTCCGCACGTGACGCTGATGATTGGATTGCTGGTCACGGTGCTCGTTTATTTCCGAGCGACACGCGCGACGTTGCGGGCATTTCAGGCAGTCATGCTCCTCTTCCTGGTCATCGGACTGCTTGGCGTCATTCTCCACTATCGCGGAAATGTGGAGTTCGCCACCGAGCGTGATCCGTCTCTTGGCGGTTTGAAGCTGCTCTGGAAATCGCTACGCGGCGCAACGCCCGCGCTGGCACCCGGCGCGCTGTCACAACTCGGACTGCTCGGCCTGCTGTACAGCTACAGGCATCCCGCGCTCGCGGACGGCGCCGCTCTCAGGCAGGAAAGCGTAGACTAAATGAGCGGCGTCGGAATCCTTTTCACATTGGCGCCTTCGTGCGCCATACAACCACGGAGACTTTCATGATCGGTTTCACCTTCGCGCGCAGATCGCTGATTTGCTCGACCATAATCGCCGTCGTCGCGTGCACGGCCAAGACAGAGACTCAGGCCGACACCTCCGGAGTCACGGCCGACACTGGGATGGCATCATCTACGTCGACGACCATGACGCCTCCGCCTCCGGCTACCAGTACGACAGCCAGCACGACTGGAGCGATCGTACCGATCAACATCAACACCGCGACCGACGCCCAGATTCTTGCCATCCCGGGCATGGGGCCGCGCATGTTGCGGGAGTTCAAGGAATACCGGCCGTATACTTCGATCGAGCAGTTTCGGCGTGAGATCGGCAAGTACGTCGACAAGGCCGAGGTCGCTCGACTGGAGCAGTACATCGTCATCAAGTAGGAGCAGGCAGCAAGGCAGGAGGTACGATGGTCGTCAAGCACCAACTTCCGTTCACAGCGACGATCGAGGATTACGAGCGAGATGCCCGCGCCCTGTTCGATGGGCTACAGGCGCGGGAAAATCCGGCGCTCTGGAACTTCAAGTGGTTGCACCCGCACTACCGCGGGAAGACGGTCACCGACGTAAGACCTGAATCGCTCGACATCGATGATGCGCGGCTCGTCGTGGCGCAGGAGTATTCTTTCTACACATGGCACGATCTGGGACGGTTCGCCACCAAGGTTTCGGAGGACGGGCCGGTCAGAAAGTTCGAGCAGGCAGTTGAAGCTGTCGTCTCGGGCGACGTAGGCACGCTTCGCTCCATGTTGCGCGACGATCCCGAACTGATTCGCGCCAGATCGGAGCGCAGGCACCGCGCTACGCTGCTGCATTACATAGCCGCCAACGGCGTGGAGGGCGTGAGGCAGAAGACACCTTCCAACGCCGTTGAAGTTGCCAGGTTGCTGCTCGACGCCGGCGCCGACCCTGACGCAGTGGCGGTGATGTACGACAATCTTTGCACGACCATGAGCATGCTAGTGTCGAGCGCGCACCCGGCGCATGCCGGCGTTCAGGCGGAGCTCGCGGAGCTGCTGCTCGACTATGGAGCCGGTCATGTCGGTCCGGGCTCCGAGTGGAAATCGGACCTCAAGACCGCTCTTGCGTTCGGTTACACCGCGACGGCGGAGCGTCTGGC
>Ga0068868_100001693_pt1 | contig 15095 bp, 9 predicted proteins | sample KBSMisM42_FD_64660 | JGI IMG/M metagenome (GOLD analysis project Ga0068868, IMG submission 64660) | Miscanthus rhizosphere microbial communities from Kellogg Biological Station, Michigan, USA - KBS Miscanthus M4-2 | ecosystem: Host-associated > Plants > Roots > Rhizosphere > Soil ...
GTAAAGGAGATCATTCTCTTAACACCCCGGGTGCCGAAAAACATGAGGATCCCGGAGTGATTGATAACCTCTACGCCAAAAACCACACGAAAAACCTGGTTACAAAAACTGAAAAAAGAAGAAAGAACCTCGCACCTGTCCGGGAAAAGTTTAAGCCGGCCGGGCATGTCGCAAATAACAGTAAAAGAATTCCCGATGACACGAATAATAACACTTCGGACAGTGTGATAAAAAAACGGGTTAACGAAACTAAAGCCGTTGAATCAGAATCTGCAGACAATGCACAAAAGATACCAGTTGAATCCGGCTCTGACAAGTTCTCGGTTGAATTATTTATGTCGCCTTCGGTGCCGGTTAACAGCGTGAGCTCAGACAACAAAGCTTATGAACAGGCCCTGAAAAAATCAGGCGCCATGCAATTGTCCTACACGATCGGCGTAAAAATCGGTTATTCAATTTCAAAAAGACTTTCTGCAAAGACCGGTGTTCAGTATAGCCAGGTAAACCAAAAAATGAGTTTCACAGATTCTGCAGGAAACAATTCCACGTCAAACAATCGTTACAGGAATATCGGAGTTCCCCTTGTTTTAGGTTATAAAATAGTCGCAGCAAACAACCTGGATGTTTATGTAAATACCGGGATCATACTGAATGTCGCTTCGAAATACAAAGGCACTATACCGTCGGCATCAGGTCAGCCTATTGATATAAAGAATGCGAACGTATATAACACCAATGCGAGCGCAGACTTCTATTTGGGAATTAACCTATCAAAAAAGATGAACAGCAGGACGGATTTTTTTGCGGAGCCCTGGATGAATTATCGTTTTAAGAACATGGTAAGTCATTACTATTCGTTCGACCAAAAAATAAACACCTTAGGTGTATCGCTTGGGTTAAGATATCGACTTTATAAAAATGAAATGCCCCGATGATCATTTACTACATAAATAGTTTCATATGAAAAAATCTTCATTGTACACACTGAGTATAATATGGCTTGGATTGATGATGTCGTGCAAAAAGGAAAAAGTTGCAGCAATCCAACAACCCGAAACCAGTGACCAGCTGCTGACAAAAATCGTCCGGACAACATTTCTCGGAGAGGTTTCGTTGGACGAGGTTGTAAAATATGAGTACGATGGAACCGGGAAAATTATTTCAGAAGGCGATAAGACCTATGTGCGCGATGACCAGCAGAGAATTGTCCGAATATATAATTCCAATATCTGCGATGGAAGGCCCGATACCAAAGTTTATTATAGTGAAAAAGATCCTGGTGAGATCTCTTACACACTCTGTCCTTTAGATGCAATAAGTGCCATCGACAGTGTGGTGTATGTGCACGATAAAGGGCGTTTGATCAAGACTATGAGCTATATCCATTACTTTGTTACCACTGCTTATCCTGAGCATACTTCCCTGGAGAAATATACTGTTTTCAAATACGACGACGATGGCAACCTGTCAAAGGCAAATTTTTACAGCATTTCTCCCGAGAGTGGCGACACTATCCGTTGTGGCCAGTTTTATTTTAAGGATTATTATAAGACAGCCAATCCACTTTATACAAACGATGAGGCAAGAACGATCCAGGTCGGGTACAGTGGCCTTATTAACTCATCCAAAAATAATTTTTTTAGTGTGGGCGATTACACCAAAAACTATGAATACCGGCCCGATGGCCGGCCGCGCAGCGCAGAGGTCAAGTACGATGGTACGCTCGTCTATAAATTGACTTTTGTATATAATTGACTCTTTCTTCACCGGAGTGAATTATTTTTAGGATGAAATGAATATTAAGTGGATCCAGGTCATCACTTAAATTCGGATTAAACCACATCCTTATGCTCTTAAAAGCATATTGCTTACTATTAATTGTGTCGTTGTTGGTCGCCGCGTGTACGAAAGATGATCCCGTATCGGCGGGTGAGTCCAGGTTAACAATGACGATCGGCAGGTGGCACGATTCGGCTGCTTATGCATATTTCTATTACGATCAACAAAAGAGGCTTACCAGTCTCGTTGATAGCGAAAACACAAATTATTCCAAACGATTTGCTTCTTTTGTCTACGATGCCACAGGAAAATTGGTAAAATCAATATACACCAATGACGTAAATAATACTGTTGCCCAGGATTCCTTTTGGTACGATGATGATCGCATAATAAGGAAGACCTACTCCGACTCGTGGAACAATAGTGGCAACATCACATTTTCATATGATGGACAGGGAAGGTTAACCGGCGATACGTCATATTATAACAGAACGGGCAATCTCTATGGATTTACAGATTATACGTACGATGGGGATGACAATATGGTAAGCTGGCAAGAACATCACGATGAGCTTGGAGTCATGAAGAGCTGGGGGATCACCTCTGCATCTTATAACAATTCAATAAATCCATATTATGATTTGGGTGTACCCTTGTTTGTCATTACCCGTGATAACAGCGTCCTAAGTAAACACCTGAGAAAACAAGTGACATATTACGATGGCACGATCCAAAATTTTGTTTATGAATATTATCCCGGTGGCAATGTAAAAAAACTGACGTTAATAAGCGCACAGTATGGATACACAGATAGCACCACGCTTGAGTTCTTCTACCAATAAAGTCCTGCGATTATTCTTGCAAGTAAAATAAATAGAAGACATTTTCGAGTGTTACCTTCGGATGGCCTAAACATCGAGTTGATGTGTGAACACATGCAACCACTGGAGGATTATTTAAAAGCTAAAAAAATTCCCGAAATATTTCGTGGACAGGCCTGGTCAGACAATTGCCGGGAATGGGTGTACTTTGATTGTGTTCTTGACACTGAAAGTTTAAAGACAAAGTTCAACCTGCCGCCATTCGTGATCACGCACGAGAATACCGATGAAAGATCGGGAACAGAGCTTGGCTTGGTGTGTACTCAATGCCAGGACGCGATCATGGGTTTACATCCGAAACATTCTTCATCCTCAAAGACCACAATAACAGATGACGGGCTTTAAAATAGTAACAAAAGAAGGAACAGAGATTCACTTCAAGTTTTACCTGGACGACGCTCCTGTAACTTGCAAAGCATTCCAGGAAATTCTTCCTTTTACCAGGATGTTCTATCATGCCCGTGTCTCGGGTCATGAGATCTGGATCGACAATGTGCCCCCACTTGACATAATCCAGGAAAATGCTTCGGTATTTGCCGGGCCGGGTGAAGTCGTGGTGGGTCCTTCAAAACCAAGCCGGGTCAAGACGGCGAATTGTTTTGGGATATATTATGGCGAAGGAAGAGGCCTGGATGCCGCCAACATTTTTGCCCGGGTCATTGATGCTGACATGAAAAAGCTGAAAGACCTGGGCGACAGTATCTGGAAAAATGGTCCGCAAGAACTACGGATAGAGGGTTTTAAGGAGTAGTTAAAAGCACCTAGTGTGAACAATAAAACTTTTTTTCCGTCATAAATATTATACCTTTGCGCACTTTGAACGTCCCTGGACCTAACCCGGTGCCGTAAGACCGGATTGGATCAAACCCTTCCAAACTTACCCCGCTGGTTATGTCATAGGTAACAAAAAGCATAATCGAATTGATACAGCTGAACGGAGCGTCGCAACGAAGCCTGCGAAGCAGGAACTCCGGGCGTTGCAGCCGGTCACCAAAAAGAAAAATCATCCATGAAGCTTTCACAATTTAAGTTCGACCTACCCTTAAATCTAATTGCTCAGCACCCTACGAAAAAAAGAGAAGATGCTCGCATGATGGTGGTCCATCGCCACACAGGACAGATCGAGAACAAACATTTCCGCGATATTCTTGACTACTTTGATGACAAGGACGTGTTTGTCGTGAATAACACAAAAGTTTTTCCCGCACGCATGTACGGGCGCAAGGAAAAAACAGGAGCCAAGATCGAAGTGTTCCTTTTGCGCGAGCTGAATAAGCCAAACCGTTTATGGGATGTGATCGTTGATCCGGCGAGAAAGATCCGTGTCGGCAACAAATTATACTTCGGCGAAGGGGAAGAACTCGTAGCCGAGGTCATTGACAATACAACGAGCCGCGGCCGCACTATTCGGTTTTTGTGGGAGAACAGTGAAGAAGAATTTCGGGGCATGCTTGAAAAGCTTGGAGAAACTCCACTACCAAAATACATAAAACGCAAACCGGATGATGAAGATAAAGAACGTTACCAAACGGTATATGCGAAGCATGAGGGAGCTGTAGCAGCGCCAACAGCAGGTCTTCATTTCAGCCGGGAGTTGATAAAACGCTTAGAGATCAAAGGAGTTCGTTTTGCAGAAGTGACACTGCACACCGGCCTGGGAACTTTCAGGCCTATTGAAGTAGAAGATCTGAGCAAGCATAAAATGGATGCAGAATATTATCGCATTGAAGATACCGCGTGTAAAATAGTGAACCGTGCCAAGGAATATGGTCATCGAATCTGCTCTGTGGGGACTACGACGATGCGCGCCGTCGAGTCATCATTTACCGCTCAAAAATTATTGAAGCCTTCGGAAGGCTGGACAAATATTTTTATCCATCCACCATATGATTTCAATATTGCGGATGCATTGGTCACAAATTTTCATTTGCCGAAAACCAGTTTACTGATCATGACATGTGCTTTTGCCGGTTATGATCTGACCATGGAAGCATATAAAAAAGCGATCAAAGACAAATACCGCTTTTTTAGTTACGGTGATGCTATGCTGGTTGTCTGAACCATGATTAATAAGATTAAAAGGATTTATAAGAAATTCAGCCTTCTCACTTCAGAAGGCTTTTTTTTACTCAGTATTCAACTTTTGCGATCCGACAGTTAAAAGTAAACTGAGCACGTGTATCGTCCTTCGAGTCCTTCGTGATTCTTTGTGAGGTTTGTGACCATTTATTGCAAAGAGCAGAGTCACGAAGTGCACAAAGATCCACAAAGAGCACCAATTCGTGAATCAATTCAAGCTAATACGCCATGACAACTTAACTATCTGCTAACAGAATGTTGGTGTAACTTACAAAAGGAGGGAAATGCTCATGAAAAAGATGGTTCTCCTGGTTTTTACTTCAGTTGCAAGTCTTTTACTTTATGCTCAGCGCTATCCTGGAAATGCTCATGCGTCGCCTGGGGAAAAATTAAATAACGAATACTGCACTGGTCTGTTCAAAACTTATGATGGAACTATCATTGACCTTGTCAATGAAAATGAAAGCGCAAAAAGCTATTTAAACATTTTAGAGTGGTTGCAGGGCCGGGTGGCAGGTTTGCAGATCTATTATACAAGGTACGGGATACCGGTTCCCTTTATCCGCAATACAAGGGCCAGCCTTTTTGTAGACGAATTTCCCGTGGATGCGGGCTACCTCAATAATATTCCCGTTGCGGATATTGCTATGATAAAAATTATCAAACACCCTTTTGTTGGAGCGGTCGGCAATGGAGGTGGAGGAGTGATCGCTATTTACACTCTTAAAGGCGATGATGAAGGCGGCGATGACGATGCGCAGTAACGCCGGGCGTCCTTCGCCAATATAATATAAGTGTCAGACGCCTGCTTCGCCAACGTCAGATACTAAAGATCGAACATCCCCTTATTCAGTTGCTGAAGAATTTGTGTTTTGTAAGCAGCAGGAACCAATAGTGAGATATTGTGGGGGCTGCCACCATAAGAAACCATCCTCACCGGTATGTTCTGAATCGATTCAAAAAACTTCTTAACGATATTTGGTGTCTGTGAGATCTCATTCCCCACAACGGAAATGATCACCTGGTTCTCGTCTATTTCCACGGTACCAAGGGGTTCAAGTTCTTTTTGAATTTCCCTGATATGACTTGCATTATCAATGGTGAGTGACACAGCCACCTCGGATGTTGTCACCATGTCGATCGAGGTTCTGTATTTTTCAAACACTTCAAACACCTTTCTTAAAAAACCATATGCCAGTAACATGCGGCTGCTCTTGATCCGAATAGCAATGATATTATCCTTTGCGGCAACGGCCTTTACACCTACCGAGCCTGCCTCTTCAACGATCACAGTTCCTTTGGCTTCCGGCTGCATAGTGTTTAATAACTTAACCGGGATCTTGTATTGTTGTGCCGGCCATATCGACGCGGGATGAAGGATCTTGGCTCCGAAATAGGCCAGCTCGGCCGCCTCGTCAAAACTTAGTTGCTCAACCGGTTTTGTTTTCTTTACGATCCTCGGATCGTTGTTATGCATTCCATCAATGTCGGTCCATATTTCACAAACAGATGCACTAATAGCTGCAGCAATCAATGACGCCGAGTAATCACTGCCTCCTCTTTTTAGATTATCCACTTCACCCCTTGCATTACGGCAGATATAGCCCTGGGTAACAAATAGTTTTTTCTTTGGATGTTGTTTCAGCAGTTGGGTCAACTTAACCTTGATGCTTCCGATCTGTGGTTCGTCATTATAATCAATGGTCATAAACTCAAGAGCTGGTAACAAAACATGATCGATCTTTTGCCCTTCGAGGTATGTTGAAAATAATTTTGTTGAAAGCAATTCTCCTTGCGCCAGTATGTCCTTGCTTAGCGCTTCACTGAAAGATATCTTTAAAATAATATTGAGAAATTCGAAATGTTCAGCAACAATGGCTTTCGCCTTGTGAATTGCTTCAGGCTCTTTCACCAGGTCTTTAATGAAGGCCTGGTAATGTTGTTCCAGTTTATCAATGTTTTGTTTGGCTGTAGTTCTGTCACCCCTTGCAATATTATAAATGATCTCCACCAACGCATTTGTTGTACCCGACAACGCCGAAAGTACAATGATCGCGGGTTCCGACTGGGATGTCACCAGCTCAACAATATGGTGCATCCGTTCGGGTTTGCCCACCGATGTACCGCCAAACTTCATAACCTTCATATGTTCGTAAAAATTTTGGATTGCAAAGATAGGATTGTAAAGGGTAAAAAATTGTAAGCGCAATTGGCAACAGCTTAGTCAATTTGCTGAAGCATGAAAGAATTCATTCTCTTATGAATTCATAATGATAGGCCTTTACCTGCTTCGTGTATTCGCGGCTGAAAGCAAGGATCTCGTTTTGCCAGGATCCAGAATTTCCAAAGGCTATTAGTTCATCAGGGGTTGCAGCACCTTTCCGGGCGGCGGCACGCAAATGAGCGGATGCCGCCAGAGCAGCCATTTCTTTTATTACCTGTGAGATCTCTTTATCTCTTTTCTTTAGCAGTCTGAAGTTGACCCGGTCTTCACTGGGTTGAAGTTTTTTAATAAGAAAAGGTTCCCTGTCAAAAGAAACAAAACTTAATAGTGCGGGGCAAACGTTTTGCATATATTGTTGAACACACACCATTCTCTCGCCTTCGCTCAGCCAGCGTGGTTGTTTAACCGGGGCAAATTTTTCGAGAGAAGAAGGTGTTGCCTGCTTCATATCGATCATTAAATAATTCTTTTCTTTCTCCAGGTGCTTCAGCAAAAAAACATAACGCTTGACTCCTACGCTTCCGGTTCCTGCGATCCTGAAAGCAATATCGAGGCAACGGTATTTGGGATGATTATTCCTGGTCCAATCGTCAATAAAGTCTCTCAATTTGTCTCTCAGTTCGCTTTCAAGTTTCAGATGACGCTCGCCATCAATACACAACCTCAGCTCTTTTCCCTTTCTTGAGACTCTGCCATCCAATAATTCCCCCAATGTTCTTTCACCTACTCTTTCTAAAAAATCTTTTACAATTCCCCTGGCGATCTTTGCTTCGATGTACCTTGGCTTTCCCGCGGCAAGAACGGATGCATAAGTCTTTAAAAACAGAGAAACCATATCTTCCGTTTCCCTTGGTCGAATCTGCAAATCATCAAAAGCAACAAAAATGCTGGTGGTCATCCTTGCTATTTCCCAGGTAACCGGGGCAAGGATGGCTTCATTGAAATCATTGACATCGAAATACACCAACCCATTGTCCCCTTTATAGCTTCCAAAGTTTTCAAGATGAAGGTCCCCGGTTATCCAGCTTGCGGGCGATGAGGGAAAGGAATCATTCTTGCCCAGGTCTTCATAAAACAAATGGCAGGTGCCTCGAAAGAACCTAAAGGCGCTTTCCGACATCCGCTTATATTTAACTTTCAGCAGGAATAAAGGCACCCCTCTATTAAATTCATTTATCCTATCGCGAATTTTATCCATAGACTCATTGTAGAGCATTTTCTACAGCCATGCTAATTTAATGAGGATTAGATTATTATTTAATTAAGGCCTATTATTTGCCCATTTATTTTTAAATGCGCAAAGAAAGGACTGGCACTACCCTCCCAATAAGGATTTTCCGGATTGTATTAAAAACAATTGCGTTCCTCCTTCTTTTTGTCGTCCTGGTGTTTGTCCTGCTCCTTACCCCGCCTGTACAAAGGTTCCTGACGGCAAAAGTTCAACATTACCTCGAGAATAAATTGCACACAAAAGTCCTTATCGGGCGGATTTCTTTTGGCCTTTCAGGTAAAATCGGACTGAATGATGTTTTTATTGGGGATAAAACGAATGACACCTTGGTTTCCGGGGGATCGATCAGGGCGCATTTAAACTATCTGAAGCTTTTTTCTAATGAGGTGAGGGTAAAGGACCTGGAGTTAAACAATGTTACCGCTAAAATAAAAAGGGTACTGCCGGATACAGTTTATAATTTCCAATTTATTGTTGACGCTTTCACTTCCGAAAGCACAAAATCACCTGACACCTCTACGTCCGCTCCCATGAAGTTGGACATTGCAAAGTTGTCGTTGAAAAACATCAATCTCACTTATACAGATGCTGTAGCCGGAAGTGACATGTTTGCGCACATTGGGGACATGGCGGCACGCATTGATACACTTGACCCGTACACGCAACATTTTGTCGTTCCCTCCTTTGTGTTGAAAAATTCAATGGCAAGGATGAAACAGGTGAAACCGCTGGTTGAGCCTAAACCACTTGAACAGCATATTCGTGAAGCCACTGCTCCATCTTCGATGAATCTGCAATTGGGCTCTATTGATGTTGAAAAAGTGAAGATCGATTATGGAAATGATGTATCGGCCCTCTATACAATTGCTGACATTGGCAAACTGGAGACAAAACAGAGATCGCTTGACCTCCCAAACAATAAAGCGGCCCTTGACAATTTTATTTTGAACGATTCAAAATTCGGGGTCCGGTTGGGAAAGACAAAACAAGCACAAATTGTAAAGCAGGAAGCAAAAAAAGAGGTGATTGCTCAGCAGCAAGCCGGCTGGGGTTTCGCAATCACTAACATTAGTCTGAAGAATAACACTATTCAATTTGATGATGATAACAGCCCGCCTTTAAAACAAGGCATTGACTATTCGCATATATTGGCAAATGATCTTACTCTTGAGGCTGACAACCTGGTGATGACACCTGATTCGACCGCCTTGAGTATTAAAAAAGGTTCAGTAAACGAAAAAAGCGGGTTGACATTAGAGCAGTTCAGCGGCGATATATTGTATGCAAACAATCAATCTTATGTCCGGAATTTATACATAAAAACTCCGGGCAGCGAAATAAAGAAGGAGTTCGTTGTTAATTATCCATCCCTGGACGCATTGACAAAGCACCCGGAACAGGCAAGCTTCCAGGTGAACCTCGCTCAAACCAGGGTTCAGGTGAAGGACATTTTATTATTTGTTCCTGAATTTCGATCTAATCCAGCTTTGCGTAACCCCAATGATGTGTGGCAAGTCAATGTTGTTGGCAGCGGGACTATGGATCATTTCAATTTTGAAACATTGCAATTTGCAGGACTTAGCAGCACGCAGATCAATGCACATGGTTCTTTATCAGGGTTAACTAATCCGAAAAATGCCGGTGGAAATTTTGTGATCGAACGCTTTCATACGAACCAAAATGATATTGCCTTGTTCACTGGCAGTAAGTTGTCCAACGCACAAATGAACCTGCCACATGACTTTACTGTCAGGGGAACGATCAATGGAAACGCTGGAACGATAAATACGAAAATGAGGGTGCTTACCTCAGATGGAAATCTGGCATTGACCGGAACGTTCAGCAATTTTACAGATCCTGCAAAAGCTAAATATAATGGGCAAATAAGCACTAACAATCTGCAACTCGGTAAGATACTCAGGCAAGAAAGTACGATCGGTCCCATTAGCGCAACGTTGGTGGCAAAGGGACAAGGATTAACGCCCGATGCTATCAATACAAAATTTTCTGCCACCATTTCAAGTGCAGAATATGATCAATACCGGTATCAAAATATAAACCTGGATGGTTCATTGCAAAAAACAAATTTTGATGTACATACCACGTTAAAAGATCCAAATGCTGACGCAGATATTACAGTAAGTGGAAATTTTTCTGATCATCCCGCTTTCACTGTTCATGGAATGATCGATAGTGTAAAAACCTTGCCTCTGCATTTAACAACAGAACCATTGACCGTACGGGGAAGAATAGACGGAACGGCTTCCGACCTGACAGCCGATAATGTGAACGCGGATATTTTAATTACGCAAGCGTTATTCGTTTCCCGCAGCAAGAGACTTGCCCTGGATACTATTCAACTTACATCAGGGAAAAACGACACGGCTAATTATATACGCTTAAACAGTTCCATTGCCAAAGCATCGATCATTGGTCATTACCGTCTTGCCGATCTCGGCAGTATTATGCAAAATTCAATAGAACCCTATTTCAACACCAGAACCACAACGGTGGCAGCGGTACAGCCCTACCATTTTGCATTTTCACTTGACGTGAACTATGATCCCGTCTTCGCCGTATTTGTTCCCGGTTTGACAGATATGCAACCACTGCATGCTTCGGGGAATTTTTCCAATACCGGGGGAATAAATATGGAGTTAAAAACCGCATCAGTTGTCTACCAGGGGAACACGATCAACGACGTGAAGCTTACCGCCACGACAACCTCAAGTGGTTTACAAATAAATGGCGGCATTACTCATTTAAAAAGCAGTTCATATGATCTTTACAACACACGGATAAACGCTGTTGTCTTAAATAACAAAATCGATTTCAGTGTTGGTACGGATGATGCAAAAGGGAAAAATAAATATTTCCTTGCGGGATTGTTGTCTCAACCCAGCACAGGCAGTTACACTATTCAGTTAAAACCAGACAGCCTGGTGCTCAACTATCAACGATGGTCGGTTACTCCTGACAATCGAATAACGATGTCGCCCGATGATATTATCGCGAGCAATTTTGTTTTGCAAAATGGAGATCAGCGATTAAGTATCAATAGCCCCAACAGCCAGGGCAAACAACTTCTTCTTGTTGAATTTTCCAACTTCAGGCTGGCAACCATTACAGGGTTTGCAAATGTTGATTCTTTACTGGCAGACGGCGTCATCAATGGAAATATCAGGGTCGGCAATTTTTTGCAGCAACCCAACTTTACAGGCGATCTTACCATCAACGACCTTAGTGTACAAAAAGATACTGTTGGCAACGTTAAGATACATGCTTCCAGTGGCGGAGCCAACCGCTACAATATTGAATCGGCCATCACGGGGCATGGCAATGATGTAACGCTGGCCGGGTGGATAGCTACTGAAGCGAATGACACTAAACTGAATCTTGACCTGGATGTGAAAACACTGGAATTACATTCCATTGAAGCGTTGACGGGCGGAGCCATCAAAAATTCATCAGGTGCTTTGAAAGGAAGTATTGCGATCCGTGGCAGCGTGAATCAACCCGCGTTAAATGGTGATTTGAATTTTAATAAATCAAGTTTTGCTTTGTCGATGCTGGGCAGCCAGTTCTACCTGGATGACCAAAAAATATCACTAACAAATGATGGCATCTCCTTTTCAAAATTCACGGTTAAAGATTCATCAGGCAACACCCTTACTTTAGATGGCAATATCATCACGAACAATTTTATCAACTACGAATACAATTTAACATTAACCGCGCGAAATTTTCAATTACTTAATTCAACCAAAAAAGATAACCCTATTTACTATGGTCGCATGACCATCAATACTGATCTCTCCATCAGTGGCACAGAAGTAAGTCCCGCCGTTGACGGAAGGATCATTGTGGATGATGGCACAAACTTATCATTTGTGGTTCCGCAAGGCGATGAAAGCGCTGAATCACGGGAAGGGATCGTTCAGTTTGTCGATATGAAGAATCCTGCTAATGATACCTTGTTCAAAAAATATGATTCATTGAACACTTCCGGCATTTTGGGAATGGATATTTCAGTGAATATTGAAATAAAAAAAGAGGCTGTCTTTAACATTATCGTTGATGCCGCCAATGGAGATTTTCTAAATGCACAGGGAGAAGCACAATTAACCGCCGGCATTGATCCAAGTGGAAAAACTACTCTTACAGGAAATTATACTCTTGAAAAAGGATCTTATCAATTATCATTTAATCTTCTCCAAAGAAAGTTTGACATAACCAAGGGAAGTTCTATAACATGGACGGGAGAGCCTACGACCGCCCAATTAAATGTCACCGCAGTATATGTCGCCAACACGGCCCCGATCGACCTGGTACAGGACCAGGTGTCAAGCTCATCTGCCGCCATCAAGAATACTTACATGCAAAAACTTCCATTCCAGGTGCATTTGAAGTTAACCGGCGAGATGATGAAACCGGTAGTAGCTTTTGACATCATTTTGCCCGAGGATAAAAATTACGGCGTTTCAAATGATGTTGTGACCACGGTCCAATACAGACTGACGCAATTAAGGGCGGATGAAGGTGAGACCAATAAGCAGGTCTTTTCTCTGTTACTCTTGAATCGCTTCGTTGGAGAAAATCCATTTGCTTCTGAGGGAGGTGGCGGTGGCTTTAGTGCTGAGACCTATGTCCGTCAAAGTGCAAGCAAACTCCTTACTCAGCAACTCAATCAACTGGCCGCAGGGTTGATCAATGGCGTAGACATAAATTTTGACGTTGTGACCTCCGAAGACTACACGACAGGTTCTATGAGAAACAAAACAGACCTGAACGTGAACGTAAGTAAAAAATTATTGAATGATCGTTTAAAAATTTCGGTAGGCAGTGACTTTGGATTGGAGGGTGCGCAGACCACAAACCAACAGGGAAATAACATAGCCGGCAATCTTTCCGCGGAATACCAGCTTAGCCGCGATGGAAGATACCTGCTTCGCTTCTTTGAAAAAAATGACTATGAGGGAGAGCTATATGGCTATGTGATCGAGACAGGTGTATCATTTATGATCACGGTAGATTATAATCGTCTTAAAGAAATATTTCATCGCCGAAAACAAAAAGTGGAGAGCACTAACAGTCAGCAAAAAGAGTGACTCATGAGACAGGCAATATTGTTTTTATTAATGATTGTGACTTTCATATGGTCAGGATGCGGCAGCACAAAATCAGTACCTGCAAATGATAAATTGTATACAGGCGCAGGCGTTACATTGAGTGGAGTATCCAGCAGCAGGGAAAAGAAAGCATTAAAGGAAGATCTTAACGGTTTAACCAGGCCCAAAGCCAATAGCAAGTTTTTGGGCATGCGTTTAAAGTTGGGGATCTACAACCTCTTTTATAAAGCAAAGCCAAAGTCTCTTTGGGGAAAAATAAGAGACAAATATGGCGAACCACCTGTACTGCTTAGCCAGGTCGACCTTCAAAAAAATGCCCAAAATCTGCAAAATTATTTGGTGAACAAAGGCTATTTCAGAGCAACAGCTACAGGCGATACCATTGTGAAAAGAAAAATAGCAAGAGTTGAATACAAAGCACCGGCAGGTGAACGATATAAGATCGACAGTATAAATTTCCCCAATGACAGCAGCGTTCTTTCAAAGGCTATCCAGGAAAGCATGGAAAAAAGTTTATTGGTCAAAGGCAAAGGCTTCGACCTGGATGTGATAAAGGGTGAACGTTCGCGAATTGACGCATACCTGAAAGAGAGAGGGTTTTACTTTTTCAATCCGGAATACATTCTCGTAAAAACGGATAGTACGGTAGGCGACCATCTTACTAATATGTATGTGACAGTTAAGCCGGGTACACCGGTGGAGGCCCGGCGAACCTATAGTATCAATGATGTTTATATCTATACAAATTATAGTCTCAACACGGCGCAGTCAGATACAGTAAAAAGGGATGCAGAACTTTATAAGGGATACTACATCATTCAGAAAAGAAAACGCTATAAACCAAAACTGTTTGCCGAGTCGATGCAATTTGAACGTGGTGACATATACAACAGGAAGGAACACAATCTCACTTTAAACAGGCTTATCAATCTTGATGTTTTCAAATTTGTAAAGAACAGGTTTGAATTACCAGATCCAGACTCCTTGAATTTAAATGCCTACTATTATCTCACGCCACAACAGCAAAAATCATTACGGGCGGAATTCACATACACCACCCGGTCGAATAGCCTGAATGGTTCTGATGTTACTTTTAGCTGGACTCATCGCAATCTCTTTCGCAATGGATCTCATATCAAACTGAGCGCTTATATCGGCTCGGATATTCAAATCAGTGGCGCGTTAAGTGGCTACAATACGTTCCGTACGGGTATAGAGGCCGATTTCGCGATGCCACGTTTCCAGGTTCCCTTTTTCCATATCGAAAGCTATGGCGGTTATGCTCCGCGTACCGATATAAAACTTGGTTATGATGTTTTAAAAAGATTCGGTTTGTATACACTCAATTCATTCAGGGTGCAATACGGTTATACATGGAAAGAAAGTATTCAAAAGTTTCATGAACTCTACCCTATCAGCATTAGCTACGTGCAACCTATAAATGTAACGAGTGAATACGACAGCCTGGAAAACATTTATCCGGGCCTTGATAAGGCCATTGAACAACAATTTACGATCGGACCAACCTACCGGTTCAATTACAACCAACTGGCAAATGGACTATCTCCGATCAATGCATATTATTTCAACGGCATCATTGATCTTTCAGGAAACATCCCCGGATTATTGAGCGGCGCCGATGTTAAAAAAGGAGATACCGTAAAAATTTTCAATTCGCAGTTTTCACAGTACGCAAAATTTGAAGCAGAGGGAAGATTTTATCACAAACTGGGATTAAAGTCTAACTGGGTTAGCCGTATTGATATTGGCAT
>Ga0068868_100001696_pt1 | contig 15078 bp, 12 predicted proteins | sample KBSMisM42_FD_64660 | JGI IMG/M metagenome (GOLD analysis project Ga0068868, IMG submission 64660) | Miscanthus rhizosphere microbial communities from Kellogg Biological Station, Michigan, USA - KBS Miscanthus M4-2 | ecosystem: Host-associated > Plants > Roots > Rhizosphere > Soil ...
CGGCGGAGTTCGGGCGGCGTGACTGGTCCGACGCGGCGCTGTGGAACGTGAGCAAACAGTATCCGGCTCCCGGCGCCCTGCCGGCATTGGGAGAGGAAATCACCGCGGTGTTGCGCGCTGTCTACGGTCTCAGCGCCAAATGCGCCGCGCTGGATCTCGACGGCACGTTGTGGGGCGGCGTGATTGGAGAAGACGGTGTGCAGGGCATCCAACTCGGCGGCACGCCCGCGGGCGAGGCATTTGTCGCTTTTCAACGCTACCTGTTGTCTTTGTCGAAGTCCGGCGTGCTGCTCGCGGTGTGTTCCAAGAACAACGATGCCGATGCGCGCCAGCCCTTCCGGGAACATCCCGAAATGGCGCTGAAGGAAAGCGACATTGCGTTGTTCTGTGCGAATTGGCAACCCAAGGAAGAGAACCTGCGCGCGATCGCCGCCGGGCTGAACATCGGCCTGGACGCAGTGGTGTTCCTCGACGACAATCCCGCTGAGCGCGCGCGCGTGCGGCAGAATCTGCCTGAAGTAGAAGTGGTGGAACTACCCACTGAGCCCAGCCTATATGGCGCAACAGTGGCGCGGCGCCGGCTGTTCGACAAGCTTTCGCTGACTGCCGAAGATCGCGAGCGGACGGCCTCCATTCAGCAGAACCTGGAACGCCAGAATCTGGCGGGAAGCGCGGGCAGCCTCGATGAATATTTGGCCGGCCTGGAGATTCGCGTGGAGTTGTTTCCCTTCGACGACCTGAATCTGGCGCGCATCGTGCAATTGATTAACAAGACCAACCAGTTCAATGTCACTACGCGCCGGCGCACAGAAACGGAAGTGCGAGCTTTGATGACGCAGGGCTGCTACACCCAGGCGATGCGCACCTCGGACCGCCTGGGCGACAGCGGCCTCACCGGCGTGATGATTGCGATTCCCGAAGGCGACACGCTGCGCCTGGACACCTGGCTGATGAGCTGCCGTGTGCTCGGGCGCAGAATCGACGAAGCCATGTTCGCGGCACTGGTGGAATTCGCGCGCCGAGCGGAGTTTCGTCGCGTCCGCTGCGAGTTCTTACCCACACCCAAAAACGAAGTGGTCCGGGATCTGTTCGAAAAGTTGGGCTGCACACCGGAGGAGCAGGGCTTTTTCGAATGGCCCAGCGACCGGCCCGCGGCCATGCCCTCGGTTCTCCATTGCGTGGACCGAACACAGTCTGGCGCGCTGCTCTCCGAAAGGTAAGGAATGTCACTCGATAGCAAGCTGCAGAGCGTGTTCCGCGAAGTATTCGACGACAGTTCGCTGACGCTTTCCGGCGACTTATCGCCGGCCACTCACGCGGACTGGGACAGCGTACGCCACGTCGAACTGCTCATCGCCATGGAAGAGGAATTCGGGATTAAGTTCACCACCGAAGAAGCCGCCAGCCCGGCCAGCGCCGCGCAGTTCAAATCCTGGCTACGCGCCAAGGGCGTCACTGACTAAGTCATGTTCGACGTAACTGCCTTGGCCGAGACGGATTTGGCGGAAGCTGGCCGTTTCTTAAGAGCAGTGTTCGGCGAGGTGGAAAACTATCCGCCGTTCCAGCTAAACGCCCTGCGCTGGAAAGGGTTTGACTCGAACCCCTTTGCCGCGGCTCCGCGGAGCTTCGGAGTCTGGCATGAAGCGCGCATCATCGGCCACGGCACCTTGGCGCCACTGCGATTCCTGACCCCCGCAGGCGAAGTTACGGCGCATTGCGTCATCGATTGGGCGGCCGATCCCAATACTCGCGGCAGCGGTGTGGCCATCTATCAAGCACTGGCCAAGTGCACTGCGATGCAGATCGGCATCGGAGGCTCGGACGACACGCGGGCCATGCTGCCGCGCATGCGTATGCGGGTGCACCAGAACATCGGCGTGTATGAGCGGCGCGAACGGGTACTGGCGCATCATCTGTCGTCGCGGCGGGATTGGAAGACCCCGGCGCGAATCGCGCGCGACTTGGGGCGCAATCTACAGCGTCCCGGTTTGGCGGAACCGCGGGACCTAACCGCACGCCGAGTCCCGGCGTTTTCTGAACAAGCAGCCGTGCCCATGCCGTCGCCCGGCGGCGGAGTCTGTTCCGAGCGCACTCCCGCGTTCCTCGACTACGCCTTGCAATGCCCGGCGGCACGAATGGAAGGTTATGTGTTCGAAGCTCAAGGAGAACCGGCCGGCTACTGCGTACTAAGCCGAGTCGGAACCTCCTGCCGTGTCGCTGATCTGTGGGTCGAACCGGCGGGTGATGCCATTCGCTGGTCGCAAGCGATGGCTTTAGCGGTGCGGCTCGCCATGACGGACGGGGCCACTGCCTCGATTCTAGCGACCGGGTCCACCGCGTTCTTGCGTGGCGTTCTCGAATCGCAGGGATTCCGCTTGCAATCCGATCAGCCTCTCTTCGTGCGCGGAGCGGGCGTCGAAGCGGGAAGCGAAATACATTTCGGTTTTCTTGACTACGACGCCTACTACTTGCCCTAACGGTCGTGCAGGCCCTCGGCCCGCTCTAACGCGAAGTCGAGCGGCGATTCCGGTTCCATGCCAAAGCGCTTGAGTCTGAAGCGCGGCTCATCCGCGGTGTTCATCCCGGGAGTGGTGGTGGTGGCGGTGCGAAATCCGGCCTGTTCTACGCAGTCTACGGCGGCGCCCGTGAAATCCGCAGGCGTGCCGTTGGGATAACAGAAGTGCGGCACGGGGGAGCCGAGTTCTTCGGCGATACGCCGCCGGGAGTCCTCGATTTCGGCGCGCAGCCGCCCATTTTCCTCGATGCGCGAGAGGATGGGGTGACTGCACGTGTGGGCCCCGAACTCGATTCCGCGCCGCGCCATATCGCGGACCTCGTCCCAACGCAGCGCCTGTAGCGCGGCGGGCGGCTCTGCGTCGAGTTGCACTTCGAGCAAGCCAGGCAAGCGCTCGACCAGGGCTTCTCTCTCCGCGTTGGGCAGTTTCTTGGCGGCCTCAATGATCGTCCGGGCGGCGCGCGAACGCACGGCTGCGTCGCGCAACTCAAAACGCAACGAACTCGCACTCACGACCAGATCGAAACTGGTGCGGCTGGTCTGCTCAAGTGCGCAAGTGACACGGTCGGTCCACAACCAACAGCGCCGGTCCAGAAAATCCGTCACCAGATACACCGTGGCCGGAACACCCAAAGACTCGAAGGCCGGGAAGGCGTTCTCCAGGAAATCGCGGTAACCGTCGTCGACGGTGATGGCCAACGTTTTGGGAGGTAGCGGCTTATTGCGATCCAGAATATCCGCGATCTCGCCCAATGAAAGCACCTCATAGTGGCGGCGGAAGGCAGCAAGCTGGCGATGCAACTGTTCCGTAACGCCAGAGCGGAAGCGATGGTACATCAGGATGCGAAACCGGTCGCGATTGCGCTGGCGGAGCAGTTCCATGCCACCCACGCCGTGGAGCATCCCGCGCGCCACTCGCTTCGCCAGGCTCACTTTACCCGTAGTAAAAAGCCGTCTTTATTGGCCGTGACCAGCAGTTTCTCGCGGCTCAGATCGATGACAAAGCGATCGTCGGCCTTGACGAATTCCTGAATTGATTCGAACGGTCCCGGTCCGAACTGGCACGACAAGGGGTGCCCGTTGATGGAACTGTCCTCCACCACCAAGTACTGGCCCGGCGTCACGTACTTGCGGTAGATCAGGAGTTCCTCATCCACGTGCGGTTTGCGGTGATCGGAATCCAGAATCACCATGCGCTGGCTGGTGCCTTCGAGCAAAGGCTCCAACTGTTGGAATACTTCCGGAGCGGTGGAGGAGAAACCCGAGATGTAGTGGATGCGCGGATGCTGCGGCCGGTCGTCGCGAAGTTGCAGGTCGATGGAGATCACGCGGCCATGCCCGAGAATATCGAACAAGTTCGCCAGATACAGAGCGCTGCCCCCGTGGAGGGTGCCGGTTTCGATGACAACATCCGGCCGCTTTTCGAAAACAATCTCCTGATAGATCCACAGATCGCTGGGGAATTTCTGGCAGGGGACTCCCAGCCACGACATGTTGTCCCAGGTCGTGGGTGCGGAGTCGTAATAAATGTTGGCGAACAAGTCGACCGCGAACCGCTGCAAAGGCGGTATCTTCATGATTACGCCGCGCAGAAACCACAGGAATGGCCGCGCGGGAAACCTTTGAAACGAGTGACTATCATCATACTTCTCGGGGGTCGTCGAGGTCACAGCCAAGAGTTTAGCATTTCAGTTCAAATTTGTAGGATCCGCGCTGACGCGGTTCCATCCCATCCGCCGGCCGATTTCCTGAACGGGCCGCAGGAGAGCCTGAGCCAGGAATTGTATTTCATTGGGTTCGGCCACGCCGAACATCTTCACGAATGCCAGATAGGCCAGAGTGAATACGGTGCCGCAGGCCAGCAACACCACCACCGGACGGGATCCCAGTAGCGGAAGCCGGACAGCGGCCGCAAGCGCTGCCGCAGCGGCTGCGCTCAATGCCAGTTTCGTGGGAGCCATCAGCAGCGGCCAATGCCGCCTTCCGAAACGCAGCACGCGCCCGAAAATCCAGGTCTGGACCGCGCGGTCGGCCACGCCGATAATCATCACCGAACTGATGGCGCCGATCATTCCAAAGCGTGGTGTCGCCCACCACAGCGCGGCTAAAAGAGCTACAAAGAACGCCAACTTTATTTTCAACAGCAGGTAGCGGTATTCCGCGTAAGCCCGCACGATGGGGTCGAACATGAGAACGCCCAGCGGTAACAGCGTCAGGTTGATACGGAAGATGGGCCAGCTGGCCAGATAACGGTCCGAGAACAGAAATTCGATAAATTGCGGGCCCACAACCATCAGAAAAGCGTAGACCGGAAACATGACAGCGGCCAGCTTGCGCATGGAGCGCAGGGCCAGATACAGGATTTGGTCGGTTTGATTATCGCGTTGCAGTGCTGCCATCTGCGAGATCAGAACGCTGCTGGTGGCTTCGCTCAGCAACTGCACCAGCGGCAACTGGAAGCAGCCGATGGAGTACACCGCGAAGGCGGCGGCGCCGAACTGGTTGGATACGAAATAGTTGTGCAGATCGGACTGGAAATACCACACCATTCCCATCAGCCCCAAGGGCGTCGCATACGACAATTGTTCGCCCAGCAAATGAAAGTCGATGTGCCGCCAGAAGCGGGGGAAGCGTAGCGCCAGGTAGTACAAAAAAACGCCCACCACGAAAACACCATACGCAATCGCCGCCCAAATCAGCGACTCTACGGTTCCCCACAGAATGGCTGCCGTCAGAAACAGCCCGGTGCGCAGGATCTGCGCGACGATGGAAACGGTCATCGCCAGCTTCAACTCCTGATTCGCGATGGGGAGAATCTCCACCAGGGTGCAGGGAATCCACAGGATGATGGTGGCGCCGATCCACGCTGCGTAGCGCCGGATCTCGGGCTCCTTTGAGACCAGCGACAGGATGGCGGGCCATAGGGTCACCGCCAAGCCGGCGAGCAGCCCCGCCGCGCATAGAATCAGAATGGTGTTAAAGACCACCGGGCCGCGGCGCTCACGCTCGCGCGGCAGGAAGTAATACACGTTCATCCCAAAGCCTAAGGGAACCACGTTCATGGCGGTGTTCACCACCAAAAAAACTTGTTTATAGAGCCCGAGCGCGCCGGGGGTCAGCTTGCGCGCCAGCAGAATAGGCAGCGCCACCGCGATTGCGAAAGCCACCGTGCGTCCAAAGAGGATCATGGCCGCGCCTTCGGTATTGCTGGGAGCGCGCTGAGGCTCTGCGGTGATTTCTTCGGGTGTCAAAACACCAGTATGTCAGCAAGCAAGAGTGGCCGGAACAGGACTTTCTTCCTGGCGGTACCACATCTCCAGCATCAGCAGAGACCACAGCCAATCGGCATGATTTCTCCGCTCGCTGCGATGCTCCTCGAGAATATGACGCACAAAGGGCGGCGAGACGATGCCCCGTTCCAGAAACCGCGAACCGGTCAGGTGATCGTGCAGCATTTCGCGCAGTGCTCCCCGGAACCAGTGGTCCAGCGGCACACCGAAGCCCATCTTCTCGCGCGTCAGCAACTCCGGCGGCAAGGTATCGCCCAGCGCTTTCAGTAGAATGTATTTGCCCTGGCCCCCGCGCATTTTCCAGGAATTGGGAATCGACGCGGCCAGTTCAGCCAGATCCCGATCGAGCAGCGGGCAGCGCACTTCGAGCGACGCCGCCATGGACATCCGGTCCACCTTCGGCAGCATGGCGCCGGGCAGGTTCACAGCGGTCTCGAAGTACTGTGCCTGCGATACCGGGTCCGATGTTGCCGGAAGAAAAGCGTCCGGCAGCATTTTCATAAGGAATCCGTAATCGGCCGGGAGCATCCATTCCGGTTGTAGCAATTGCTTCCGCAAATAGTAGTTCGAGAAATTGTTCTCAATGTAGCGATCCATGGGACCGGACCGGCTGAGCATGTGTAGATAGTTCTTACCGTAGGCGGAAAAGGGCAGCCAGCCGGCGAGGGCAGCGAGCCCGGCGCGCAGGAACGACGGAACGCGGTCCATGAACAGCAGACCTTCGATGGCCTGGAAACGCGTGTACCCCGCGAAGAGCTCGTCGCCGCCGTCGCCGGATAATGCTACCTTCACGTGCTGCGCCGCGAACTCCGAAACCAAATAAGTAGGGATGGCTGCGGAATCGGCGAAGGGTTCATCGAAATGGTAGACCAGCTTTTCCACCAGACTCACGGAGTCGGGTCGTACCATCAACTCGCGATGGTCGGTGCCATAGCGGCGGGCCAAACTGGCGGCGTATTTCAGCTCGTTGTATTCGCTTTCCTCGAACCCAATCGAGAACGTCTTCACGGGATCAGGCGACTGGCGCGCCATCGACGCCACTACCAGACTGGAATCGATGCCGCCGCTCAAAAACGCGCCCAGTGGCACGTCCGCTATCAAGCGCATCCGCACCGCTTCGTCGAAGGTTTGGCGGAGGCGTTGGCACGTGTCCCCGGGCGAGAAGCCGGCCTGCTCGCGGGACTCCGGCTCGGGCATATTCCAATAGCGCCCGCGGGTCACTGAGCCATCGGCGCGATACAACAACCAGGAGCCCGGGTCCAGTTTGCGCACGGTCTGGTATGCCGAATACGGTTCGGGAATGTATCCTAACAGAAAATACAGCTTCAACGCTTCTGGATCGGTGGGCAGTGGAATGCCCGCGGCGCGCAGGGTCTTGATCTCGCTGCCGAAGAATAGGCCGTTGGGCAAGTGCGCATAATACAGCGGCTTCTTGCCGAAGCGGTCGCGTACCAGCAGCAGCTCTTCACGGCGCGAGTCCCACAGCGCATAGGCGAACATCCCCCGCAGACGTGGGAGGCCACCAATCCCTTCCTCTTCGTGCAGGTGCAGCAGCGTTTCCGTGTCGCTATGGGTGGTGAATTGGTGCCCGCGGCCGGCCAGATCCTGGTGCAGTTCCTGGTAGTTGTACACTTCGCCGTTGTAGACCACCCACAGGGTCTGGTCCTCATTGGGGATGGGCTGATGTCCGCCCGCAAGGTCGATGATGCTCAGCCGCCGCATGCCCAGCGCGCAGCGCCCGTTTACGTAATAGCCGCTGTCGTCCGGACCGCGATAGCGAATCTGATCGCACATCCGCTCGACCGTTTCTTGGTCTGCCCGGCCTCGCGCGAGAACATAACCGGCAATGCCGCACATAGCTTAATATTCGACCTGCGCGTTCATTCGGAACAGCACGAAGTTGTGCTGGTGTGGCACCGGGAAAGTATATTGTTCAGCGGCATTTCATCCGATTATCGCAAATACACTCATTCCACAGTTCGCATGGGATACTAACACTATGTCATTGTCTTTCCGCACTTCCAACGTCGCTGTGTTTGGTCTTGGTTACGTAGGGTGCGTCACGGCGGCATGCTTGGCCCGTCTGGGCCATAGCGTCACGGGAATTGATAAAGATCCGTCCAAAGTACGCGCGGTGATGGAGAAACGGGCCCCCTTTTACGAGCCCGGACTCGAACAAATTATTGAAGAAACGGTAGCGGCGGGACTTCTCAGAGCTACTTCCGATGCAGAAGATGCACTGGCGAACGCGGATGTGGTGCTGCTATGCGTGGGCACCCCTTCGGCGGCCAACGGTAACTTAGGTTTGGATCAGCTTCGCCAGGTCACGGACGAAGTGGCCGCGGTTCTGCCGAAATTAACCAAGCCGCTGGTAGTGGCAGTTCGCAGCACGGTCTTTCCGGGAACGTGCGAAGAGGTCGTGATTCCCCGGCTAACTGGGTCGGGGCTGGTGAGCGTGGTTTCTAATCCGGAGTTTCTGCGCGAGGGCGCAGCGGTGCAGGATTTCGTCGAACCCGCGCTGGTGGTGGTGGGCGGCAGCGACCGCACGGCGGTAGAAAAAGTCGCGTCCTTATACGCTTCCATAAAAGTCGATCCGTGCCTGGTGACGCTGCGCACCGCTGAGATGATCAAGTACGCCTGCAACGCATTTCACGCGGTCAAGATTTCCTTCGCGAATGAAGTCGGGGCGCTGGGAGAGATCCTGGGAATCGATGCGCGCGAGGTCATGGACACGCTGTGTCAAGACCACCGACTCAATATTTCCAAGGCGTATCTCAAGCCCGGTTTTGCGTTTGGCGGCTCCTGCTTGCCTAAAGATCTGCGAGCTCTGAACTATCGCGCCGGGCGGCTGGATGTGAAGCTGCCCATGCTGAGCGCGGTACTGCCCAGTAACGATGAACACTTGCGGCGGGCCACCACGGCGGTGCTCAATCTTCCTACCGGGCGCATCGGCGTGGTGGGTCTGGCGTTCAAGGAAAACACCGACGATCTGCGGGAGAGTCCCGTGGTTACGTTGCTTGAGAATCTGATCGGCAAGGGTCGCGATTTGCGCGTGTGGGATCCGCACATCCGCATGGACAGCATCTACGGCAGCAACCGCAACTTCCTGATGAATGCGATTCCCCACATCGGCCGTTTGATGGAACCTACGCTGGAGGAGTTGGTCGGCTGGGCTGAACACTTGGTGGTAACGCAAAGCCCGGGAGCGAAAGTGTCCGCGATCATTGCACAAAGCGGCCTTCCCGTGCTGGATCTGGTGGGCGGCATGGCGGGCAGTGTGGCGGTGCCGGCGATCTCTTAAGCGGGGCCAATGATCCGCCTCTTCCGAGTCGTTTTACCTGCCAGCATCCTCACTCTTTTCATTTCTGAAGCTCTTTTACTGGTGGCATCCTACGCTCTCGCGGCGTACTTCGATGCCGATCTGAACGAGCACCCCTTCGAGCTCGACCAGCAAGGGTGGCAGTCTATTGCCATCATGGCAGCGCTCCTGCTGTCGGTGATGTATCTCACCAGGATGTATAGCGACCTGCGGAACGCGGGCCCCATTCGATTGATGCAGTCCCTGGCGTTTGCGATGGGCGTGGCGCTGCTAGCACAGGCCGTCTTCACTTATCTAAAGCTGGACTGGGCATTGCCGCAACGCATTATGATCCGTGGCGGCATGCTCGCCTGCATTTTGCTGTTTGGATGGCGGCTGCTGTTCAGCGCGGCAATCCGCCACAAGATAGGGCTGCGGCGCGTGCTGTTTATCGGCTGGTCGCCGGTGGTCGCCGATTTGATCGATCATCTCAACCTGCATCCGGAGTTGGGATTCACGCCAATCGGTTATTTGAATCACCACCAGACTAAGAACGCTCCGCCAGCCAACGTGGCCTATTTCGGTTCGATGGCGGCCTTGCGCGGTGTTCTCGAGGAGCAACGTCCCGATTGGATCGTGATCGGGGACCGCAGCTTGATCGCCCCCAATGTAGTCGACGATTTACTCGAACTACGCTTTGGTGGTGTGCAGACCGAAGCGGCGGCCGGCTTCTATGAAAAAATTTGCGGACGAATTTGTCTGGCGGAAATCCAACCTCGGCAAATGATTTTCAGCAGAAGCCTGCAGCCGGATCCGCTGCGGGTCAGATTACAGTCGATGTACTCCACCGCCATCGTGCTCTTGAGCCTTCCCATAACTCTTCCGTTGTTCTTGTTTTTTGCCCTGATGGTGCGGCTGGGTTCGAAAGGTCCGGTGATGGCGCGCGAATACCGTGTGGGAATACATGGTTCGGTGTTCTACAGCTATCGGTTTCGTTCCACGGAGTACGGGAGCCATCCTCCGCGTCTTACCGGTATTGGCAAAGTTCTGACCCGCTTCGGATTGGATGGATTGCCGCAAATCTGGAATGTATTCCGCGGGCACATGTCGTTTGTTGGACCCGATCCCGACCCTCCCGAGTTCGCCTCGATTCTGGGCAAAGCCATTCCGATCTACGGGCAGCGCGCCTCCATCCGCCCCGGAATCACCGGATGGGCGCAGATTAACCAGCGCGCCGAGGGTTCGACAGGCGATGCCATCCGGCGTTCCGAGTACGATCTCTACTACGTTGAGAATCTATCGCCTTTGCTGGACTTCTTTGTGCTATTGAGCTGGTTTCGCGACGCCATTCTACACGGCGACTTTCCGGCATGAGCGGCGAACCCGGCTATAATTGGACCGATGGCGGAACTCAGTGAAGAGATTACGGTTCGGCGGTTGCCGAACGGTGAGCCTCGAGCTGGTTCCCTGCAACGCCGCGACCGTAGGCACTTTCTGATTTCCAACCTCGATAATTGGGCTGAGTTCGAGGCCGAATCGCTGATCGAAATCCAATCCGAGAAGGTGGTTTACCTGGGACAAGTTCTGGTCCAACAGGAATCGTCGCTCCTCATTTCCATAGAGCACGCTCTGAATCGTGTCGCTTTGACGGAGATCGAGAAAGTATGGCAGGGGCGGCAACCAGCGTGAGTGTCTTGGGTTAATGGACCAGATCGGAACAGGCCTTGAGCTTCGGACCATACTGCGGACTTGCGGCGAGACCTTTCTTGTCGCTCTGTTTCTAACCCCGATTCTGCGCGACATTTTCCGCGCGTACCATTTCGTCGACCGGCCCGGGTTTAGAAAAATCCACGCCTACCCGATCCCGCGCCTGGGAGGAATCGCGATCGCGGCAGCCTACGCCATCGGTTTGCTGGGATCGAAAAGCGATAGTGATTTAGTCTGGAAGATTCTGCCGGGCGCCGGGGTGATCTTTACCATTGGTATCTTGGATGACTTTGTTAACCTTCCACCCTGGTACAAGCTGTTAGGCCAGACGGCTGCGGCGTGTATCGCTTTCTGGATGGGGCTTCGCATTCCAGGTCCGCTTCCGGTCAGCTTTGTGGTCACCGTATTCTGGCTGCTGCTGGCGGCCAACTCGTTCAATTTGATTGATGGCCTGGACGGTCTGTGCACGGGCATGGGCTTGATCGCCACGCTGGCGTTGTTCCTGTTGGGTTGGATCGAAAGCAGCTTGGCCCTACAGAGAGCTATCTTGCCTCTGGCCGGCGCGGCGATTGGATTCCTGTGCTACAACTTTTCCCGCGCGACCATATTCCTGGGCGATTCCGGGGCACTTTTGATCGGTTTCCTGGTAGGCTGTTGCGGCGTCATCTGGACCATGGAACCCAGCGTTCATGGAGCGGCCTTGGCAGCGCCCTTGCTACTGTCGGCTATCCCATTGATGGAAGTCATCTTGTCCATAGCGCGGCGCTTTTTGCAGGGGCGTCCTTTATTTGGCGCCGATCAAGGCCACATTCACCACCGCCTACTGGCGCGCGGTTTGACCCGGCGGGGCACCGTCCTCACACTCTATCTGTGGGCCATCGCGGGGGGCGCTTTCGGAGCCGCTCTTGCCTACCGGCCCCTTAAGCCATGGCATGTGCCGATGATTGTGGGGTTTTGCATCGCCGCAGGCACTGGCGTCTGGCAGTTAAGGTATCCTGAATTCGCGGAAGCGGCGCAGCTATTGATGCGCGGTGAATTCCGCAAAGGACCGCGAGGTAAAGATGCGGGGTGAGTATCTGCGCCCACTTCTCAAACTGCTCGACGTCGGACTGATTGCCGCCGGGTTTGCCGTAGCCATTATTGCGTACGGTGTCTTCTATCCCGACAATTACAGCTACCTCACGTCCGATGAGGTTCTGCTCGGCTTTGTGACCGATGTGTGCACGGTCTGGGTGGGTTTTGAGCTACTCGAAGCCAGCGGCGATGTGCACTTCTTGGATCTGCTGCTGGTTGGCACCGGCTTGGATCTGATCGCTCAAGCATTGCTGAATTACTTCGCGCTCTTGACGCGCAGTCTCTTTCTGATTGTGGCTGGTGTGTTCGTGGCCGCGATATTTCTCACCGTCGCCCGCCGTTGGTTTAACGCCGCGAGCGATGGTTCACCGAAGGGAACGCTGATGGTGGGATTCGATCCACTCACCCAACAGCTGGCCGGCTCGCTTGGCCAGCCAGTGCTGGGGATGGTGGGGGAGGCATCCGCCTGTCCGGCGGGGATTCCCTATCTGGGTGACGACAGCCGGTTCGAAGAGGTGATCGAGAGCAAGCGTCCCGCGTACATCCTGGTAAGCGATACCTCAGCCGCGAGCGTTTCTCCTTCCATTCTTCTGGCCCAACGCTTGCGCGGAGTGATGGTCCGGACCACACCAGGCCTGTACGAGTCCCAACTGCAGCGCATTTATTGCCGCGGATCGCAGCCGGTGGATCTGCTTCTTTCCCCATCCTTATCCCCTGAAAGCCGCACTTTGGCCATTCAGGCGATCTACACTAACCTGATCGGATTGGTTTTGCTGATCGGGCTTTCTCCGGTGCTCCTGGTGGTGAGCCTAGCCATCGTTTTGTTCTCGGGCGCAGGCCCGGTTTTTGAGACGGTCGAGTGTTCAGGATTCCGAAATATCCCTTTCCTGCTGTTGCGTTTTCGTACGCGGCGAACCGGTAAGAAGGGCGGGTTCACGTGGATAGGCTCGCTGATCTCGCATTTGCATCTGGTCAATCTTCCTCAACTGTTTAACGTGGTGCGTGGGGAGATGGCGCTATTCGGTCCGCGGCCTGTCCGGCGGGCTTTCGCCCAGCACCTGACCGAAATCATGCCGTTTTATGCCATGCGTCTTTCGGTAAAGCCGGGCTTGACCGGATGGGCACCCTCGCCCGCGGGATCTACATTCGCCAATGAATTGACGCAAATTGAGTACGACCTTTACTACGTGAAGCACAATTCCCCACAACTGGATGTGGAGATCCTGATGCGGACTCTTTTCGGTGGAATGCCCGTGCATTCCGAAAACAACACTACGGCTTAGGGGCAATGCAGCCGATGTTATTCTGAAAACGTGAAATCGCCGATGCAGTCCGCAGTGGTCCCGGCAGAGCCTATGCTGTGGCGCGGAACCATGAGTGGCGCTCCCGGGCAATCCAGTCCGGTGGGGGTGCCCAACCCCGAGTCGGACCTGATTTTGAAGTTAGCCTTTGGTTTTTTTGCAATCGACTTGTTCCTAACCGTGAGCAGGATCCTAGAGATTACTTCCCTGGCGGGAATCGCCAGGATTCCCTACCTGGGAGTAACGATTCACGTCGTTACGATGGTATTGGCTTTGATCAGCGGTGGCGCCAAGCGCGTCCTGGCCTCACGGGTGGGCGCTATCCTGGCATTGTTCACCGGCTGGATGATGGTATGCACGCTTACCAGCGTTTGGAGAGGCGGGTCCACAGATATCCTGTTGCGGCAGTGGCTTCCATCACTCATCATTTTCGTTAGCTGCGGCACGGTAGTGACTCTGCCACAGTGCCGGAAGGCAGCGACCGTCCTGGCCACCGCGACCGCCGTTATCGCCGGCGCCAGTTACGCGCTGGCGACGCTCAAAGACGATCGTCTGGCGTTCGAAGCAGGAACCCTGGGCAATGCGAATGAACTCTCGATGGTGCTTTTGCTCGGCGCTCCTTTCTTCCTGGTGCCGGTGTTCTCGCTTGGCAGTTCGTGGTTCCGCAAGGTTGTGTCTCTGGCCCTTTGCGCAGTGGTGGTGGTACTGGTAATCAGGTCCGCATCCAGAAGCAATCTTCTCGCGATTGTCTCCATCCTCACGGTGCTGTTTTGGACCCGGCCGTTTGCAGGCAAGCTAAAACTGGGACTGCTGACTATAGTCTTGGTCTTCGTTTTCATTGCCGCGACGCCGCGGCAAGTCGTTTCGCGTTACATAACCCTATTCAGCGATGCGCCCACCGGCGACGACATTGCAAACTCGGCCCACGAATCCACGGCGGCTCGCCAATATCTCCTGCAGCAAAGTTTAAGGTTGACGATGGAGCACCCTATATTCGGAGTGGGTCCGGGTATCTTCACTGTCGGGGAGGCTGACTTGGCGAAGTCGGAGGGTCAAGCCGCACAGTGGCATGTCTCGCACAATTCCTACACTCAGGTCTCCTCGGAAATGGGCATCCCCGGCCTGCTTCTGTATTTGGCGGCGCTGTGGGGCACCCTCAGCAACATAGTTTGGTTTCGTAGGCGCAGCCGCATCGATCCCACTGGCAGAGCTTCCGCGTTGGGCTTGGCCTTACTGCTGTCGCTAGTTGGTCTGTGCGTCAATCTAGCTTTCAGTAGTAATGCGTATTTTCCCTATCTGCCTATTTTGATGGGCCTAAGCGTGGTCCTTCGAAAAAGCCTTCAAGTGGAAATGAACCGGGAAACCGTGCAACTGAACTTGCCGAAACCAGCGCTGGCTGTGCCGGTCAAGCCGGCTGCCGCGAGTTCGGAGAAGCCGGTGTACCGTTTCCTGGGACGCGCACGCCGCTCTGGAGCCTGATCTGAGCCTGAGGTAGGCGGCGGTTCAGCGCCCGGCAGAAAGAAAGCGCGCTGCCGGATGGTTGGGAAGAATGCCGATGCCCCACAGGATGTCCCGGTTGGCCTGCGAAGGGGCTAGGCGTACAAACCCATCTTCCTCGCCGATCTGCTCTGCAACTTCGAAACGAGAGAAAAACGCAGGGAAATCCGTCCAGGGCACCGAATGCTCGAGCCCCTCTGCCCAGGACCACTCGGGCTTGGGTCTTGCCGCCAAAACCCTCTTGGTCAGCCACACGTCCCCGGAGCGGGCCCAAGCCGCCAAAGCTTGGGTGGCAAATTCCTTGCGCCACGTTTCGACCCGCGTGGAAGCGGGCGCGAGGATGTCGAAGAGCCGCAGAGGTTCACGATTGAGGGGATTAAAGGGAAAGGTTTCATC
>Ga0068868_100001698_pt1 | contig 15068 bp, 13 predicted proteins | sample KBSMisM42_FD_64660 | JGI IMG/M metagenome (GOLD analysis project Ga0068868, IMG submission 64660) | Miscanthus rhizosphere microbial communities from Kellogg Biological Station, Michigan, USA - KBS Miscanthus M4-2 | ecosystem: Host-associated > Plants > Roots > Rhizosphere > Soil ...
CTGCGGACGTGCTTGTGTCAGTCTTCGCTGAAGAAGAGTTGTCGCTCGTGCCGCTGGATTGGTCTTTACTATTTGAGGAAGAATTACAAGCAATTAAAATGATAAACGTGGTTATTGCAATGGTTGTCATTAGAAATTTAAGTCGCATAATTATTTGATTTTGGTTAACAATGGTTATGTAAAATTATGCACAGAGTAACTCTGGGCAATGAATTTAGCCAGCTTATATTTTACCCGATCACTGATTCCTTGCAAAACGTTGTATAATTATGCAGAAAGAAAAATAAGAAAATAGGAATTACAGAGGTAAAGTTTCACCTTCGCTCACAGCAGTTCACTTCGATAAATAGGAAAAGCCCATTCAGCACCTGCTCAAATGGATTCTAGCTTGATTCTCGCGAAAATATGGTCTTTATAAGCCAAACCATGAGAAATATCAGTTTTTAGAATGATATTGTTCATATCGCCCAGGAGATTCACAAAATAACTTTGACCGCATTCAAGCCGAATGTCTCTAACTCTAAAACTTCAATTATGTACAAAAAGTCATTTTTCTCTCTTCTGATAACTGGCGTTATTAGCCTTTTTGCAATATCCTGCGGTGGCGAAGGCGTAAAAAAAGATCAACCTCCTGTAGATGTAAATGAATTAACAAAAAATCAACCTGAAACACGTGGACCCGAAGTGAAAGAAACTGATATCCAGATCACCCACCCCTTGAATAAGGATTGGGTAGCCGCTGGCAAAAGCATTTATGAATTGAAGTGCCAGCCCTGTCACAAGCTTAACGACGAGAAACTGGTTGGCCCCGGTTGGAAGGATGTGACGAAAAGGCGCACTCCAGTTTGGATCATGAACATGGTCACTAATACGGAATATATGCTGGATAAAGATCCGGAGGCACAAAAACTTTTGGAATTGTGTATGGTTCGTATGCCGAACCAAAACCTCTCATTGGCGGACGCACGCCAGGTATTGGAATTCCAGCGCAATAACGATGGCGAGAAATAAAATCTGATCAAAATTTATAAAAAAATTATATGAATAAGCTTTCAAAATTAACCGCAATAGCAGCAGTAGTAACTGTAGTCGGCTTTTTTAGCTGTAAACCACGTGGTGCTCAGTCTGTCGTGGGTGGTGATGCCGCGCAAAAAACTTATGTGGCACCTGGCAAATATGATGAGTTTTATGATTTTGTCTCTGGCGGTTTTAGCGGACAAATGAGTGTGTATGGTTTGCCATCCGGTCGATTGTTTCGGGTAATTCCTGTTTTCTCGGTCGATCCTGAAAAAGGCTATGGCTACAGTGAAGAAACGAAAGCGATGCTGAATACCTCACATGGTTATGTTCCCTGGGATGATCTTCATCACATCGCTTTATCAGAAACAAACGGTATCCAGGATGGCCGTTGGGTTTTTGGCAACGGCAACAACACACCTCGTATTGCCCGAGTTGATCTCAAAACGTTCCGAACTGCTGAAATCTTAGAGATTCCGAACAGTGCCGGCAATCACTCCTCTCCATTTATCACGGAAAACTCAGAATATGTTGTGGCCGGTACGCGCTTCAGTGTGCCTTTGGATAACACCAACGGTGATGTGCCTATTAATACATACAAACAGAATTTTAAGGGCACAGTCAGTTTTATTCACGTTGATACGTCAGGCAGGATGAATATAGCCTTCCAGATCCAAACGCCGGGTGTCAATTTTGACCTGGCCAGGGCTGGAAAGGCAAAATCGCATGGTTGGGTTTTCTTCAGCTGCTATAATTCTGAAAAAGCAAACACATTGCTTGAAGTAAATGCAAGCCAGAGAGATAAAGATTTCATCATGTGTGTTAATTGGAAGAAAGCTGAAGAATATGTAAAGGCAGGTAAAGCGGAAAAAAGGACTGTTGCTTATGCTCACAATGTTTATAACGAAACTACTCATTCGGCTACGTCTGAAATTGAAAAAGAAGTATTGGTGCTGGATCCGAAAAATTGCCCTGACATGGTTTACTTTATGCCGTGTCCAAAATCTCCTCACGGATGTGATACAGACCCTTCCGGAGAATATATTGTTGGAAGCGGAAAACTTGCAGCCGTGATCCCTGTCTTCTCTTTCACAAAAATTCAAAAGGCAATTGCCGATAAAAATTTTGATGGCGATTACGATGGCATACCTGTTTTAAAATACGAAGCAGTATTACATGGTGAGGTGCAAAAACCAGGTCTTGGCCCTTTGCATACAGAATTTGATGCAGATGGAAATGCGTACACCTCTTTCTTTGTCTCATCTGAAATAGTGAAATGGAGAGTGTCTGATCTAAAAGTTCTTGACAGGGTTCCTACTTATTATTCAGTGGGTCACTTGTCTGTTCCCGGCGGCCCCACAAGAAAACCCTGGGGGAAATATGTTATCGCTTACAACAAGATCACAAAGGATCGCTATTTGCCTACAGGTCCTGAGTTGGCCCAGAGCGCACAGTTATATGATATCAGCGGCGAGAAAATGAAGCTGCTTCTTGACTTTCCAACGATTGGTGAACCTCACTATGCAGAAGCTATCCCGGCCAATCTCATTATGAAAAATTCTCAAAAAATTTTCAGGATAGAAGACAACCAAAATCCCTTTGCTGCTAAAGGTGATGCTAATGCCAGAGTTGAGCGGAAAGGAAATGAAGTACATGCTTACATCACAGCTATCCGTTCGCATTTTACTCCTGACAATATAGAAGGAGTGAAATTGGGAGATGTTGTTTATTTCCATGTTACAAACCTTGAGCAAGACTGGGACATTCCGCACGGCTTTGCCGTAAAGGGTGCCAATAATGCTGAATTGCTTATCATGCCTGGTGAAACTCAAACCTTGGCCTGGAAGCCTGATCGCATTGGTGTGTTCCCCATTTACTGCACCGATTTCTGTTCTGCTTTGCACCAGGAAATGCAAGGTTATGTTCGTGTGAGTGCGCCAGGTTCTAATGTACCGATCACATTCAGCACAGGAAAGAATGAACCTACTGGCCCTATTGCTCAAAATAAATAAATATTCTGAACCCTTTCATTGCCCCGCTGCTTCTTGTCATGGGCAATGAAAGGTATAAATCAAAACATATGAAAAAGACATTTCAAATACTGATAGCTCTGGTGATGGTCTTTTTGATGTCTTGCAATAATAGCAACCAGACGGCAGCCGACGCATCCTCTACTGAAGCAAGTAGTGACGCAGGCCAGGCGAATGTAAAAGATGATGCCTCGATGAAAGATATTGTAAAGGTCGCAGTGGGGTCTCCCGACCATACAACGCTGATATCCGCGCTAAAGCAGGCAGATCTCGTGGATGTGCTTGCTAATCCCGGCCCATTCACAGTGTTTGCTCCAACCAATGAAGCTTTCAACAAACTACCCAAAGGAACACTTGATGATTTGATGAAGACCGAAAAGAAAACTGATTTGCAAAACATATTGCAATACCATGTTACTACTTCTTCTCTGAAAGCGGATTATTTCAAAGATGGACAAACAATAGGAATGGTGAACGGCGATAACATAACCGTTAGTGTAAAGGACGGTAAAGTGACACTAAATGGCTCAGCCAATATTGTTGCTTCTGTGCAAGCCTCAAATGGCATGGTTCACATTATAGATGCGGTACTGTTGCCGCCGGCAAAAAAATAATAATTCATCACGACCTAAACTTTTAAGGACATGAAGCGATTAACACGACTATTAAGACTTCCCGCAAGTTTTACCGTATTCCTGCTCTTCTTCGGGATCTCGTTGCTCGAGGCATTTCGAACCCAACACTGGATAAGCGTTCTATTCTGGATCGCCATCGCTGTTATGTTTTTAGTAGCAGACGGCTTTAAATTCCGAAAGCTGTATCACAAAGGAGGGGAATCGTTAAAATCCGACGACAATGAAGACTAATCTTACCGTCGGATCAAGAATCCTGGTTGCTTTTGCATCAGGTGCATTGATCGCTGTTTTCTTTTTACCGGTGTGGCGGATCGATTTGTTCGCGCCACAATATCCTGAAGGATTAACGATGAACATCTGGATCAATAATATTACAGGCCAGGTCGACATCATCAATGGTCTGAATCACTATATCGGCATGAAGCATATCAACGTTAGCATGTTTCCCGAGTTCAAATTCCTCCCTTACGTCGTTGGTTTTTTTATGTTGCTGGGAATGATCGTTGCAGTTACCGGCCAGCGAAAATTTTTATTTTATTACCTGGTGTTGACTGTGATCGGTGGCATTTTGGCCATGGGCGACTTTTATAAATGGGGATACAATTATGGTCACGATCTTGATCCTACCGCTCCCATCCAGGTGCCCGGCTTATCTTATCAGCCTCCGTTGTTCGGGCATAAACGATTATTGAATTTCGATGCTTATTCATTTCCGGATGTAGGCGGATGGATAGTGATCGCGGCCGGAGCACTTGCGTTTGCAGTATGGTTCGTTGAATGGTTTCATCAATATAAAACGGTCAAAAGATTGAAATCACTTCCCAAATTGGCCACCGCGGCAGGTTTATTGTTGTTCCTGGTCTCCTCTTGTTCAAACAAACCTCAGCCCTTTAATTACGGCAAAGACGTTTGTGACAACTGTAAGATGAGCATCGTTGATCCAAAATTCGGCGGGGAAGTAATTACCAAAAAAGGAAAAGTGTACAAATTTGATGATGCTTCCTGTATGATCCATTTTTTGAGATCCGGCGGAGTGAAAGAGACGGACATCTCGCAGAGACTTTTCATCAATTTTGAAAAACAAAATGACTTCATTGATGTCAACAAAGCCTTTATCCTGGTTAGTCCGGAGTTGAAAACTCCGATGGGGGGCCATGCGGCAGCATTTGTTTCACAACAAGAGGCTTCAAAAATGAAAGACTCTGCAAACGGAGAGATCATGAACTGGAATGATATATTCAACAAATCGGAGTGATGAATGAAAAAGTTATTGACGATAATAAGCCTCCTCTGTTTCTTTTCTGTTTCTGCAAAAAAAATTGTCGTGGGTAGCGGCCAGTCAATTACGAGCCTTAAAAAGGCAGTGTCAATAGCCAATGATAAAGACACTATTTTGTTGAACACCGGCGTCTACCGAGAGGGCAATATTGCGATCACCCGATCTATATCCATCATCGGGGTTGGTAATCCTGTGCTGGACGGAGAGAACAAATATGAAATTTTAACGATCAGCGGAAAAGATATTACGATCAGTGGAATTACATTTCGGAATTCCGGGTATTCTGCTTTGAATGATTATGCCTCCATTAAATTGATCGATGCTTCGAATATCACCATTGAAAACAATACAATTTTTAATGCCTATTTCGCCATTCATATTTCCAATACAAGTTACGCCATCATACGCCACAATAACATCATGGGCTCACCAAAATCAGAGCAGCTGACCGGCAACGGGATTCATCTCTGGAAATCAAACCACGCGTTGATCGATGGCAATCATGTGCAGGGTCACCGGGACGGGATCTATTTTGAATTTGTCTCTCTTTCAAGAGTTCAGAATAATCTCAGCGAAAATAATATCCGTTACGGGATCCATTTTATGTTCTCCAATGACGACGTGTATTTCAACAATACATTCAAAAAGAATGGAGCAGGAGTGGCAGTGATGTATTCCAAAAAGGTAAATATGGAATGGAATCACTTTGAACAAAACTGGGGTGGATCAGCTTATGGCATTTTATTAAAAGACATTTCAGACAGCTATATCCAACATAATACATTTTTTAAGAACACCATTGCTCTTCACCTGGAAGGGACAAGCAGAATAGAGATCCGGCAAAATCTTTTTAAAGAAAATGGTTGGGCTATTAAAGTACAGGCCAGTTGCGAGGACAATAGTTTTCACCACAATAATTTTATCAGTAACAGCTTTGATGTAGGCACCAATGGCACCATGGTGTTGAATACGTTTTCGAATAATTACTGGGACAAGTATGAAGGATATGACATGAATAAAGATGGGATAGGGGATGTGCCTTATCACCCGGTGAGTATGTATTCCATGATCGTAGAAGAAAATCCAAATTCTTTGATACTTCTGCGAAGTTTTATGGTGAACCTGCTTGACAAAGCCGAGAAGGCGATCCCCACGCTCACACCAGAAAACTTAGTTGACGACAAGCCGATGATAAAACCCAACAAGCTATGATCCTGATTGAAAATATAAGTAAGAGGTTTAAAAGACTACAGGCACTTGACCAGATTTCTGTGCGGCTCGAGAGCGGAAAGGTGATCTCGCTGATCGGTCCCAATGGTTCGGGAAAAACGACCCTGATCAAATGTATTTTGGGGATGGTAAAACCGGCCAGGGGGAAAATTTTTGTGAACGAGATGAAGATCAATGGTGACCCGTCTTACAGAAAGCAGATCGGTTATATGCCCCAGATCGGTCGCTATCCTGATAATATGAAAGTAGGGCAACTTTTTGCCATGATGAAACATATCCGCAACGCTTCCGAAAATGACCTGGATACCGACCTGATAACAAAATTTAATCTTGTTTCCATTTTTGACAAACCGATGCGCACTCTCAGTGGCGGCACGCGCCAAAAGGTAAGCGCAGCCCTTGCGTTTTATTTCAACCCCGATATTTTAATATTAGACGAACCTACAGCAGGTCTTGATCCATTGTCATCGGAAATTTTAAAAGAAAAAATTATTTCAGAAAAAAAGAAGAACAAGCTCATACTGATCACTTCTCATATTTTAAGTGACCTTGATGACCTGGCTACCGATATAATGTATCTGCAGGAGGGGAGATTGCACTTCTTTAAAGGCATTGAAACATTGAGAAAAGAGACCGGCGAACCAAAACTTGGAAAGGCGATAGCAAAGATCATGAAACGCCAATTGCAGCCGAGTTCCTGGGTTGATGAAGTGCTGAATATAAAACCTGAAGACGAAGATCAAAGAATATAGTTATGATGAAATTATCCCGATATGTGTTGTATGATATTGTAAGGAGCAAAGTAATATTGGCCTATACGTTATTCCTTTTTATCGTCTCGATCAGCTTGTTCCGGATGGAAGAGAATAACAGCAAAGCGATGTTGAGTTTATTGAACATTGTGTTGATCGTTGTTCCTTTAATAAGCATGGTGTTTTCTACGATTCATTATTACAATTCTTACGAATTCATAGAATTGATGCTCGCCCAACCGATGAGCCGAACAAGGATCTTGTTGAGTGAATACAGCGGCGTGGCACTCTCACTGATGAGCGCATTTTTTCTTGGAGTGGGAGTTCCTGTCCTAATTTTTTCAATGGACGCGACCGGGCTGGCAATGATATTTACCGGCTGTGCATTAACGCTGGTATTTACGTCCATTGCTTTCTGGGCTTCAGTAAAAGCAAGAGATAAGGCACGGGGAATCGGTTTCGCTTTGTTGCTCTGGTTCTACTTTGCACTCATTTATGACGGACTGATACTTTTGATACTTTTTACTTTCAGCGATTACCCTCTTGAAAAATTGACGTTGGTTTTATCGGCTCTTAACCCCGTTGACCTGGGGCGCATTTTTATCATGCTCAAAATGGATGTAAGTGCATTGATGGGCTATACCGGTGCACTGTACCAGGATTTCTTCGGAAGTTTTAGGGGAATGCTGTTTACAATGGGCGTTATGTTCCTGTGGGTCGTAGTCCCGCTGTTGGCGGCTCTTCGCACCTTCAACAATAAAGACCTTTGATTAAATAACTTAAAAATAAACTAGACTCATGAAAAGTCAATTATCTTCTAAAACACTGGCGCAAATTGTTAATGAGAACCACAAGGCTGCTCAAGTTTTTGAGAAATACGGTCTTGATTTTTGCTGCAAGGGAAAACGGTCACTGCAAATGGCATGTCAGGAAAGAGATGTTCCCGTTGAAACAATTGTCGGGGAATTGGATCTCGCGCTTAATGAAAATGAATCGCTGTTTGCCGATTACAATCAACTTCCTCTAAGTACCCTGGCGGATCATATTGTCAGCACACATCATGAATATACAAAAAAAGAGTTGCCTCAAATTTTTTATTACCTGCAGAAGGTAGCTTCCAAACACGGAGACCGGCATAACGAATTATACACAATCCTTCAAAAATTTTCCGAGTTAAAAGAAGAGATGGAAATGCATATGCAGAAGGAAGAACAAATCCTTTTTCCAAGAATAAAAGCGTTGGAAAATACGATTGAAAATAATCAACGGGGCGCGATCGCTTTACAGATACCCATTGCAGTAATGGAAGACGAGCACGAACATGCCGGAAATCTTCTGGGTGCAATACGTGATCTGTCCAATAATTACAACCCTCCTGCGGATGCCTGCACAACATACAGGTTAAGCTTTGCCGCATTGCGGGCATTTGAAGAAGACCTGCATCAGCACATTCACCTGGAGAATAATATTCTTTTTCCCCGCGCAATCAAACTCTCAGAGCCGGGACAAGATTGCCAATGTTGTGTAATAAAATAACAAACCGATAGCTACTATTTTATTGTTGCGGCAGCTGATGGTATGAATTTCACAGTAACGTTCAACTTGCATCCATTGACGTATGCTGTGCGCAACACGACAAAAACCATCGGTGAGTAAGATCATACATCGCAATGAGAAACGCAAGGTTCAGCTTCACTTCCCAGAAATACATTTGTGCCCGTAACTGAATTGACCACCAAAGAAACTATTATGAAAAAAATTTTTATCGTTTTATTTGCATGGATGATCGTTTACACGTCTAAAGCTTGTGATATTTGCGGATGCGGAGTTGGGAATTTCAACCCGCACATGTTTCCGCATCTTGCTCAAAAATTCATTAGCGTTGGATATAATTATCGTTACTACCAGTCCAGTGCCCACGATGACCTTGGAAACGAAATGTTGAACAGGGAATACTACAACAGCTTTTCCGTGACCGGCCAGTTTACCATCGCAGGGAAGGTTGAACTGATGGGATATCTTCCTTTTCAGTCAAACATACAAAAAGGGCCTGAGGGAAATAAATCACTGAATAAATTGGGTGACGCCATTTTTCTTGCTAATTACAGGCTTATCGATCATATTTCTTCCAACAATCGACTTCGCCAAACTCTCGTTGCAGGGGGAGGCGTTAAATTACCGACCGGCAACTATCAATACGAGGAAGGAAGCGAAAAAGAAGTTGACAATCCAAATTTCCAGGCGGGAACAGGGAGTACAGATTTTTTGATGAATGGTTCCTATTCTCTTCGGTACAAAAAGTTTGCTTTGAGCGCCGGCGTAACCTATAAAATGAACACGTCTAATAAAGAAGACTATCGTTTTGGAAACAAGTTATTGTCCGTCGTGCAGGTCAAATACGTAAAGGATGTGCGAAATATTTCCATTATTCCTAACGTCGGTCTCATTGTAGAAAGGATGAATGGGGATAAAGAAAGTGGGGTCCTTGTTGATCATACGGGCGGCCACAATATCCAGGCAACCTTTGGCTTTGATGTGAACAACAGGAAAATTGCAGCTGGTATATTTTATAGCAAACCTGTAAAACAAGATCTTGCTATGGGCCACATACAGGCTATGCCCGGTATCAATATCCACGCCAGCTTTATATTGTAATTCACCTGATAGATATCATGGTTCATCTTGTCAAATGTCAACGCCGAACAATAATCGTGAGAATATCTTTACCGGAACGATGTTGGTTGACAATAGTTTCATTCTTTGGGTTCCCGTCCATCTGTAACTACCCCTGATTTTCAGGGGTAGTGTTTATTTTTTACTGCCATTCAGAGGCAATTGACGCATTATCGAAACAAGGGTGCTCGGTTCATTTAATATGAGAAACTGACGAGAAACAGTAAAACCGCTGATATTTCTCATTAGTATGCGCTTCAACTCACCCTAGATTGCATAAAAAGCAAGTATGAAAATCCTGATAGTTTACGGGACCACCGAAGGGCAGACGCGAAAAATATCCCATTTCATGGAAGCTATTTTGAAAGATAGAGGTCATGAAGTGACCGTTTCCGACGCGTCAGAGACCCCGCCTTCTCCCGCCTCGTATGATGCTGTGATCATCGGAGCTTCAATACATATGCATAAGTACCAATCTGCCGTGATGCATTATATTAATCACCACATTGAAGTCCTGAATAAAATGCCTGGTGCATTTTTTTCTGTATGCCTGGCTGTCGCATCAGATATGGACGAAGAACACCGGGAGGCCGAAAAAATAACGAATGACTTTCTTGAGCATGCAGGTTGGAAACCTTCTATGACTACCCAGATCGCCGGAGCACTCAAGTATACACAATACGATTTCTTCAAGCGGCTGGTAATGAAAATGATTGCAAAAAGAGAAGGGCGTACTACTGACACTTCTAAAGATTATGAATATACAGATTGGAATGCCGTGCGAGAATTCGTAACTGAATTTGCCGGTAGAATAAAGATTCATCCAATAGCGGCTGGAACGATAGAGCAGGTTAGTTACTAGCAAATTAAACGCAAGGAATTATGAACAGCGCATTAGACTCACCAACTAAACTTTATAGGATGAACATTGCACCATCCTTATTAAGCAAATATAATATTCCGGTACCAAGGTACACGAGTTATCCAACAGTGCCATTTTGGAACGAAGGAATTGATGTCGAACGATGGAAACAAATTTTCCGTGAGCAATTCTTAAAAAATAATCTTCAAAACGGTACCAGTCTCTATATTCATTTGCCTTTTTGCGAATCACTTTGTACCTATTGCGGATGCAATAAAAAAATTACGACCAATCATAGTGTTGAAGAGGAATATATTGAAGCCGTCATTAAAGAATGGAAATTGTACCGGCAGCTGATGGGCGAGCCTCCCATTCTGCGCGAAATTCACCTCGGAGGAGGTACTCCAACATTTTTCTCTCCCTATAACCTGGAGTTATTAATTAATTCCATTGTAAATAGGGCAGTTGTTCATCCTGATCGCGAATTTAGCATTGAAGGTCATCCCAACAATACTACAAAGGACCACCTTCGAGCTTTGTACAGCCTGGGATTCCGCAGGATCAGTTACGGAGTCCAGGATAATGATCCTATAGTGCAAAGGATCATCAATCGTATCCAACCTCTTGAAAATGTCAGGAGAGCAACTGACGAAGCAAGAGAAGTCGGATTCAAGTCCATCAACTTCGACCTGATCTATGGTCTGCCAAAACAAACATTAACAAGCATAGAGAAAACGATTCAACAAACGATCGAATTAAAGCCCGACCGTATTGCATTTTATAGTTATGCCCACGTACCATGGACCAGTCGCGGGCAACGGTTATTTGATGAACATGATCTGCCTTCGGCCCAGGAAAAATTAGAACTTTATTTAAAGGGGAAAGAATTACTTACGGCAGCTGGTTATGTCGACATTGGTATGGATCATTTTGCTTTACCAGGAGATGACCTGTACAAAGCATGGATAGATGGAACCTTACACAGAAATTTTATGGGTTATACAAAGCAGCGGACTTCTTTTCTGCTGGGAGTTGGTGTCTCGAGTATAAGTGATGTGGGGGTTGCTTTTGCGCAAAATAAAAAAACTCTGCACGAATATTATGAATCGATTGAAAAAAATGAGCTACCGGTCTTCAGGGGATATTTTTTGAATGAGGAGGACATTGCTTTTCGAAAATATATTCTCAACATCGTTTGCAAAGGTTTGACCAAAATAGATCCGGTGGATTTGCCCGTTTTACGGGAGCTTTGCTTTCCCGAACTGCAAAACTTAGAAAAGGACGGGCTTATAGAATGGAATGAAAAAGAACTGACCGTTACTGGCACTGGTCGACATTTTCTCAGGAATATAGCTAGTGCATTCGATCTTCACTCGCAAAGAAATAAGCAGGAGGGTAAAACACTATTTAGCAAGGCGATTTAGAAAGTACACCAAAACACTTGCCTGATAGCGCCGTACCTATTTAAAACTATTCCCTGTAGAGCGAAACTCATAAAATGCATTCGTTGAATCCGGTTTTTTAATGGTTGTGGAAATAAATTGCGAATGGTGTACGTCGTCGAGTACAACGGCCGTCCTGTAATCCTTGCTCATGCAGGATAGATGAACGTTACGGACATGTAGATCTTCTGCATGCCGGATATAAATCCCCCACGCGGGTAATTCGCGAAACATAGAAAATTCAGGGTACCCAGCCGTGTTTTCAGGTACACGTTCCAATTCATTCAATGAAACATTCGCAAATTTTGAATTGCCTTTACCCGGATGAATTATTTGAATGTTATCAATAGAAATATGAGTGATCATTGCACCCGGTAATCCTGCAATAATTACAGCCGGTGAAATATTTCTCGGCATATGTTCAATCGGTCCTTCATATTCGTATCCCGAGTCGGGTTTATCAGCAGCAATTTCCGCCACAACATGATTTATCCTTACATTGTCCAATTTTCCTTTTTTCCCGGTAATGCGCTCACCGATCCGCAAAAAAATAGCATTTCCGGTATGGGAAACCTGCAAACTGTCAACCTCAACATTGTCAATAAACCCACCATCGACTGCTTCCATCGCGATCGCTGAACGATAGGTATCAAATACTTTAATGTTTACCATTCGAATATTGCGAAAACCTCCCAAAGAAGCCGTTCCGAATTTAATAGCACTGGCGCTCGACCTGATCACGCAATTGTTGACTATTATATTTTGACAAACCTTTTTAGCATCATGCGATTTTAAGCAAATGCCATCGTCGGCGGCATCAATATATGAGTTGGCAATGGTAACGCTATCGCAATCCACGATATCCAAACCATCATTATTCCAGAAGGCCCTGCTATCGACTGTAATGCTGTCAATATGAAGACGGGCGCATTGGTCATAAGTTTGGACCCAGGCGGCAGCATTGCGCATGGTCACCTTTCGGATAGAAACGTCTGTACAGTTGCGAAAATAAATCAGCATTGGTCTGTCTTCAACTTCGGGACGGTCATTTCGAAATGCATCTTTGATCAATCCTCTATGGACAAGATCTACTACATTCCTTGCGACCTGTCTTCCCTGCCCGTCAATAATACCGTTCCCGGTGATCGAGATGTTTTGCTGGTTATCCGATAAGATCAACGCGGTAAATCTCAGACTGTCATAATCCAAAGGATTCAATGAGCCAATGATCACCGCGCCTTCGAGTAAATGCAATGCGACGTTCGACTTTAGATGAATGGATCCTGTGCGAAACCTTCCCACGTCAAAGACCAGCCGGCCGCCTCCCTGCTTATGAATATAATCAATGGCAAATTGTATCGACCGCGTATTTAATGTTACTCCGTCGGAATAAATGCCAAATAAAGAGGCTGGGTAATCTTTAGCTATGCATTGAAAAAATTCAAGACAAAGCGTGACCACCACTAAAGATTTCTTCAAAGACAGATGCATAATCTGATTTTTAATAAACCGTAACAGGGCCCAGCATGCCCGTAGATTGCAAAGGTTGGCTAGCCCTCCCTTCATTTGTCCAAAACTGTGCGATCGGGTTATCAGTCAAACCTTTTAAATAGTTACCCATTGTAGTTGTTAACCGCACCTCAATGTCATTGTTTCCATTCTTCAAAAATTTCCCGATGTGATATGTTCTTTTACCATACCATTTAGTTCCTGCATTTTCACCGTTGATCAACAGTTCTGAAACACCAAACACTCTTCCCAGGCTTAGCCATTCAACTTTGTTTTTATCAATCAATTCAAAATTACCCCTGTAAATGAGACTTCCGCAAAAATTCACCCACTCCGGAATTTCTTTTAAATCTTTAAGGATATTCATCTCTCTTTGTATTGTCCTGCCATCTATGTGATTGCCGGTCAGAGACCATGGGTTTTTTATGTCAATACTTTGATCATTGCCCTTCTTTGTTGATGTGTGCAACAAACCGCTTTTTTCTTTATCAAAGACTAACAATGTAAGGTCAGCCGGACCCATATCCAGTTTGATTGAATGACCATTTGCGGGCAGCCTGTATCGTTCACCCGTCGCGGGATCCCATATCCAGGCTTGTTTTCCCGAAACTATATCGGGGGCGGGAACAATTGTGATCTCGTAATTGTCGGTCGTGTTCGAATTGATGAAAATAAGTATTTCCGTTTCATTGGCCTGGTAACGGACCTGCGACAAAAATGGATTTGGTGAATTAATGTGTACATAAGGACTGATCTTGTATTTTTCCTGGATGGTTTTGAACCATCCGGTAAAATTGTTCTTTGGTTTTTTTAAAAGGATAAAACGATCGGGATAAGCCTTTAGTTTATTTATCCAGTCCTTTAATTCCTTATCCCTTTGTCGATAATTATTCCATCCGCAAGATTTTTCCGGATATGATTCAATGCAAAAGACACGTCCACCGGCTGCCACAAGATCAAATAATTTTTTTGCCGTAGCGGGTTCCATCCTTTCCACCTGCGTAAGAAAAATGGTGTGATATTTCCGGGGGCCATAATAAAGAAAGCCATTTTCCATTTTGGCGTTCTGTATGATCTGTTCCGATATATAATCGCAACCGTTCCCATTTTTGTGGATCGACTCCCATATCAATGTTTGCCAGGCCGGGTTCATCACCGACGGAAAGGGATCGTTTTGAGCACCGTAAAGGCTCCACAGATCTGCAGTTGCCGTCAGTACGGCAATGTCAGCAAACATAGTTGCCTGCTGCAATAGGGCAGAGAGCCTGGATTTATATTCGGTGAAATAGTGAAAATATTTCCACCACGGGCTTTTTTCATTAATAAATGATCCATAGATCACCCAACCGGGAAACAAAGCCGCAGGTGGTGAATAATTAAATCCATGGAGAATGGAGTGTGTAACGCCTGAAACAATGCTTTGATCGCTTGCGACCTTCATTAACTCAAGTGATTCGTTAAACACCATATGTATATTGGTCAACTCCTCACAACTGACATGATGTTTGTCCTTTAAATGGGCAGCTGAAGAAACATATTTGTTAACCACAGTGTAAGCTCTTCCGATCCAATAATCCGATTCATTCATTTCTGTTCCGAGACCGGGCCTGATCCAGGTTTCACATTCAGGAATGTCAAC
>Ga0068868_100001702_pt1 | contig 15053 bp, 17 predicted proteins | sample KBSMisM42_FD_64660 | JGI IMG/M metagenome (GOLD analysis project Ga0068868, IMG submission 64660) | Miscanthus rhizosphere microbial communities from Kellogg Biological Station, Michigan, USA - KBS Miscanthus M4-2 | ecosystem: Host-associated > Plants > Roots > Rhizosphere > Soil ...
CCTTCCTCGTCGGCGGTCCCGTGCGCGACGTCCTCCTCGGCAGGCACGACGTCGTCGACATCGACCTCACGCTCGAAGACGGCGCCTCGACGCTGGCGCGCGCCATCGCCAAAAAGATCAACGGCCGCCTGCGCTCCTTCCCGCAGTTCCTCACCTACAAAATCACCGCGGACGGGCTGCCGGAGATCGACATCGCCACGGCGCGCAAGGAGCGCTATCGCTCGCCCGGCGCGATGCCGACCGTCACCGCGGGCCGGCTCAAGGACGATCTCCTCCGCCGCGATTTTTCGATCAACGCCATGGCCATGGACCTCACCACCGGCGAGCTCCACGATCCGTCCGGCGGCGAGCGCGACCTGGCCGCGATGGCCGTGCGCGTGCTGCACGATCAGAGTTTTCTCGACGATCCGACGCGCATCTTTCGCGCCGTCCGTCTGGCTACGCGCCTCGGCTTTTCGCTCGAAGCCCATACCGCGCGTTTGCTCGATCGCGCGGTGGCCGACGGCGCGCTGGCGTCGATCGCGCGCGAACGAATCTGGCGCGAGCTGTTCCTCGCGTTCGAGGAGGAATCGGCGCCGAACGCCATCGCCGCATTGAGCGCTGCCGGCGTGCTCGAAGTGCTCTTCGGAAAGCGTCCGTACGATGCCGATCTCGAGCCGCGCCTGCAGCGAACGGCGCGAGCGCTGGCAGGAACGACCCTCGACAAGCAGGTGATGTACACCGCCGCGCTGCTGCACGGCGATGCGTCGCCGGTCGATCTGGAAGGCTCCGGCTTTTCGTTGAAGCGGGCCCGCAACGTCGTCCAGCTCGCGAACGAATTGCCGCGCTTCACCGACGCGCTTTCGGAATCGAAGTCGGATCATCAGCGCTTCCGCCTCTTCAAACATGCCTCGCCGGAGATGTTGAGCATCGTCGCCGCGGAGGTCCCCGAGGAGTTGGAGAACGTGACGAGGTTCCAGGAGTTCCAGTCGTTCAAACTCCCCCTGCGCGGCAACGATCTCGAAGTCCCCCTCGGGCCGCACGTGGCCAAGGCGCTCGAGCGAACGCGCGAGGCCGTATTCACCGGCGAAATCGCGCAAACGGAAGCGAGGACGTTTGCGCGCGAGATGGCGATCAAGTACCTTGATTCGAGTGGTCAGGGGCCAGTGGCCAGTGGTCAGGAAGACGGAGCCACGGACCGCTGACCACTCGTAACCGACATGCCGCATCTGCCGATACTCGCAGCACTCCTCCTCGCAACGGCCCAGTCCCAATCGCCGCTGCCCGCTCCGCCGCCCACTCCGACGCACGACATCACGCAGGTCGAGGCCGCGCCGCTCGGCGGCGCGATCGCCATCCCGCTGCCGGAGCGCGAGCGGAAAAAGCTCGCCAAATTCGACATCCCCGAACTGGCCGGCGCGCGGCAAGCAGTCGGACCGCAGCGCATCGATGGACGTCTTCCCCATCCACTCGTCGACTACAACGTCACGACCGCGGACCTCTATCAACGCCTGTCGATTTTCGAAGGCGGCCTGGTGGTCGTGGAAATGCGCGGCGCCGGCGGCACGATCCGAAAGAAAGTCATCATCCCGGAAGACGCGCTCCACAACTACACGCATTCGATCTCGGCCGCCGCGCTGGCGACGGTGCACGATTCCGAATTGAGCAAGCCGCGCGACACGCGTCGTTCGCTGCTCCGCGCGTACGACGCGCAGATGAATTTCGTGGAGCGGCAGTTCGATCCGATGGCCACGATGCCGAAGGCGCTCTCCGATCAGGTCATCCCGCTGCAGGATCTGCTGCGCGTCATCTACCAGGATCGCGCCGTGACCAACAGCGTGGCCGGCTACATGCCCAAAGTCGGCGACCAGCTCGTCGGCGACGACAAGAAAATCTACAAGGTCGTACGCGTCGTGAACGACAAACTCGTCGAGCTGCACTGCCTCAGCCAGCCCACCACGATCTACGTCGACGTGAAGGATCTCTACAACTACTTCATCGGAACGCCGGGAGCGGCCAGCCGCTGAACACGCTGCGCGTCACCACCGGCACGTTGCGCGGGCGCCGCGTCCCCGTCCCGCCCCGCGAGACGCGCCCGACTTCCGAACGCGCGCGCATGGCCTTTTTTAATATATGCGCCGCGCGCATCGACGGCGCGAACTTCCTCGATCTCTTCGCCGGCAGCGGCGTCTTCTCCTTCGAAGCCGTCTCGCGCGGTGCGGCCTCGGCCACCGCCATCGAGCACGATCGAAAGAGCGTGGCTACGATCAAACAGCTCGCCGACGAGTGGGATGCGCCGGTGATCGCCATCGCCGGCGACGTCTTTGCGGAAATCCCGCGTCTGCGCGGCCGGTTCTTCGATGTCATCTACGCCGATCCGCCATACTCATTCGGCCGCTACGACGACCTGCTCGCCGCCATCGACAGCGCCGGCATTCTCACCGACGATGCGCTCGTTGCCATCGAGCATCAACGCCGCAGCGAGCCGTTCACGATCGAAACGAAAAATTTGAAAGCGTTGCGCCGCGCTGAATACGGCGAAGTCTGGATTACCTTGTTCACATCATGAGCATTCGCGAAATCACTCCAACCGAACTGCAGCAACTCCTGACCGGCGACAGTCCGCCGTCTCTCATCGACGTCCGCGAAGAAGGGGAAGCGGCCATCTGCTCGATCGACGGCTCCACGCTGATCCCGATGAACACGCTGCCACAGCGCTTGCAGGAGCTCCCGCGCGACCGCGCCGTCGTTCTCTACTGCCACAGCGGAATGCGTTCGATGATGGCGGGCCAATGGCTGTCGCAACAAGGATTCGACGCGCTCTCGCTCGCCGGCGGCATCGACCGCTGGGCGATCGAGATCGAGCCGGACATGGCGCGGTATTAATCCGTCCCATCTGCGTAATCTGCGGATAAAAGGATCTGAATGGAACTGACATTAGACGACGAAGGAACTCACACCCTCTTCGGCAATCACGACGAAAACCTGCGCATGCTCGAGGACGAGTTCAAGGTCAAGATCTCCTCGCGCGGCGGCGAAATCTTCGTCACCGGCGATGCCGACAACGTCGCGCCGGTGGAGAAACTGCTGGCGCAGATGCAGGAGCTGATCGAGCAGGGCTATCCGCTCAAGCGTTCCGACATCCACACCGGAATGCGTGTGCTGCGTGATCGCCCCGAGGCCAGCATCGTCGACTTCTTCACCGACGATGCCGTGCAGGCCTCGGTGCGCCGCGTCGTCACGCCGCGCAACGTCGCGCAGAAGATGTACCTGCAGTCGATCCAGGACAACGACATTACCTTCGGCATCGGCCCCGCCGGAACCGGCAAGACCTTCCTCGCGGTCGCCGCCGCCGCCGGTGCGCTGGCCGACAAGTCGGTGAAGCGCATCGTCCTCTGCCGCCCCGCCGTCGAAGCCGGCGAGCGCCTCGGCTTTCTCCCCGGCGACATCGCCGAGAAAGTGAATCCCTACCTGCGTCCGCTCTACGACTCGCTCTACGACATCATTGGCTTCGAAAAAGTGGAGAAGCTGATGGAGCGCAGCGTCATCGAGATCGCGCCGCTGGCCTTCATGCGCGGCCGCACGCTCAACGACGCGTTCATCATCCTCGACGAAGCGCAGAACACCACGCCCGAGCAGATGAAGATGTTCCTGACCCGCCTCGGCTTCGGCGCGAAGGCGGTCGTCACGGGCGACGTGACGCAGGTCGATCTCCCCACCGGCAGCAAGTCGGGCCTGCGCGTGGTCCGCCAGATCCTCGGCGGCATCGATCGCATCAAGTTCTTCGACTTTTCCGACCGCGACGTCGTCCGCCACCCGGTCGTGCAGCGCATCGTCATGGCCTACGACCGCGCCGACAAAGAGCGCGAAAAGCAGGACAACGGTTGACGAACGTCGAAGTCACCGGCCCCGCCGTCCCCCGCTTCAGCCGCCGCGAGATCGCCGAATTCATCCGCCGCGTCCTGATCGCCCTGCGCGTCGACGACGACATCCACGAAGTCTCGATCGCCATCGTCGACGACAACGCGATGCGCAACCTCAATCGCCAGTTCCGCAAAAAGAACAAGACCACGGACGTCCTCACCTTCCCCGCCGACGACTCCGACGCCGACCCCAACGCCAAAGGCCGCCCCCTCGGCGACATCGTGATCTCCATCGACCAGGCCCGCCGCCAGGCCACGGACCAGAAGCACTCCCTGGCCACCGAAGTCCGCTATCTCATCCTCCACGGTGTTTTGCACGCCCTCGGCTACGACCACGAAACCGACGACGGCGAGATGAACGCGCTGGAGTTGAAGGTGAGAGCGAAGGTGGGGTTGGAGTGATCCGCAGATGACGCAGATGGGACGCAGATAGAAACGGTCTTGTCTTATCTGCGCCCATCTGCGTCATCTGCGGATAGGCCTTGACTATATATCCGTCGCGGATATATATTGCCAGGCATGGCAAAGGGCACGACCAACGCACCGCTCACTCCGGCGGTGCTTCACATCCTCCTCGCGCTCTCCGCGCAGGAGCGACACGGATACGGAATCATGAAGATGGTCGAGGCCGACTCGCAGGGGAAAGTGAAGATGGGGCCGGGGACGCTCTATGGCTCGCTCGGACGCATGATCGAGGCCGGGCTGATCCGCGAGAGCGACAAAAAGATCGATCCAGAGATGGACGACGAGCGGCGGGTCTATTACAAGATCACCGCCCTCGGACAGAAAGCGCTCGCGGCGGAGCTGCAGCGATATCGCGAAGTCATCGCCGTCGCGAAACGAAAATCGCGTCAGCCGGGGATTGCGTATGGCTCATAAACAGTCGATCCGACGGCTCCGAAACTTGTACGCGGTATTGCTTCGTCTCTATCCGAAGCCGTACCGCGAGCGCTTTGCTGAACCGATGGAGCAAACCTTCAACGATCTTCTTCGCGAGCGCGCAGACGAAGGAAAAGGATTGCTCGGCTTCGCGCTCTGGATATTCGTCGAAACATTCGCAGGGATTCTTAGAGAAACGCTCATGACTATCCCAAAGTACATTCTCCGCCCCCTGGTTCTGACAGCGATCATCATGTTGTTCCCGACTTTCGGGAGCCTTTACGTTACTGACTGGCACTGGCACTGGTACTCGTTCGTTTTTGCGGGCGCCCTCGTGTTCGCTGCCGCTCTTGGGTATGAACTCGTAGCCAGGAGAATGAACAATAAGACTTACCGATTGGCGGTCGGCGTTGCGGTCATTTCGGCATTCGCAATGAACTGGACGAACTTCGCGGTCGGCGTTTTTGGCGAATTCGACGACATTCCCACCAAGCCGTTTTATTGGGGCGTGATTTTGATCGGACTGATCGGCGCCGCGGCTGTGCGTTTCAAACCGCGCGGCATGATGTACGTGATGGCGGCAATGGCCATTGCGCAAATGACCGTCCCTGTCATCGCGCTGATTGTCTGGCCCGTCGAGATCCGGCACCTGCGACACGTCGCCTTCCCGATGCTGTTTGCGCCAACCGTGGCTGGTGCGTTTGGGGCGAATGCGATTTACGCCGCACTCTTTATCGGATCCGCGTTGCTGTTCCGACGGGCATCAAGGCTCAACCCGCAGATGACGCAGATTTAGCAGATGAAAGCTTTTATCTGCGCGCCATCTGCGTCCATCTGCGGATCAAAACCCCTGATCCTTGTGCTCGCCAAACGTCTCCTTCAACTTCGAGACGATCTCCCCCACCGTGCACTCCTGCCGAACGCACTCGACGATCAGCGGCATCAGGTTGCGATTCTCGCGGGCGGCGGCATCGAGTGATACGAGTGCCGAAGCGACGTCGCCGGTGCGTTGCGCACGGAACGCGCGAAGACGCGCCACCTGATCGCGTTCGACCGACTCATCGATCGACATGATCGGCAATGTGGCCGAGGAGTCGTCGACGAAATCGTTGACCCCGACCACGATGGCGCGCTTCTCCTCCAGCGCGCGCTGCGCCAGGTAGGCCGACTCACCGATCTCGTGTTGCACGAATCCCGATTCGATCGCCTCGCGCGCGCCGCCCATCGCGTCGATCCGTTCGATCAGCGCCCGCGCTTCGCGCTCGATGTCCAGCGTCAGCGACTCGATCTCGTACGACCCCGCCAGCGGGTCGGCGTAACGCGGCACGCCGGTCTCGTGCGCCAGCACCTGCTGCGTGCGCAGCGCGATCTTCGCCGACTCCTCGGTCGGCAGCGCCAGCGCCTCATCGCGCGAATTCGTGTGCAGCGACTGGCAACCGCCGAGGACCGCCGCCATCGCCTGGTAAGCCACGCGGACTACGTTGTTCTCCGGCTGCTGCGCAGTGAGCGTCGAGCCGGCCGTTTGCGCGTGAAATCGCAACGCCAGCGACTTCGGATCCTTCGGCGCGTAGCGCTCGCGCATTAACTGCGCCCACAGCTTGCGCGCCGCGCGGAACTTTGCCACCTCTTCCAGAAAATCGTTGTGTGCGTTGAAGAAGAAGGAAATCCGAGGGGCGAATGCGTCGACGTCGAGTCCGCGCTCCACCGCCGCCTGCACGTACTGCAATCCATTCGCGAGCGTGAACGCAACCTCCTGCACCGCCGTCGAGCCGGCCTCGCGGATGTGGTAGCCGGAGACCGAGATCGTGTTCCAGCGCGGCACTTCCTTCGCACAGAACTCGAAGATGTCGGTCACGATGCGCAGCGACGGCGCGGGCGGGAAGATGTACGTTCCGCGCGCCGCGTACTCCTTGAGGATGTCGTTCTGGATCGTGCCAGAGAGCTTCGTCCACTCGATGCCGCGCCGCTCCGCGACGACGAGCAGCAGCGCCAGCAGGATCGACGCCGGCGCGTTGATGGTCATCGAGATCGAGACGCGGTCGAGCGGGATGCTGTCCAACAGCACTTCCATGTCCTCGATCGAATCGATGGCCACGCCGACGTTGCCGACTTCGCCGCGAGCGCGCGGATCATCGGAATCCATCCCGATCTGCGTCGGCAGGTCGAACGCCACCGAGAGTCCGGTTGTCCCGCGCTCGAGCAGGTAGCGATAGCGCTTGTTCGACTCGGCAGCGGTCGAGAAACCGGCGTACTGGCGCATCGTCCACAACTTGCCCTGGTACATCGAGCGCTGCGGGCCGCGCGTGAAGGGGAATCGCCCCGGCTCGCCGAGGTCGTTTGCGGCATCGAACTTGCGCGTGTGGAGATCGTCCGCGTCGAAAAAAAGTTTCTCGTCGGCCATTCAACGCAATCATAGCGGGCGCAATCGGGCGGCCCGTATAATTCACCCCCTTTTTCGGCACCCTTCCAACCATGAGCGTCAGCGGCAATCTCAAAACGATGCTTCCCGGCGATCTGCTCCAGTGGCTCAGCCTCGGACAGAAAACCGGAACGCTCTGCGTCCGCAACAAGGGGACGGAGAAGAAGATCTTCTTCCGCAACGGCCGCGTGATCTCTTCCGCATCGAACGATCCGCGCGAATACCTCGGCCAGTTCCTCATGAGCCACGGCTACATCACCGAGCCGGAGTTGATGAAGGCGATGGAAGTGCAGGCGCAGTCGCGCATCCTCCTCGGAAAAATTCTGGTGATGATCGACGTCATCACCGAGGAGGATCTGCAGCGGCTGATGCGCCTGAAAGCGGAAGAAGAGATCTACGACATCTTTCTCTGGAACGAAGGCGACTTCCAGTTCATCGACGACGAGCTGCCGCAGATGGAGATGATCCCGCTGCAGGTCGACGTCACCGGCCTGATCATGGAAGGAACGCGCCGCGTCGACGAATGGAACCGCATCCACACACTCATCGGACACGAGGGACTGGTGCCGTCGATCGTGAAGGAGCTTCCGCCGGAAGAGCTCGAAGACGATGCGCAGCGCACGGTGGTCAACGCCATCGATGGCAAGCGTTCACTCGCGGAGCTGGTGCTGGAGAGCCGCTCGTCGTCGTTCAACGTTTCCTCGGTGGTCTATCACCTGACGCGCGAAGGCTACGTAAAGCTGACCGACCCGACGCTGGTCGTGGTGCCCACGCCGAAGGCCGACGAGGAGCCGGCGACGGTCGACGACTTCACCGAAGACGACGAGATCGTCTCGCTGATCGCGCGCGCGCAGCAGGCATTGCGCGGACGCGAGTACGAGAAAGCGCAGCGGCTGCTGAAGGCGGCGGAGAACCTCGATCCGAATCATCAGCGCGTCCGCAGCGCGATCAAAGGTGCCGAGTCCGCCATCCTCTCCGATCTGCGCGGGCAGGGACTGCACGATTCGAAAGTGCCGCGCGTCGCCAAACCGTTGGACGAAATCACGCAAATGAATTTCACGCCGAACGAGGGCTTCATGCTCTCGCGCATCAACGGCCAGTGGGACCTCGGCTCGCTCATCAAGATCAGCCCGATCCGCGAGCCGGACGCGATGCTGATTTTCTACAAGCTCTGGCGTGACGGCATCATCGCCCTCGACTGATTTTCGTCCGGCACGACGATTGCTCCACCTGCCGTCGAGAGATGAGCGAGTTAGTGGACGCAGTCCTGGAGCGCACAATCGACGAGGCCGACAACGAGGTCCGTCAGCGCATGGAAGCCGAGGCCGACATGGCCAACGTGCTCCAGTGGATTTCACGCCTGCAGCCGGCGAGCCGCGAAGCGGATGCGATCGCGATCAGCCCCGCCTGGATGAACGCGTAGTAACGGAACGCTGGCGTCTCTCATACGACCCCGACGCCGGAGGCGTCACGTACGGTAGCCGGTGGTCCGAGCGAAGCGAGCGACCACCGGAAATGTACGTGACGATTTTCCACGACCCCGGCAGGGGTCACGGAGGGAATTCACGCCGCTTGGTATTTGATACGCGACCCCATCCGGGGTCGAACTAACGGGTCCTCACGTTTTATCCGGTGGTCGCTCGCTTCGCTCGGACCACCGGCTACCGTACGAGCCGCCTTCAGCGGCTTTCGTGCGGCTTCGCCGCTGGATCCGCGCTTTCACGATGCGACTGGTTATCATCACCAAGAGTCGCTCGCGCCGCCGCCGCCGGAATCGCCGCCGCCTCCGTCGAAACTCGAATCCGAGGATGACGAGTCGGAGAACGAATCCGATGAGGATGATGAGGACGACGTCCACAACGACGAATCGCTGCCCGTCGACGGCGTCCAACCGCTCGTCCGCGGTCCGGCCCTACGCGCCGCCCTTACGATCACGATGATGAACCCGATGAACACGATGAAGAAGAACGGAATGAATTTCACGAACGAGCTGCCACGCCCTACGCGCTTCGCCTCGTGTGCGGTCTGACCCGTTCCCTTCAACCCTTCGCCGCGAACTGTCGCCAACATCGCGTCGACGCCGTGCTCCACCGCGCCGTCGTAGTCAGCGGCGCGCAGCCGCGGCTTGATGATCGTGCTCGTGATCTCCTTCGACTTCGCGTCGGTCAGCACGCCCTCGAGGCCGTAACCGACTTCGATGCGCATCTTGCGATCGCCGGTGAAGAGGAAGAGAACGGCGCCGTTGTCCTTTCCCTTCTGGCCGACGCCCCATGTGTGCATCGCGTCGTTCGCGAACTGTTCAATCGTTGAATCGGTCGGAAAACTGCGGTCGACGTAGACGAGGATCTGATTTGACGTATCGCGCTCAAACTGGGCCAGCTTCTCGTTGACCGCGTGAACTTTCGCCGCGTCGAGAACGCCGGCCTTGTCCGTGACGTACGTGGCTGGTTTCGACGGGACCGCGACCGAAAGCAACGCAAGGAGAAACGCCAGCATCACTTCCACGCGTCGATCATGTTCATGAACTCGCCGAACAGATGGAACGAGTCATGCGGCCCCGGCGCGGCCTCGGGGTGATACTGCACAGCCAGCACCGGCTCGGTTTTGTGACGAAAACCTTCCAGCGTCTGGTCGTTGAGATTGATGTGCGTGTGCTCGACTTCGTTCGCGTTCAGTGAATCGGGGTCGACCGCGAAGCCGTGATTTTGCGCCGTGATCTCCACGCGTCCCGTGCGCAGATCCTTGACCGGATGATTGCCGCCTCGGTGTCCGAACTTCAGCTTGTACGTGCGGCCGCCGAGCGCCAGGCCGAGGAGTTGATGGCCGAGGCAGATGCCGAAGATCGGGACCTTGCCGATGAGATGGCGGATGTTTTCCTGCGCGTAGGTCACCGGCTCCGGATCGCCCGGTCCGTTCGAAAGCATCACGCCGTCGAATCGCTGCGCCAGGATTTCGTCGGCGTGCGTCGTGGCGGGATAGACAGTCACTTCGCAACCTTGCTGCGAAAGCTGGCGGAGGATGTCGCGCTTGACGCCGAAGTCGTAGAGCGCGATCCGTTTCTTCGGATGCGCCGGCGGCTCGTCGAACGTGTACGGACGAAGCGCCGTCACGCGCTGCACGAGATCGAGTCCGCTCATCGACGGCGCGCGGCGGATTTCTTCGACGATCGATTCGACGCTGCGCTCGTTCTCGCTCGTGATCATGCCGCGCATCGCGCCGAGGTTGCGGATGTGGCGCGTGAGCGCGCGCGTGTCGACGCCCTGAATCGCGGAGATGCCGTTGCCTGCGAAGTATTCGGCCAGCGGCATCTCGGACAGCGCGTTCGACGGCTCGGCGATCGCGTCGCGCACCACGAAGCCGGCCACCTGCGCCTGCTCGTTCTGCGCGACCGCTTTCTCGATCCCGTAGTTTCCGATGTGGGGATACGTCATCACCACGATCTGAAATCGATAGGAAGGATCGGTGGCGATCTCCTGGTATCCGGTCAGTGAGGTATTGAAAACGACCTCGCCGATCGAGTTGGCAGAGGCGCCAAAGCCTTCGCCGTCGTAAACGGTTCCATCTTCGAGAATGAGTCGCGCGGGCATCGGGGCGGGATTATATGGGCGAGAGCATGCCGCACACGGTCAAAGCGTAGTGCGGGCGTCCCGCCTGCATCCGTTGGGCGTCTCGCCCGACGGGAGGTCGTGAATCAACTCCAGACTGTGAATTGAATCCCAGAAACCACCGGCGGGCGAGACGCCACGCCGGATGCAGGCGAGACGCCCGCATTACGCTTCACATCGCACAAGTACGGCGGACATTTCACTCGTGCCGCAGCGCCTCCACCGGATTCAACCTCGCCGCCCGCAGCGACGGCAGGATCGTCGCGCCGAACGAGACCGCCAGCGAGAACGCCGCGATGATCGTCAGATCGATCGGCCGCGTCACGAACGGGATCGACGACACGAAGTAGACCTGCGCGATCTCCGGCGGGAACGACACGAGGTGATAGCGCGTGATCACCCAGCAGATCACCACGCCGAGGAGCATGCCGGTGGCCGTGCCGAGGATGCCAACCATCGTCCCGTACCAGACGAAGATGCGGCTCACCGTTCCCGACTCCGCGCCCATCGACGACAGGATCCCGATCTCCTTCCGCTTCTCGTGCACCGTCATGATCAGCGTCGAGACGATGTTGAACGTCGAGACGAACACGATCAGGCCGATGACGATGAACAGCACCAGCTGCTGAATTTTCAGCATGGAAAACAGTTGCCGGTTCATGTCGCGCCAGTCGCTGACCGCGTAGCGATGATCGGTGCGCGCATCGATGGCGCGCGAGACGGCATCGAGGTCCGCGCCGGGAACGAGCTTCACCTCGAGCAGGTTCGCGGCGCCCGGCGCGTTGAGCAGCGATTCCGCTTCATGCAGATCGATGAAGAGCCAGCGCGCGTCGAATTCGTAGAAGCCGGTGTCAAAAACGTTCGTGACGACGAACGACGCGCTGCGCGGCAGGAAGCTCCCGCTGTCCTCGACCGGAACGGTGATGCTGATCGACTGTCCAGTCGTCACGCCGAGTTTCGTGGCCAGATAGCGTCCCACGGCGACGCCGCGCTCCCCCTCCGCTGTATTGAACGCGTGACTCGGCCCGATGATCTTCGCCAGCATCTGCGACTCCGCCGCGCGCGACGGCTCGAGACCCTTGAGCATCGTCTCGGTGCCGGTCGAGTTCCGCTCCGTCGTCACCAGCGCGCTCTTGAAGAGCACCGGCGCGGCCTCGGCCACCCCCGGCGTCGCCCGCACAATGTCGATGAGTTGCTCCGTATTTTCGATCGGACCGCCGACCGAGTAGACGAAGACCTCCGCGTTTCCGCCAAGCAGTTTGCGCTGCAGGTCGCCGCGATATCCGGTCATCAGCGCCATCGAGATCACCAGCGCCATCACGCCGATGACCAATCCAAGCACGGACACGAATCCAACCGCCGACACGAGGCGGTCCGTAGGACGCCGCAAGTATCGCCACGCGATCTGCCGGGAGAGGTTCATCACTTGTAGTTTATGGGAGTGGGGAGTTGGGCGTGGGGAGTGGGAGCAAGCAGCGACGTGGTTCCCACTCCCCACACCCTACGCCTCACTCCCCAGCACCAATCTTGCTCTTCCCCCTCCCGTGAAACTCAAAGCAATCATCTTCGACGTCGACGGAACGCTCGTCGACTCCAACGACATTCATGCCCGATGCTGGATCGAGGCATTCGAACATTTCGGCAAGCACTTCGAGTGGGACGTCATCCGGAATCAGATCGGGAAAGGGGGCGATCTTCTCGTTCCCGACTTGCTCAACGCGCGCGAGATGCGCAAGTTCGGCGAGGAGCTGAAGAAGTATCGGACGAAGCTTTACAAGGACAAATACCTCCCGGACGTCAAGCCGTTTCCGCGGATCCGCGAGCTGTTCGAAACGCTGCACGGGCGCGGCATCAAGCTCGCGCTCGGATCGTCTTCGAACCAGGATGAGGTGAAGTACTATACGGCGCTTCTCGGCGTCGGCGAGCTTGTGGAAGGCTCGACGTCGAAGAGCGATGCCGATCTTTCCAAGCCGTCGCCGGAGATTTTTCAGGCGGCGCTCGAAAAGCTCGGCACCGAGGCAAGCAACACGCTCACCGTCGGCGACACGCCCTACGACATCCTCGCTTCGCATCGCGCCTCGCTGGCGATCGCGGCAGTCCTGTCGGGCGGTTTCGAACGCGAGCTGTTGACGAAGGCGGAGTTCCTCTTCGACGATGTCGGGGAGCTGGTGAGAGAGATCGATCGAGTCGATGAGTACTTCAACAACGAATGAGCCGGCGCTCGCCGCCGCCCCTGCCGTCCACACGCGCGCCATCATCGTCGACGGCCACTGCGACACGCCCTACCGTCTGCTCCGCCACAACCTGCACCTCGGCGAGCACGATCCCGAGGCGCAGCTCGATCTGAAATCGATGCGCGAAGGCGGCATCACCGCGTCATTTTTCGCCGCATACGTGCCGCCGTTCTACGCCGGCCGAGGCGCCGCACGATTCGCGTATCGCGTCATCGATCTCATTCACGACGAGGTGCGACGCAATCCGGACGTCCTCAAGTTCTGCAACGATTCCGCCGGCATCCGCCAGGCCAAGGCCGACGGCAAGGCGGCCATCCTGATCGGCGTCGAAGGCGGCCACGCCATCGAAGACTCGCTGTCGATCCTGCGCGATTTCTACTCGCTCGGTGCGCGCTACCTTACGCTCACGCACGTCAACACGAACAACTGGTGCGATTCCTCGGGCGACGCCGGCCGCCACAACGGTCTGACCGATTTCGGACGCGACGTCGTGCGCACGATGAACGACCTCGGCATGATCGTCGACATCTCGCACGTCTCCGACGCCGCTTATTACGCGACGCTCGAAACAACGCGCGTGCCGGTCGTGGCCACGCACTCTTCCTGCCGCGCGATCTGCCGCCATCCGCGCAACATGACCGACGCCATGCTGCGCGATCTGGCCAAGAACGGCGGCGTCTGCATGATCAACTTCTTCTCCGCCTTTCTGAACGATCGCGTGGCCGAGGTCATCATCAATTCGCAGAAGCGCGTGAAGAGCGAATCGGCCGGCGGCACCGAGGAGATGCCCAACGACGCCACCGACTGGGATCTCTACCTCGAATGGTTCAACACCCTAGGCTGCCCGCAAGCGACGCTCGACGACGCCGCCGATCACGTTTTCCACGCGGCGGAAGTGGCGGGCATCGATCACGTCGGCATCGGCAGCGACTTCGACGGCGTCCCCGCGCTGCCGAACGGATTGCAGACCGCGTCCGGCCTGCCGCTGCTGACGGCGCGTCTGCTGGAACGCGGCATGTCCGAGGGCGATGTCGAGAAGGTCCTCGGCGGAAACTTTTTGCGGGTGTTTGGAGAGATTGAAGCGGGACGGAGATCCTGACGATCCGCTTCGCGGCTCGCAGGATAAAATCGAAAAAACATGGCCAACGACGTACAACAACTTCGCGATCTGGCGCGGGCCTTCTGGACGGGGCAGCCGATTCCCTGCCCGAAACATCACGGCGCGACGATGACCGGCAGCTTCGTGCAGACCACCTTCGCCGATCACATCGTCTTGACCTGCCAGCGCGGCAAAGAGACCATCACCATTCCGCAACGCCCGCGGCAGATGGAGTTTCATCGCCAGCAGGTCGAAGGCTTTCTCGAAAACATCGAACGCGACGACGCGAACCTCTGCTATCGCTGCCAGTCGGAGCTGGTCATCGAGTCGACCGCGAATCCCGACACCGGCCTGGCTGAGTACTCCTTCACCTGCGTGCGCTGCCTGTCGTACGGAACGTGGAACGGGCAGACCGCCGAGCTCGCCGGCGTCAACAAATAAATTTATTTTTGGCGCCATGGGTAGGGATCGCCTCATTTCCATCACTCCTAGAGTGGGAGATTTTTTGTGCAGGCGATGGCTGTGGAAACCTACGACTGGATCGATACGACGAACCTCTCTGCCCTGGTAGCGAACTTCGCGCGCGTCCACATGTTTCTGTCGATGTTCGACGGCGACCCGCAGAAATGGATCGAGTTTCTGGAGTGGAACGGCACGGACGAGGAGCGCCGCCGCGACCTCCCCTTCGCCGAAGACCTCAAGCGCCGCATCGCCGACGACCCGCAGTACCTCGACCGGCTGCGGCATCTGGTGCGCGACTTCTCGACGCTGGTATAGCGTAGCGCCGCGTCGGCTGGAGCGCTGGCGTCCTCTGTACGTACCGGAGACATGGTGGACACATGGCCGGAGACATGGTGGACACATTCAGCGATGGTTAGCGTACGACAGAACCGGGGTGACGCAGGTCGATTGACC
>Ga0068868_100001708_pt1 | contig 15028 bp, 15 predicted proteins | sample KBSMisM42_FD_64660 | JGI IMG/M metagenome (GOLD analysis project Ga0068868, IMG submission 64660) | Miscanthus rhizosphere microbial communities from Kellogg Biological Station, Michigan, USA - KBS Miscanthus M4-2 | ecosystem: Host-associated > Plants > Roots > Rhizosphere > Soil ...
GACTGCGTAGCGGCGCAGATCAGGAGCTTGCAACGATTACAGATCTAATCGAAAGACAGGTAGGCGAACTGGTGCGGCTGGCAAACGAGCTATCCCCTGGCAAAGGAGCCGGGCACCTGCACGCTCGAAACGGCAACTCCAATGTTCAGTCGATTTCGTCTACCCGACGAATCCTGATTGCAGATGATAACGCTGCGTTGCGCGAATCCCTCTCGGGCGTTCTTCGCGAAGCGGGGCATGACGTCAAGACCGCCGCTGACGGCGTTCAGGCTGTGGCAACCGGGCGTGAATGGCAACCGCATTTTGTTTTGCTCGATATCAATATGCCGCACATGAATGGCTTCGACGCGGCGCGCGAGTTGCGCGCATCGTTCCCAGCGCGTGCAATGCGGCTAATCCTGATGAGCGGCAACGCGCTCGATGAAGCGACGATACGTGGCGCCGAGCGCGCAGGTTTTGACCACTGCATCGACAAAATTCATGACTTTGCCAGCCTCGACGAGCTTCTGCAGACTGAGGTCGAGCTAACTGCGTCGCAGCAAGTGCAGTCGTAGCGATTCAGTGACCGGAATGGGCCATCCGGTGCGATACACGTCCGCACCGAAAACAACGAGCTTCAGATCTCGTGAGTCAGTTAACGGTTGCGGGACGCGCGAGCGAGTTGAGGACTTCTCCGACACGATGGAACTCAGTCGCCTTGTCGAAGAAGTAATCGGTGCCGGCAGTCATCGCATGCAGGCGATATTCAGGGCTGTTGTAGTTGGTGAGCACGATGACCCATGGCCGTACGGAAAGGTGAAGACTGCGCAACCGGCGCAGTACGTTGAGCCCGTTGCCGCGCCGAAGTTGTATATCGAGTACGACGGCATCCGGAGTGGACTCCAGAATTCCGCTAACCGCATCGTCTTCTGTGTCGGCAGAGCCGATCACGCGTGTGCCCCGCCGCTCCGCCAGACTCTCCATCACCCGCTCGCGCAATACAGGCGAGTCCTCGACTAGGTATACTTTCAGCGGTTTTTCCAATTTTCATCCATTGCGCGGTGCGGCAGATTTCGGACGGAAAATTGTCGCGTCCAACCCGCTGTTTTTCAATCGGACACGCCCGTGCGCCGGCGTCCGCACTGCGCCTACCGACTACTGGATCAAGCCATGCTTGATCGCATAGTAGGTCAGGTTGGCGTTCGTTTTCATCGCCATCTTCTCGAGAATCCTCGACCGATAGGTGCTTACGGTCTTTACGCTCAGGAACAACTCGTTTGCGATCTCGGAGACGGCCTGGCCGGCAGCGAGCTTGCAGAATACCTGGAACTCGCGTTCCGATAAGTCGGTATGCGGCGCCTTCTGCGATTCTCCGCTCAAATCACCCGCAAGTTGATCGCCAAGCGCCGGGCTTACATATCGCCGGCCGGAAACTACCGTTCGTATTGCAGTGATCAATTGCTCCGGCGCACATTCTTTACATACGTATCCATTTGCGCCTGCGCGGAGCAGGTTGATAGCGTAGTGATCTTCCGGATGCATGCTGAGGATCAACACCGGCAACTCGGGTTTAGTGCGCTTGATCTGCTTAAGGGTGTCAACGCCGTTCATATCCGGCATTGAAACATCGAGCAGCACGATATCCCAATCCGATTCGCGCACCATCTTGACTGCTTCTGTGCCGGACCCCGCTTCACCTTCCACCGCGAATTCGGTGTAGTCCGAGAGTAGATTCTTTAGCCCCGCGCGAACAATCTGATGGTCATCTGCGACCAATATGCGAGTCATTGTAGGGAAGCTCCCAATGTGAGTACGGCGCGTTGCTGGATACACGTTTCGTTAGCGCTCATGCGTGAGTGTAAGTACAAGCAAGGCGCGTACCTCATGTTGCAGATGCGACGTCGCATCCGCTGCGATATTCATTCAAGCGGTTGTAGAGGGTTTTCAAGCTGACGCCGAGGAGTTCAGCGGTTTCGCGTTTGCGTCCGCGGCAGTGTTCGAGGGTAGCGACGATGACTTCGCGCTCGATGTCCTGCAAGGGCGTGCCGACGGCGAACTGCAGCATGCCGGCGGCCGTGCTGGCGAGCGGCTTGTCGGCGCGCGGCAGGGCGGGTGCGCGCGTGTCGAAGTTGATCTCAGTGTCCGCCATGATAAAGGCGCGCTGCACGGCGTTCTTCAATTCGCGCACGTTGCCGGGCCACGCATGATGCACGAGAAAGTCGCGCGCGGCGGCAGTAAACACCTTGGCGTTGCCACCGGCGGCGTTCAATTCGTCGAGAAAATGTTGCGCGAGCAGCTCGATGTCGGCTTCGCGCGCGCGCAGCGGCGGCAGCGGCAGCGGGAATACCGCGAGCCGGTAGAGGAGATCTTCGCGCAGCAGCCCTTGGGCCACCGCGTGATTGGGGTCGCGATTGGTCGCTGCGATGATGCGCACGTTGACGCTTAACTCCTGTTCACCGCCCACGCGATAGAAGCGTCCGCTCTCGAGCGCGCGTAAGAGCTTGATCTGCAGCTCCACCGGCATTTCGGTGATCTCGTCGAGAAACAAGGTGCCGCCGCTCGCCCGCTCAAAGCAGCCGCGGTGCGAGCGCACCGCACCGGTGAAGGCGCCGCGTTCATAGCCAAAAAGCTCGGCCTCGATCAGATTGGCGGAAAACGCGCCGCAGTTAATGGCCACAAAGGCGCCGGCGCGACACGCGCTCTCGTCGTGTATTGCATTGGCAGCGAGTTCCTTGCCGGTGCCGCTTTCGCCGATGAGCAGCACACTCGCATCACTGGGGGCCACCTTCTCGATCATTTCGAACACCGCGTTCATGGCGGCGGAAACACCATACAAACGCCCGAAGCGCGCTTGCGGGGCGGCGCGCCGTGCCGCCCGCTCCGGCGGCTGCACCGCATACATCCGCACCTTGGCAAATGCGTCTTCACAACGGGGATGTAAATCGTCAGGTGGTTGGCAGGCGTCCATCGCGGTCCTCGCTGGCATCATCGTTACGAAGCAGGAACTGGCAGGCGTTCTTGTTTGTTGCCCTGCATCGGGGCAGCATCATGCTAAGGAGAACGTGTAATCGCAAGTATCAGCACAAGCCGCTCGCGTGCGTAGGACAAAGATGCGTTGCCGCGTGGCGCGCGACTGCGAGCATGATGTATCGCCGTGTGAGCCGCTCAATTACCCCGACGATTCTGCGACGCAAGGTACGGTCGCCCTTATAAGAGTACCTTTGCCATCCTCACGACGGCCGATGACTAAGTCCCCGCCAACTGCGCGCGCTCTTTCGCGCATGCTGAGCAATCCAAGGGAAGGTTTGCCATCGCAGATGGCGCTGCCGCGATTAAGTCCGATGCCGTCATCTGACACTTCCAGTACGACGTTATTGTCCTGTTGCCGTAAGGACACCGTAATGCCGTTCGCAGATGAATGCCGTGCGGCGTTCGACAACGCTTCCTGGAAGATGCGGTACAAGGCGATGACACAATCCGCGTTCAGTCCGAACAAGTCGTCCTGTACATCGACTGCGATCGGAACAGTAAGACGCTGGGCGACCTCGCTGATGTGCGATTCGATGGCGGGACCGAGCCCCAGATTGTCAAGCATCGACGGCCGCAGATCATGAATGATGCGTCGCTTCCTTTCGACCGTCGAGGCGAGTACCTGCTTCGCTCGCGCGAGGCGGCTAGCCAACGCCGGCTGGTCGCCCAGCCGCTGCATAATCCACGACATATCCATGTTCACTGCGGTCAGACTGCTGCCCAGTTCGTCATGGAGCTCGCGTGCGATGCCGGCTCGCTCCGTTTCACGTTCGAGGAGCAGGTGGCGTGATAGATGCTTTAGTTCATCCGCGCGGGCACGCTCGGTTTGGTCTTTGTCGTTGGTTGAGGCCGACGCCTCGGTGTGCCGGGTTCGATAAGCAGCCGCTGCCAGGACGCCTAACAGCGCCATCTTTGCGATTCTTGGCAGCCGCATCAACCGTTGAGTCAACATAAATTAAACTAACTAGAATGCTTTCTTAGGGAACAGCTTCTGTGTGACGCCTGAATCGCCCGCAAGTTTTAGCGAACGTTCAGGTCGGAAGGAAAGACCAAGTTGAAGAAAGACCGTGTATGAGCGGAAACGATCGAGTCCGATACTACGAGAAAGGTATTCTATGCGAAAGCAACCATTGATCCTCGTCCCGACGCAGAGCCGCAATTGCCGGGTCGCGGCCGTTGTGACCGCCGTGATGCTGTCCATTGCCGCCGCTGCATCGGCAAAATTGCCACCTCCACCCGGGCAGGACCCGGCGAAGGCGGCGGCAGATGCTGAAAAAGCCAAAGCTCAGCTTGCGGAAGAGCAGGCTGCCCTCACGCGCGCTCAGGACCGCACGGCCGATTACTATCGACGGGAAATGGTTCGACAAGGCAAGACTCCGCCAGCGCCGACGCCGGTCGAGCCAACGGCACAAGCGAATCTGCCGAAAACGGTTAAAGAGCCGCCAGGCGGTACCGCTCCGCAAGGTGGAACGCGGCCCAGCGCAGAGGCACACTCGGGTAACGCAAAATAGCGACAGCGCACGCCACTAGACTCGACTAGCATCGGAGCTGCACGAAAAACAGGCGCGCCCACCAGGGGCGCGCCGCTTTGTTAGTCGTGCTGGTTAGGTTCGCGTCAGCGGCCCGACGACTGCGATCTGTCGCCTTGATTGCTGCCTTGGCCTGCTGACCCGGGTTGCTGATTCTGTTTGTTTCCTTGCTGGTTTTGCTGCCGGTTCGACTGCTGGTTACCTTGCTGGCCGCCGCCTTGATTGCCCGACTGGTTGCCGGATTGCGGCTGCTGGTTTCCGGGCTGCTGATTCGCCTGCGGACGACCGCGGGATTGCTGGTTTCCAGACTGGTTTCCACCTTGTCCCGCTGACTGGTTCTGCTGCTTGTTTGACTGACCACTTCCTGATTGTTGATCTTTGCTTTGACTTGTCATGTCTCGTCTCCTGTAAGGACTCGAAGGACCGTCTATGAACTGAGCGGTCGCAATCAGAGTAGCGATGCTCCCGCGCGGCGTAAGTCGGGGCAGACCGGATAACCACGTAGGACAGAGACGGCGTGAATTCCGCGCCTGTCGGACAACCATGTCAAATGATATGCTCTGGACGATAGAGGCATAGGGCATGCAATTTCAAAGTCACCGTAGATGACCACCATTGGCGGCTTAGTTCAAGACGCATCGCGCGCAGGCACATATCATCGAATATCGGCAAACTGTCCTCAGATGACATGCCTCGCGTAGTCGACGAGGTGGTGACATCGACCGTGAAGCCGCGGGCGGCGGCCGCGGTTTCACGCTCTCTTCCTTTCGCGATCTACATTGCGTTTCTGGCGGCCTCACCAACCCTCGGGCCGTTGCTTGGTGATCCCCGATGGTTGTACGCGATACAAATCGGTAGTGTGCTCGGCCTTCTGTGTTTTTTCGCGCGCGACTACGTAGAACTTAAATGTATCAGTAGCATCCGGCCGGCAGATTGGGCGCGGTCACTAACGATCGGCATTCTAGTTTTTGTCGCTTGGATACACCTTGATCATCCTGCACTGTCGGTCGGCAACGCAGGCGGCTTCAATCCCACATTGGCATCGGGCGGCGTGAGTCCGGCGCTGGCGTTAATTCGCCTCTGTGGCGCGGCGATCGTCGTACCGGTCATGGAGGAGTTGTTCTGGCGCTCATTTATCATGCGCTGGATTGACCGCACCAACTTTCTCCAACTTTCACCGGCGTCTATCAGCATAAAGGCGCTCGTTGTCAGCACATTGCTGTTTGGCGTCGAGCATCATCTGTGGGCGGCCGGCATTGTCGCCGGCCTTGCTTACGGGTGGCTGTATATGCGCGCCGGAAATTTATGGGTGCCAATTACAGCGCACGCGGTGACGAATCTGCTGCTGGGCGTATGGGTGTTATGGACCGGGCGGTGGGAATTCTGGTAACCGGCCAGCGCGCGGATATTCTTCGTACGGTATAGCACATACGCGGTTTCCGGTAATTCAATAAGCTCAGGCCTCACGCACAACTGCGTGTCTCATCCGAGTGTGCGTCGTCACCACGTGCGCGCCGCTCATATTTCAAACTTTAACGGAAAAAAAATGGGTGGACAAAAAATACGGAAGGCAGTGTTTCCGGTAGCGGGCTTGGGCACGCGTTTTTTACCTGCTACAAAAGCGAGCCCGAAGGAAATGTTATCGGTTGTCGACAAGCCGCTCATACAGTATGCCGTGCAGGAAGCCGTTGCAGCGGGGATCTCCGAGATGATCTTTGTTACCGGCCGAACCAAGCGCGCGATCGAAGATCACTTCGACAAGGCTTACGAGCTCGAGAACGAGCTTGCGCTCAAGAAGAGGAACGAATTGTTGAGGCTTGTTCAGCAAATTCTGCCCAAGAGTGTGAATTGTGTGTATATCCGCCAAGCCGAGCCGCTTGGGCTGGGTCACGCTGTTTTATGCGCGCGACAAGTCGTCAATGACGAGCCATTTGCGGTGATGCTTGCAGACGATCTGCTCGACGCGGATCCGCCCGTGATGAAACAAATGGTCGACCTTTATGAAAAGCATGGCTGCTCTTTACTCGGCGTGCAGGAAGTGCCGCGGGAGCACACTGCAAGTTACGGCATCGTGGCCAGCGATCCGCTCCCGAAGCGGGAGGAAAATGAGCGCTTGCGCAGGGTCACGGCGATCATCGAGAAACCGCATCCGGACCTTGCGCCGTCAACACTCGCCGTGGTCGGACGGTATGTTCTGACACCGCGCATCTTTCATCATCTTGAAGCAGCGAGTCCAGGCGCCGGCGGTGAAATACAATTAACTGACGGCATTGCCGCGCTTGTCAAAGAAGAGCCGGTGATGACCTACCGCTACAATGGAGTTCGCTACGACTGCGGGTCGAAGTTCGGTTACCTGCAGGCGAGCGTTCAGCTCGGCATGAAGCATCCCGAAGTGGGCAAAGAGTTTTCTGCCTATCTGCGCAGCCTGCTGCAGTAGACGCCGTCTCGTTCGTCATGGCGGCGGTGCAAGCGCCGCATAGTACAATCGCGCCGGCGCTTCGAATAAGGTGATGATGAGTCTACTGCCGCGCGAAATTTTCAAAGCGTACGACATCAGGGGAATCGTCGGCTCTACACTGACGCCGCCTATTGTCGAGCTGATCGGCCGGTCGATCGGCAGCGAAGCGATTGCACGCAATCGCCGAAAAGTCGTGATCGGTCGGGATGGCCGGTTGTCCGGACCGGATTTTGCGAAGGCGCTGGCGACAGGATTGCGCGCGGCCGGCGTCGATGTCATCGATATCGGTCAAGTGGCAACTCCGATGTTGTATTTCGCCGCCCATCACTTTGATACGCAGTGCGGCGCGATGCTGACTGGATCGCACAACCCGCCGCAGTATAACGGCATCAAGATAGTGCTCGACGGCGTTTCGTTATCCGGTGATGCGATACAGGCGCTGCGCGATCGCGTGGAGAACGGAGCGCTAGCCAGCGGCGCGGGTAACTATCGCGAAGAAAATATTCGCGAAGAATATCTTCGTCGGATTACGAACGACATCACGCTCGCGCGTCCGCTGAAGATTGCAGTCGACTGCGGCAATGGCGTTGCTGGCGCGACGGCGCCCGAGCTGTACCGCCGGCTGGGCTGCGACGTCTCCGAGCTGTTTTGCGATGTCGATGGTACGTTCCCCAACCATCATCCCGATCCGTCCGTGCCCGGAAATCTGCAGGATCTCATTGCCGCCTTGCGTGACGGCGATGGCGAGATCGGTCTCGCTTTTGATGGCGACGGCGATCGCCTTGGCGTCGTCACTAAAGCGGGCGAGATCATCTTTCCCGACCGTCAGCTCATGCTGTATGCGGCCGATATGTTGAGTCGCAATCGCGGTGCGACAGTCATCTACGATGTAAAGTCGACGCGCAATCTCAAACCCTGGATCGAGCGCCATGGCGGCAATCCCCTGCTATGGAAAACGGGCCATTCGCTGATCAAGGCCAAGATGGCGCAGACGGGTGCGCTGCTTGCCGGTGAGATGTCCGGCCATGTGTTTTTCAAAGAGCGCTGGTTCGGGTTTGATGACGCGTTGTATACCGGCGCCCGGTTGCTCGAAATTCTGAGCCGCGAGGCTGACCTCGGCGCGGCCTTGCGTGCGCTTCCCGACTCTGTCACCACACCGGAATTGCAGGTGCAGCTCGTTGAGGGCGAAAACTACACATTGATCGAAGAACTGCGCAGAAGCGCCCGCTTTGATAATCCGCGCGAAATAATCACCGTCGACGGGTTGCGGGTCGAATATGCGGACGGTTTCGGGCTTGCCAGGGCGTCGAACACCACGCCGGTTATCGTCTTGCGCTTCGAGGCCGATACCCCTGCCGCGCTACAGCGTATTCAGCAGGATTTTCGCCGTGTGCTCCTGAATGTGAAACCGGATGCTGTTCTGCCGTTCTAACCGGCACCTCACATCGAAAGGTCCGTTGCATGTCAATGTTGAAACCCGGCGCGGCGACGCTCATGCTCATTAATGAAGGCGCGAGAGGTAAGTGATGCGCACTGCCGTCAAGTTGGCGCCATCGCTTGTAGATCTCTGCGACTTGCGCTACGACAACAGTTTCGTGCGCGAGCTTCCCGGCGATCCGGTACTTACTAACGTCCCGCGCGCTGTCAGAAACGCCTGCTATACGCGCGTCGCCCCGACGCCGGTGCCGTCGCCTCAAATCGTTGCATGGTGCGACGCGGTCGGTGAAATGTTGGGGGCTGCGGCACCCGCATCATCGACTGGACCCGTCGCGGAAGTGCTCGGCGGTAACCGCGTTCTTCCCGGTATGCAGCCGTACGCCGCGCGATATGGTGGACACCAGTTCGGCCATTGGGCAGGACAGCTCGGCGACGGCCGCGCGATCACGCTCGCGGAGGTATTGGCGCCCGACGGCATGCGCTACGACTTACAGCTCAAAGGCGCGGGCACAACACCTTATTCGCGCGGCGCTGACGGCCGCGCGGTCCTGCGCTCTTCTTTGCGCGAATACATGTGCAGCGAAGCGATGCATCACCTGCGAGTGCCCACTACGCGCGCCCTCAGCCTGGTAATGACCGGCGCATCGGTGGTGCGCGACATGTTCTATGACGGCAATCCGCAGGCGGAGCCGGGCGCGGTCGTCTCCCGGGTCGCACCGTCGTTCGTGCGCTTCGGAAACTTCGAGATACTGGCGGCTCATGAAGAAATTGCAGTGCTTAAACGTCTCGCGGATTACGTGATACGCGAGCATTTTCCGGAGCTGGGTACGCCGTCCCCGTCCGTGTATGCGACCTGGTTCGAGGAGATTTGCCGGCGCACGGCTAAGCTCGTTAGCGAATGGATGCGCGTGGGCTTCGTGCATGGTGTGATGAATACGGACAACATGTCGATCCTGGGCCTGACCATCGACTATGGTCCGTACGGCTGGCTCGAAAACTACGATTTGCAGTGGACACCCAACACAACGGACGCACAAGGCAGACGCTACTGCTACGGGAACCAGCCGAATATCGCGCAGTGGAACCTCGTGCGACTCGCGAATGCGCTGGTGCCGTTGATCGAAGATACAGCAATGCTTGAAAAGGGACTTGCGACGTTCGCCGATACATTCGAGCTTGCGTCGGGTCACATGCTTGCAGGGAAACTGGGCCTTGCATCCATCGACCGTGAAGGCGACGACAAGCTGCTCGCCGGCTTATTCCAGTGTCTGCAACAAACAGAGACGGATATGACGCTCTTCTTTCGTCTGTTGGCGACCTTGCCGGTTGGCAACGCCGGACACGGCATCGACGATCTGACGCTCGTTCGTTATCTGCAGCGCGCCTTTTATAGCGAATCAGCGCTTGCAGAACCGAATGTCACACCGCTGGCTACATGGCTGCGCAAGTATATGCATCGAGTCGAGCAGGACTCGCTGCCGCCCGCAGAGCGCATCGTTCGCATGAATGCCGCCAATCCGAAATACGTCTTGCGCAATTATCTCGCCCAATTGGCGATCGACGCGCTCGAACGCGGCGACGTTACGGTGATGGAGCGCTTATCGACCGTGCTGCAAAAGCCATATGACGAACAGCCGGAGCACGATGATCTCGCCGAACGGCGGCCGGAGTGGGCGCGCCATCGTGCGGGTTGTTCGGCGCTCTCCTGCAGCTCGTAAGGTCAGAGTTGAGGAGCGGGACGTTTGCTTAGCGCAAGCCGCCAAGGATGGCGAGCGCGCGTGACATCGAGAACTCCCGCATCTGCGGATCAAACGCCTTAGTGTTTTCTTTCATCATGTAGCCGTGCTGCACGCCCGGAAAGATGTGCACTTCGACGTTTTTCATCCGGGACGGCACGTCGCGGTACGCGTCGAGAACCGGAGGTGGCGCGGCATGATCCTGGTCTCCCCATAACAGGCAGACGGGTTTCGTCACGCCGTCGAGATCTTTGAGGAAATCGAGGAACTGGGTGCCATGGCATGAAATGCCGGCGTCATAGCCGAGGCGCTTCGGGCCGAGGATCGCGTAGGGTCCGCCGTAACAAAATCCCATAGCAGCAGCGCGGCCGTTGAACTGAGGCAGCTTGCGCGCAGCGGCCAGTGTATCGGCCATATCCGCCTCGCCCGCTTTTATTTTCTCGAGCCGCGGCTGCGAGCGCTCGGCGGATCGCTTGTCGTCACGCGTCAAAGGGCCCGGTACCGATCGCCAGAAGAGATCAGGCGCTGCGGCAATATATCCGAGCGCGGCGAAATCATCGGCAATGCCGCGTATGTCGCCATCAACGCCGTGCACCGCTGATGCCAATACAACCGCGGGAACCTTACCCGCCGCATCCGGCGTGACGACATAGCAATCGAATTGACCGCCGCCGCTCGCCTGCACTTTGATATCGCTGCGCTCCATATCATCGCTCCCTGTGTGCACCTACTTTGATTGCCGGATGTGTGATGTTACCTGACTCGCCATTGCATTCAGAACAGCGCTATTAGTACTCGCGCGCAAGATCAACAACATTGCGCAGCGGCTGCCCTGCGATGTATCGCCTGACGTTATCGAAAAAGATATCGAGCGTGCGCGGAATATACTGCTCGATGTCATCCGACAGCACGTGCGGTGTAATGATCAAATTCGGCGCGTCCCACAGGGTCGCGTCGCCCGGCAGCGGCTCCGGATAGGTAACGTCGATCATCGCGCCGCTCAAGTGGCCGTTGCGCAGGTGCTTCTCGAGCGCCTTGGGATCGACGAGGCCACCGCGCGACATGTTGATAAAACCGGCGTCCTGTTTCATTGACTGGAATTCCCTGTCGCTCATCAGGAAATGTGTTTGAGATGTGAGCGCGGTATTGAGCAGAACGATATCAGCGCGCGCTAATACGTCGTGCAGTGCCGATGGCGCGTACATCTCATCGACCGCGGGATGAGGTTGGGCAGATCGTCGAATACCAATGACGCGCATGCCAACTTTCTTCGCTTGTTCGGCCGCGCCGCCGCCGATGTGGCCGACGCCGATGATGGCGAGCGTTTTGCCCTCGACGGTCGTGGTAAAAATCCGGTTCCATTCGTGCCGCCGCTGCTCTGTCATTAGCGTGGGAATCCGGCTGTTGATCATGAGAATCGCCATCAGCGCCGACTGCGAAGCCTTGGGCACGTGAGCGCCGAAGTTGGTCGTCAGTTTGAGGCCCGGTGGTACCCAGTCGAGCGGCAGCATGTAATCGACGCCGGCGCCAAGCACTTGTATCCACTTCAGACGCGGCGCGCGGTTTGCAAGATCGTCCCGCGGGAACCGGTAACTGATGAGGGCGTCTGCGCCTCGGATGGAGGCGTCGAAGTTCTCAGCGTCGAAGCCCATCGTGGTCTTGACTGCTCGCGCGACGTCGGGATGGCGTGTAAGCGCCGCTTCGTATTGTTCGCGGCTGACGATAAATACCGGCTTGAGAGTGCTGGAATTTTCGACGTGAACGACAAACGGATCAGATTCGGAGTAGACGCGAGACTGCTCTTCACGTGCATTCTGCATGGGGGCCCTTCGCTTCCTGCTCTTGCCAGTCGTGCGGTCAGTGAGTCGGGCGCGAGTTTTGCACGGCCTTGAGCGGCGCACGGGCAGCGTCGTCCGGGCCGATTACGCGATCGAGGACATAGTTAGCGATACGATGCACGACGAATTCCTCGAGAGAATATCGGCCGGGCTTGTAAGCGCCGGAACGCATGCCGCGCTGAACATTCGGCGAAATGCGTAGGTCTTCGCGGATGATCTCCGAGTACTTGTGGTAGTAAGCGGCGCCGACCGTGTCCGCAAAGTCGGGCCGTGCCACCGTCGTGCGCGGAAACGTCCAGTTTTCGATGAGACGCAACTTCTCGGGGCCTTCGGGCAGGTACTGCCGGTATTTCATCGACGACGATGTCAGGACAATCTGAAGGCTGGGTTTGATCCAGATGTGATAGAGGCCGCCTGCTTCTTTCTCGCTCAAATTCTCGAGCGGCGGCAGGCCTGAATAGGCGACGATGCTGCGTTGACTGTACATGGCTTCCCACGCGCCGTCAGTCGCTTCGAACGTCCAGTTCTGCGGCTTTGCCGGGTCGATGTGCTTGCGATGAATCGTCGGCACATGGTAGTTCTCGAACGCATTCTCGAGCCACACTTTCCAGTTGCATTCGACCTCGTAGATGTCACGGTGAGTAAACTGCATCTGCTCGAGCCGGTAATTACGGAGAAAGGCCGGCAGCGTGCCGAGCGATTGCATCAGCGGCTTCGGAGCAGGATTGAACGTCACGAAGATGAAGCCGGCCCAAAATTCGGTGCGTAGCGTGCCGAGCCGATAATCGTTTTTCGAAAATCCTTCAGACGCATCCATGGGCGGCGGCAGCCCCGGTGTAGCGATAAGCTCTCCATCGAGCGAGTACGTCCAGTTATGGTAAGGACATACGAGTTGGCGGCAGCGTCCTTCGCCTTCGGTGATCACCGCACCGCGGTGCCTGCAAACCGCCGACAAGACGTTGACCACACCGGCGCTGTCACGCACCACGATAAGCGGCTGGCCGAGCAGCGGAATCGTATAGAAGTCGCCGGCGTTGCGTACCTGGTCAACGCGGCCGACGCATAACCACTCGCTATGCGGTCCGCGGAAGATTGTTTCGAGCTCACGCGCATACCATTCAGGCGAGTAGTAGCACCAGCCCGGTAGAGGCGAAGCGTGTGCGAGCGGTCGCCGGGTGGCGGCGTACGTTTCGTGAGAAAAAAGATTCTCGGTCATCCTACATTTCCTGTTGATGTAGCGACGGCATGTGTCAATCGGGGCGAGTGTCCGTGATCATCGCCGGGCGGCGTTATTCGAGATGCGTGCCGGAGTCTTTTATCGCCTTCGACCATTTCGCATCTTCCTGCTTGATGTACGCAGCGAATTCTTCGGCGGTGCCGCCGAGCACATTGACGCCAATTTTGGCGAGACTGGCGCGCGTGTCCGGCAACGCGAGCTGCCGTCCGATCTCCGTCGAGAGTTTCGCTACGATATCTTTGGGCGTGCGGGCCGGCGCAAAGATCCCGTACCAGCCCGAAATCTCGAACTGCGGCAAGCCGGACTCGGCGACAGTCGGCACGTCCGGCAACAGCGGATCGCGGCGCGCCGACGCCATTCCAAGCGCCTTGACTTTTCCCGAGCCGAGCTGCGGCAGCGCGGCGGGTAGATCGAGCGACAGGAACTGTACCTGTCCGCTCATCAGTCCGATCAGCGCAGGTCCGCTGCCGGTATATGGCACGTGCACCATTTCCACGCCGGCCATCCGCTTGAATATTTCGCCGGCGAGATGGTGCGGCGAACCAGTGCCGACCGAAGCAAACGTGACTGGCTTGCTCTGCGCTTTCGCAAACGCAATGAAGTCTTTGATATTGCTCGCGGGTACCGATGCGTTGACAAGGAGGATATGGGGCACAAATCCGACGAGGCTCACGGGAACGAAATCGCGTTGCGGGCTGTATGCAAGTTTGGTATTGAGCGCGGGGTTGATGGAGATCGTGCTTGTCGATCCGACCAGCAATGTATAGCCGTCGGGCACCGACCTCGCGACCAGTTCCGAGCCGATCGCGCCCGCTGCTCCACCGCGATTATCTATGACGACGTTCTGGCCCCAGGTCTCGCCAAGCTTCTGACCGATGATTCGCCCTATAGCATCGACCGCGCCGCCGGGCGGAAAAGGGACAACGAGCCGTATTGGTTTGTAAGGGTACGACTGTCCGAGCGCAACCGTGGACACAAGGGCGAAGCACAACACTAAAGCCATTCTGGACATGACCGTCGACACGCATTCTTCCGTGAATGAAGGTGAAGCTGGCTCACGCCGCCATGCGACGCTCATGATCTGCGTCTTGCCGTTTTCTTCGCCGCTTTGCCGGCAGAGTCATGAACGAGTAACACCGGCAACTTCGTCGAGCGCGCGATAGCTTCCGCGTCGCTGCCCAGAAAAAAGTGCTTCATGCCGGTCGCTCCCGCAGTGCCGATCACGATGATGTCGGCTCGCCATTTTTCCGCTTCCTTGACGATGAAATCGGCCAGCGCGCCCATCAGTTTTCGATACATGACCGTATCGGCCTTGATGCCCTGGCGCTCGGCAAGGGCAAGCGCTTTTTGCAGCGTTTTCCTGCCATCATCGACGAACTTGGTCAGCATATCGCCGCTCGCGTCCATCATCTCAGGGTACTGTGCGAGCACCGCTTCATCGACGACATGGATGATGCGAAGCCGCGCCTGCTGATCCTTCGCAAAGCGGACGGCCTCCTGCAGTCCGCGCGTGGACGCACTGCTGCCATCGACAGGGACAAGAATTCTCTTATACATGACAGGTGGTCTCCCGCATCGGACGCGATTGGAGCATGTTAATGGCAAACCCTGTCGTTGTGGCGCCGCAGGGCGGAGTGAAACATGTACGCCGGTGTATTATATCTAGCCGGTCCGGCTAACACCCTCGAGGTATGACATCGTGGATACTCTTAACCGCTATGGTCCCCTCGTGGGACGCATTCTCATCGCGCTGATCTTCGTTGTCTCCGGCTTTGGGAAAATCA
>Ga0068868_100001711_pt1 | contig 15014 bp, 12 predicted proteins | sample KBSMisM42_FD_64660 | JGI IMG/M metagenome (GOLD analysis project Ga0068868, IMG submission 64660) | Miscanthus rhizosphere microbial communities from Kellogg Biological Station, Michigan, USA - KBS Miscanthus M4-2 | ecosystem: Host-associated > Plants > Roots > Rhizosphere > Soil ...
GGCCCAGTTCCATCGTATGGCCAGGTTATTGGTAGATAGTATTGAAAATAATGATTTATAAAAACTTGACCAGGTTATTTTATGAATCGTATGATCGTACCCGGTATTAACCCTGCTGTTGTACACCAGGCAGGAAGTGGCAATATAAACATTGATGCCCGCCTTTCTGCACCTTAATGCATAATCTTCATCAGAACGGTATTGTGGGAAATTGTGTTCGTCGAGCAAACCAATCTTTTGTATTACATACCCGGGAATAAGCAAACCCCGGGCGGAAATGGTATCAGACTTTAAATATTCGATATGCTGCAGGCGGGTTAATTCAATTTCTTCTTCACTGAAATTTTTCTTTACCAGGGGCAACCACGGGTTATAGAAAATACCCAGGTGGCTGACCCTTTTACTACCAGGGTCATACGACAGCGATCCCACAATTGACTGGGGATGTTTTGCATGAAATTGCAGCAGGTTTTCGATGTAAGAAGGTTCAAATTCAATATCATTGTTTACATGTAACACGAAATCGTCTGCCGTCATTTCATTTTGTATGCTCAATAAGCCGGTATTTACACATTTTGTCCAGTAATAATGACCATCCCCTTTCAATATCGTAAACTGCGGGAAACCCGCTTTGATTTTTTCCGCGCTGCCATCACTGGAACCATCGTCAATAATAATCACCCTATAATTTTTGTAAGACTGATCAACAATGGATTGAAGACATCTCAGGGTGAAATCGATGCGGTTGAACACAGGAATAATAATAAAAACCATACTAAAGTTCCTTTTTCAAATGAATGGCGTGCAACTTATAATTAATCATTTTGCGTAACTGTAAGTTGCGGAACCACTTTTACAAAATAGAATAATAAGTTTACTAATAGAGAATAATTATCTGTTTTTCAGGATAGCTGGGCCACCAGCTTTTTTTTTCCTGAGAAAGTAAAATATTGTTTAATATCCGCATCGGTCAGGGCGCGGAATTCCTTTGAAAGGCAGAGCCCGACTGAAAGCCATAAAAAAAAATAATTTGTGTCATACACAGTAAAATCCTCTATAAAAAAAACAATCCATCTGAATGCAAGAAACAGTGCCAGCATTTTACAGAAAAAATTGTTTGAGCGTGTAATGCCATAATAGATGGCTGAGAATAATACAAGGGCGTAAGATAGTATGCCGATAATACCGGAATACAATAAGGTATTCAGAAACCCAACTTCTGCGCCAAAACGTCCATTATTTTGTGCGCCCCCGCCTTCAAAATATTCTGTCCTATATTTGGCGGCTGCGCCTTCTCCAAAGATAAATGAATGATTTGCCTGCATCGAGGAAAATACTTCCTGGTAAAGAAATGTGCGGGTATCCGTGGCCAGGTTACTCTCCACGCCATTATCATATGCAATAGCATATTTGTCAATATCATCTGTTGGTTTAAAAATATTGTACTGGTTGGTAATACCTAAGACAAGGAAAACGGGTGGTATAATAATGCAAACGAGGCAGGCTGATTTCATCACACCGGTAGTTATATAATTTCTTGCATAATACAGTCCTGCTACCAATAGGGCAAACAGTATTCTTAATATATTGGTCCTGAAATCATACGCAAGATAAGCTGATGTTGCAGCAACACATATAATTGCAAGCCGCCATTTTAATTTTACGTACGGAATAATAAGTACAAAAAAACTGATGGTAATCATTAAAGCCCTGGGAAATAACTCTCTTTCCAAATCTATACTTAATGTTAGCGGAATAGCCAGATAGCCAAATACAAAAAGCCTGGTTACTATGAGTGTAAACAAGTCCTCGCTGAATGCAAATAAAACTCCCACTATAATTGCATAGGGTATCATCATGGAAAATGCAGAGTTGAAGCCAAGGTATTTCCAGTCCCAGTAATCTTCTGCCGCAAATGCGCCCCTTACTATAGTTACCAGGTTCCACAAAATCATACAGTTAAAAAAAAAGACTGCCAGCTGGGGTATTTTATTTTTCCATTTTAGTTTTGCGTTAAAAAAAAGCAAGCAAACAAGTGAGATTAGCCTGAGCGCCGCTATAAAATAAGTGGCATCCAGGCTTATGTGCATGGTGGTGGATAAATAATTTATTGCGTCTGCAAGCAATATTGAAAAGAATGAAACAATAATTAATAAACGTATATTCATAAAGACATGGATAATTTTTCCGCTTCACTGGCTGAAATCCTCAGCCTGATATGCGTTCCCTGTACAATATTCAGTTATAATTCCTTTTCTTTTATATGGGTTAAACAGGTTTGATAAATTTTGCCGGGTTGCCCGCCCATATTTCATTGGCAGGAATATTTTTGGTCACCACTGAACCAGCGCCGATAATTGAATTGTCTCCAATAGTCACCCCTTTTAATATGGTTGAATGTGCGCCAATAAATACATTGTTCCCGATATTGACAGGTGCATTCTTTGTGTTGTTTGTGTCCAGCAATCCGTCAGACCGATGCATCGCATCAAGGCTGTGAAAATCGGTATCATATATAACAGTATTGCCGCCAATTTTTACAAAATTTCCAATGGTAATTGCAGAGCAGCATACAATGGCAGTGGCACTGATGCCGGTATTATTTCCTATAACCAGTGATGCCCCGGTTCTTACAATAAACATGCAGGATTGCTGCCTGCCAATCATATTATACCTGTAGCCATTGTTAAGTATGACGTTATCGCCAATGTTTAAATTGCCGCCCGTCCATACATCCAACACCGGGCTTCCGTATGATTTGAATTGCTTTCCACATGTAACGGCGTTTCCCTTCAGGCGAATAAATGTAATTATGCAATGGATCCGGTAATCAATCGCATAATTTATTTTTCGCAAGCCCCTGTAAATAAGCCTGAACATTTTGTTACTGTTTCATTAAAGTTTCCAGGTTATTAATATCATGCATATCGCGGAAATGTTTTTTCAGCCATTCGGGATCTTTATCCCACCATTTCCATTCCTGCAGGCGATAAATTGTTTCTTCCGGAAAACGGTACCTGATTACAGCCGCCGGAATGCCACCAACAATTGCATAGGGAGGAACATCCTTCGTAACAACCGCTCCCGACGCTATAACCGCCCCATTGCCAATCTTTACCCCTCCGGGAATTATTACGTTTGCGCCAATCCAGACATCATTGCCGATCTCACTGGAAAGGTATTCTGTAAAATATTGTTTGTCCGCGAAAGTAACATCTCCGGCCTGACCGGCTAAAGAGTAGAATATTGGATGTATTGAAATGAAGTTTTTAAGGGGATGATTACCCAACCCTATTTTTACAGAAGGTCCAATACATGTAAATTTTCCGATTTTTACATGTTGAATAAGGGTATTCTCTCCAACATAAGAAAAATCTCCCAGTTCAGAATTTATTATTGTAACGTCCTGCGATAAGAAATTGTATTTCCCAAATTTTGTATTTGAAATACCCGCGTTGCCTGCAAGTTTTAATGTTGGATTGCTGTTTTTTATACGGACCGCGGTATATACCAATCTCAGGTATTGCACCAGTGGCAAAGAAATAAAGCGCCAGTAAAATTTCAGTTTCTTCACCTGCACAAGTTGTATAAAAATAATATTAAAATTGCTTTCCCCATTTTCTTCCTTACCAGTAAGTGGCGCCCTCTACTACATTGGCATCTTTCGGTTTTTCTGTTTCCATTGGCCTTACCCAGTGGCTGTTATAAAATTTCTCCTGGTAATTGTAAAACGGTATTTCCCATCTCTTGCCTTTGATACCAAACATGCACTGCACCGCACCGCCAATATGGATTGCTTTTTTTCCCATTCTTTTCACCCTTGCAGCCAATGGCAGGCCGTAAGCACCACAGCCCAGTATGGCAATATCAAAGTCTGTAGCGTAAATCTGTTCCGTCATCTTGTCCAACGCCTCAAACCAGTCTTTATAAACGGTGTCGGAATCTCCATTCGACTGTACCGCCCTGATAGTTTTTAAGTCAAATGCCGGTAGAACATCCTGGTTTTTAAAAAGCAGTTCCCGTTTTTTGTACTGGCCTATGATACTTTCTTCAAAAGGATGTACTACCAATACTTTTTTTCCTTCCAGCGCTTTGCTCCATGGGTTGTTATGGTTGAAAGGTGATAAATCTTCTAACTGAACGCGTATATGATCTTTATTCATATACTTAAACATATATTTTTCATAACTAAGCCAGGAGCCAAGGATATCAATTTCTGGTATGTCTTCCAGGTACAATTCGCAAAAACGTTCCAGGTTCTTAACATTGCACGGAAAAAAGCCCGCTACCAGGTTCATGTTTTGAACAAGCCCGTTTTTAAAACGAAGGAAAAAGGGTATACCCTTGAAAACGTTTGAGACATTCTTCAGAAAACCGCCCTTTATAAAATAATAATTTAGCACAATGCTCAATTCATTAGAACCAAATCTGCTTATCATAACGGGTGCAGCCGACAGCAGTTTCTGCCGGATCAGTTCCGCAGCGGCTTCGCCAGTTACCTGCACATTTACATTTGATGGCACAAAATTTTTGTCCGCCCCGATAAGCTGCTGGTATTTCTGGTGTATACTGGCCATGTTTTACCTTTTTATCCGGTTATTTTTGTCGATTTAATATTTTTATACTCAAACGCGTCCGCCAGCTTTTTCTTATCAAAATCCGCATTGTCATCAACCAGTACAAAATCAGGCGAGGCGGGATATGCGTGCCAGAAATTGGCCGGGCATAGTTTAATGCCTTTCGAAAGCAGGGCGGGCTTGTAAGAAAATGAGCTTTTGCTGCTGATTAGGAGATCCGCACAGGCCAAATGCAGGAATGAGTCGTAAGCATTTGTGTCCAGGCAATAATGAATATTGCTGAATTGCTCAAATTCGGGAAAATCTTCTTTGTTCCCCTGCGAAAAAAGATATACCTGTATATTTCTGACGGTAGTTAACAGTAGAAGCACCTGTTTCAAAACAGATACATAATAATCATTGTTAAGCCATCTTTCCTGCCAGTTGGCATCGCCAGTTTGCTTCATGGCAACAATATCACCGCGCCGGATATGGATGGCGATATTAAAATTACCGGCATCGTAAAACAGTTTATTTTCTTTGCGGGCGCCTGCAGCAAAGAATTTACGGGATAAATCAGCGGTTGTATCGCATTGTCGCATATAACCCTGGTCCTGTTCCAGTAAAAAAAGTATTTTATCGTCCCGGTACGACTGTATTATTTTACCTACCAGCGCCACTTCTTCCTGATTTTCGCTATTAAAACGCGGCAGCCTTACTTTCTTAAAGCCGGGGTTTTTCAACAGGGCAAGGGCGCTCGTTTCATTTTCACCAAAGCCAAGAAAATGCTCCCATTTTTTATTTGAAAAAGGAAAATGAGCGAAGAGCAGGTTATAAACTCCGGCATAATAATAACTCGTGTTCCAGTTAGCCAACTGATGCCCGATGCCGGCGCCGTAATTTGGCTTTTCTGCTATATAATGCTCCTTTGCGGCAAGCGCTGATTTATTCTTTTTGTTTAATTGATAATTCCAGTAAGCAATATAAGATCTGAATTGTAAGGGGGTATTATGTATTTTATCCAGGAATAACCCTCTCAGTCTTCGTGCAAGTTTTTCATATTTCGGAAATGGAAGTAAAGGCATAATTATTACTTTATATATGTACTTGTTAATCAGTAGTTTTTCTACTTCCGTATAACAGTAAATTTAACGGGGCACATAATTTTACTATTTTGAAAATTAATATGCAAAGGATAATAACTATAACCGAAAAGAAAAGTGTAATACAAAACAAGGGCACGAAATGAAGTGCAGGCAGTATAAAGTTTCCGGATAACAGATAGATAAATGAAAACTGTGTGGTATAAATGACCAGCGAATTTTGCCCCCAGTGCCTGATGGTTTTATCGGTAAAAGCAGTCCATTTAATGGTATTTACAATATAATACAATGAAATGATGGCTGTAACAGATAAAATAGGCTTAATCAATAAATTATTGGGCCCGGTAAAACTATACCATCCATCCAAAACCAGGAATGTTATAAAAGCAAAAGAGAATACGGCTGTATTTAAAATGAAGCGGGTGAATATGCTGAACCTGGAAATAAAAACTCCCAGGTAAAAGAAAATGAAATACAGGATAAACGAATCTGTATAACTTATAATTGATGTACGGCGCAGCAATAGCAGCAGCCCAACCTGTGGTAAACACATAATAATATCATAGAAGATGTTTTTGGTTTTGTTTAATTTGTTTGACATGTACAGGAACAAAGAAAATGAAAGGGTAAGAAAAAACAAAAACCATAAAAACCAGAGGCCGCCTGATGGTTCTTTTACAAGCTGTATCATTAAATCAAGCGGGTGGTAAGCCACCGGCCGTGGCGAAAAAAAAAATGGGTTAACAAGTAATGGCCACGCAAAAAAAGGTAATAGTAAGCTTATTCCCTTTTTTTTCAGGAAGGCGAAATAATTTGAAAAGATTACTGGTTGTATTGTCTTTTGCGCAACATAGCCGCTGATAAACATAAACAAAGGCATATGAAACGAATAGATGACTGCAAACAATGCATTGTCGGTTCCTTCAACTGTATTATATTGTATAAAATGCCCCATGACTACAAGCAAAATAGCTATGCCTTTAAGCTGGTCAATATATAGTAATCTTTGTTTCAAAATAATTTGTGGTTGACTGGTGACGTTTTTTTTTTGACTCAACTAAGCAAACATTCCTTTAAATGGTTAAGAGTTTTTACTTCTGAGGCCGCCTAACTTCAGTTGTGCAAGAGAAAACATTTTTGCTGTTTCATCCCTGAACAAACTACTGAAAGAAAAAAGTAAAAGTCCAAACACGCCTGTATATAAGCACCCCGACAATATCAGCCCTACCCACGATAGTTGAATAGTAAATAATAAGACAATAATAGCTGCCAATACCATTATTAAAATAATCAGAAATGTTTCGCGAACAATGTCTTTTATATTTTGTGCAGATAAAGTTGCTTCCTGCGACACTTTTTTGGGGTAATACAGCAGCATAATAATTGTAGGCGTCAGGAAGGCCAGCAGTACACCGGTCATACCCATGGTTTTAGCCAATACAAAAAGAAACAGCAGGTATACAACGCTTTTTACTACGTTAATAATACTGTTGTTCCTGATATCTCCCATTGAGTAAGTGATGTTAGACAAATTATACCCTATTGATAACAGAAAAAATGAAACACACATGACAATATTATTGCTGTTTCCTACCCAGAATTGTTTTCCCACCCAGTTAGCAGTGAGATTATAATTAAACAGTATAAAGCCGCCGACTAAAAAACCGGAAGACCATAACACGGTCGTCCAGATTCGAATGATAGTAGCCCTGATTTTTTCTGTTTGCCCTGAGCCAAACAGGTGCGGTAGTGAAGGCAGCATTGAAATAGTAACGTTATTGGCAAGCCCGGTTGCCAGCTTCAGGGGTCTGCGCGATAAATCAAGGACGGTAACAGCGTTGGTGCCAAGATACCTGGCGACCAGGATCAGATCAATATTTGAAGCAACCGTTTCAAACAACCGGCTTGAAAAAGTAAAGGCAAAAATTTTAGAAAATGATTTAAAATAAGTGCGCTGGAACTGCAGGTGCACATGGTTTTTTTTAATCAGCAAAATGGTGAGCACCAGTGAATACCCAAATGTAGCCAGCCCCCTGAATAAAGCAGCGTAAGCAAGAGCAAAAACGCCAAAATGAAGTATCAGCAATACAATGTTTAAAATGATAGCTATTACAATAACAGAATACAGGAACATGCCGTTCAGCTTGGTTTTCTGATAGGCCAAAACAATATTCCTGAAAGTATCGGCCAGCAATCCGAAAGCTGTTCCCCACAAAGCAATCCGGAACGCACTGATGATATCATTCCTGTACAGTTTGTTGATATTAGCGAGATCGCCGATAAAAAAGGAAAAAGCATAGCCGATAGTTATAGAAAGCACAAAAAGGCCTGCTGAAATCAATATGCCGGAGGCGATAGCTGCACCAATTTCTTTTTTGTCATTTTTCCCGATGGCGAATGCTACTTTTTGTAAAAGCACATCGCCTACACCCGGGTCTACCACCGTAATCCAGGTTAAAATATTACCGGTAGCCAGCCAGGCACCATAAAGCGAGCTGTCGATGTAGTGCAGGTAAAGCGGTATAATCAGTATACCGTTGAATATGGAAATAACAAACCCTATATTAAGAAAGAAGAAATTCCATAAGGTAGTTTTTTTCCTGCTGTGATTGTTCTTACCGGCGTTCATTCAGTTTGTTCTTCTGCAATTTATTTTTCTGATAAAAGAGAGGCTGGAACCGGATATAACAAACCGGCGGATAATGCCAATGAGATATTGCAGTACCCGCCGGAGATATATAAACGCTTTTTTATTCAAACTGGTTTTTGATCATATAGCCGTTTTCTTTCAGTAGTTTTTCCTTTTGGAAATGATCGGCATCTGCAGCTACCATCTCCTTCACCAGCATTGCCAAATCGTATTTAGGTTTCCATCCCAGCTTTGTATTGGCTTTAGTGGGATCTCCAATTAACAGTTCAACCTCCGTAGGCCGGAAGTATTGGGGATCAACTGCCACTACTTCCAGTCCTTCTTCCAGTTGGTAAGCCGGGTTGGAGCATTTGCTAACATAACCTTTTTCTTTCACACCTTCTCCCTGGAAAACAATACTGATGCCCAGTTCAGCAAAAGCCATACGAACGAACTCGCGCACCCGGGTGGTTACACCGGTTGCAATCACAAAATCCTCGGGTTTCTCCTGCTGTAATATGAGCCACATCGCCTCAATATAATCTTTTGCATGACCCCAGTCTCTTTGGGCATCGAGGTTGCCGAGGTATAATTTATCCTGCAGCCCCAGCGCAATTTTTGAAACTGCGCGGGTAATTTTGCGGGTTACAAAAGTTTCTCCGCGAAGCGGACTTTCATGATTGAATAAAATTCCGTTGCAGGCGAACATGCCATAAGCCTCCCTGTAATTTATGGTAATCCAGTATGCATACATTTTCGCTACCGCGTAAGGGCTGCGTGGGTAAAAAGGTGTGGTTTCCTTCTGGGGAACTTCCTGCACCAATCCATATAATTCTGATGTGGAAGCCTGGTAGATTTTTGTTTTCTTTTCAAGCCCTAGAATCCGAATGGCTTCCAGCAGCCGTAAAGTGCCAATACCATCGGCATTGGCCGTATATTCTGGCGTATCGAAGCTTACTTTTACATGACTCATAGCGCCGAGATTGTAGATCTCATCGGGTTTGGTCTGTTGTATTATCCTGATCAGGTTGGTAGAATCCGTCAGGTCGCCGTAATGAAGTGTAAAGCGCAGGTTTCTCTCGTGCGGATCCTGGTACAGGTGATCGATGCGATCCGTATTGAACAGGGAACTCCTTCTCTTAATGCCATGTACAATGTACCCTTTGTCCAGTAAAAATTCAACCAGGTAAGCACCGTCCTGCCCGGTAACACCCGTAATCAACGCTGTTTTCATGTAAACTCTTTTATTATTAAAAAAATCAAAACAAGTTATATACGGCCATAAATGGCTACATAATAAACGAAAGCTTTATCGTCTGAGTATATAAAGGTAAGCTGGAAATTATATTGTGGCCGGGGTAATATGTTTCTGTAAAAAGTCCTGGTAGGCCAGTTTTATCCCTTCCGAAAGGGGAACACTGTGCTTCCAGCCAAGCGAATGCAATTTTGATACATCCATTAGCTTCCGCGGAGTTCCATCTGGTTTTGTTTTGTCGAAGACAATATTCCCTTTAAACCCGACCGTGGTTTTTATTATTTCGGCCAATGCCGCGATGGTCAGATCTTCGCCCGTGCCGATGTTTATCAATTCACGCTGACTATATTCCTGCATCAGGAAATAACAAGCTTCTGCCAGATCATCTGCATACAGGAATTCCCGTCTTGGCGTTCCGCTTCCCCAAACAATTACTTCAGCGGCATTGTTTTCCATTGCTTCATGAAAGCGGCGGATCAGTCCCGGCAATACATGTGAATTATTGGGATGATAATTATCGCCTTTGCCATACAAATTTGTCGGCATCACACTAATAAAATCAACACCATACTGGTCCCGATATGCTTCGCATAATTTTATGCCGGCAATTTTTGCAATCGCGTATGGCTCATTGGTCGTTTCCAGCAGGCCTGTCAGCAGGTATTCTTCTTTCAGCGGTTGCGGAGCAAGCTTTGGGTATATGCATGAGCTACCCAGGAAAAGTAATTTTTTAACGCCGTTTTTCCAGGCGGAATGGATAATATTCGCTTCAATAAGCAGGTTTTCATATAGGAAATCTGCTCTGAATGTATTGTTCGCAAAAATACCTCCTACCCGTGCCGCTGCGAGAAACACGTATTCCGGCTTTTCTTTTTCGAAGAAATCGAATACAGCCTGCTGATTGCGTAAATCAAGTTCTGCGGAATTGCGCAGCAGCAGATTTTGATACCCTTTTTTTTCAAGATTACGGCGTATAGCCGACCCTACCATGCCATTGTGGCCGGCAATATAGATTTTATGCTGTTCATTCATTTGTGATAATGTAATGGATAACGCTATGCGCAGTGCTGCGATTGCAGTTGGTTAAAAAAAAGCGATTGTCTACCTGTTACCGAATGCATAAAGCCATTGTTGTTTCTTAAAGGAAGTATTTGCTTCTTCCCGTACCAGCTCAACATTCGATGTTTCTACTTCGGCCTGCATCATGTATCCAAGCGATGGTAATATGACTTTTACTGTCTTATTTTTTACTGAAACAACCTGTCCTTTCTGCATAACGAGAGGGCCGCCGATAATCCGGACCTTATCCAGCGGATTCACCGTAGTTTTTTCGAGCCGCACATCCCTGTAATCGTTCAAAAATTCGCCGATAGCCTGTATTTCCTCATTCTTTATAACGGCAGGTTTGCCCAGCCAATAAACAAAATTAATGACGCCATCGGTAAGCCTTACCTGCAACTGTTCTGTTTCATCAATCTGAACAAAAACATACGCACTGAACAATGGCTCCAGTACAATTTTTTTTCTGTCGGCCCATTGACGATGAACCCGGTTTAAGGGACAGTAATGATCAATTTTTTTACGACTCAGCTGGTCGGCTACTTTTTTCTCCCATCTTGGACGGGTATAAACCACGTACCATTTTTTTGTTACACTATGCATAGGGTTGTGTTTGCAATTCAGTAATATTTATTACAGGCCTTAACATTTGTTTACAGCTTCGCCAATCCGGTTACATCTACCAGTCGGCAATTTTTACAAAGCAGTTATATCCTTTCCGCTCCTATTCAGCCATCAGGCGTTTACCGCGCTGTTCTTTGCTTTTTTTATTTTCCGATACCTGTACCCGTAATCGTAATCATAGCCGTATCCATATCCATAACCGTATTTCCCGATTCCCCTTCTCTTTATTCCATTGAAAACAATGCCTGTATTTTTCATCCTGTGCAGTTCAATATTGTCATCCAGACGCTGAACGTGAATCTTTGGCGTAAATGCGTGCCTGATAACGTATATCGTAGCATCGCACCATGATGATATTGTATAAGCGTCGGTAATAGCCAGCACGGGCGTGGTATCAAGAATAATAATATCAAAAACCGTCTCCAGGTACTCAAGTAATTTTTGTGTTTTACCGTTTAAAATCAATTCTGAAATATTTCCACTGTCAAGATTGCCGGCGGGTATCACGAACAGATTTTCGCTGGCATCTGTTTTTTTAATGATGTGATCGGCTTCTTTCTTACCGGTCAAATAATCTGCGATGCCTGCAGAATCCGGCACATTAAAAATGCCAGCTATCTGGGGCATGTACATATCCATATCTATCAATACAACCTTACGGCCGGCCAATGCCAGGCTCAGGGCCAGGTTTGCAGCTATGAAACTTTTGCCTTCGCCGGATATCGAAGATGTAACCATTATTTTCCGGGTTTTTGCTGCATTACCCAGGTAACCCAGTGATGTTCTGATCTGCCGGAATTGTTCTTCTGCAAAACTTCTGCCGGTTCCGGAAACTACCAGATTCTTATTGGAACCATCATATACAACTTCTCCCAATACGGGTACTGTACTGAATGACTCTATATCGCTCCGGAATAAAATTTTATTGTTAAACACTTCTTTCAAAAGAATAAACGCGATGCCGGTTAAAAATGCGCCGGCCAGCGAACCCAGCAATATCACGGTTTTTTTAGGGCTGACAGGTCCGTCAGTGGATTCCGCTTTGTCTACCAAACGACTATCAGAAACTGTGGCGTTAAAAGAGAGTGCTGCTTCCTCTCTCTTCTGCAAAAGAAAGGTGTAAATATTATTTTTTATCCCCAAAGGGCGGTTCATTTCGGCCAATTCCCTTTCCTGTTTTGGAACATCTTTCAACAGGGAATTATAACGGCCGATGGTTGCATTCAGGTTATCCCGTCCAGCCAAAAGGCTTTTTCGCTGGTTGCGGATGACTTCAATAATATTCGGTTTTATTTTGCTTATTTCATTTTGGAGCGATACCATAATACTGCTGTTTGCCCCGGTATTCTTCTTCAGCCTTTCATATTGTATTTCGCTATCATACAGCTTTTCCACCAACTGCGACAAAAGCGGATCCTGCACTCCAAATGAGGAAGGCACTACGCCCGGTTGATTATCTTTTGAAAGCACATATTTCTCCACTTCATCCAGTGCGGCTAATTGAACATTCAGCGCACTGGCTTTTTGATCACTTTCGCCCACGCTTCTAAGGTAAAGCTGGCTTTGTTCGCTTAGATCTACAGCGCCGTTTTGAGTACGGAATTTTTGTATGCGAACATTGGCCGAATCGAGTTGCGCTTCAATCAACCTAAGCCTTTTTTCTACAAAGGCCAGCGTATTTGAAGCCAGTTGTGTTTTGTCTGTTATCGATACCTTATTGTACTCAAACATAAGGCTGTTCAAAATCGCTTCTCCTCTTTCAGGAGAGGCATCCTTTATTTTGAGGCTGATAACCGTTGATAATTTGCTTACTGGTGTAACTTCTATTGCGCCTGAGATCTGCTTCGCTGTTTTGTTTACGTTGTTCAGCGCAAAATAAAATTGCGCGGAAGCGGTTGCTGCAGAAGCACGGTATAATGGGTTTTCACTAAACTGGCATATACCCCAGGGTGTATTTATCCAGGTATTAACGGGATAACTAATTTTGTTAATGATAACTTCTTTGTTACGCGGAGACCATGTAAAATCAACCCGGGGAGTTTCTGTAAGCGAGTCTGGGTATTGTACTTTGACGTTTATCGGACTGCTGGCGTAAGCCGTCTTGGTGAGAAATCCCTGTTTTTCAAATACCGGGGCGTACAGTCCCAATTCTTTTACAACTTCACTCACAATTGTTCTTGAGTGAATAATTTCAGTTTCATTTTCGACAATTTTTTTAGAACTGAGCGGATTTAGAGATTCCAGAATTTTTGAATCATCCAGACCTTTTTTCTCATCCTTTATCAGGATGGTCGCGCTGGATTCATACATTGGAGTGGTAGAGCGCAGATAAACATATGCTACTCCCACGCCGCATATCATCAATACAGCGAACATTGGCCAATAGGGCCAGTACCGGAAAAACAATTGCTGAAACATATTCTTTTCAGATGTTTCAATACCATTGTTTACAGAGACCTGCATTTTTTTCATACTACCTGATTATTTAGCCACTCTATCAGCCACTATCACCAATATTGACAAGGCCGCAATCATAGTAGGCAACAACTGCCTGAAATTACTTACGCTGGCTACTTTGTTTTTATTAGGTTCCACGTATACCACATCATTTGTTTTCAAATAATAAAAAGCTGAAGTCAACGTCGCCGGTGAATTCAGGTCAATCCGGTGTACAATTTTCTTGCCTTCTTCTTCCCTAATCAATAATACATTTTCCCGTTTACCATAAATAGTCAAATCGCCTGCCAGTCCAATCGCTTCCAGGATGCTTATTTTTTCATTTGGTACGGTAATTACCGTTGGCTTACCCACTTCTCCCAAAACAGTAACCCTGAAATTCAGAAACCTCACCGTAACCAGCGGGTCTATGAGCAAATTTCTGGCGCTAAGGGTATCAGCAAGTATATCTGTTAGTTCATTTGTCGTAAGTCCCTCAACTTTTATCGTTCCCAAAACAGGAAACTGGATATTTCCCTCCGTGTTCACCAGGTAGCCTACGTTTTGAATCGTAGTACCGTTGGCACTTGCCGCAGTCGTGGAAGACAAACCTGGGGCATTGTAAACCAGGGATGCGTCCGGATTCAAACTGGTCACATAAATACTCAGCAAATCGTTTTTGTGAATAACCGGCTGGGGGGCTTCATAGGAAGTTTTATAAACGCCGTTTTGAATATCATTGAAATAAGTGGTCTCCCTTGTATTTACACACGATGTAAGCATGAAAAAAAAGCTTATCAGGAATAACAGCGAAAACAGATGTATAATAGACGCTTTTCGAACATAGCTCATAGTATGTAAATAGATATTTATCAATAAATTATGGCAGCAAACTATCAGAAAGGCGCTCTTTAGAAAGAAACAAGCAGGGTTACCAGGGGATAATGGATAAACATGCTATGGCAAGAAATATAGCACTGTATCAGTCGTGCAAATCTACGCTACAAATCGTGTATTTTGTTTAAAATTTCAACCGGGTAAAACACCAAATTGTCAATAATAATTTGCACTTATTTCCCGATGAATACAGCACAAAGAAACTATAATTTTTTCAATAAAAAAAGGGTAAAAACCCTTACTTTATAAATTAAATTTTCATCTGTAACTGAGTTAGTTCTAACGGCCAGTCAAGTATTTAGCAGTTATTTTGAAAATCGACTTTTTTTGTACCTTTTTTGTACCTTAAAATGCCAACAAATAACCGTTTTTTAAGTCGCCCAATACCAGCTTTAAAACAGTCCTTATTTGATTGCTTTGCCAATTAGTTTTACTCCTGAAGAAGTCAGTTTTCC
>Ga0068868_100001712_pt1 | contig 15012 bp, 14 predicted proteins | sample KBSMisM42_FD_64660 | JGI IMG/M metagenome (GOLD analysis project Ga0068868, IMG submission 64660) | Miscanthus rhizosphere microbial communities from Kellogg Biological Station, Michigan, USA - KBS Miscanthus M4-2 | ecosystem: Host-associated > Plants > Roots > Rhizosphere > Soil ...
TACAAGGGATGATGGAAAAAACAGATCTTCCAATCGGTACCCGCATTCGCAAGTTCTTTTTCGAGCCAGTCCAATTGCTTGGGATCGAGGTAATCGCTGTCCAGCGCAAAGAAGGCAACGTTGCCCTTCTTGAAGGAATAGTATTGCTGGCCGTTCATGTTGAAGAATTTATAAAACCGCTCATTGGTATCGTCATGATTTCCAAGCGAACCGTAGAACTGGACTCCGGCGTCCATTAACGGCTTGTAGGGCGTCTCAAACTTCCTTTGCATGTCAGCCGGTGTCCGGCCTCCATAGATGTTATCGCCCACCATGATCGTGAAATTGAAAGGAAATTTCTGATGAAACTCCAGCATGCGCTCCGCGACCTGGTACTGAGGAGCTTCTCCCGTCCCCATATCTCCAATAACGGCGAACCGAACCGAACCCGGCTTGAGCGGCAAAGTGACATCTTGCGCCCATAACTGCGCAGCCGGGCGGCTCGAAACGATGAGAAACAGAAATGCCAGATGCTGCAATTGACGCATGACTTAAGGAAGAGCTCCAGGAATTAGATCAACCACCAGGCGGGCTTCGGTGTCCTGCAAAACGAAATCATGACCGACAATGCGGTATGCCAGCTTATCCGGCAAACGCGGGAGCCGCAGCAGCAAGGTAGGAGGGACAGTGGTTCTTGGAACGCGGACTGGATAGGCGCCATTGACCGTCAGATGCACGCCCGACACCGGCTCTCCCTGACGAATGGTCTTGCGGACTTTAGCGGAGCCCATCCCTTGCAGCGTGTCCCGAATTACGGTTAAGAATTGCTGCGTGCTCTCCGGCGTGAAGATATCGCCTTGCTTAGCCGCCGGGCGCGCCTCTCGAATCGCGTCGGCCAGCGTACGCCGGCGGTCGACAATCTGAGCCTGGCGTTTGGTGGTGCGCTGATTCGGCAACGCGTTGCGTAGTTTCAGGTACTGCCGCACGCGCTCGTTGAAGCCGTCGAAGCCGGCGGGTTGTTTGGTGAGGGGCGGAGTCTGCGCGACAGCGACTCCCGACAGTGCCAGCAGCAGGCCCGCCGCTTGCAGCATCGGACTGGGACGTAGCAACATTTTTTGGCTTATTTCTCGGCGCCTTCTTGCGCCATCTCCGCGACGGCTTCCTTCATAGCGGTTTTGACAATGCTCTTTACGGTGGATTTCAGATTTCCATGCTCGAGAGAGTCCTGACCGGCCTTGGCGACTGCTTGCTTGATCGCTTTTTTGAGGGTGGTTTTCAGCGGCGGCATCTCTTTGGCAAGCGCCCGAGTGGCCTTCGCGGATGGTTTTGGCTCATCCTCGTCTTTGTCTTTCATGGTCTCGCGAGTCTCGTCAAAACCGGAGGCTGCCCAATCCAGTTCAAAAGTGGCTAGCAAGCCCTTGACAATTTTGGCGTCCCCCACGATCATTCCAATTTCGCGCCGTAGGTCCAACTCCGGCTGGCGCAAGCTCTGGCTGCCGATAAACGCATAGCGGCCGTCACGGATAATCGTTCGCGTATGCAACCGCATACTGGTAAGCGGTGTCACCCACAGATTGGAACCTTTTACGCCCAGGCTTCCGATGATTTTGAGGTCTATGCCCGCCTTGGCGCGTTCTTCAAGCAGCTTGAGGATTTGTTTGTCCGCAATCTTGGGGTCGTAGATCCACAATTGCTTTTGAGCTTTCTTGATAAAAGCAGAGAGCTCGGCGCGGGCATTAACCGGGCTCACGATGAAGTTCTTGACGCTGCCAGTGTAATTTTGCCGGTTCAGATCGGCATCGAAGAGCTTGGTAGCCTCTTGAACAATTCTCGAATTCGTGACAATCAAACCAAAACCCCGGCTGTGTTCAATATCCATGTGTACGAAGTTGAACGACAGCAAAAAGAGAAGCCGCCGGTCGATGACCATCATCTTGCCGTGATAACGGATCAGGTCGTCCGCTGTACGCCCCACGGTGATTCCAGCCTCCAGGAAGCGCATCTCCAGCGCACGCAACTTAGACTCGCCGCCACGATTGGTATGCGCAATGAGCGCGCGTACGGCAACGCCGCGACCTGAAGCGGCCTTCAACGCATTCTCAAGTTCTTTCCAGTCCAAGCGAAAGATCAGAATATCGATGCTCTTCTTAGCTTTCTTGATGGCGGACAAAAGAGGCTCGATGCCGTCGCGGGGCTGCTCTAGAAGCTTCAGGATGGTTCTCCGTTTCTCGCACTAGGCGGTATATTTTACTGTCTTCGGCAGAGTTTTGGCGCTTGTTCGCCTCGCCCCGTGATGGTGGGAGCACGCTGGATGCCAGTCTCCCGCTCGTCGAGCGGAGTCCCGGTTGGGCCACTTTATGCGGAACGCAAGTACAAGATGGGGTTAGGGTTGACCATTTTCGGTCGTGTGACCACATTCGGCCGAAATTGCGGCCCTTAGTCATCGGAATGTGGGAGATGCGGGCCCTCTCAGTGAAATCAATGGTCATAGACGTGCCTAGTTCACATACGAGGGCCTATGACTACGCACCGCAAATGTTACACCGCTTGTCTAGTGATCGCCGGAATAGCAGTCGCAGTCGGCATGCAGGTTAGAGGAACTGCGGCGGAAGAAACTCAAGCGCCGATTCTTTGGACTGACCGGGGAGATATCCGGGCGCTCGATTTAATCGGCGGGGCCGGCGGCAAAGAGCATCAGCCCACCGGCAAATTCACCTTCGTGAAAGAGGAAACGGACGGCAGTAACCCAAAGTTTATCCTCCGCGACGAGCAAGGCGTCCAATGGAAAGCCAAGCTGGGCCCAGAAGTGAAGTCCGAGACCGCTGCTACGCGTCTGGTTTGGGCGGCGGGTTATTTCACAGACGAAGACTATTATCTGCCGGAGCTGCGCGTGGAAAATATGGGCAGGATGAAGCGCGGCGGCGAGTTTATATCGGCGGACGGTACGGTTCGGGGCGTGCGGTTGGAGCGCTACCTCAAAGGTGAAAGGAAAGCAGGAAACTGGAGCTGGTTCAAGAATCCGTTCATCGGCTCAAAAGAGTTTAACGGTTTGAAAGTCATGATGGCGCTCATCAATAATTGGGATTTGAAAGAGATCAACAATTCCATCTACCAGGTGAAGGGCGAGAGACCACGCTATGTGGTAACCGATTTGGGCGCAACTTTTGGCGAGACGGGAAATACCATCACGCGCTCAAAAAGCAATCCGGAAGACTATGCCAAGTCGGAGTTCGTCCAAAAGGTCAACAAGGACAAAGTTGATTTCCACCTGAGCAGCCGCCCATTTTTCATTACCGCGATTGACGTTCCGAATTACAACAAGCGGACGCGCATGCAAGAGGTGCCGAAGGACATTCCGATTGCCGACGCCATATGGCTGGGCAAATTGCTAGAGCCCCTCTCGGACGATCAAATCCGGGATGTGTTCCGCGCAGCTGGATACAACGATAAAGACGTTGAGGATAATGCCACCGTGGTCAAGCAGCGGATTACGGACCTGACGCGGTTGGATTTGAACCGGATCCCCTAATTATTATCCGTTCGGTTCGGGCTGCTTCTCAGGTGCGGGCTCTTCCAGGCCGCCGAGTTGTAATCCGTGGAGCTCGGCATACACGCCTCCGGCCGCGAGCAACTCGGTATGGGTACCGCGCTCCGCAATCTGGGAATCCTGCACGACGAAGATGACGTCTGCTCGTTGAATGGTAGCCAAATGGTGCGCTATCACTACGCAGGTCTTATGCTCCATCAAGCGGCCGAGAGCTTCAAAAACCGCGATTTCGGAAGCCGCATCCAAACCCGACGTGGGCTCGTCCAGTAGGAGAATCGGCGTGTTACGAACGACGGCGCGCGCAATCGCAATGCGCTGGCGCTGGCCGCCTGAAAGCGAGACGCCGCGCTCCCCAACCATAGTGTCGTAGCCCTCCGGCATCTTTTCAATGAACTCGTGGGCATTGGCCATCTGCGCAGCCTTAATGATTTCTTCGCGCTTGGCTTCCGGTCTGCCATAGGCGATATTCTGCCAGACTGGCGCGCGAAACAGCACGGTATCCTGCAGTACAAAACTCATCTGCTCACGCAGGGATTGCAGCGTGTAGCCACGAATATCGGACCCGTCGATCTTAACCTCGCCGGCAGTCGGATCGTAAAAACGCGGAAGCAGGCTCACGATGGTGGACTTCCCCGCCCCGCTGGGTCCGACGAACGCGGCCACCTGCCCAGGCTCGATCACGAAACTGATGTCCTTCAAGATGTGCTGATCCGGGTTGTAGCTGAAGCCCACCTTATCGAATTCGATCTTGCCCTTGAAGCGCGGAGCGCGGCGGGCTCGGGGCAGATCGCGCACCCGGCTTACGGTGTTCAAGACGTCCTGAATGCGTTCGTAACTGATGGCCGCCTTAGAGACGGTGTCTGTCATCTTGGAAAGATCGCGGATGGGCTTGTACATCTTGCCGAGATACAACAAGAACACAATCAGCACGCCGGTCGAGAGCTGACCAGTCAGCGCCAGGCGCCCGCCGTATCCCAGAACCAGGCAGGTTCCAACGGCCGCCAGAACATCAACGACCGGCGACAGCTTGGCCTTGACAGCGCGCGCGTGCAGGGCGGTCTCCACGTTCTCCAGGCTCTGCTCTTCGAAGCGCTGCTGTTCGTAGTCCTCGCGCGCGAAGGCCTTCACAACGCGAATGGAAGAAAACACTTCCTGCACGATGGTAAGCAGCTCGCCCTGCTTCTGGCGCACTTCGCGTGAGGTCTTCTTGATGCGTTTGGTAAAGAAATAGACAACCACCGACAGCACCGGCACGATAGAGAGCGCAATCAGGGTAAAGCGCCAATTGATGTAAAACATCACACTCACCATGCCCAGCAGCGTGAGCGTGCTGACCAGCATCCCGAGCAGCGCGGACGTGATGAAATCCTGGATCGATTCTATATCGCTGGTGACGCGGCTGATCAAGTCGCCGGTTCTTTTCTCGTCGTGCTCGGCCAAAGAGAGGTGATGGATGTGCTGGTAAAGAGTCCGCCGCATGTCGTGCATTACCCATTGGCCGACGCTGGTGGTGAGGTACTTTTCCGTGTACGAACCGAACGCGCCCGTCACCGCGATCACCGCCACGGCCAGCACGGCGAAATTCAAAATCGCAAGTTTGTCATGTCCCGCCATGTGGCTGACGACGTTTTCCAGCCAGTGCGGCAAGGGCTTCGATTGCAGGAGATTATCGACAATGATTTTGAGCGGCCAAGGTTCTAAGAGATCGGCACTGGTTTCCACAACCACGGCCAACAGAGCAATGGTCAAGGTCTTCCAATGGGGGCGCAGGAGCGCCAGCATCTTCGTATAGTCAGATTGCGGAGAAGCGTTCGGCGTAGCGCTAGACTCTGGCATCATCCATGACCCTTATCCCCTTACTTTAATGATAAAGAAGGCCGGACTCCTGTTACTAGTGTCATTTTGCGAGGCCGCCACAGCGGCAACTTTGTTAGTATGGGCAGTTGCTCGAAAGGGTCAGGATCCATTTATGAAAATCACTCTCGCTATCTGCTGTTTGATGGCCTCCGCCGCGTTGCAGGCCCAGAACAACATCACTACCGCCGCCCGGGAACGCTATTTCGACATCGTCCGGGCCAGCATCGAAGGCAGCGCCGAGGTCATGCCCGCTGAGAAATACAGCTTTCGCCTGACGCCCGCGCAGCGGACCTTCGCCGAGTGGCTGGTGCATTCAATCGAGAGAAACTACCGAGATTGCGCCGTCCTGCGAGGCGAACCCACCCAGCCGGCCGAGAAGCAAGCTGCCAGTTTGAAGGAGAAGGCTGAGGTCAGCAAAGCCTTGAAGGATTCGTTCGACTATTGCGCTGCCGTACTCCAGACTATGGATGACCAGAAGGCGGCGGCGTCCCCCAGGGTAAGCTACGCCTACCTGCACGTCATTGTGCATAGCAACGAGATCTACGGAAACCTGGTGGGCTATCTACGAGCCAGCGGAATTGTGCCGCCGTCGACCGCCTCGCGCGCCGAGGAAAAGGGCAAGAAGAAGTAGCCCCGCGCGATCTCAGTACCCGAGGCGCAGCATTCCTTCCTGCTTGCCTTCGACCGAGCCTTGCGTCAGCCACTCGAGCGACGCCTTGAATAGCAGCAGGTGATTCTTTTCCCACATGGCATTGTGGGATGAACACGCGAGATCGATAAATACCTTCTTGGGCGATCCCAGATCCGTGTACATTTCACGCACGCGTTCGGGGTTGACCTGCTTGTCGTTTGCGCCCGCAACCATCAACGTGGGGATTTGGGTCTTGGCGACGACGGTCGTGGTCCATCCCCAGGATGTGACTTGTGGAGCGCGCCGCACACCGCTACCCCAAGTCGCGCCTACGGGATCGGACTGAATCATTTCCGACCACACCGAGTCGCGTGCGCCGGCTTCGTATTGGCCGGGGCATCCAGCTTGGCGATCCCAGTTGGCGATGAATTCGTCGCGCGACTGCGTATTCATGGCGGTACCGCTGGCAGGTACCTGCGCGGGCGGATCGGCTTTTGCAGACCGATTGTAGGCCGGCGCCAGTAACACGAGTTTCGAGACCTTATCGGCGTGCTGCGCAGCGTATCCGGCGGAGCGCGGGCCGCCTAGCGACCACGCCAGCAAATTCAATTTATCCACATGGCGAAGGGCGCGGACACGGTCGACTACCGCGTCGATATCATGCCAATCCGATGCAAGTGTCGTCATCTGCTGGCCGTAGCTCGCGGCGCAGATCGCAGGGATCAGCGCCGGCACATAAGCTACCTGCTGCTCGCGTGAAAGATTGCACGGGTCATTCATCGCGGGAGGACGCGTAGAGCGTCCATAGCCCGTCATGTCCATGGCGAAAACATCGAAGCCCGCATGCGCCAAGTACGCCATCCAACTGTAGTCCTGGTAGGGAACGTCGAAAGAGACTTCGGCTGGCGTCCCCGCTCCGTGGATGAACAGTGCAACGCGATCCGGCGCGGGTCCGCCGCGCAGGACAGTCGCAGCCTCCACCACTTCGCGCACATAGATCTGAGTGGTCTGCCCGGCGATTGCAGGAACCGCAGAATGAACTTCAACGTAGTGATCCAGGCGCAGAAGGTGGCCGCCGTCATCGCTGAATGCACCTGGCGCGAGCGCAAGGGCGGCAAGGACGGTCGTGTACCTAACTGCATACTTAACGACGAGTTTCATTCGAGGCCTCCAGGCGCTGCTGCGCTGTTCCGACAGTATACTCCGGCAGCTAGGGTGTAAAGTATACTGGCTTGACACCCCAAATCTGAATGAACTTACCCCTGAACCTTTCCCAAATCGACTTGCGCGCGTGGTGGATAGCGCTCGCACTGGCCGCAGCGCCGATCGTCGCGTCGGCGCAAACCGACGAGATCCAGGTTTATGACGCCGCGATCGCCGAGCGCGGCAAATTCGGTCTGATGCTCCACAGTAACTTCACCCCCAGCGGCCTGAAGGAGCCGGCGTTTCCCGGCGCCGTTCAATCCAACCACACTTTTGTTGGTGTTGCCGAGTGGGCGTATGGCGTGACCGACTGGTTCGAGCAGGGGCTCTACCTGCCGCTGTATAGTTTTTCGCCCAACGAGGGAGCGACCTACAACGGCTTCAAGCTGCGCTGGCTATTCGTAAGGCCCCACGCCGACGATCACAAATTCTTCTACGGTGTGAATTTCGAATTTAGCGTGAACCGGCCACAATGGGACCCCAGGCACTATACATCCGAGGTCCGGCCTATCATAGGCTGGCACTTGAAACCCATCGACATCATTTTCAATCCGATCATGGACACGTCGTACACAGGCGGGTTCAAGAGCCTCGATTTTGCGCCGTCAATGCGGGTCGCCTACAATTTCTCTCCCAAATGGGCAGGGGCGATTGAAGAGTACGCGGACTACGGGGAACTACGCCAATTCTATCCGGGGAGAGAGCAATCGCATCAGATATGGGCGGTTGCGAATCATTCCGGCAAAACGATCAGTATCGAAACCGGCATCGGGTTCGGGCTAACCAGCGCCTCCGATAAAGTGACGCTGAAGTTCATGATTTCGCGCGATTTGAACTGAAGTCTTTCCCGGCAGTCAGTGTGAGAAAGCGCGCGACCGCAATTGTTCCGTGGCACGCTGCCAATCTTCTGCGGATGAACCTTCGGGACGACCTCTGGCTTCCCAGAGTGAATGCGCCAGCGCCGCGATTTCATCATGCCCAAAAGTAACGACGCCGTGTCCCGCCGTCGACTGAGTCATCTGATGTGCCTTCTCTGAATGCTCCAAGGCTTGCCGGGAGTGCTCCTGTCCCGTCTGATATTCCTGCTTCCCACGCTGTTCCCCTGAACGGTGGGCCTGCGCGGCAAGGTCATGCAGCTCGGCCGCCCGTTGATGATTTTCGTAGTGGGATCCGTCGTTGTATCGGGTCGACATACTCAGAGAGTCACGATCTGCCCGGATTTGTTATGGGCTTCCTGGGCCAGTTTATAGGCGCGGTCAGAATATTCACGGGCGCGTTCCGCGTGCCAGTTGCCGCTCTCGTCGTCGCCCTTTTCGTTATGTTCAGCTGCGGTCCGATGGGAGCGCGCGGCAAGCTCGTGCTCTTCCGCGGCTCTCCTATGGGTTTCGCGCATGTTGGATGTCCTCCCGCCCGTAGGGGACCGTGTGGTGCTCGATCCCCCCCAAGTGCTTCTGAGAGTTTCTACTTCTGGCGGTGCGGCGACTGGTTCCACAGCGCGCGCCGGAATTTCTCGGCTACCGGCGGTGTCTTGAAGTTGCCGGTCAGGATTTGACGATTGGTAGTGCGACGGCCGTACAATTCGCGATTGGAATCTTGATCCGGGCGCAGCGTCGCGCCTTCGAGCGAAATCCCCGCGAACAGACCACGCGAACGGGAATAGGAAAGCATTTCCGCATGCATCATGGCGTCCGTCTGTGCGCTGGCGCCGCGGCCCAGGGGGCCGGCCGCAGCCGTAGCATCTCCGCCGATCGTGAACTTGTCCGTCAAGAGGTGCTTCATTCCCCGGCTATTCATAACCAGGAGCACAACATCCGTCTCCGAAGCGCCAATCTGAAACCCGACACTTCCGCCTTCGACACGCATCGCGGCCGGAGCGCTCCAGCCTGCATTACCGGGACGGCGGCACGACGCGAATCCGCGGCCGTACTTCGCACCAAAAATGAATCCGGCTTTCTTCATACCTGGGATGACAATCACGCACTGCGAACCTTCCAACAGATCTTGCGGGATCCCTTTGTCGTCGGCATGGGACATTTCCACCAGTGTGTCGACCGAAGCATCAATCCGGTCCGAAACTTTGGCCTCCCGGTCTTCCGCGAGGGCGGCGTTGCTCAAGGTGCCGGCTATCGCCAACATAATTACGAATGATTTACGCATCGTTAGTTCTCCTGTTCCCCTTGGATAGAGCACAACGGCTTCCAATCGCGGCTCAGTTGTCAGATCTAGGACTTGCGCGGAGAGTTCGAGCAACGGTTGCAACGCGACTACCAGGCAAATGACCGTATGTCGCCACTTGACACTCGACGGTCATGAATCGGACAAGACGCGCATGCGAACGTTCGTGAGCCTATTCCGGTTTGGCTATGCTGGGCAATATGAACTTGGCTTTTATTGGTCTAGGAAGAATGGGCGCGGGCATGGCGCGGAACCTGCTTCGAGCCGGACACAGCGTAGCGGCTTACAACCGCAGCGTCGAAAAAGCGCAGGCGCTTGCTGGCGAAGGCGCACGCGTGGCCAGCTCCCCCGCGGACGCGTGCCGTGGCGCGGAGGCCGTGATGACGATGGTCTCCGACGATCATGCTTTAGAGCAGGTCGTCTTCGGAAAAGACGGCATCGCCGCGGCCATGCAGGAACGTTGCATTCATATTTCGCACAGCACCATCAGCACCGCGCTGGCGCGGCGCTTGAACGATGAACATACGCAGCGTAAGCAGGGGCTTCTCAGTTCGCCGGTTTTCGGACGCCCGGAGGCCGCCGAAGCCAAGCGACTGCTGGTGCTGGCCGCCGGTTCGAGTGACGTGATCGAGCGGTGCCGTCCGCTGCTCGACGCGATCGGCCGGCAGACGTTCGTGGTGGGAGCCGAGCCGTGGCAAGCGAACATCGCCAAGCTGTGCGGTAATTTCATGATCGTCAGCGCGATTGAGGCGTTCGGCGAAGCGTCCGCGACGCTGCGCAAAGCAGAAGTCCCGCCGGAGATGTTCCTCGACGTCATGACAGCGCTATTTGGCTCTCCGGTGATCACAAATTATGGACGCGCCATCGTCGAAGAGACGTTCGAGCCCGCGGGATTCGCATTGCGTCTGGGTCTTAAGGATGTTCGCCTGATGCTAGCCGCATCGGAGGAATGCACATCGCCCATGCCGCTGGCGAGCGTAGTGCGCGATCAGTTCATCTCCGCGTTGGCGCGCGGGCAAGGCGAGATGGACTGGTCTAGCGTTGCCAAGGTCTCCGCGCGGGCGGCGGGTCTTTGATCTAAACGGTCTGCGTCGAAGCGCCGGAGGTTGAACGAAACGGCTGGACCTCATGTTCGCGCGGCATAATGACCCAAGCCGCGATGTAGGCCAGCAACCCCAACCCGCCGCTGCACAGAGCGCCGGCGACGACCAGCAATCGCACGAGAATCACATCGACTTCGAAATATCGCGCAAGACCGGCGCAAACACCGGCAATCCTCTTCTCGGACGTCACGCGGTAGAGGCGTCGCGGGGCGCTATATAAGCCGCCCTGCCGGCTAGCCTCGCGCCCGACTTTGGTTTCGAAGGCACACTCGCGACAGAATTTGTCGCTGTCGCCGATCTGCGTTCCGCAGTTGGTACAGAACATTTGTTCCCCCTCTTTGGAGAGTACGGGGGGCGGGCCGCGGAAGTTCCGTAGGACTACAATGATTTTGATGAAATTACACTTCATTGTCGCCGCAGCAGCAACGGCAATTGCCGTTGCTGCGCAAAATCCCCCTGCGCCGCCGGCCAAGGCGCCCACCGGATACACCGATACGCCGTTGATCCCCGGAAGCAAATGGCGAGTGCATGACGACACGCGTCCGCGGCCGCCGGTGATCACGCCACCAGAGGCGCCGGGCAAGCCTCCGTCGGACGCTGTGGTGCTCTTCGACGGCAAGAACCTCGACGCCTGGCGCACGGAAAAGGGCGAGCCCGCCAAATGGAAAGTGGAAAACGGATACATGGAAGTGGTTCCCGGCAACGGCATCATTCGGACGCGGGCCGAGTTCGGCGATAGTCAGCTTCACATTGAATGGATGGCTCCGTCGCCGCCGAAAGGCGACAGCCAAGGCCGCGGAAACAGCGGCATCTTTTTGATGGGTCTGTACGAAACGCAAGTGCTCGACTGTTATCACAATCTGACCTATGCCGACGGCCAAGCGGGTTCGGTATACGGGCAGATGCCGCCGCTGGTGAACGCATGCCGGCCGCCGGGCGAATGGCAGACCTATGACATCGTCTACACGGCGCCGCACTTCAAGGACGGCAAAATCGACGTGCCGGGATTCGTTACGACTTTTCACAACGGCGTGATTGTGCAGAATCACACGCAGATTCTCGGCGCCACCGAGCATCGCGCGGTACCCAAACTGGTCGTACATGAAGCCAAGGCGCCACTGATCCTGCAAGACCACCGCGACCCGGTGCGCTTTCGCAACATCTGGATTCGCCCGCTGGGCCAGGTTCAGTAGGCGCGCTCACTTCAGGCCCTCAACGAACGATTTCGTCTCGCGGACAACTTCTGCTTCGTTCGTCAGGAAGATATAGTTGTTGCCACCGGCCAGGTAAACAATCTCCGCTTCCGGAAGCGCGCGCCTCAATGCATGCGAGTTGAGGGCCGTCCACATTTGGCTCATCACGTACTGCGCCCCGAGAGCCGCTGCCTGCTCGGTGGTCAAGCGTTGGTACTTGCTCAACTGCTCAAAGAGCGGAATTGGCATTTCGAAAAGCGCCAGCACTGGAACGCGAATCCGGTTGTAATCTGGATACGCCCGTCCCGCGAACATCGCATCTCGGACGTCCTTTGAGACTAAATAGTCGCCAACGGACCCGTCCGAATTTATGGTGTACAACTGGCGCAATTCCGGTTCGGGAAATTCCATGTTGTGCGCCGCTTTCTGCCAAGCACGAAACGCGGCAATCGAAGTCCGATCAGGAAGCGTGGTTTTGGGTAACTGCGCTTTCCATTCTTTTTCATCCGCGCTGATCGGACCATTCGGGAAAGGCCACGCTCGCTCGTCTTCCGCAGAATCGAGATACACAAGCGCGCCAATTCTATCGGAGTGTTCGGCTGCTACCACGCTTAAATCCTGGCCACCGAATGAATATCCCATGAGCACGGGCTTTTCAAGTTTCAACGCGTCCAGCACACGCACGACGTCCTCGCCCGATTCGCGCGCGGTGTAGCCATGGTCGGGTTTGCTCGATGCACCCAGCCCGCGCCGCGTGATTCCGTAAATGTGCCCTGCACGCGTGAGCTTCGGGGCTATCTCGTCGAATATATGGGCGGTTGTATAGCCACCCAGCAGGATGATCGGCCGCCCGGTTCCGCCCCAGTCGAGTACCTCCAGGCGGACGTCCTGGTCCACAGTGACGAACTGCACTTGATGTTTCGACGGATCTTGCCACGCGGGCGTTTGAGCAATTCCCGCATCCGCCAGGAAAGCGACAGCGAGAAAGCGGAGCGCCAAAGTCGTTGCGTTCATTTTCCTACTCCGGTTTCGCTCCACCGAGTGCCGCCGTCGCCAGTGTGCCGCCTAGGCCCATCGTCTCAACCACCGATGACGGCACGATCACCATCGCGCCTCGCTCCTTAATCGCTTCATACAGCATGTTCATCGCGCGCAGATGTAGCGCCACTGGGTTGTTCTGATACGTCAATGCAGCTGTTGAGAATTTCTCGGCGATTTCCGTCTCAGCCTGCCCCAGAATGTTGCGGGCCTGACGTTCGCGCTCGGCCTGGGCCTGGCGCGACATAGCGTCCTCTAACGCCTGCGGGATACGCACATCGCGAATTTCCACTGACTGGACGGTGATGCCCCACGGGTTGGTTTTCTCATCAAGGATCCGCTGTAGTTCCCGACCGAGCGATTCGCGTTCCGTAATCATCTGCGCCAATTCGTGACGCCCGATCGACTCGCGCAAACCGGTTTGGGCGCTCATGGTAATGGCTTGAACGAAATCCTCGACTTCAAGAATCGATTTCTCGGCGTTCCATACTAGCCAAAATACGATGGCGTCCACGTTGACCGGCACGGTGTCGCGGGTGAGCGCGGATTCCGCCGTCACGCTGGCCACGCGAATTCGCTGATCGACGTAACGGCTGAGCGTATCGACGATCGGAATCACATGGAACATGCCTGGCCCACGCAGTCCGATATAGCGTCCCAGCCGTAACACCGCAACTTTCTCCCACTGGTCGGCCACCTTGATCGAAAACAGGAAATAGAGACCAATCATAAGGCCGCCAACCGACAGCTCTCGACGGCCGATCAGAACCGTGAACGCTAGTCCAAGCGCCACCGACATAGCGAACAGCGCCATCGCCACACTGCTTAGACGATTCTGTTTGCGATCTTGCCACATACGTTTCTACCCCCTTCGCTTTCCCGCGTCCTTCTGAAGATCTTGCAACTGGCGAATCAACTCCTCGACCGTAATGCCCTCGGAACCTGCGCGGGCTGCGAATTCGCCAGCAAGCTGGGTCAATCGGCGCTGCCTCTCACTGCCGTTGAAATTGCTCTTTTGCTCGCTGATAAAAGTCCCTGTGCCCTGCTGGGTTTCGAGCGCCCCCTGTAGTTCAAGCTCGCGATACGCGCGGATCACTGTGTTTGGATTGATGGCCAGATCGACTGCCAATTGACGAACCGTGGGAAGCTGATCGCCCACGGCAAGCGCCCCGGTGGCGATAGCGCCGATCACTTGGTCCATGATTTGGCGGTAAATCGGGACACCACTGCGCAAATCCAACGCAAATGGGCGAGGGCCGCGGCGCTTGGGAGCAGTGGTCATCCAAGAGTAATAGTGTACTATTTCTATAATACAGTCAATCACTATCTTTAGAAATCGAGAAAATGGTCGCGAACGTCGCGGCTCACGCGCTTCTGGCTTAAGATTGTACTTATGTCTCAACCGCACACTCTTCTCGAACTGATCCAAGTCGCCCCAGCCGGGAACACCGCGCTTTTGCTCACCGATTCCGGAACTCGCGTCACTTATGAGTCGCTGGTCAAGCAGGTCACAGCAATGGCGGATGCGTTGGCATCCATTGGAATTGGGCGCGGCGATCGAGTGGCCACCGTACTGCCGAATGGACTCCCGGCGATCGTCAGCTTCCTGGCCGGATCGATCGCGGGCACCGCTGCCCCGTTGAATCCGGGTTACCGCGAGGAGGAATTTGCGTTCTATCTGGAGGACACCGGCGCGAAGGTAGTGCTGGCGATGGCCGAAGGCGCCGACGCCGCGCGCAAGGCAGCCGCGGGACTGGGCATTCCGGTCTACACGCTGGAAATGGACGCGAACGGCGTCGTCCGGATCGTCGACGCGCCTACTGGCAAGAAAGCGGCCGCGCCTAGCCCCGACGACGTAGCCCTGGTGCTGCACACGAGCGGAAGCACCGGCCGCCCCAAGCGCGTGCCCATCCGGCATCGCAACATCACGGCATCGACCGAGAACATTGTCGAGCATTACAGCCTGACGCCGAAGGACGTCTCGCTGTGCGTCATGCCGTTGTTCCACGTTCACGGGCTGGTGGCCTCCACGCTTTCGACGCTGCGCTCCGGCGGAACCGTGGCCGTGCCCAATAAATTCAACCCCCTGTCGTTCTGGCGGACCGTGGCGGATTCCGGTGCCACCTGGTACTCGGCCGTTCCCACGATTCACAACCTGCTGCTCTCGCGCGCTAAAGAACCGCCTGCCGGACGCGAAGGGCTCCGCTTCATTCGCTCCTGCAGTGCGGCGCTCCCTCCGGAAATGATGGAGAAGATGGAAGCGCTGTTCGGCGCTCCGGTGCTAGA